>Ga0105045_10004776_pt1 | contig 11822 bp, 12 predicted proteins | sample MAT02_FD_78089 | JGI IMG/M metagenome (GOLD analysis project Ga0105045, IMG submission 78089) | Freshwater microbial communities from Lake Fryxell liftoff mats and glacier meltwater in Antarctica - MAT-02 (megahit assembly) | ecosystem: Environmental > Aquatic > Freshwater > Ice > Liftoff... | reverse complement strand
TGGAACGGACGCGGCTCGGCTTCCACTTCTGCATCAATGGGAGCTGAAGTTGCGTTGCCGGTCAGCAGCCCCATAGGAGCATCCAGCGATGGGTCCGTCTTCAGGCTGCTCAGGAATGAGTCAAACTGTTCGATTCCTTCTGTTGTCAGACGTCTGGCAAGCATGCGTGATATTGAGAACTGTCAGAGGTGACGAGTTTAAAACCAGAACCACTTCTGAACAGTGTCGACGACATCCCCGAAACACCAGTAGAAGGCGGTGCTTTTGCCGCAGTAAACCTTCACCGTCACTTCGGCCCCGATGCGTTTTTCGGGAAGAGTCTGATCCGCATCGGACACCGCGGTCAGTTCAAAAACGGTGCCCAGTTCGGTGTCTGTCGTGGACCGCGTCGCGACTTTTGTCAGATGACAGTTGAACTTGGCATCCGGCTGAGTTGCCAGAATAAAGCTGCCGGGCAGCTGCGTGGACTGATTGTTTGCAGCGGCTTCGCGCTGGGCTCGCAGAATATGCCCCATTCGCTTTTCCTGAACGAGCAGTTCCATATGCCAGTCGCCGTTGTCGTTCATGATGTCAAACAGATGATCGCCCTGTCGCACGGGACGATCTTCCAGTAATTGTCGAAGCTGGAAGTTGGGAATTCGACCGTCGGCCCTGGCCACGATCGTAAGCTTTTCGCGCTTCCGTTTTTCGAGCGTTGTGACCTGCTGCTGAGCAATATCCAGGTCGCCCTTGATGCCCTGCAGTTCGACTCGCATGCGTTCAATGCTGGCGGCCGTGTTTCGCTTTTCTTCCATCGTTTCGGCCGCTGCCGTGTTCAGTTCGGTCTGATAGATTTCTGCATTCTTGCCGTTAACGAGATGCTCATATTTTCTGACGGACGCTTTGGCTTCTTCGACCTGTCCGTCGAGTTCATCATTCTGAAGAACAACCAGAGTCTGCCCCTTCTTTACTTCTTCGTCACCGTTGACCATCAGTCCTTCGCGAGTAATCAGGCCGTCCCAGGAAGCGAAAACAGCGTGCTGATCAACGGGCATCAGTTTGCCTTCCGCTGTCACCGGGTAGTCGACCTTGATCAAAGTCAGCGCCGCAGAAACTCCTGCGATCAGCAACAGCACGGCGGTTGTGATCATCAGCTTGCGGCCTTTGAACCATTCCAGCCCCGAACCAATCAGCTTCCAGATACTCAAGCCAAAAATGCGACCATGCTGGCGCGCATTCCACAGGGCTGCTCCTACGTGATCGGCGATCAGTTCGGCCCGTTGTTCCAGCTGAGGCATCGGTTCTGATTCGGCGATCTGTTCGATGACCAGGCAGCCGGTGGCCTTCAGGCGTTTTTTACGACGATCGCGATCGGCCTCTTCGCTCTGGACCCGAACCAGCGCTTCGTTTTCAAACATGGGCACCAGCATGACCATGCGGGAACCGCTTTCCTGAACAAACGCAGCAAGAGGCTCTTCGATCTGTGGAGCAAGGCCTTCGACTTTTCCTGTGTAAAGAAGTGTTTCGCCCATGTCGATGACCCGTTGCGCCAGCTTATTCATGGCGGCAATCAGGTTGGCACGCGGATTGACACTGCTTTGGCCGCTGACGGCGCGAACTTTGACGCTGCGTCCCTTGCGAACCACGACGCTGGCGCGGTCACTGCCCAACAATGATCGGCAGTCACTGGCCGCAGCATCGGCTACTTCCTGTTCGACAAGCGTGCGCTGCAGACGCAGTGAGAACTGTTCAAAGTCGGTCCAGAATTGATTCTTCAGATCGGCCGACTCGCCCTGATTGCGACGTTTGCCTTCGATAAACCGCGAGCCGTATCCGCACATCTGTTCCAGGAACTGCATGTAACCCGATTGCGCTTTGACGGGCACATCCGCACGCTGGAACAGTTCGACAACGCCCACGCACTTTTTGTCCTTATGCAGGGCCGACAGAACCAGCACATGTTCTGTCGGAAGCTGGGCCTCACCGCCGTGCGTCAGAGTGCGCGCTTCGCCCGTCTGCAAGACATCAATCAGCAGCTTTTCGTTGGCGGCGACAGCTCCCGGTCGCTCCTTCAGGCCAGTCTGTTCCAGATTCACCTGAGCGGTCAGGTTCAGGCGATTCGATTCGTCCACCAGCCAAACCACGCCCGCGCGGGCGCCGACGGCGGCCACCACGCGAACGAGAAACTCCTGGAAGAACATGGGCGGTGCCAGGTCCTGCCCGGACATCTGCTCGATCTCACGAGCCAGCTGCATCACGCGCTCGCGTACTTTTTTCAGATTTTCGTCGGACGGAACAGGCTCGGTCATAAATTTTTCCAATATACTCAGGGACGCCGGAGTCTGCGGACAGGCTTCGGCTCAACTATTCTGCTGAATCCGCACTTTAATCTTACTCACAGGAACACACTGTGCCCACATCCCTCCCGGGAAACGAACAGCGTGAACCCACTCTGTTGAACATCGCCAGCTGGCCACCGGGTAAGAGGCATTTTTGTCTTAAGGATTAAGGTACTGAAAAGAGGGACAATCTGCCTCGTCATGGACGAAGCAAATTGACAACTCCAACATTTCCAGCATTGTCTGCCAGAATCGCCGAAAACCGTAGATTGTTTCCGCATCCCTATAACCGGTCAAGACCGGCATTTGCCGCAGCATTCGCCTCGACCAGGTTCAAGGCGTAACTTAACGTTGGCGGGTCCTGCGGGAGATGGGTAAAGTTTACGGCGACCGCTGTCTGCCGCCGGTCGAGCAGGTTGTTGATTTAAATTGAATGGCATGCGTCATTTTTCTGAAGGCGGATTGTCGAAAACAGCTGGATTTTCACGATGAGGAGACTTTCCATGGCGACTTTGGGCCAGACCCCGGGGTGGGTCGAACGATGAATCTGTGGCAGCGACAGGTTGCGAAATGGGTCCAGGCCGCGTGCCTGATGGAAGTGCTCAGCCCAAAACCGGGCAATGTGTCGCCCGGTCTGGAGTTCCAGGATGCCTGCGTGGCCGACTTCCTGCGATCGTCCGAGGCGATTGGTCCCGAAATGGCGGTCGCACAGGAACGGCCCCTGGGAGAAACCATTCTGGCGTCCGTCCAGGCCACTCGAAATGTCGTCGGCCATAATACGAATCTCGGAATCATCCTGCTGATCGCGCCGCTGGCAGCCGTGCCGCCGGAGAAATCGCTTTTCGATGGTATCGACAGCGTGCTCAGCCGGACGACTATTGACGACAGCCGCCTGGTTTATCGAGCGATTCGCATGGCTCAGCCTGCTGGTCTTGGTAAAGCGGGTGAGCAGGATCTGAATGACGAACCGACCGTCTCTCTGGTGGACTGTATGCGGCTGGCTGCTGAGCGTGACATGATTGCCGCGCAGTTCGGAAACGGGTTTCGGCAGGTGCTGCATTGTGGCCTGGAATGGCTGCGTGAGGCAGGCAGTTTTCCAGATTCCCAGCGCCGACAGATTACATGGCTGGCGATTCGCCTGATGGCGGAATTCGGTGACAGCCTGATCGCCAGAAAATGCGGGGTGGAAATGTCCGAGACGGTCCGCGAAAAAGCGCGGGAGGTTCTGGCCAGTGGATGGCCGACAAAGGCGGAGTCCGAACAAGTTTTTGCCGCTTTTGACACATTTCTTCGCGAGGATGGCAATCGTCGCAATCCCGGAACGACTGCCGACCTCATTGCTGCCATACTGTTTGCAGCGCTTCGCGAAGGATGGTTTATTCAGGATGAAAGCTGGATCATTCCTGCGGCTTCGATGATCGCCTGACTCCTTCAGAGACTGACCATGCCCGACAAATCCACCGATAGCAAATCCACCGATAGGAAATTCACCGATAGGAAATCCAGCCAGACTTTTGGCGTTCGAGTCACCAAAGATACGCTCGTGTTCAGCGCGGCTCACTTTATTACGTTCAATGGAACGATCTGCGAACGGATTCACGGGCACAACTGGCGAGTCGAAGCAGAGATTGAAGGCGTTCTCGACGAAAATCACTACGTCTTTGATTTTATCGCACTCAGAGACGGACTGCAGACGCTGGTGCATGAACTCGATCATCGGGTCCTGCTGCCCGACCGTCATCCAGCCATTCAGGTGGCGGTTTCTGAGGATGGTCGTGAGGTCACCGCTCGATTTGAAGAGCGGCGGTGGGTGTTCCCTTATGAGGACTGCTGCATCCTGCCGATTGCCAATACCACTGCGGAATTGATTTCCCGATGGATCGGACAAACGCTAATCTCCCGTTTGAAGCTCGATCAGCAGCAGGGTTTGACTCGCCTTCGCATCAGCGTGGAGGAAAACTTCGGACAGTGGGCCGACTGCTGGCTGCAGCTGCACTAGTGCTCTTTCAAGGCCTGATACTGGGGTACGATGGGCATTCTTGCCCGTCGAATCATAGTCGGACAAGAATGTCCAACCTACACTTTAAGGTTTGACAGAGTACCACGTTGCCCCCGTGTTCCATGCTCGGTGACCAGCGTATCATTGGAAATTCATTCGATAGTCTCTGTTCAACGCAAAAGCTTTCACAATGTCTGACGTTCCTTCAATCATTAGTGCCACGATGGAGACGTTTCGCGAGGACGTCATTGAGCAATCACAGATTCGACCGGTTGTGGTCGACTTCTGGGCTGAATGGTGCGCTCCGTGTCGACAACTGATCCCGCTGCTGGAAAAGCTGACCGAGGAAGCCGCAGGCGCCTTTTGCCTTGTGAAGGTGAATGTGGATGAATGTCCCGAGATCGCCGGGGCTTTCGGAGTCCAGTCGATTCCGTTTGTTGTCGCGATGGTGGCCGGGCAGCCGGTGAGCCAGTTTGCCGGTATCCAGACGGAACCGCAGCTAAAAGAATGGCTGAAAGGTTTTCTGCCGTCGCCTGCTGTGGAAGCTTATGAGCAGGGCCAGCAGCATGAAGCGGACGGTTCGCTGGAACTAGCGGAAGCAACCTATCGGAAAGCGTCTGAACTGGAGCCGGAAGCTGCCGAATTCCGCATTGCTCACGCTCGCGTTCTGATCGAACTGAATCGTGATCAGGAGTCGCGTGAGATTCTGGATGAACTCAATAAACGCGGCTTTCTGGAACCAGAAGCTCAGGCTCTGGTGGCGCAACTGGAAATGCGCAGCCAGGTGGAAGAATCGGGTGGCGTGGCCGAAGCGAAGAAGGCGCTGGAAGCCAACCCGTCAGACCTGACACTGCAACTCCGGCTGGCCGAAGCGTATGGTGCTGACAGCCGTTTCGAAGAGGCGTGCGAAATGCTTCTGGAAATCGTCAAAGCTGATCGCGCGGGTGTGGGCGTTCAGGCCAAAGAAGTAATGGTTGGACTGCTGACGGTGATGGGTGCCAAGTCAAAGCTGGCTTCCGAATTTCGCCGCAAACTGGCAACGGCGTTTTATTAATATTCGACGATCAGACGATGCTCACTCAGGGCTTACCGAGCTGCTTTTTTGCTGACGGAGTCTCCTGCTATTTCCAACGACTCTCCCCACATGACTCAGTCGCAATTCCTGATCGGCGCAGGCCTGTTCGAAGGTGCGATGCTGCTGCTGGCGTTTATCGGTGGCTGGCTGACAGGGTCTCATCCGACAGCCACGCTGACCTGGTCAGTCGAGGATTTCGGTTTTGGGGTTCTGGCCACAGGCCCCATGCTGATTTTGCTGCTGATCTGTTTTCTGTCGCGTTCAAAAGGGATGCTGCAGGTTCGCGAGTTTGTTCGCGACACGATCGGGCCTTACCTTGATGAGTGTCGCTGGATCGATATTGTCCTGCTGGCGGTGTTGGCCGGAGTTTGTGAAGAAGCCTTCTTTCGCGGGTTCCTGTTTCTGTGGATTCAGAACTGGAATCAAATGCTGGCTGTTTTGATCACCAACCTGCTGTTCGGACTGGCTCACGCCGTCACACCTCTGTACGTGATTCTGTCCGCATTTTTCGGACTGTATCTGACAGCCTTTATGGTAGTTGATCCCACGCCCAACCTGCTGATCCCGATCACCGCTCATTCGCTCTACGATCTGATTGCGTTTATGGCGGTCCTGTGGGATTACCGTCGCCATCAGGCGCTGCAGTAGCCAACTAATCCAGTCCCAGTGCGGCCAGCACATCAGGCGATAGTTTGGCGGCCTTTGCAGCATCCTTCAGCTTCGACACCACGAAGAACTTGTGATTGGCAACCGCCTGCTCAGTGACGTTCAGACGCGTAGCCACATCCTTATTGGCCCAGCCCAGCACAAAGATCAGCTCCACGCATTGCAGGCGTTCCCAGGCACCGGTGGCCTTGAAGTCGGCGATCAGGTCCTTCAGGCATGTCTCAACCAGTGTAGATTCCGCTCGCTGCTTTTCACTACTTCGCATCATGCTGGAAGCTGCTCGACCGGGTCCCGTAAGATCACGCGCCGCTCCGTCTTTCGATTCGGATGTGAGCAGCGGCAGCATCGGACGCCGACCGGATCGCCGCATGAAGTCGATCAGCTTGTGCGCGGCGATGGAAAACAGCCACGATTCCAACGGAGTTCGATCGTCATAATTTGGCAGTGCCTTCAGAAACCCCAGAAACGTTTCCTGGACGACGTCTTCCGCGGCGGAACGATCCTGAAGGCGAGTTCTCGCGAAGGCCAGCAGTCGACCTTCGTAAAGATCGATGCATTGCTGCCACGCATCTGCCTCACCGGCTCGAATACGTTGAACAAGCTGTCGATCGGCTTCACTGGCGGCCATGGAGCACTTCGGAAAGTTGAGTCACAATGTTGGGCTGACACGGAATGATTAGGATGTCGAAATCGTTCAGACAGCGAAGTTGTAACAAACCTGCGGGCGTTTGAGATGCGTACTACAGATTTGTCGACCGATCTGCCGCAAAAGATGTCTCACAATCGGACCTCACCACTCCGCTTCCGCGTCCTGAACTCCGTTTCGAATCTGTTCCTTGGCCGATGCCGCGATTTTCTTTGCCAGAGCCCGCAGTTGTTCGGACAAATTTTCAACCGGAAGCTGTTTCAAATTTTTTAGGGCCGCATTGGGACGGTGACGTACGGTCAGCAGCAATTGAGCCATGCGAATTCGAGCCCATGGGTTCTCTTCCGGAAACCGATCGATGAATTCCTGAAGCCAAAGTTCCGCTTCGTCAAACGCCTGAGCCTGCAGCAATCCCGTGGCCAGTCGCCGAGTTCGCTCCATATCGGGGCAGGTTGTCTCATCTTGCAACCGAAGATTGAAAAGTTCATCGGCGGCCGTCAGGTAGTCATTCTGATCAATCAGCTGGTTCACATGCGAAAGAGCCTTTTGGTTCTTCGCCTTCCTGGCGGTACGAGCCCGACTGGCAGTTTCGGCACCTGGATCATCCGCAGCTTCCGGAATCGGCAGATCGCCGTAAACCTTATCAGGGCGGCCGTGCGCTCCCAAACCCCAATCCTTTTCCGCAAAACGACCATACTTGCCACTCATGACGGAGAACAGGTCCCACTTCTCACAATCGACCCAGCCTTTTTTTAGAAAGACCACACCCACTGCAAAACCAATCACACCGCCAACCATATGCAGCCCAGCCGAACCCATCTCGAATTTCCAAAACAGCAGCTCGAAGATATTCAGACCGACATACCACAAGGAATAGGTCATAATGGTGACCTCAAACGAGACGGGACGAATCGCCAGTAGCCCAACGATGTGCATTTCATTCTTCGGCGCCCACACGAGACTTATGGCCATCAGCCCAAAGATGACACCGGAAGCACCCAGACATCGCCCTTTTGCTCTACTGATGATTTCCGCGGCAAACTCATCTGTTGATTCAAAGCCAACCTCTTTGGGATCCAGACCTTCCGCTTCGAGTCCGCGTTTGAGTTCGTCGACGGACTCCATCTCCAGGACATTCTGCAGCACATAATTGTCTGTGCGGTGAAGAGTCAGCACATCCACACTCGCGCCCCAGGCCGCGGCCAAAGCAAAATACAGCGGCACAAAAACGCGCCAGCCCAGCTTGCCTTCCACGACAAGCCCGAAGCCCCACAGGAAGAACATGTTGCCGATCAGGTGACCAAATCCGCCATGCGCAAACGCCGCAGTTATCCATTCCAGAGGATTGATGCCATTGCCATATTCCAGCAGCCAGGGTTCCAGCAAATGATCGTTCATCGCAAACCCCGTGGCGGCAAAGCACACGATATTGGCGAAGATCAGAACGATTGTGGCATAGGGGAAGTGATAAAGCGGTGCGTCGGTATTGATGGGAATCAGCATAGTGCAAACATCCGCCAGTGTTCTCGTGATCTTCGAAAATCAAGGCCGCCATCTTATCCGCGACTTGCAGAAACAAAAGTGCGTTTTCTGACTTCAAAACGTACGCTACATGTCGGACAAGCCGACATGGGGCGAAGGCGACTCCGACGAGAGATCTATTCTCAGCAATCTCTATTCCTAATGGAAAAATCGCAGGAATCACAATCAGGGGACTCACGTCCCCCGCTCGCCTGGAACCCGGCGAGCCGCGAGACGTCAGTCTCCGGATACTGTTTGCTCGCCTGGAACTCGGCGGGCCGCGAGACGTCAGTCTCCGGATACTGTTTGCGCAATCGATTGTTATACCCAAAACTTACCAATGGGTGCTTATGAAATGATGAAGTTTGAGTTTCTCGTTCCGACAACGCGCAATGACGGGACGCCGGTTTCCGCAAGCTATTTTCAGGGTGTCGCTGATGATCTGGCAATTCTCTGTGGCGGAAGTTCACTGGACGAAACTGCCGTAAAGGGTATTTGGTATGGAGATGGTGGACACCGGTTTGAGGACAACTGTAAGCGGTTTTGCGATGTTGCAGAGCGAAGTTTGTTGAACGATCTGATAGACATTGTCACTCAAATTGGCAAGGAACTGAAGCAGGAAGCCGTGTTCATAGAAGTTTCTGAATACGACGGACCGCAGATTTTGAAAATTGCAGACAACTCTTAGGGCTGAACTCAGCCTTATTTTCGCGATCGATCTCACACCACATACGATCGCTCTCTCATCCACCAGAATTGATCGCGGTGTCGCCACATACGATCGCGAGAGGTACAACGATGGCCACGAAGAAACGGTTACAAAACGGCCCTGCGGCTCAGTTACTTCAGATTGCACAAGAAGCGGCGGCTCGCTTCGAGTACTGGGAAGATCTCCATAACGCGGTGTACGGCGTAAGTGGATCGTTTTCGCAGTTGTTCAGCACACCGACGGCGCGAGTTGCGTTCAGCAAGTCGCAAGAACATGCGGCGATCCGTGAATTGATTCAGTCCCTGCCAGGTCGGTCCGGGAAAGCTTCGTCTGCAGAAGATTACAGTGGCAAAATTCTGCTGCGAATTCCGCGTTCACCGCATGCCGCTTTGGTGCATGAGGCCGAAGCCGAAGGTGTTAGTCTGAATCAGTTGTTGGTGGCAAAAATCTCCGCTCAACTGCGAGATGTCGCCGCAGTCTGAAGCCGATGATGCAATCCAGCGGGCTCATTGGGTTGCAACATCTGCTTTTTTTTTTTTGCGGCTCTTCGTGAAAGCATTGCCGTGTGACACTCTGACGTGTTTGCTGCTTGGAAAGCAAAAAAGGGTCTGGTTCCAATTCGCCTGATTCAAGACTTGACCCTTTTCTTGAGACCTCGACAGAGACGGCCGCACGAGCAACTTTAGTTACAACCATCTCGGTCGAACGATTCAGGAAAACTGGATCAATGCCGAACTCAACATCAACATCAAGGTGCATGGCACCGATTCTGTCCCTCGTATCTTACGTCGCCCGCCACGTGCATGGCCGCGAACCTCGCGCTGCATTCACTCGCGGCGATCTCCGCTGTCGACTCAATTGAGTTCCGAGATCGATGTCACTGGGTCAATGGTTATGTGTTCGGCAACGCGCCGACGGGAAACTTCCGTGCCACGCCCGATTTTACATTCCTCACTCTGTCGGAGGAGACTACCGGAATGCCCTGCCTTCAATCACTTTGACAAGCACTCAGCAACTTCTGGCGCGTCTGGAGGTTGAGCATATTTCGTCCTCGCCGCTGGACGCCGTTGGTAATACGTTTACGATCGGACTGATCGATAATGGCGCCACCGAATTCTGGAGCGATGATCTTGGAACTCTCTCGACGATCGATCCTGCTTCGTCTCAATTGAGCAATTTCGGCACTGTGACGATCACCTCCGCCGCGGTTCCGGAACCTGGAACATTTGCGGTGCTGGCGATTGCCGGTGTCGGTTTCCTTGGGCGGAAGTGGCAACGGAGGACGAAAACGGGGTTGCAGATCGCAGAATCGCCCACGGATAGCTGACGCTATGCCGCTCGCCTGTTTTTGCGATACGCTTTCGGCGTTTATCACTCTTTTGATGGTGGAACCAACGCTCAAGATTCAGGTTGTCATGAGGATGATCCATCAGTTCGGCAGCGGCGAACAGGCCGACCTGAAATGACGTCATCATCTTCGCCATCGCGGTGCAGGTTTTGTCATCGGCGAGTGATTGAAGCTCCGCGATCTTCGCCGCAATCAGTGGCTCACGATCGGCCAGTGACATGCCGTCTTTCACCGTCAGGATCCCGACCACTTCACGCACTTGAGTCGCGTAAACTCGCACGTCGCAGTGGACGCTCCAGTGTCAGAATACTCCGCGACCGACGACACCGAACATGCATCCGTCTTCCACACTCCGGACACGCTCGATCCAGAGTCAAATCACGTACCGCCGATTCCTCCACTCTATGCCGCGACATGCAGGATTCCTTTCCTATATGAAGAAAGAAATCTCCCACATTTTAACAAAAACGACTATCTCAGTTCCCAACAACCAAGCGGGCCGATCAAGTAGCCACGCTGCATTCGTTGGAGGAGCCCTGCCCAGGCAAATGCACGCTGCTCGCTTTAAATGCGACGCGGGCAAACTTACTCCATCATCCGTTTTGTTTGCGGAGCAAACAACGACGATGGCTATTCCTCCGTTGCTGCGGACTCACCAGTTGTGGGCTCCCGGACGAATCGATACCCGGTGCCGCGGATGGACAACAGATGCCGAGGCGAAGATGGATCGCTTTCGATCATACGTCGCAATCGCATCACAAAATTGTCGATGGAACGACTGGAAATGTCTGTCGAATCCTTCCACACATCCGACTGAATCCGAGCTCGTGACAGGACCACTCCATCCTGTTCCACAAAATACCTCAGCAGCTCCTGCTCACGAGTTGTCATGGTATGAACTTCGTCTTTGCGACGGATCTCAAACCGTCCGAAGTTTACCGTGACGTCACCAAACCGCACCACATCTTCGGTCGGCCGAACAGTCCGTCGTTCCAGACTGCGGCGACGCTGATCCAGTAGGTTGCGAACACGGCTGAGCAGTTCCGGCAGCGAAAATGGCTTGGTCAGATACTGGTTGACGCCACAATCAAATGCCTGGATCTTGTCTTCCGACAACGTCCGTGCCGTCATCGCCAGAATGGGAATTTCCCAGTCCAGGCGACGCAGCGTTTTACAGATTTCATAGCCGCTCATCAGCGGCAACATCAGGTCCAGAACAACCAAATCGACCGGCGGCTGAGCCGACTCATACAGTTCCAGTGCCATCGGTCCGTCGCCGGCCAGATCAACCTGATACCCTTCTCGTTCAAAGTTGAACCGCAGGACTTTCGCGATCGCATCTTCATCTTCAACGACCAGAATCCTCATGATGTTTTCTCCTGTGCTGACAAGGCCAGTTCGGACACGCGGCTATGGGTTTCGCGATTTTCCGATTGAGGCAGATCCAGTTGCCGACCTGGCAATGTCACTTCAAATACCGTGCCTCCACCAGACTCCGCGTCGAGCACAACGATACGCCCCTTCAGAAGTCCGACAAGCG
>Ga0105045_10004775_pt1 | contig 11823 bp, 4 predicted proteins | sample MAT02_FD_78089 | JGI IMG/M metagenome (GOLD analysis project Ga0105045, IMG submission 78089) | Freshwater microbial communities from Lake Fryxell liftoff mats and glacier meltwater in Antarctica - MAT-02 (megahit assembly) | ecosystem: Environmental > Aquatic > Freshwater > Ice > Liftoff... | reverse complement strand
TGGTTGGTTAACAACTGGTTATGACAATGTATTTTACAGCAAGGCCCGTTCAATGGCCAGATTTGGCATTTTGGCTTTGAATAAGTTTAAATGGAATAATACCACTTTGCTCTCGGACACTGCTTACATCCGCCAAATGACCAATTCTTCTCAGCAATTAAATAAAGGTTATGGCTATTTATGGTGGCTCAATGGAAAAGGATCTTTTATGGTCCCAACCTTGCAAACAGTATTTCCAGGATCTTATGCCCCAAATGCTCCTTCTGATATGTATGCGGCTTTGGGCAAAAATGGTCAGATTTTAAGTATTGCCCCATCTTCAGGAATCGTATTCATCAGGATGGGAAATACTGGTTCTACGGGAGAAGTCCCATTTCTTTTTTGCGATGAAATATGGAAAAGATTAAATAACATCATTTGCTCAAGCACTTCCATAAAGGATCCAGCTTCGAACCAAACCAAGCTTACCTCCTACCCCAATCCAATAAAAAACTCATTAAAAATTAAAATTCCACATGGTTGTCAACAACTTATGGTAAGAGATCTTCTAAACAGGGAGGTTTTTAATCCGCAAATATCTTCAGGATTGAGTGAAATAACGATCGAGACAAAAAACTGGAATTCAGGAGTATATCTGATTTCAATATATTCCCAGAGTGGATTGGAGGTTCAAAGGGTTATTAAGGATTGAAAAAAAAATCCATTAAAAACCTGGTTTTACCAAAACATTTCCTAAGTTTCTTACGCAAAAATTCTTCCTTTCCTGATATTCGCAAAAGGCGTTTTTATTGTCAGCTAATTTAATAAAATGAATACTGTTCAAGAATTGATTTTCCACAATTCAGGCAGATTTCTCTCTTTAATTTATAAAATTTGGGCTTCTGTTTTCAATTTGAAAATAACAAATCAATTTTACCGTTTGGAATTTTAAAAATACAAATGAAGTCTCTATTCGCAATTTCGGTCGTTTTAATTTTTGTTTCATTTTCCCAACCCAAAAATGAAATTGAAACTTCTTCAAAAGAGGAAAAGAACCTTGAAATGGAAATCAATAATTACAGAGAAACGCTCGGACTTCCAAGAATTTTATTTTCATCAAAACTAACTAAAGTCGCTCAGCTACACGCACTTGATTTGCAAAAATATCCACCAAAAGGAAAATGCAACATGCACTCATGGTCCGGAAAAGGGGAAGGAGGTGGCTGCTGCTACACCCCAGACCATAAAAATCCGAAATGCATGTGGGACAAACCAAAACAGTTGGCTGGCTATGAGGAAAAAGGCTATGAGATTGCGGCCATGAATACCGACCCTTCTGTCAACTGGCTGGCTCAATGGAAAAAGAGCAAAGGCCATCACGAGGTTATCATCAATAAGGGTATCTGGAAAACGGTGGAGTGGAAAGCAATGGGTTTGGCCATTCGGCCTCCTTATGCTGTGGTTTGGTTTGGAACCCTGGAGGATTTATAGCAAATTTCTATGTAGAAAAATGCTGAATTTTCAGATTCTTAATATCCGAAAATTCAGAATATCACCCTGATTTTAGATCAAGGGTTGATGCATCTATTTGTGCTATTCCTGACAGCCAAAAGACCTGTAAAAAAAAACTGATTTTTATATAACAAAACATACCCGGGATCTAAAACCTTTGCATTTTGAAATAATAACAAAAATAATCTCAAGATTTTTGACCCTTCAAAATATAATTATACATACAGATTAGGGCCATTTTGCGCATTATCCATCTTTGAAAAATGAAGAATTAAAGCGAAAAAATTTGCTTATTAGAATTTAATTGTATTTTTGCCTTAAATAATTTCACTTTTCCGATATCAAAATGTTTATAATTTCACTTTTCATTCCTTTCAAAATCTAATTTTTTTTATGAAAACAATCCGACTCATGGCGAAAGCCAGCGGGCTAATATGTGCTATGCTTTTTGCAGCCATATCAGCCAATGCCCAAACCACGTTTACATGGACAGGTGCCATCAACAACAACTGGAATGTCGCTGGAAACTGGACCAAGGTTGGTGCCAGTACCAGTACATTCCCCAATCAGAATACACTTCAAAATGATCAGGCCATCATCAACTCAGGTGCACCAATTGTAAATGCAAGTTTTACAAATGGCAGCCTTACCTCTGTTATAAGAGCATCGCCAGGAAATTTAATTCTAAGTGGTGCTTTTACTTTAACCATCACAGGCAATCTTACAGGTACAGGAACATTATCACAATCTGCCGGTACCATCAATGTAAGCGAAAATGTTAGCATTTCTACCTTAACTATCTCAGCAGGAACATTTGTATACAACGGTACTGGTGCACAAACGGTAAAGGAAACAACTTATAACTCATTTATAAAATCAGGGGCAGGAACAGCAACACTTGCCGGAAATGTAATTGCCGCTGCAACAACCATTTCCGCCGGGACACTTGACTTTGGGCCTGCCAATAATTTTTCAGCCACTACGCTGACAGGGGCAGGAGCTGTAACCATAGGGAGCGGAAACCTTTCTTTATCAGGAGATAACAGCCATTCAGGTACTTTCAATCCAGGTACAGGGACGGTTACTTATACAGGAGGTGCACAAAACATTCGAAGTACCGTCTACAATAATCTTACTTTCAACAGTGCCGGAACGAAAACAGCCAGTGTTGCCACGCTAACCGTGAATGGAACATTTACCTACACAAATTCGATTTTGGCGATGGGAGCAAATTCTCTTGTTTTACTGGGAAATGTTTCATGGGCAGCTGGTAACATAACCAGTACAGGATCTGTAACTTACAATTCTGCTTCAAATCAAAATGTTATACCGGGAACAGCTGCTACTTTCACCAAAAATGGTACGGGTACTGCTACATTATTTGCAAATTTAGTATGTACTGCTGGCGTAACTTTAACCGCAGGAACGCTGGACTTATCTAATTTTAATTTGAATGCAACCACTTTGGCTGGTGCAGGTACGTTAACTGCAGGTTCAGGAATCATCACTTTAACGGGAAACAATACTCATTCCGGAACCTTTAATGCTGGAACAAGCACGGTAGTGTATAATTTCAATGCAGCTCAATCTTTTTCAGGATATTCTGCAACTGGGTATTACAACCTGACTGTAAGCAATGCCAATACCAAAACACTATCCAGTGCACTGGTAGTGAACAACATCTTCCTGTTAAACGCAACCGGAATTATGGCAATTGGAAATAATGCAGCCTCTTTTAATCATTTTAATCAAACTGCAGGCACCATTACCCTGGGAACGGCTGCGCTTTCTTTTTCTGGCAATGTGAACAAAACAGCAGGCACATATACCTCTGGATCAGGTCCTTTGACATTTTCGGGAACTGGTTTTGTAAGATTAAACGCAGCCTCAGCATTATCCTCCGGAGCTACCATTATAGATGGAACAAGAACCATTCAGGGAGCAGGAGCTTTAACTCTTTCTAATGTTACAGTAAATGGAACATTAAGCAACAAAATCAATTTGATTGTAAATACAGCATTAGCCGGATCGGGTATTTTTAGTCAGGATTCCACTGCTTCGTTATTGGATGTAAATTTTGGAGGAGCCGGACCAGGTGTATCCAATTTCATTGTAAACACCAATGGAACTGTGCGTTATAGTTTTGCCGGAGCCCAAACCACAAGATCCGTTGCTTACAACAACCTGGCCGGGTCTAATTCAGGAATCAAGACAATCAGTGCCGGAACCTCAGTTGTAAACAATCTGGATGTAAGCGCTCCAACCTCTTGTGGATTTAGCATCACAATTCCCGGAAATGTCACAGGAACTTCTTCATTCACACTTACAGGAAGTAATTCTTTCTCGATAACAGGAAATTATGGCGCAACTGGTGGAGTAACCATTCCAACGGGTGGCTCCATGTCTGTGACAGGAAACCTAAATTATGGAGCTGGAGTTTTGACTTTAAATACTGCAACGATTGCTGTTAGCGGAAATATAACAGGCTCAGGAAGTATTACTTTCTCCGGCGCCGGAAACTTGAATATCAGTGGTTCTTTTTCTTATGGAGCAGGTGTTTTAAGCATGAATGCAACTCCATTAACCGTAGGATTAAATATGACTGGTTCAGGTGCTGTAACCTTTTCAGGATCACCAATTATAGATTTAAACGGTAGCTTTAGCCATGGGGCTGGTGCTGTAATCTGGGCAACGGCTTCCGTAGATATTGCGGGTGCTTTCAATGGCAATGGTGCAATCTCATTTACGGGCGTTGGCTCACTTACCTTTTCCGGGCCAGGTGGCTGGACATCAACGTCCGGAGCATTTACACCCGCGGGAACTGCTGTTTTATACAACTCGGCAACGGGAGCCCAAAATGTACGCTCCACCTCGTATGCCAACCTAACTTTAGCCGGAGCCTCTGCAAAAAATTACGGAACTGGTTCAGCCGGTTCAGTTTCAGGGGTTTTCAATAATCCAGCTGGTCAGACATTAGTTTATCCAGCTGCAGCCACCACACTTTCTTTGGATGGTACTATCATAGGAACTGGATTAATACTTGGAGATCCATTGGGTACTTTGACAATAGGTTCACCTGGTGTTGTTACTTCTTCACTTGGCACCTTATATTTTGATACAACTAAAGCATTCGGAACCATCAACTTTAACCGACAATGGAACAGGGCCATTCAGGTTACAATTGGCTCGTCTGTCAGAACTATAAATTATCTATTTGCTGGAAGTTTTACTGTTGGTGGAGTTCAAATCGCTGATGGGGAAATTTTTAAATTGGAATCTGCGATGGTGGACGAAAACTCCACCCTACCTGGAAACTTTCCTACACCAGGATCAAGTTCACAAATTGGAAGACTTCGATATATATGCCTCGGCACTGGATCGAAATTTGTTTTTGAACCCAGTGGAACCATTCCGGCAGGAACAAACTTAACCCTTCCTATTGGTCCACTGCCAACAGCAGGAACGCCTTATCAGGTATTGGCTGGAGATGCCCAGGGTACACTCTCTGCTGCTATCATTGGAGCTACAGCAATTACAGGAGCGGCAACCAATTTCTTTGATCAACTTCTGATTGGATATAATCTGGTCCTATCGAATGGAACAATTGTGGGTGAAATATTAGCCCTTGGTTCAAATACTGGATTGACATTAAGAGCACCTGGAGCTTTGGTGGCTATTCCCGCAAATGCTACTTTTAGATTAATTCAGGTATATCGCCCAGTTACTATCATTCCATCCGCTCCTGTTACAAACGGGTCATTGGAAATAGGTTTTTTAAACCACAGCGGAGGAGTCATTACATCGGGAACTAATATTCCAAATTTGCCCTCAAACAGAAGGACAAATTTTATTTATCAAATCCGGGGAACAGGCGGATTCCCAACTTCAGCCATCTGGACCGAAGCCTTGTTGAGTAATGATTTTAACGCAACAATAGACGACGCCAAATATTCATTCTTTCGTTGGAATGGCTCTTTTTGGATCAAACTGGCTGCCGATCTGGTGGGAACCGGGGCAGTACCGACCAATACTCAAATCAGACGAAACTCTCTGACTACCATGCCTGGAGTTCAAACATTTATCCTTGGACAAACAGGAGGCGTATTGCCTGATGATCCTACGTTTTCCTGGACAGGAGCAGGTGGAAATAACAATTGGAAGCAACCTGGAAACTGGAATGTTTTTCCAACAGGGGCAGGAAGCTGGCCAGATGACATTGGGCATAATGTAATATTAGATGGTGGTGGAATTGGTAGCCCAATCATCCAAACTGGCGATTCGATCAACATTAAGAATATAGTTCATTCAGGTAAAAAGCTTACCATTCAAAATAATGGCATTTTAAATATCCTTGGAAATTACAGCTTCAATTCTCCAACCTTAACAGCTGCCGGAATAGGACGATTGATTCAGAATGGAACTGCTATTACCGGAACCAATGGGAGCCAATTTACCACCCAGTTAAATCAGGGAACTCTTTTATATACAACAGAAGGTGGATACATTGGAACTGTCAGATCCATCGCGGGTAATGCAGCTTTGACCATGGAAGGAATTGGTGGAGGTATCTCTAAAAACATTCTGGATAGCTCCACTTTTAACATCATCAGGCCAACTCTTTCAGCTGGGGCAGGAACCTTAACTTCCTCTACTTCAAACAATGTTGTTGCCGGAACTGCTTTCACTTCAGCCTTAAACGGTCGGGTTTTGTATAATGTTGCAAGTGTGATCATTGGAACAGTTGCCCATGTACAAAGCTCTACAAGTCTGATTCTTGTAAACAATGCATACCTAAATGTAACTACTGCTGCCTATCAAATTTCTCCTGTTGTAGTTCCATTCGGATCAGGAACAACAGACTTTCAGGATGGAAGCAGGGTCAATTACAGCAGTCCGGTTTTTGACCAAACCATTGCTGCTACATCGTATTCAGGTTTAAATTTTATTGACAATAGAGTAGGTGGCAATACAGATATTGTAAGATACGTAAACTGCCCGGGCCAGACTATTACCATCCGTGGACGATTCCGGGCTCGGGCTCACATCAAACCAGCGGCTTCGCTTGGACCCATCTGGCAATTCAATAACAACTCAAGATTGAGTATGATCTATCCATCTGGCTCAAATACAGCAGGAATTCTAACTAACTTTAGTACAAATGGAGTAGCTGGTATAAATAACTTAAAATGGGGAACCATTTCAACAGATAGAATTCACTATGACGCCATACTCCAGCAAAACACTGCCCTCAACTTTCCAACAATGGATCAAACCATTGGGAGCAAATTTGGTGATATGTCCTTAGTGACAAATCAGATAAATGGAAGGTTTGTCTTACTTCCAGGATCTCCAGCTGTAACAGTGAATGGTAGCTTTAACCTGACAAATACATCAGGGGCCTTAAACAACGTTCTTAACCTTGGAAACAACACTACAAACCCGGCGGTAAGTTTAACCTTGAATGGAATCATTTCTGGACTGAACAATCTTACAACTGCAGGTGCACCTGTTCATCAGGCCAATCTCATCATTGGAGGAACTGGTTCAATTTCAGGTGATTTGTTTGAAAGTGTATCTCAACTGAGAAATTTTACCCTTAATCGAGTAAGTCCAAGCCCAACGGTTTCTCTTTCAGCAGCTTTGGTCCTCGCGGTGACTGAAAAAATAACGCTTGCCAATGGAACTTTTGGCCACACCGGAACAGGAACCATTACGGTAGGAAGTGCTGCTGTAAGTGGAATAGATGTAACAGGTGGCACAATGACCATGAGCGGCAGTTCAAACCTTTCTCTGATTACAAATGGAGGATTTAATCTAACAGCCGGAACAGTCAATCTGAATAATACAGGTTCAGTTTCTGTGGCTGGAAGTTTTTCTCAAACAGATGGAACTTTTAACAGACCAACAAATCCATCCACCTTCCAGGGAAATTTTACCGCTACTGCGGGTTCAACCAACTTTACAGGTTCAGAAGTTTCTTTTACAGGTGGCAATGCACAATCAGTTAATGGTTCTGCTTCCGGACTTACGCTTAACAACTTAACCATAAACAAAACGGGTGGAGCGGTCACCATTTCAAGTGGAAAAGTAAAAATCATAGGCTCGGTGAACATGCTGGTAACCAACTCAGCTAATCTTGTAACCACAGTTCCAGGAAATCTGACACTGGTTTCAAATGCGACAGGAACAGGCCGGATTGGCTCAGTTTTGGGCGGAACCTTAGGCGGAAGCAATTTCACTATGGAGAGATTTGTAAACGGAGCCGTTCAAGGTTGGTATTTCCTGGGTACGCCTGTTTCAGGGCAATCGATAGGAGATTGGGGTGATGACTTTGACATAAAAACGCCTTTAACTTGCCCAGGTGCATTGACAGATATAATTGATAGAAATACTGTTTATCGATTTGCTGGCGATGCAGTACCGGCTGCCGGCTCAAGCCCATTTGAAGCCAATGGATGGAGAGCTCCAGCTTCATGTTCAATTAATCCAGGCGAGGGTTTCAGGGTCTTTTTACCAACAAAATTTTTCAACCTAGGTTCTACTTTTGAAAATACAGGATCAATGAGCGTAGGTAGCCTACCGTTGCCAATTTCTTTTGTAAGTGGAAGCTATGACAATGGTGGTTGGAATCTGGTTGCCAATCCATTTCCAAGTAATATTGATTGGGATGTAGCTTTGGGTTGGACAAAAACCAACATGCAAAATGCCATTTACATCTATAAAGGTTCGACCGGAAGTTATGGATCTTATGTTGCTGGTCTTGGAATCAATGGTGTAGACAACGTCATTCCTACCAATCAGGCATTTCTGGTAAGGGCTATTTCTTCTGCACCTGGTCCTGCTTTGGTTGTTAATGAAAATGCAAAAACCAGTTCGGTAAAAAACCTGATGAGGACTGCCACCCAGAATAATGTTTTAAGGGTGAAATTGGGCAATGAAAGCAACACTGATGAAACTGCCATTTATTTTTCTACTGAAGCTACAGATGGTTTCGATGATCAAAATGATGCTGCCAAAGTGATGAACACTTTATCTAACCTGTATTCATTTTCCGGAAATCAATTGTATTCTATTCAAGGCTTATCCGGAATAACAGATCAAAAGGTAGTTCCGTTGGGAATTTCTGCCGGTGCTGGTAATCATTCATTTGCAATCTCAGGCAAAGGAAGTTTTGATTCCCAGATCCAAATTTTTCTGAAGGATTATTATTTGAATCAAATGACAGAAATCAATGGAGATGAGCAGGTTCAATTTGAAATTAATTCAGATCCTGCCAGTTTCGGAAACAGTCGGTTTGAGTTGATTTTCATTAACAATGCGGTAACCTCAATCAAGGCGATGGAGCAAGGAAAAATGATGGTATATCCTAATCCGGCAACAAACGGAGTAATCAAAATTGATTTGAAAAACATGAATTCGAATGGCAAAATCAGCATCACAGACTTAATGGGCAGACTTATTTCAAGTCAAACGTTAAGTGGTGCGGCTCAATCCATTCAATTGAATGCGCCAAAAACAGCGGGCGTTTACCAGGTTGTTTTTACAGAAGCGAATGGAAAATCACATACCACAAAATTGGTGGTAGAGTAATTGTAAAGTCTCTGTTTTAGGTTTCTATCTTTGGAAGAAAAATTTCCATAAAGGCTGGAAATGAAATCTTAAAACGATTGTCATCCTTTAAAATCAATCAAGCGAACGATTTTAAGGGATGACTTTTTTATGGATCTAAATCCAATTTTGCAAAGACTCAGATAGGCCACCTTTTTATTTTCAATTCCTGAAATATTTAGTTAAAAAACCCAGGAAATTTTTCAGAAGATCTTTTTTAAATGATTTTGAATCAGCTGAATATCTCAAGATAAATCAGCAAACCAGCGGCAAGACTCATGATAATCAAGGTACTAAAACCCAGGATATTAGAGATTCTGCCATTTACAAATTCTCCCATGATGGCTTTGTTGTTGGAGATATGAAGGATGATGGCAATCAAAACCGGTGCAGTGATCCCATATAAAATAGCGGTATAAATCAATGCATCAATAGGTGATAAGCCAACGTAATTCATTAACAATCCGAGTAAAAGTGAGATGGCTATGATCGTGTAAAATCCCTTTGCCTCATGAAATTTTTTATCCAGACCTTCTTCCCATCCAAAAGTTTCCGCATACATATAAGACAAAGAACCACATAATACGGGAATGGCAATGAGGCCGGTTCCAATGATTCCGATGGCAAAAAGCAGATAGGCCAGATCGCCAGCCAAAGGTTTCAAAGCAAAGGCGGCCTGTTCTACGGTATCAATCTGATGGACGCCGGCCTGGTATAAAACGGTACCTGTAGTCAGAATAATGAAATACATGACAAAACCGGAAATGGTCATTCCAAAATCTATATCCTGATTCATGGTATGAATTATCTTTTTGTTTACCACCAGGTGCCTCCTTTTTGATTTCATTTCTTCCACCTCAACAGATGCCTGCCAGAAAAAAAGGTAGGGAGAAATGGTGGTTCCAAGAATCCCAACGATGATGGCAATGAAACTTTTATCCATGCGAAGGGTGGGAATAAAAGTTGATTTGAAAATATCAGCCAAATCCTGCTTATAAAGAAATGGAACAATAAAATAAACCAACATAACAATGCAGATATACTTGAGCACTGTTGCAATCTTTTGGTAAGGCAGATAAATGATCAAACCCAGCAAAAGCAGGGTAAAAAAAACGCTTAAAAAATTTGGATCAACAGCAGGGAAAAGCAAATTACCAACTGCACCCATTCCTGCGATATCGGCCCCAATATTCATAACGATGGCTGGGGTACTGAAAACCAACATGATGTATAAAATGGGCCTTGGATAATGTTTTTTCAATGTTCCCGTCAAACCTTGAGAGGTTACCAACCCGATTCTGGCACACATTTGCTGCATGGCTGCCATAAGTGGAAAAGCAACGATGGAAGTCCATAAAGTGGCAAGTCCAAAAGCGGCACCTGCCTGAGAATAAGTGGCTATCCCTGATGGATCGTCATCACTGGCGCCCGTCACTAAACCGGGCCCAATTTTTCGCCAGAGTTTTGACAATTTTGAAAAAAAACCAATGCTGACTTTTGGCCCCCGGCCTTCCGCTTTCATAATGCAATATGATTGGTTTATTTTGAATTTTTCTTTGCTCCAAGCAAAAATTGAATTGTAAAAACTACTTAAAAACGATCTGACTTCAAATCAAAAATACGATTACAAGAACCACCTAAAAAAGATCTGACCGCATTGCAGGTGTGATAGAACCGAATAGGAATGGCTCTATTTGGGCAAAAAAACCCCACCCGAAGCTGGCTTTTTTGAACCTTTTGAAGGAGTGATTAATAGAAAAACTGCTCTGAAATAATTTTTCCTTCTTCAACTTTATAAACTATAATTTCTTCCATGTGGACCTTTCCGGCGCCTTTTATGGTGACATCAAACGTCAATGAAACTGCAAAGTGCTTGTCAGTCACAATGGAATCTGAAATGCTGGCACCGTGAAATTCTTCAATGCTGACATTGAAATAGGCATTTTTTGCTTTGATATTTGCGGCAGCTTCCAAAAGCTTTGGACCCATAGAATCAGCTGATTTGATGGCAACTGCATTTTCGGCATTCAATTTATCAATGATCTGGTCAATATTTGCCTCTCTGGCAAGTTCTGCCAATCGGGCTGCGATTTCCTAAATGTTCACGTATTTATTTTTAAGAAATCGAAAATAATGGAATAAAAATTACTGTCGTCCGATGAACGTGGCGGATTTCTTCGAAAACATCGAAGGGGTGTAAACAAATCACTTTTAAGACAGAGTTTTAAAAAGCCTGTCTCGTTTGCACTGGCAGCCTTCATGCAGATTTAATTGGGCACATTTTCCGAAAACTTGATTTTGCTAAAGACTTTGAGCCCACCTTTTTTCTTTCCGTCTATGGCATTGCGGCCAGTTCCTTTGAGGATTTCTTTGGAAAAAGTAATGGTGGCAAAGTCGAAAAATATAAATCAACTCTGGAGGAATTTCTTCTCCGATGGGTAAAAAAAAATGGTTTTATTCAGATGGCTTTTGTGGTGTTTGTAGAGCTTTAGGTAAAACATCTGGAAGAACTCATGACTTTAATTTTTGTTGGCATTAGAGAGTGTGCTCTTTTTGGAAATTTGCTTTACTACGCATTATACCAAAGAGTTGACTGAAAGAATAATTTATTTACAATTCTCTCTAAAACTAGAATTTCTGGTTAGAATGGCATAAAAAAACATAGAAAATGGTCTTTTGCCAACATCTTTTTATAATAGTGATTGGCATTTCCTGCCTCCTAAG
>Ga0105045_10004774_pt1 | contig 11824 bp, 6 predicted proteins | sample MAT02_FD_78089 | JGI IMG/M metagenome (GOLD analysis project Ga0105045, IMG submission 78089) | Freshwater microbial communities from Lake Fryxell liftoff mats and glacier meltwater in Antarctica - MAT-02 (megahit assembly) | ecosystem: Environmental > Aquatic > Freshwater > Ice > Liftoff... | reverse complement strand
TGGCCCGAACCCCCAGTGTAAACTCGAAATCCTCAGGGTTCGGCGTCCGCGTCGCCTGCCAGTAATCCACCAGCGCGAACGGCCAGTTCTGGCTCACCCGCCCCTGGGCGTTCTTGTACCAGCTCGTCACGCCCGGATGCCCCCAGGCCATTTTCGCATTCTCCGCATCCACTGTTGCGTTAAAGGCATCGTGAACCGAACGCTTGACCGACATCGCAACAGCACCGCTCGCCGCAAGCATCCGCGCGGCTTCCACGATAAAGGTGGTTCCGCATTCCGAAAGAAAGATGATGGAGCCGTTGACGACGATGTTGGTGTTGGGGCCATAGATCATGAAGAAGTTGGGAAAATCTGGAACGGTCAGCCCCAGATAGGCCCGCGCATCGCCGCTCCACCGTTCGTGCAGGTCGGCGCCGTTCTCGCCGGTCACCTTGAAGCCGCGCAGAAAGTCCGATGCGTGAAAGCCGGTGCCATAGATCAGCACATCGGCCGGATGGCGCGTGCCGTCTTCGGTCACCACGGCGTCGGGCTCGATCCGCGCGATGGGGTCGGTCACCAGGCCCACATTGTCCCGATGCAGCGCCTGCAGCCACACGCCGTTGTCCCGCAGGGCTCGCTTTCCGCCGAAGGGATAGTGCGGCACCACATGCCTCAGCAGGTCGGGCCGCTGTTCCACCTGCGCTCGGATCTTGTCGATCAACGCCGCGCGGAGTTCGGCGTTTTCCGGCGAGATGGTCCCTTCGGGCCCGTTCCAGCCCTCCTGCGCGCGCACGTGCGGCAGCACACCGTCGGTCAGCATCCAGAACAGCCAGAAGCGGTACCATTTGTCGTAATTGGGAACATGCTCGACCGCCCACTGGAACGCGTCGGGAACCGGGTCGTGGTAATTGTCCGTCGGGCCCAGCCAGGGTGGCGTGCGCTGGAACACATCCATATGCCCAACCCCGGGCGCGATTTCCGGCACGAACTGAAAGGCCGATGCCCCGGTGCCGATCACGGCCACGCGCTTGCCCGTCAGGTCGACAGACGCGTCCCACCGCGCCGAATGAAAGGCCGGCCCGGCAAAGCTCTCGCGGCCGGGAATGTCGGGATAGCGCGGCTCGTTCAACTGCCCCACAGCAGAAACCAGCATGTCGGCGTCCAGCGTCACGGTGCCCCCGTTTGCAGTCACCCGCCACTTGCCGCATGCGCCGTCCCAAGTTGCTGCGTCCACCCGGGTGCCAAAGCGCGTTATGGCGCGCAGGCCATGGTGGTCCGCAAAGCGCTGGAAATAGCCCAACAGCACATCGCCCTGGCTATAGAATTCGGGCCAGTCATGGTTTGGCTCGAACGAATAGGAGTAGAGGTGATTGGGCGTATCCACCCGAACGCCGGGATAGCGGTTCAACAGCCAGGTGCCGCCCACATCGTCGTTCGCCTCCACGATGGTCACGGTCAGGCCCGCCTGCCGAAGCCGATACGCCGCCAACAAGCCCGACATCCCGGCACCGATGATGATGGCGGACATCTGGCGAGCCTGCGGGATCGGCTCCGGTGCACGACGATCCACCCCGTCAAGCATCAGCTCTTCCTGCAGGAACGGCACGTAATGCGCTGGCACCGCGCCGCCGGCGATCCAGTCGATCATCTTCGAAATGCGCTCGGGCGAAGGCAAAGGCGCGATCGGCTTTTCCCCGGTCAGGATCGGCCAAAACACCCGGTCCGCTTCGGCGCGAATCTTCGCCTGAAACGCGTCGGAAAAGGCCCCCATCCCGTCGCCAAAGAAGTCATAGACCGGTCGTTCGTCGGCCAGCAGGCTGTCCTCGCCCGCAGCCTGCGCCACGCAGACGGCCAGCGTCGGCAGGTGGGTCGTCACCAGTGCAGCCTCAAAATCGCCCCGCGAAAGCTTCGTCATCCAGCAGTCCTCCCACAGCCACCAAAGCCCGATATGGTCTTGCATGGAACCCCGCTCTTCTAACGGGCTCCCGCTCGCATCCTAATTTGCCGGCCGCACCTCGACCGGCAGCCCCAAGGCCGTGATTTGCGGCAACACAGCCGCCTTGTCGCCCACCACAACCCAGACAAGGTCCTCGGGTCGCGGCAGGGGCGCGGCCGCAACTGCCGAATCCGGGATCGCCGACAGCCGCGCCGACAGCGTCGCCAGGTAATCGTCCGCCCGCTCCAGGGTCTCGCTCCGCTCCAGCGCCGACAGCAGCGCGGCTCCGGTCTCGAAATCGCCGGGAAGCGACCGGATCAGGTTCGCCCGCGCCCGTGCGATCTCGTCCGCGGTCGGGGGTGCCTTGCCGCGAACATCGGCCAGCAGCGTCCGCATGGCGGCGATGCTCTGCCCTGTCGCAGCGGTCTCCACCGGCGCCGTCATGATGAACGGCATTGCCTCGCGCGTCGGCGAAAGGCTGGAATAGGCCCCATAAGTCCAGTTCCGCTTCTCGCGCAGCTCCTGGTTCAATCGGGCAGAGGAAAGCCCGCCGAACACATCGTTGGCCAGCGTCAGCGCCAGAATGTCATCCCGACCGGAAAGCGGGGAGGCCGCCGCCGCCACGATCATCGATTGCTCCGCACCCGGCCGGTCGATCAAAACGATTCGCCCCCTCCCGCCGGGCAACGGCCCCGCATCCACAGCCTGCACCGCGCCTGCGTCGCCGGGGCCGCGCCAATCCCCGAACGCCGCCTCCAGTTGTGGCTTCAACCCGGCGAGGCTGCTGTCTCCCACCACGAACAGCGTCGCGGCCTCGGGGCGCAACGCCGCCCGGTGGAATGCCACGATATCATCGCGCGTCACGCCCGAAAGCCCGGCCTCGGTTCCGGATCCCGTGAAACTGCGGCCATAGCGGTGCCCCGGGCCGTACACCAGCGCCGGCAACGCCCGATAGGCCAGCCCCGAAGGGTCGGTCGCCTCGCGCTTCAACGCCGTCAAGGCCCCCACCCTTGCCCGCTCAAGCTGATCGGCAGGAAACGTCGGCGCGCGCACCACATCGGCAAACAGCGCCAGCGATGGGCCAAGGTTCGGCGTCAGCGCATTCAGCGAAAAGCGTGTCCGGTCCAACGAAGAAGACGCCCCGATCGAAGCCCCCAGCCGCTCCTGCATCGCAGCGATCAGCGGGCCGTCCAGCCCGCCAAGCCGGCCGTCCGTGCCTTCGTCCACCAGCCCCAGCATCAGCCGCTGCGTGCCCGGCTTTGCCGTCGAATCCCCTGCAATCCCCAACGGAAAGCTCAGCATCATCCGCACCACCGGCACCGCATCGGCCCGCGCAAACACCACCCGCATGCCGTTGGAGAGCACCGTCCGCTCGACAGTCGGCAGGCTGAAGGTCGTCGCCGCCCCCGCTTCGGGCAAGCCCGTCGTGCGGTCGACTGCTTCGCCCACGACGGCGCCCGCCATCGCCGGTTGCGGCAACGAAGCCACGATCCGCCCGGCCTTTGGCAACGGCACCTCCCCGGGGTCCCGCGCGCCCGGCAACAGCGTCAGCCGATGGTCGCCCTGCATCAGCCAGCGCCGGGCCGCCGCCCGCACCGTCCCCGGCGTTGCAGAGGCAAAATCGGCAAGCTCGCGCCGATAGTCCGCCGGGTCGCCAGCATAGAGCAGCCCCTCGGCCAGCGCGACGCCCTTGCCGCCAAAACCGCCCACCTTCTCCAGCCCTCGTATCGTGCCGGAAACCGCGCGCATCGCCACCCGGTCCACCTCGTCCGCCGTGGGGCCATCCTTCAGGAACGCCGCAAGCAGCGCGTCGATCCGCGCTTCAACCCTGGCCGGGTCCACGCCTGGCGCCACATCGGCCGAAAGGGTCGCAATCCCCGCAAGCGATTGCGCGCTCATCGAACCACCCACCGAAACCGCCAGCCGCTCATCGCGCACCAGCGCGTGGTACAAGCGCGAAGTCGCCCCGCTGGCCAGCACGGCCATCGCAATCTCCAGGTCGGCAACTTCGGCCTCGCCCCGGCCCGGCACCGCCCACATCCGGGAAATGCGCGGCGTCGCCACCGTGTCGCGCAGCGTGCCGCGCGTTGTCTCGGCCCTGATCGGAACCCATCCAGCAAAACGCCCCGGCGTCGGCCCGGCCGGGATCTGCCCGAACCAGCGCTCCACCAGCGGCTTCGCGGTTTCAGCATCGATGTCGCCCGCAAGCACCAGCACGGCATTGTTCGGCCCATAGTGGCTGCGGAACCAGGCCTTCGCATCCGCAAGGGTCGCAGCGTTCAGGTCCTCCACCTTGCCGATCGTCGAAACACCCATCGGGTGGTCGTGCGGGAACAGCGCAGAAAGTATATGATATTGCACCAGCCCGCCCGGTTCGTTGTCGCCCTGCCGCTTCTCGTTCAGCACCACCTTGCGCTGTGCGTCCAGCTTGTCCTGCGTCAGGGCCGGAAGCAGCCAGCCCATCCGATCCGATTCCAGAAACAACGCCATATCCAGCGCAGGTGTCGGCACCGTCTGGAAATAGTTGGTCCGGTCAAAGCTCGTCGTCCCGTTGAAGTCGGTCGCGCCGATCGCTTCGAGCGGTTTGAAATGGTCGTCCGCATGGTGCTGGGAACCGTAGAACATCAGATGCTCGAACAGATGGGCAAAGCCCGACTGCCCCACCGGCTCATCGACAGACCCCACCGCATACCAGACGCCCACATGCACCAGGGGGGCCTTGCGGTCGGTGTGCACCACCACCCGCAATCCATTAAGCAGCGTGAACTGCTCGAACGGAATGTCCACCTTTTCCACCAACGCCGCCAGCGTGGCTGGCCCGGATTCAGCAGCAGCAGCCAGCGCAGCCGGCCCAGCCTCCAAAACAGCAGCCGGCTGCGCTGCAACCGGCGCAGCGCATAGCGCCAGCAGTGCAACGGCCAATCCGCGATCGAACCCGCACACCATCATTTCAGCCCCGTCGAGACAACTTCGGTCAAGTCCTTCGAAATCCCCGGCCGCCCCGCCACGTGGGCCAGCTCAGCCTGCATCATGGTTCCGAAGGGGGCCGCCAGCCGCCGCCACTGCGTCAAAGGCTGAACCAGCCGGGCAGCGGATTGCGGGTTGATCCTGTCCGCTTCCAGCACATGGCGTCCCAGCAGCGCATAGCCAAGGCCGTCGGGGTCATGAAACCGCGTCTGGTTCGTTGCAAAGCCCATCACCAGCGCGCGCAGCCGATTGGGATTCTTCGGGTCGAACTGCCGGTGGCTCGCCAGATGCTCGACCACCTGTCGTGTATCCGGCCGTGTCGAAGCAGCCTGCACCAGAAACCACTTGTCCAGCACTTCGGGCATCCCCTCGTAACGCTGGTGAAACCGTGACAGCGCCTCGCCCCGCTCCACCGCGTTGGAGTGGCTCAACGCCGTCAGCGCCGACATCCGATCCGTCATCGATGTCGCATCGCAAAACTGCAAGAAAGCCGCCGCCGTCGCATCATGGTCGTCCCTGGCCATCAACAGCCCAAGCAGCACCGCCCGCAACCGCCGCAAACCCTTGGCGCGCGGCGAAAGATCATCCCCGGCCGTTCCACACTGGTGCCAGATATCCCAAAGCTTCGGCCCCAGAGCGTCCAGCAGCGCCCGGCGCAAACCCTCGCGTGCAGCATGGATCGCAACCGGATCCACTTCGGCCATCTGGTCGCCCACCAATGCTTCGGATGGCAGAAGGATCGATTCCGCAACCAGCGCCGGGTCGGCATCCCAGCCTTCCAGCGTCGCAGCCACTGCGGTCGCCACATCCGGCGCCCCGGCCGGCGCGCCATCCGCAATGCTCTCCACCAGCGCCGACAGCATCAGCTGCTGCAAAGCTTCATAGCGCGCGAACGGGTCGTCCTCATGCGCCGCCAGGGTCATCAGCGCCGCGCGCGGCGGCAGCGGCCGGGCGATGATCGGTGCCGCAAACCCCCGGTTCAAACTCAGGATCGGAAACTCCGCCACATCGTCCAGCACCAGCGTCGTCACCGCCTCGCGCAGCACCAGGTCGGTGCGCTCGTGCAGCTTGCGCCCATCGCGCGCAAAGGCTGCGATGTTGAACGGAATCAACAGCGGCGGCGCATTGGGGCCGGCCTTGTCATTGCCCTGCCTGATGGTCAGCTCCAGCCGTTTCGCAGGCGCGTCGTGCCTCGCCTCCACGTCCACGCGCGGCGTTCCGGGCTGCTCGTACCAGCGGCGGAACCGGGCTGCATCCAGGCCCTCGGCCTCCATCGCCGCCAGAAAGTCTTCCACCGTCGCCGCCCGTCCGTCGTTCACATCGAAGTAGCGGTCGGTCGCCCGACGGAACGCATCGGGCCCCAGCAGCGTCGCGATCATCCGGATAAGCTCGGCGCCCTTGTCGTACACGGTCGCGGTGTAGAAGTTGGAAATCTCCATATAGCTGTCGGGCCGGACCGGGTGCGCCAGCGGGCCCGAATCCTCGGGGAACTGCCCGGCCCGCAAGCCTCGAACCCCCTCCATCCGCTTCACGGTGGCAGATCCCATCGCAGCGGAAAACTGCTGGTCGCGGAACACCGTGAAGCCTTCCTTGAGGCTCAGTTGGAACCAGTCCCGGCACGTCACGCGGTTGCCGGACCAGTTGTGGAAATACTCGTGCGCGACGATCGCGGCGATCGCATCGAAATCCCGGTCGGTCGCGGTGTCATGGTCGGCCAGAACATATTTCGCATTGAAGACGTTCAGCCCCTTGTTTTCCATCGCGCCGAAATTGAAATCATGCACCGCCACGATGTTGAACACATCCAGGTCATATTCCCGGCCATAAACCTGCTCGTCCCAGGCCATGGATTGCTTCAGGCTCTCCATCGCGTGGCGGCAGCGCGGCACATCAGCATGCGCCACCCGGATCGCCAGCGCCACGTCCCGGCCCGATCGCGTCGTGAAGCGGTCCTCCAGAACGCCCAGATCCCCCGCAACAGCTGCAAACAGATACCCCGGCTTCAAGTGCGGGTCGTCCCACTCTGCAAAATGCCGCCCGCCGGGCAACGGCCCGGTCGCGCCCGGGTTGCCGTTCGACAGCAGCACCGGATAGCGCTCGGCATCTGCCTCCAGCCGCACATGATAGCGGCTCAGCACGTCGGGCCTGTCGGGAAAGAAGGTGATCCGCCGGAACCCTTCGGCCTCGCACTGTGTGCACAGGTTCCCGCCCGATGCATAAAGCCCCATCAACCGGCTGTTCTCCGCCGGACGTATCGCAACCACGGTCTCGATCACAGCAGCGTCGCCGGCAATCACCAGCGACAACCCCGCATCGGGCCCAAGGTTCGGCAGTGCCTGCGCCACCCCGTCCATGGAAAGCGCCAGAAGCTCCAGCGCTTCGCCGTCCAGCACCAGCGCGCGGGCATGGGCCCCGTTGCGCACAACGCGCAACCGCGCGTGCACAAGTGTTCGCGCGGCATCAAGCTCGAAGCGAAGGGCAACATCGGGAACCAGCCAGTCAGGCGGTCGGTAATCGGCAAGCTTCTTCAGCGGCGGCAGCGGTGCGGGCGAATCCATGCGCCTGACGCTAGGGACGGCGGCCCCCGCACGCAACCAGCACGCAACCGGGATGGCGGGCCCGGGCCTCAGCCCTCCCGCAAGCGCCCCACCGCGCCAGCCAGCCAGCCCAGAAGGAGCGCCAGCGCCACAACGGCCAGCCCGTACCAAAAACTATAGGCATGCGCGAAAACATAGATCCCGCGTTCGAACCCGCTCTTGTCGATGATGATCGGCGCGGTCGAGCGCGCACGAACCTCGCCATTCTCGATCAGGTAGATCTCGGCCCGGTAATTCCCCACAGGAACAGCCGACGGGATCGGGATTCGCGCCCGGTACAGCACATTGTCCGTCACCTGCACACCATAGGGCTGCTCCACGAAAAGGGCCTCGCGCGCGCGCAGGCCGACCAGCCCGTCCTGGAACCGCTTGGTGGTCTCGGGGTCGGCGGCAGTCGCTGGCGAAAGCTGCAAATGGGCAAGCCCGATCTCGTAGATCGCGGCGTTGCGCTCATCCAGCAGGTCGCGCACCGGCTTTGTCGTCGCCACCGCATAAAAGCCCGGCGCACTTTCGAACCGCAATGCTTCGGTGTTCACCCAGATGCCCGCCACGCGCGCCTTCAGCCGCACCGTCAGCGGCTCGGCCGGGCCGCGCAAAATCACCGCGATCCCCGGTGGCTCGGCCGGCGCCCGCCCGCCGGGGTACTGGATCGCCCCGAAAATCAGCAGCTCGGCCCCGGCAAAGCGATAGGAAATGTCGATCCGGCTCTGCGAAAGGTCGGTAATAAGCCGCGGCTGCGCACTGGCTGGCAAACCCGGAAGCGCAGCCGCCAGCAGCAGCAACACGGTCAGGAACCGCCTCACGAAACGGCCGCCTGGATGGAAAACAGGTCGGCCGGAGTCCAAGTCAGCCCGATGGCAAGCCGCAACGCAACCGCCAGAACCAGCAACGCCAGGAATAGCCGCAACCGCTCGGGCGGCAGGAACTGCGCCGCGCGCGCACCGAACTGCGCTCCCACTACGCCGCCCGTCAGCAGCAGCACCCCCAGCATGATGTCCACCGTCTGCGATTGGGTCGCGTGCAGCAATGTCGCCACAGCGGTGATGAACACGATCTGGAACAGGCTCGTTCCCACCACCACGCTCGCCGCCATCCCCAAAAGGTACAGCATGGCAGGCACCATGATGAACCCGCCGCCAACCCCCATGATAACGGTCAGAACGCCAACCCCGGCCCCCACCAGAAAGGGCGCCAGTGGCGAAATATAGATGCCGGATTTGGGAAAGCGCATCCGCAACGGCAGCGCCGCCACCAGCGGATGATGCCGGCGAACCTTGCGCAGCGGCGCGTCCCCGGCCCGGCTGCGCTTCAGCTCGGCAATGGATTCGCGCAGCATCAGCGCACCGACGGAACCCAGAAATACCACATAGACAATGCCGATCGTCACATCGACCTGCCCAAGCGCCTTCAGCCAGCGAAACAGAAATGATCCGATCACCGAGCCCATCATCCCGCCGGACACCAGCACCGCGCCCATCTTCAAGTCCACCTGCCCGCGCCGGAAATAGCTGAACGCCCCCGAAACGGATGATCCCGTCACCTGCGTCGCCGAAGACGCGACCGCAATCGCCGGCGGAATGCCATAGAATATTAGCAGCGGTGTCGTCAGGAACCCGCCGCCAACCCCGAACATCCCCGACAAAAAACCCACAAGCCCGCCCAGCGCGATGATCACGAACGCGTTGACGGACATCTCGGCAATGGGAAGGTAAAGGTCCACCCGCCATCCTTAACCGGAAATTGCGGAGACAAAAGGGCCACGGACTCTCCAAAATAATCGGGCGGGCAATTGGGCAGGCAATCAAGAACGCAAAAAAGGTCGCGGCCCGAACCACAACAGTTGCATCAGCCCCCCCGCATTGGGCAGAGGGGTCGGATGCCTCAACCCGTGCACATCATCGGCGGCGGCCTTGCCGGCTCGGAAGCCGCTTGGCAGCTCGCTTCGCGCCAAGTGCCGGTGGTGCTGCACGAAATGCGCGGTATCCGCTCCACGCCTGCCCACCACACGGATGCACTCGCGGAACTGGTCTGCTCCAACAGCTTCCGCTCCGATGATGCAGACCACAATGCCGTCGGCCTCCTCCACGCCGAAATGCGCGCCATGAACGCGCTCGTCATGCGCGCCGCAGATGCGGCCCAAGTGCCCGCCGGATCGGCCCTCGCGGTGGATCGCGATATCTTCGCCGCCATCGTCACACAAACACTCGAAGCGCACCCGCTCGTCACCATCGTCCGCGAAGAGGTCACCGCCCCCGATCCCGATTGGGCGCATGTCCTCATCGCGTCCGGCCCGCTCACATCCGAACCGCTCGCGCACTTCATCCAGGGCCTCACCGGGCAAGCCCATCTCGCCTTCTTCGATGCCATCGCCCCCATCGTCCACACGGAATCGATCGACATGGGCATAGCCTGGCGCCAATCCCGCTACGACAAGATCAGTGGTCCCGGGTCGCCAGACGGCACCCTCCACCCGCCCGGCGCGGGCGACTACATCAACTGCCCGCTCGATAAAGCCGGGTATCTCGCCTTCATCGAAGCGCTGAACAGCGGTGAAAAGGCCGACTTCAAGGACTGGGAAAAAGACACCCCCTATTTCGAAGGCTGCATGCCAATCGAGGTGATGGCCGCGCGCGGCCCCAACACACTGCGCTTTGGCCCGATGAAGCCCATCGGCCTGCGCGATCCCCGCACCGGGAAGGGCGCATGGGCCGTGGTCCAGCTCCGGCAGGATAATGCATCCGGCACGCTGATGAACATCGTCGGCTTCCAGACCAAGCTCAAGCACGGCGAACAGGTCCGCATCTTCCGCACCATCCCCGGCCTCGAACAGGCCGAATTCGCCAGGCTCGGCGGCCTCCACCGCAACAGCTTCATCCGCTCGCCCGTCCTTCTCGATCCGACCCTCCGGCTCACAGCAGATCTCCGCATCAGCTTCGCCGGCCAGATCACCGGCTGCGAAGGCTATGTGGAATCCGCCGCCGTCGGCCTGCTCGCCGGCCGCTTCCTGGCAGAGCGCGTCGCAGGCCGTCGGCCCGTCCCGCCACCGCAGGAAACCGCCATCGGCGCGCTGCTCGCCCACATCACCAGCGCCGCGATGCCCGAAAGCTTCCAGCCGATGAACATCAACTTCGGCCTGTTCCCCCCGATCGAAGGCCCCGCCAAAGGCCGCGAGCGCAAGGCCGCGCTCTCGGCCCGCGCGCGAACCGCGCTGTCCGGCTGGCTGTCCCGAACAGAAACTCTGTCCAGGGCCGCCTGAACCTGCCAACCCCTCGAACACCGGAAACCCAATGATCGCCAGCCCGCACAGCGCCAATATCGTCCTGCGCATCATCGCGCCCGACAAGCCCGGAATCCTCGCAGCCATCGCCCCGGCGCTCGCCGCAGACGGATGGGACATCCGCGAAGCCACCGTCTACGGAGACCCCGACACGCAGCAATTCTTCGTCCGCATGCACATCGCCGGCGGCGCACAGATGGTGGAGCGCCTGCCTCAGCTGATGGCGCCCCACGAAGCGGCGCTCGGCCTCAAGTGGGACAGCCGGGATCTCGGCACACCGCTCAAGGTCCTCATCGCCGTCTCGAAGCATGATCATTGCCTGGTCGACATCATCCACAAGGTCAAGATCGGCTCGCTCCCGGTCGATATCGTCGGCATTCTCTCCAACCATGAAACCTGCCGTTCGCTCGCCGAATGGCACGGCTATCCCTTCCACCATCTGCCCGTTTCCCCGTCCACCAGGGCGCAACAGGAAGCCGCCTTCGCAGACCGGATTGCCCTAAGCGGCGCAGACCTCGTCGTCCTCGCCCGCTACATGCAGATCCTGTCGAACGAATTTTCGGAAAAGCTGGCCGGCCGCTGCATCAATATCCACCACAGCTTCCTGCCCAGCTTCAAGGGCGCCCGCCCCTACCACCAGGCGCACAGCCGCGGCGTGAAGATCATCGGCGCGACCGCACATTATGTCACGGCACACCTCGATGAAGGCCCGATCATAGAACAGGATGTCCGCCGTGTTTCGCACAGCGCAACCGCCGGGGATTGCGTCGCGATCGGCCGCGAAACCGAAGCCAGCGTGCTCTCCCGCGCCATCCTCTGGCACGCCGAACACCGCGTCTTCCTGAACGGCACCCGCACCGTCGTCTTCAGCTGAAGGCGCCGCCATCAGAAGCGTGGGAACCGATGCGCCCAGGCTTCGGCTTCAAGGTCGGAACGGTCGGCATGGTGCCGGCAACCGCCAACATCGTGCGCAGCCCGGCAATCGAAATCGAAGCCCCACTTCGAACCTTCGATCGCGCGCCCATCGAACCCGTCCGACCGAACAAGGGTCCACCCGTCATCGGCCTG
>Ga0105045_10004772_pt1 | contig 11827 bp, 9 predicted proteins | sample MAT02_FD_78089 | JGI IMG/M metagenome (GOLD analysis project Ga0105045, IMG submission 78089) | Freshwater microbial communities from Lake Fryxell liftoff mats and glacier meltwater in Antarctica - MAT-02 (megahit assembly) | ecosystem: Environmental > Aquatic > Freshwater > Ice > Liftoff... | reverse complement strand
GCCACACTGATTGGCCGAAAACTTTAGAGTTGGCCTTCGCTCAAATGCCAGCCACCATCCACGGACAAGATCTGGCCAGTGGTAAACTTAGAGTTGTCGGACATAAAATATACAGCGGCTCCGTCCAGATCGCCCGGCTGACCGTTGCGCCCGCCATCCAGTGGTTGCTTGGTCTGGATGAACGATTGGATCACTTCATCTTTGGAAGCCCGCTGTGACATTGGGGTTTCGACCAAGGCCGGGGCCAACACGTTGAAGCGGACGTTTTGTGAGGCATAATAGGCCGCCGCTGATTTGGTAAAACCGATCACCGCCGCTTTGGTTGTGGCGTAAGCGTGGGTAGAAAAATAGTTGGGCGAGGGCGAATAGCCCAGCACCGATCCCATATTGAGGATGGTCCCGCCATGGCCCAGTTCCAGCAGCTTGCGCACGGCCGATTGGTTGGACAGGAACAAGGAAGTGAGGTTTAGCTCAAAGGTCTTGTTCCACCCATCAAGGGGAATCTCGTGGAGGGGGCCATCGCCGTAGCGCCGCCCGCTCCCACCCGCTACGTGATAGAGGCCGGTGAAACCGCCAAATTCGCTCAGGCAAAAATCAATGGCCATTTGGGCTGTGCCGGGCAGGGAAGCATCCCCTTTGATCGCGCGGCTTTTGGGGCCCAGCTTGATCTCGGCCTGCAAACAGCTTTCGGGATTGCGGCCCACCACCACCACTTGTGCGCCGTGGTTCACAAATGCTTGGGCCGCCGACAAACCTAGACCGGTCGTTCCCCCAATCACCACTATCTTCTTATCTTTTAACCAGTTCATGTCCAATCGGAATACGGATGAAGTAAATATTGACTCCCATTCAATCACGACCGCTTGGCCTTTTGGGAGCGGCCGCAAAGAATACATTTTTTGGGACAAAGACAAACGCACGAACGGCTTTCTTGCCCTTCGTGCGTTTGTTTTTCGCCGGGCTGGCCAGCAATCAGTTCACTCTTTCCGGTTTGGTATCGCGTTTTTGTTGGGCCAAATCTTGTGCCTGCTCTACCCAGTGGTCGCGTTCAATGCGGCCGGGAAAGATCTCAATGGCCTCCGTGACCTGCTTGATGTCCCGTTCATTAAAGCGCGCGATCTGATCAAAAGTATAAATACCAAGAGCAAACAATTTCTCCTCAATAAATGGCCCGATCCCAACCACGATTTTCAAGTCATCGTGATCGGCATGAGTGGCTATGCCCATATTGCTGAAATCAAAATCTTTGGCTTTGGCCCGCATCCGGTTCAGAATTGCTTCCTGCTTGCTCATTTCCATGGGACTTCCACTGGGCAGGGCTGCGCCACCGTGGAGAGTAGTCCCCAGCCGCATTTCGCCAATGGCCAAGTTAAGGCGTGAAATTTGTTCGTCGCGTTCGCGCAGGAGTTGGGCCATGTCTTCGCTTTGTTTCTGCGATGTTTTGCGCTGGTTTAGCTCAATGGTCAATTGCGCTTCGCGCGCGTGCGCCATGAGCTTGAACTGATCAAACTTGGTTCTGAGATCGGCGTAGTTTTCGGCTCCTTGCGTGATTTGGTCCAACATTTCTTGCTCCAGAACAGTACTGGCCAACTGCTCGTTTTCCAGCTCGCGCAATAAATGCTTGTACCGCTCATTGGCCATGGCCGTAGCCGATGAGAAAGCCAAATTTGTCGATTCAATGTTATTGGACAATTCACTGTAACGCTGCTCGGCGGTCATCCGGTAGCCGCTATACTCAGTATTGACCGCCTCCATCTTGCGATCGCGGGCAGCGATCTCAAGATCATATCCCTTCGCTTTCTTTTGGTAATCAGTGCGTTGCTGTGCTTCTCGCTTCTCCAGATCAGTGAACTTGAGGAACAAAATTTTCCATCTACGGTTCATTAGCGTCCAAACAATGGCTCCACCCAGGACGGCCGCGCCCAACAGGAAGAAAATTGACCCCAAAACTGCGGTATTAAATGACATAAAGGTAAATTAATTATATGTGTAAAAAGTTATATGTTATTCTGAAAAGAAATTTCAACTCTGCGGTTTTGGTTACGCCCCTCAGCAGTATCGTTGTCGGCCAGCGGCTTGGTGTCACCCATGCTGATCACCTTCACTTGGTTGGGTTTAAAGCCCAGTTCATCGATCAGTTGCTGGCGCACTGCCCCGGCCCGGCGCAAGCCTAATTGCTGGTTGCGCTTGGTATTGCCTTCGTTATCAGTGTGTCCGATCAAAGTGATACTACTGTTGGGATAGGCGGCCAAATATTCTTTGAGCAGCTTGAAATAGGCCCGCTGCTCATCGGTCTTGATCATGTCACTGCTGGCAGGCTTGAAATACACCACTTGGGAGGTTTGCAATACTTTCATTTCCTCTTTGGCATAGGTGGTCTTGGCGGGTTCAGTCCAATCGGTAATGGTGAGGCCAACGCCCCCCGAGAAGTTGGTTTTGCCCCCAGCCAAGTTCTGGCGTTCCTCACCCAGCAATTGAACCCGCTGGTCGGTCAGCCCTCCGGGAAATAAGATGTTAGAAAATGTGTTGGCCCGGGCCAATCCCAAGTTGGTAAAAGTAGTCGAGTTGATTTCCCCCAGTTCATAATAGCCCACCACTTGCAATTGTTGGTTGGGGTTGTTGGCCAAGAAGCGACGCAGTGAATCCAGTAAGAAAAAGGAGGATTCGGGCAGGGATAAGTTGTTGGCCGAGAAACTGGTTTGCAAATCCTCGGCGGCCGACATCAGGACATTGCCTTGGTAGCGTATGATCAGCGGTGCTGCCTGCGGGGATGGTGACTCGTTGGGCTTGGCCACTTGGGCTTCATTTTCCCATCTATTGCAGAGCTGTTGGGAGTCGCACGTAAACCAATATGAGCCGGCTACTGTCCAAAAAGCCAAACTGATGCTAAAAAAAATCGTCCAAAAATTCATGGGAAGTCCCTTATAAAATGAAAAAGGTTTGGTTTTGGATCCTAAGGGTTAATTTGGTCGAATACTAGGAAATCCAATTCTATTTTGCAAAAAAACTTACATCTTTTTTATGTTTATTTTTAAGAAAAAAGAAATAATCCTATTTATTATTCTCTCCGGTCAAACTTTGGGTTTGGCGTATGGACAAAATGATGAAATTGGATTTTTACGACGATCCAAGCAAATTATTTACCATACTGCCATTTTTTACCAGCCCCCTTCGGTCAATATCGGTGACCCCGAAAAATACTACTGGCCCAAGGCCATTGCCCGGCTGACCCAACATGGGGAAACTGACTCGTTGGCCAATGCTTGGATTGAACTCTTCAAGGATCGCAGCCCCTTCCACTTCACATTGGTGGGTATGGCGCGGCTCATGGCCCGCCACCCCAATGCCCCCGCCCTGCAACTCCACCGCAATGCGTATTTGGCCCGCGTGTTTGCGCGAACCGACGGGCACAATGCCTGGACTTCGGAAGGAACCGAAAACCATCTCAACATGGCCCGCACCAGTGGTTATTTGTATGCGCAATATGCTTTGGCCGATCCCAATCTGTTTCCCCATGCCCCAGCGAGGCTCTCCCAGATGGAAAATTGGGCGCTGGCCTGGGCCAAACGGCTCTACGAAGTTGGCCCAGGCGAATGGAACTCAAGCATTTATGGGGCCTATAACGTGATCGGGTGGTTGAACCTCTACGATTTTGCTGAATCGCCCACCCTCCGCCGGGTGGCCCGGGCAGTGCTAGACTTTTACGCCACCGATCTGGCCCTGCACTATAGCTTTGGCACTCTGGGTGGGCCTGAAATGCGCGGGCAGGGAGCGGGGCGCACTGGGGGCACTTCGGCGCATTTTCTCGCTTGGCTCTGGTTTGGGGGCGACCAGCCCGCCGATTTTACCGCTGGCCGCGAGTACATCCAATGTATCCACGCGGCCACCAGCGGCTACCGTCCGCCCAGTGCCCTGATTGCCTTGGCCGACAAACGGGGCACGGCACCAGTGGAGTATCGGGAAAACCGGCCAGATTACTTGCAGCAGGCCCAGTCTTTTGTCAATATTGCTTATTTCGCCACCCCGGGATTCACGCTCGGGAGTGCCCAAAGTCAATATGGCGGCTGGACAGGGAGCACCCACCAGATGGTGAATTGGAAACTGGTCGTTGATCGGGCGCAGGCAGGCGCCCCGCCCAATGAATGGCCCAAGCCGCTGGAAATGAGCGGGAACGGCCGATTTTATGATACCCAGCGTGGGCAGGCCACCGATCCCTTCACCCAAATAGCCCAGCACAAGGGCACGCTGATCCAACTCACTCAATTACCCAAAAATGTGGACAAAGTGCACCAGAAAGTCAAAGTGGTTGTGGCGCAATGGCAGCGTGACTGGCTGGCAGGGTTTAAAATACGTTTTCCCGATGATGACAAACCGCAGGTGGTCAACTTGGGCAGCCGGCCCCTCTTGCACAATGCCAGCTACCTCCACCTTTCGGCTGATTTGGTTCTGCCTCAAGGGGTGTGGGCCGATGGCCCTCCCTATTGCCTCCAATTGGGCAGCACTTATGTCGCCTTGATGCCGCTGGGTGGCTCCCCGGCCATGGTCAGGCCAATGGAAAAAACGGGGTTGATGGTGACAGATTCGGCTGCCCGAGGCCAACTTTGCGGCTGGATTGTGGACGTGGTGCCAGCTTCATCGGTAGAGTCTTATCAATTTTTTATACAATCTGCGAAAAAGGCTTGGCAACAGGCCCGGATCTGGCCCCATCGGGGAAAAGTCCGCTATCAAAGTATCAGTGGCGATGAAATAATTGCACATTTTCGGGCAAATGGTACATTTACCGAGGCTACGGTCGACTGGGGCTATGGGCCCGGTCAGCCACAGGTGATGGCAACTGCCACCCACGCTCAGCCAACTCCGTTCCGTCAACCCAACTGGCCAACTGGTCAAGGTTTTGGCCGGATCGCAAGTTTAAATGTCAATGGAAAAAACCGCAGTTACCCCCGGATCAGCCCACTCATGGCAGGTGGGATCCTCCAAGTTGGCGAGGGAATGCTAAAGCTAAAAGCTGGCCCCCAAAGCTATTCGGTCGACTTTCGCCAGCAGTACCCCGTATTTAGTGATGATCGATAGTGGCCCTTCCATAAAAAAACAGCCACCAAGTATAACTTGATGGCTGTTTCAGCGTTGTTAAAATTTACCCCTTAATTAATTGTCTTTGAATATCTTGAACCAGCTCGCTGGTGGTGTTGCACTGTCAAACTTATACCACAAAAGTAAGCTATCGCCCCTCGCCGGGAAATAAGAGCGTTTACTTAATTCACGTAAGTAGAATTACGGCTTTTTGCTTTTTAGGGCGGAAAATCGCCGATTCAAGTCCGTAGGAGCACAACAAAACCACCCACAATCCCCGTCAAGCGAGGCTGGCGGATCTGTACGCAGGCTTACTTGCCCTCGGCCAGTACTCCCTGTTCAACGTCATCATGGTGGCGGCAGCGGTACTGACTACTTAGGGACGGGGCAAAACAGGCTCATTCGGGGCAGGAATGAGCTAATGGCCGATCAAAGTTTTAGGCCCGACGGCACGGTACCGTTGAGCTGACATTATAGCTCTCAGAAGGGTCAAACTACGGATCAGTGCTGATCAAGCGATCATTTAGTGGGCTATTGGAAAATGATTCCTGGTTTTGGGGAGTTAGGACTTATGTATAATGCCGATGTTCATCAAACTCTAGCAGGGAGCTTGACTATTGGTTACATTTACTGCTAAAACGCTACCATGACAAAACATCTGGCGTCAGTACTCGCCCTTTTGATGATTTCGCTGACTGTTTGGTGTCAGGTCACAATTACTGGAACAGTGATTGGCGAAGGGTATAATTTTCCATTGCCCGGCGCTAATGTTGTTGAAAAGGGGACTCAAAACAGCACAATAACCAATACCGATGGAACCTTTACTATCACAGCGACCAGCCCAAATTCAATCTTAGTCTTTTTATTTGTTGGAATGGTGAGTAAGGAATATCCGTTAAAAGGACAACGACAAGTATTCGTAAAAATGAAATTGGACTGTCGTAAAGATTTCTTTGATTCGCAGGATATACTAATTCACGCAAACAGCGGACTCATTAATACTCCGCTGGGCGGACAACTTGAAATAACTTCACCCCCATTCTCTGATGGAGTCATTAAGGGCTCATTCGGCTATCAAACAAATCTTGACAACAACGAATTCCAAAATCGACAAATTGAGCTTAGTCATTTCATCTCAAATTGCGACTTTGACATGGACTTCAGGGGGCACAATAGGCACGTTTCCTTTGACAAGGAGTTGAACTTCAAAGCGCATTCATTTGAGACAGATTTGAATATAAGTAACATTAAACTAATTGCTGGATACAGTCATCTCAGTTTCAATAAAATAGCAACAATTGACAACGAGAATTTGGCGGGATCCTTAATCGGGTTCGGGACTTTTTTTGGCCAACCTTTCTACCCAATAGTCATCGCAAAAGTTTCCTTTTACAATGACAAACTTGAATATAAAGCATCCATTCGGGGCGGATACAGACAACTTCTTTGTTTTGTAAAGTTTTACAAGCTCAATTCATTTAACGAATCGAGCTTGGGTGTTGGGACAATAGTAGGTTATCGATTAGAGAGAAAGAAAAAGTAAACTTACTTCCGACCGAAAATCAAATGAAATACTTTACTGTTTTAATGTTGGTGCTGCTGTAACACTTTAAATAATTCCGACCTGTACCTTTCGCAAAGGCCCAAACTTTAGGTTCAACAAAATTTTTAATTCACCTCTGTCCCGATCCAAATTTTCACCAAATCCATTAATGGCTTAATTGAAAACTTTGGAATTCCCACACTATTTTGAACGCAAACATTCATCAGTTATCAGAAAAATATTAACGCTCAGCTTGTCAGTTCAAAGCCAATGCCGACCCAATACATAAGCAGGTAATGAACACACTTCCATAAAGTTAATAAAATTTACTTTTACTTAACAATATTACTACGAACTGACCGACCATTCACTGGATTTTACTGGTCATTTCGGCTTACTTTGTACTATATTTCAATGTCTTCAGTGAAATATTTTTTCCTGACCACCATAGTTTTGGTCAAGTGATCATGCCAGCCGGTACCCTCGCCCAAAAAAGAAACCGCCTCAAATGGAATAAACCGGCACAAGCTACGCAGCATAATAGTGGAGGTGCTGGGGCGGTCCCCGTTTGCGTCCACTACTATTGTACCAGTGATCATTTTACCGATGGTTTGGCCCGTTGCACTTTCCATTGCTGTGTAATAGGTGAAATTCATAAATAAAGCAATCAGATTCAACCAAAGTGAACTTCCCAACAACCCAAGTCCGCCGATTAGGCCCAAGAAGAATACCAATGCAAATAACAAAACCAAGTACACGACCATATCAATCACATAATTGGCAAACCTCAACCCCTTGCTGGCCACGGCATTGGTCATCTTCTGGCGGTGGCGATCGGTGAGCAGTTTTTCCTTTTCGGCTTCATCGTGCACATAAGCGGGGCAAGTATCGGTGAAGTCGGCTTCCCGGCCGGTGAGGCCGCAGGTCCGCCCATACTTGGGGTCAAATGACCGGTTCGTGCACTGATTGCACCATTCCAGTCTTTCTAATTTAGTCATTGCTTTGCTTTTTAAGTGATAAATGGAGGTAAAAACCCTTCCTTTATTGATTGATCACCATTCGTTTACTTTGTTGAAAGTGTTCGGTGGTGAGGGTGTAAATATACACCCCGGCGCTCAAATTTTCAGTGGCAAAGGCCACATTATATTCTCCGGCCGGCTGGATTTGGTCGACCAACGAGGCCACCTCCCGGCCGTACAAATCATAGACCCTGAGTGATACTTTACTGTTTTGGGCCATCCGATAGCCGATCCGGGTGATGTTGCGCACGGGATTGGGGTAGTTTTGGGCCAATGCGGTTTGGGCAAGCCGGGCATCTTCGCTGGCAGTGACCACTAGGCTGACTGCATTGCTGCCCGCACTTTCGTTGTAGAGCCGATCCACCGCAGTCACTACATAAGTGAACCGGGTATCGGCCAAATTGCCGGGGACATCCAAAAATGAAGTGGTATCATTGGGGGTAATGCTGCGAATAAATTCGGCCCGGTTCAGATCCACGGCTTGGTTGCCAGCAAAGCGGTAGAGCACAAATTGGCGGACCCGATCCAAGGGGGCTGTGGCATCGGGGCGGGTCCATTGCAGGCGGACACCCTGACTGCTCATGCTGGCCGAAAGTGTGGGAGCAGCTGGGGGAGTTGCATCTTTCCAAGGCATGGAGGGGATCAGGGCGGGCAATCGGTAGAAATCGCGCCGGAGCGAATCTTGGAACGCCAGCGGGTTGCCCACCACCGATTTGGAACTGAAAAAGAGGCTGCCATTTACTTCTGGGTAAGTGCGGTTGAGGCGGATCTGCCGAGGCACTTCGTTGGCATTGAGCCAGTTGGGATCAGTAGTGGTATTGATCCGGTAGGCTCCCTGGCCCACATAGAGGTGGCGGCCAAACGAATTTTGGGCCCACCAAGGCACGAGCACTTCGTAGCGGGCGGCTGAAAACCCGATGCTCCAATAGAGTTGGGGAGCAGAGTAGTCCACCCAGCCTTGTTGTGCCCACTTGCGGGAATCGGCAAAAATGTCAGAAAAACTTTGCAACCCCCGTGTATCCGAACCGAGCGGGGTGCTCGTGCCGCGGTTTTGCCAAATGCCAAAGGGCGAAACGCCAAACTTGACCCACGCTTTGGCCGACCGGATGCTGTCCGATACATTTTTGATTAAAAGATCAATATTGTCGCGCCGCCAGTCATTACGGTTGGTAAAACCACGGGCATGACGTAAAAAAGTGCTGTCATCGTTAAAGACAACCCCCGTTTCGGGATAGGGATAGAAATAATCGTCGAAATGTACCGCATCGATGTCATAGCGCCGCACCACATCCATCACCACGCGGGTAACATAGGCCCGCACTTCGGGCAGGCCCGGATCCAGTAAGCGCAGGTTGCCATAACTCCGGATCCAAGTGGGCTGCGTAACAGCGATGTGGTTGGGGGCCAAGTTGGCCGTCCGGGCATCGGACACGGCCCGGTAAGGATTGAACCACGCATGAAATTCCATGCCCCGGCGGCGGGCTTCGGAGATCATGAACAGCAGCGGATCGTAGAGCGGTTGCGGGGCTTGGCCCTGGCGGCCAGTCAGCCACTGGGACCACGGCTCGAGGCTGCTGGGATACATGGCATCACAACTGCTGCGCACTTGGACGACCACCGCATTGATCCCCGAACGCTGGTGCTGGTTCAAAATATTGATATACTCAGCGCGTTGTTGATCCGGGGTGAGGGTATTGCGGCTTGGCCAGTCAATATTGCTCACCGTGGCGATCCACACCCCCCGAAATTCGCGTTTGGGCGAAACTTGGGCAGTTGCCAGCAGCGCTGTACCCAAAACCAATATACCAAATACTAACAGTACAATTTTTTTCATATTTCAAGGAAAAAACCTAGTGACGTAACCACGGCCAATCTCAAAAAAGCATTCATTAGTCGGCGTTATCATTAGCAAAAATAGCTAAATTGTTGCCTGATCCAAATCTATTCCGGTTTTCCTTCCCTTCTTGCTGCGATTTTGTTTATATATTTTTATACCATTACTTTGCGTAGTTGCTTACGTAACTGCCTACCCAAAATTGGGCAGCGTATTTTTTGGCAACCGATTATAGTTATGTCTTATCAAACCAAGCTGATAATTGCCCTTTTGATGGTTTATGTGCTGTGGGGCTCCACTTATCTCGGGGTAAAAATTGCCACTGAAACGTTGCCGCCCTTGCTCATCTCGGGGTTGAGGTTTACGATCGGGGGTGGGCTGTTGTGGCTGTTTGCCTTGCTGAAGGATCGCAAGTGGCCAACGCAAAAACAAATGCTCAACGCCGCTTTCTTGGGCATCATGCTTTCCGGGATTGGCAATGCAGCCATTTCTTACGCCATCGATGTAATCCCGACGGGCATTGTTGCTTTGATTTCTTCCACCGTCCCCCTGTGGGTCTTTGGCCTCAACTACTTGTTTTTCAACCGAGTAAAGCCTACCTTATTCGAGCTGATCGGTTTGTCGATGGGCATCCTGGGGATGGTATTGCTCTTGAACCCCATGGGCCAACTGGGGCCCGGTGTTGCCCTGTTTCCCATTCTGGTCGTCTGTGGCGGGTGCATCTCTTGGAGTTATGCCACCCTAAAATCCAAACAGTTGGCCCTGCCTGCTTCGTCGCTCCAATCAGTGGCCATCCAGATGCTGGCCGGTGGCGGTGTGGGGCTCAGCACGAGCGCCCTGTTGGAAACGAACCAGTTGCACGCCATTATGAGTAGCACGCCCAGGACTTTCTGGGCCATTTTCTACTTGATTGTGGTGGGATCTTACCTTGGTTATTCCGCATTTGTTTGGCTGCTCAACCATGCCTCGCCCCAACTGACCTCAACGTATGCGTTTGTCAATCCTGTGATCGCCCTATTGTTGGGGTGGTTATTTTTGGACGAAAAATTTGATAATCGCACTTTGCTGGCTTCTGGGGTAATTTTGGCCGGCGTGATGCTTATGATACTGGGCAAAGACAAAAAAATTGTTCAGCCAGCCAAGTCTTGAATAAACCCGGCCGATGCTTATTTTCATCGAGCTAAGCCTTGCAAGATGAGCGTTTGAGCGATGAGCGGAAAAAATGATATTAATTTAAGCAAAACACACCATGATCATGGACTTGATTTCAGAATTGGGGCCTTTGGCACTGGGGAGCCGACTCCGGCGCTTGAGCGACCGGATGATGAAGGAAGTAACCGAAATTTATCAACAATCGGGAATAGATTTTCAGCCAAAGTGGTTCCCGTTGTTCTATTTGCTTACTCAAGAGCAGCGGAAAGGAATCACCGAAATTGCCGATGCCCTACAAATTTCGCACCCGGCAGTCATCCAGTTGGCGCGAGAAATGGAGAAAGAAGGCTGGCTCGTTTCGGAAAAAGCGGGGAACGATGCCCGCAAGCGCATTCTGCAACTCACCCCAAAATCGGTCGCTGCTTTACCAAAACTGAAAGAGTTATGGCAATGTTTTAGGCATACCAATGCTGAAATTATTAATGAGATAGACCCCCATTTTTTTTCTATGCTGGGCAATATGGAAGCCACTTTTACCCAATCGGTCTATCGGGAACAGTTCTACCTCACCCAACACAAATTACAGCACATGAAGGTGGAAATCATTGATTTTGAACCTCAATACCGGGCGGACTTCAAGCAATTGAACATCGCGTGGATTGTTGATCATTTTGCCATCGAGCCGCATGATCTGGAGCAGTTGGAGCACCCAGAGTCCGATATAATTGCCAATGGGGGACGCATCTTTTTTGCCAAAATTGCCGAAGAGATAGTTGGTACCGTCGCCTTAGTAAAAGTGGCCGAATCTAGTTATGAAATGGCAAAAATGGCCGTCAAACCAACGCACAAAGGATTAGGGATTGGCGAAAAACTGGGCCGCCATTTGATCACCATTGCCCAAGAACTGGGGGCCACCTACCTATTTTTGGAATCAAACCAAAAGCTCATCCCTGCCCTTAACTTATACAAAAAATTGGGGTTTGTGGAAGTAACAATGGGACAAACATCTTATGCCAGGGCAAATTTTAAGGCTGAAATTTATTTTTAACCCTCAAATACCAACAGCATGGCCATCATTAGACAGTACCTACCCACCGATCGATCTGCTCTGGGCGATATTTTTCAGCGCAATGTCCCTACTTTTTTTGTCAATGAGGAACAAGACGACTTTGCAGATTACCTTGATAAATTTGCTGACACTTATTT
>Ga0105045_10004769_pt1 | contig 11830 bp, 8 predicted proteins | sample MAT02_FD_78089 | JGI IMG/M metagenome (GOLD analysis project Ga0105045, IMG submission 78089) | Freshwater microbial communities from Lake Fryxell liftoff mats and glacier meltwater in Antarctica - MAT-02 (megahit assembly) | ecosystem: Environmental > Aquatic > Freshwater > Ice > Liftoff... | reverse complement strand
TGTCATGCGTCGATACGATTCGAGGGTTTCAGGGGAAAGCATGGAGCGGGCTGTTGGCGGTTGGCAGTGCTTGCCTACTGCCGGATCGTTGAACAGTGGCGGGGGCATGGGCGTCACGGCAGAAGTGGGTGGGCCCCCCGAGACGCACTTCGTTCCTGTGGGTGACCGTTTTGGTGACTTGCAAGCGAGTTTGTTTTGTTTTTTGCTTCGGAGATCGCCGCTCGCGTTGAGGCGTCGTGCGTTATGACGTTTTTAGTTCGCTCTAGGTTACACCAGCGGGGACGGCCGTCATTCTCTGAGATAGATAAGGCATGTGGTTTGGTTCAAAGCGAAGACGGATCGCCGGATTGTAGGGGATTGGCAGTTGGGAGGGGGGCAGTTTTCAGTTGGCAGTTTTCAGTTGGCAGTGACTTGTAGAAATGACTGACGACTGACTCCTTTTTTGAAGTCACTACCGTTTTCGCAGCACCTGTAATTGCTGGACGATTTCGGGTTCTTCCTTCAGTGCTTTGCCGCCAAGCAACCTTCTTAATTGAAAAGCAATTTCGCCTTGTCGGTTGCTGTGACCGCCTGATGCGGGAGGACTCATGAGAAGTTGTCCGTAAGCATTCGTTTCGACTCTGTAGGCTAGGTTCGCGAGTGAACGATCGGCGAGGATGCTAACCCATCGCTGCCGGTTCATGGCGAGTTGTTCGTCGCGCGGCAGGATTTCGATGGTCAGTTGCATGTAGTTGGGCAGGTGGCAGTTGGGAGGGGGCTAGTGGCTAGTGGCTAGTGGCTAGTGGCTAGTGGCTAGTGGAGAGTGCGGTGCTGGAGAAGGCGAATTCGCGGATGCATTGGATGACGTAGTTGAGCATGTCGGCGGTGAGTCCTGGGTAGGTGCCGATGAAGACGGTTCGATTCATGATTTCGTCGGCACCGGTCATGTCGCCGACGATGCGGATCGCGGCGGGATTATCGTGACGCAGTTGTACGAACGCGGGTTGCCGGAGCAGGTTGCCGCCAAAGAGCATTCGGTTGCCGATTTTCTTTTCGTCTAGGTGCCGGGCGAGGTCGGTGCGGGTGAACGGGGCCCCTTCGCGGACCGACATTTCAAACCCGAACCAGGAGCATTCGGTCCGGCATCCGGTCGCGTCCCAGGTGAACGAGCCATCGGTGTTCCAAGCGGTCGCATGCGTCGGCAGCGAGAATTCGATGACGTCTTCGAGGTCCGCCAGGCCGGCGCGGAGCGTTTGCCAATTGTCTTTGCGGGCTTGGATAAAATCGGGCAGCTTTTCGAGTTGTTTGGTGCCGATGGCGGCTTGGATGTCGAGCGGCTTGAGGTTGAACCCGAGGTGGCTGTAGATGTATTTGTGGTCGTAGCCTTCGGGCAATTCGCCGAGTTGCCAGCCGAATCGTTTGTTGCACGTATTGTCTTTACCGGACGGACACCAACAATCACGGCCCCAGTCGCGGAAGCTTTCGACGAGCACTTTTAAGGCGGCTTGGCGGACGATGTTGACGGAGCCGCCTTCGCCCATTGTCAGGTGGTGCGGTGGGTAGAAGCTTTGGGTCGAAAGGTCGCCAAAGGTCCCGGTGTATTTGGTGACGCTACCATCGAGGTTACGAGTTTCTTTCTTATAAGTTTCCAATAAGGAAGACGTTGCGGGCAGGGTGTAGGAGCATCCCAGCGCGTCACAATTGTCTTCGATCAACCAGAGATTGTGGTCATTGCAGAACTGGACGGTGGTTTGGAGATCAAAAGGGTTGCCCAGGGCGTGGGCCATCATGACGGCTTTGGTTTTGCCGGGGACGTAGGCGTCTTGAAGTTGCTCGCACTTGGCGTTCCCCGTGATCGGATCGGCGTCGATAAAGACGGCGGTCGCACCGCACTGGATGATCGGAGCAGCGGTGGTGGGAAAACCGGCGGCGACGGTGATGACCTCGTCGCCGGGACGGATGCGTCGATCGGCGGGCAGCTTGTGGCTGGTCAGGGCGGACATCGCGACCAGATTGGCGCTGGAACCCGAATTGACGGCGAGTGATTTTCGGACGCCGAGGAAGTCGGCGAGGCTGGCTTCGAACCGATCACCTTCGACGCCAAGGGTCAACCAAAAATCGAGTGTGCTGGACACGGCAGCTTCGACTTCGTCTTCGTCGAAGACGCGACCGGCGTAGGGGATGTTGGTTTTGCCCGGTTCGAATTGCGGTTCGTGAGCGTCGCCGGCGGGTCGGTTTTGTCCATGAGTCCGACGTGAATATTCACGCGTGAGCTCGAGGATTTTCGCTTTGAGGTCGGGGGTGGTGAGGTCGTTCATGCTGGTAGAAATGATTTACCCTTCCGAGAAGAGGTCAAGCATTTGTTAAGTGGTAGTTGAGTAAGCATTTCATCCTGCCAACGCAGAGATCGTGCGGTAGGGTGGGTGGGGCGGTTTCCGCGTTGACCGATCATTTCTTGGGAGTTTGGTGGGCCTGCGTCGAGGACTACTTGTCCCACCCCACGTTGCAAGCGATCCCAAAAACGGGAAGTTGTTTCAGGACAATTCCTTAGGCTCGACTCTCCCGGAGGGTGCCTAACGTAAACACCTGCGAAACAACGACTTGAAAACTGAGCGACCTTATGTTCGCAAGGTTGAACCTACGGTGGCCCAAGAGAGACCGAACTCGCAGGCATCTATTGCGTATTGTTCGATTTGCTCAAGCGTGGTTTTGTGGGCGTCTTTGTCGGCTTTGTCGTCGACGTACCACTGGACGGTTTTCTCGATAGTTTGCTCGAAGTTCCACGTTGGTTGCCACTGGAGCATGTGGAACGCTTTGTCGATCGCGAGATTCAGCTTGGACGCTTCATGAGGAGCATTGGGATCGGATTGGTCGTCCCAAGTGCCATCAACGTGCTTGAGCACTTCGGCGACGAGTCCGGCGACGGTACGGTTGCTGGTCAATTGGGGGCCGAAGTTAAACCCGGAGCAAAGTTCGTCGCGGGAGAAGCCGGACTGTTTCGGTTCGCGGAGGCAGGCGGCGAGCCAGAGGTAACCGGAAATGGGTTCGAGCACGTGTTGCCAGGGTCGGGTCGCGTGTTTGTTTCGAACTGGGACCGTTTTTCCGGCGAACAGGGCTCGGAAGAGGTCGGGGACGATACGGTCGCGCGCCCAATCGCCGCCGCCGATGACGTTGCCGGCGCGGGCGGATGCGATTTGTTGTTCGTGATCATGAAAGAACGAACGGCGGTAGGCGGCGGTGACCAGTTCGGCGCAGCCTTTGGAGGCGCTGTAAGGATCGTAGCCGCCCATCGCGTCTTCTTCGCGGTACGAGTGCAACCATTCGCGATTCTCGTAACATTTATCCGTCGTGACGATGACGCACGCACACGGGCACTGGGCCTTGCGAATGCCGTCGAGCAGGTTGACGGTCCCCATGACGTTGGTTTCAAACGTGGCGGCGGGGATGTCAAAGGACAGGCGAACGAGTGGTTGGGCGGCGAGATGAAAGATGAAATCGGGTTGGACTCGCTCGATCGTCTTGCGGATCGCTTCGCCATCACGGATGTCGGCACGGGTATCGGAGTCGAGTTGTTCGGAGAGTCGGAGCGAGTCGTAGAGACGTTCGTGCGGTTGCGGGTTGAGCGCGTAGCCGTGGACATGAGCACCAAGTTTGACGAGCCACTGGGTGAGCCAGCTTCCCTTGAAGCCGGTATGACCGGTGACGAGGACTTTTCGGTGGTGGAAGGATTGGGCAAACATGGTGAAGCGGTAGAGGGCTCTAGGACCAGGATTTCCAGGGACACTTTTTGCTGGCCCAGAGGGCTTCGAGTTCCATCTTGTCGCGGAGGGTGTCCATCGGTCGCCAGAAACCGCGGTGGCGATAGGACGACAGTTGATTTTCTTTGGCGAGCGTCATCAGGGGTTCACGTTCCCAGACGGTCTTGTCGCCGTCTTGGACGTAATCGAGTGCGGAGGGTTCGAGGACGAAGTACCCGCCATTGATCCAAGCGCCGTCGCCTTCGGGTTTTTCTTGGAACGAGGCAACTCGCGTATTGTCATCGGCGGTGAACAACAACGCACCGTAGCGTCCGGGCGGCTGGACGGCAGTTAGGGTTGCGGTGCTGCCTGAGCGGCGGTGAAATTCGATCGATTCGGTGACGTCGATGTCCGCGACACCGTCGCCGTAAGTGAAACAGAACGTTTGGTCATGCAGGTACGGACGGACACGAGCAAGACGTCCGCCGGTCATGGTCTCGTCGCCGGTATCAACGACGGTGACTCGCCACGGTTCAGCCTTTCGGTGGTGGACTTCTAAACTGTTGCGTGACATGTCGAACGTGACGTCGGACATGTGGAGGAAGTAATTGGCGAAGTATTCCTTGATCACATAACCTTTGTAGCCGGCGCAGATGATGAAATCATTGATCCCGTGGGACGAGTAGATTTTCATGATATGCCACAGGATCGGTCGTCCGCCGATCTCGATCATCGGTTTGGGCTTGAGATGCGTTTCTTCGGAGATACGCGTCCCAAGTCCCCCGGCGAGGATAACGGCTTGGGTCGATGAGCTGAGGTGGTTGGTGGACATGGGGGAGATGGCAGTTTTCAGTTTCAGTGGGCAGTGGGCAGTGGGCAGATGAGGGTTGAGGGTTGGGTTAGGTGCCGCCGCTCATGGAGGTGAGCAGTTGCTCGAAGCGGGGGTCGCTGGGGTTGATTTTTTGGCCGTTGCGGGCCTCTTGTCTTGCTTTGACGATGTTGCCGCTTTTGCGAAGCGAGACGGCGTATTGGTAGCGGGCGTCGAGGTCGGTCGGCGCGAGCAGGATGATGCTTGCGTACGTTTGAGCAGCCTGTTCGAATTGCTCGCGCTTCATTTGAATGCGGGCGATCAAGGTTTGCCGTTTGATCCGTTCATCGCGGTCCTCTGGCAGGTTACGCTGGAGCGTTGAGACGGCTCGGGAGAGCATCGCGGTATTGGGGGCCGTCTTCATGATCTCTTGCTGGGCGACGATCGAGACCGCGATCGGGTTATCGGGCAGCAATTCGGAGATCGGGATCGGGCTGTCTTTCTTGATACCGGCCAGGATGTAGGATGTCATGTACGGATCCTGACTCATGCATTCCAGCCAAATGTCTTTGGCCATGTCCCAACGCTGGGCTTCGTAGGCGAGGTTTCCGGCATACATCAGCGATCGTGCATAATTGCGACGAAGCGATCGGTAGTGGTCGAGCAATTGGTCGCTTTGAGCCGGTGATCCGCCCGCCATGTCGAGCGTGATCAGCGACGTGGCCGCTTCGTCGGACAGGGGACAATGCGTCAGCGACCGCTGGGTATGACGCCGTGCGGCGGCAAGTTGCGTCGCGAAAAATCGACGCTCATCATTCAATTGTTTTAACCGCTCGGCGGCATCCGAAGCGGTGCTGTCGACGATATTGTCGAGCTCCAGGTCAGCCGAGAAAAGCGGTTCGGGTATTGTTTCGGGCGAGCCTTGGTCGTGTGATTGATACCAAGCCGAACGCAGGGCGCTGGGAGAGCTGAGTCGGTAGTTTTCAAGCCATTCGTCGGGCGAGCGGTTGGTCTTGCCTTCGGTGGCGATTCGGTAGCGTGCTGATTCGACGATCAACTTCGAAATTTCGATTTGTGCCATGTAGTCATCGGGGTGCGCCGCGAGGTGAGTTTGCAATTCCGTTTGCAATCGGTCGGCCACGTCCGGATTGAATTGAGCCCCGGTCGGCATGAACTTTGCCAGCCGGCGGAGGTGATCGGCGGCGGCGTCGTCACGAAGGAATGCGACCGCAGGCAGCATCGCGAGGATGCAAATTCCGGCCATCACGACACCGGGAAGGTACTCGCGTCCGCGGAACAGGGCGGATTGGATTTTCGGCGGATTTGGCTTGGTCGATCCCGTTAAGTTTGTTGATGTCAGATCGATCGCCGAACCGGTCAAAAAGCATCTGGCGACGACCACGCTGGCGATCATGGTGGCGGCGAGTGCATTGGCGGGGATCCGGAGTCCGAAATCGAAAAATTGGCTGACCGCCATCGCGCCGATCGTGAACCAGCCCGCTGTCGCCAGGCCGTGATCGACTGGATCCGGGCTGGCGTTGAGCCGTTGGACGCTGCGGACGATCACAACGATTGCAGCCAGGGCCAGGAGCACGCCGACGATGCCCAATTCCACGAACCATTCCAGCCAAAGGTTATCCGCGTTGACAAACCAGGCGCCTGCCGAGCGGTCTTGGTATGGCAGGTAGGCGAATCGGTAGGCACCGTTCCCCCAGCCGACCAGGGGCTGGGCGATTGCCGTCGACCAACCGTCGTGCCAGTGATCCAGGCGTCCGTCGTGGATTCCGCTGGGTTGCATCACCACGTCCGGCGTATCTTGAAGACGGTCGACCGAGAGTGCGGGCAAATCGATTTTTACGAGCAGGATTGCGGCCATCAGGCCAATCACCGCCAGTACCGTCATCATTCCCCGTCCGCGGTGCAGCGATTGGACGATCCCAAAGGCGAGTGCAAAACCGGCGATTGCACCGACCAGCCCACCGCGAGACCCGCACGCGAGTAAGCCGGCCGCGTTCAGAAGTCCGCAAACCAGCCCGACGATCGCCGCACGGTCAAAGAGGACATCAAGTAATTCGGACGTTGTGAATTCATCGGAATCGAACGACGCGCCCGTCAGCGCCGCCAATCGCCACGCGAGCAACCCGACACTGGCCCCCAATCCGATGTTCATCAGCACAGCGGCGCTGCTGCGATTCACGTAGGACCCGAACGGTGCCCCGCCCAGGTAACTGCGAATTCCCCAAACGGTGGAGCTGCCGTCGTTGGCCATTTGAATAAAGCCGAAGGTTGCCTGGACGGCACCCGTGATCGCCAGCAGGTATAGCAGCAGGCCGACTTGGCGCCGCCCGTGAAACGCCATCGAGGCTGCGGTCGCGAACGCGGCCAGCGTGATCAGTTGCGCGGCGGCCGTTTTGGTCAACCACGTCGATACGGAGATCGGAAACCAGCCCGGCCACTGGGCCACGTCCGTCGCTCCGGCGGGAGCCAACTCCAGCACGTCGACCATTGATTCGTAAGTTTGGGTCGAGCCGGGAGCAACGAGTGACAACAATGACGAAGGAAACGCGATGGTTTGCAGCACCGAGAAGCCGCCCAGTGCGAGCAGGCAAATCGAAAACGCGAACGGGCGAAACGACGCGAGTCGGTGTTCGGTGAAACAGAAAGGCACGGACATCAGGAGCGCGCCGACGCTGGCGACCGCGATCGCCCACTGGGTCCATGGCAGAACTCCGCCGCTGTCCGCGGCCACGAAGGCCGGAACCAATCCGATGAGGATGGCGGGAATGAGCGGTAGAATGAAACGGATGTAGTAAATGATACTGATGCCGTATTAAACGGTTCCGCGGCGAGCGGCGATGGCGGAACCAAGGATGTTCTTAAATCGATCGATACAGATCGATTTGTCGTAGGTCGATTGTGCTAAGGCACGGGCACGATGCTGCGTCGCGAATCGTTCGTTATCCGACCAAGTCGCCATCGCGGACACTGCATCGGCGATATCGGCGGGTTCATGCGAACGGGCGACCATGCCGATTCGTTCGCTCACGATCTCTTTCGCCAAATCGCTGGTGGTGCTGGCAATGCCCAGGACGGGCGTGCCCGATGCGAGGATTCCGTAAAGTTTGCTTGGCATCAAGGTTCCGCCGATGCGTGGGTCGACCGAAACGACTTGCACATCAGCCGCCGACAGAGTCGTGGAGAGGTCCGCGCGATCTTGATAGGGATAAAATTCGATGTCGTCAGAACGCTTTATTTCCGCGGCTAGGTCGCGCAGGGCCGCCTCGTCCGCTCCGCCACCGATCAGGACCAGTTTCGCGTGGGCAGGAAACGATGGTTGGTCGACCGCCATGACTAGGGATTCCAGTTTTTGCGACAGCCCCATGTTGCCGGAGTGCATGACGACGAATGCATCGTTCCAGCCATTTCTTTGCCGAAAAAAGTTTTCGTGTTTGACGGGCACTAATTGCTCGCAGTCGACCCAATTGGGCACGACCTCGAATGACGTAGACGGCAGCCCCCACCGCATCAGTTCCGACTTCATCGATTCGCACAGCACAACAATCCGGTCCGCCCGCGAGTATGCAGCTTTCAAACCACGTCGAATGCCGCGGGTGAACCAACCGTCTTTTGCTTTACCCAAGCGGATCGCGATGTCGGGATAAATGTCTTGCAGGTAGGCAACGTAAGCGGCATTCCCGCGTGCGGCGGCGGGTTGGACGACGAGTGGCAATAGGAATGGATCGGTCTCGGACACGATGGCATCGAACCCGGCGTGCTGTTTCAACCATCGCCGGGCCGCGAGCGTGAACGAGATGAGGTTGGCCATTCGTCCGGCGCCACGCGATTTTGGGAACTTCGTGTGGTTGAGCCGCTGGATCGTTACGCCGTGCCGATTTTGGATACCGCTGGCGACAAAGTCAGCATTCGACGGATTGCTGTTGGGTTGTCCGCAGAGGACCGTCACGTCGAAGTGTTCGCTGAGCCCTTCGCAGAGGTCGGTCAGCAATTGTCCGGTCGCCTCGGCATCGGGCCAATAGGACCGATTGACGAACAGGATCTTCGGCTTGACCGAATCGCTGTTTTCGCGAAACGGTAGCGATGAATGGGGCTGTTTCGCGGACGACTGGAGTTGTTCAATCAACGGGGGTGAGGAATAAAGGTGGACTAAATCAGACGACGGTGGAACGTCGTGTCAGGCTGTCGCTGAGGTTGCTTTGCAGTTCCCTGTCGTTTTGGACCATGATCCGAACGAGGTCTTCGAACGAGGTTTGCGGTTTCCAGCCGAGTACTGATTCAGCTTTGCTCGCGTCGCCGACCAGTCGTTGCACTTCGGCGGGACGCATGTATCGAGCGTCGGTCCGGACGTGATCTCGCCAGTTCAGCCCCGCGGCGCGAAACGCGACCTCCAAAAAGTCCTCGACGCTGTGATCAACGCCGGTGGCGAGCACATAATCCTGTGCGACATCGTGTTGCAGCATTCGCCACATCGCTTCGACATATTCGGGCGCGTATCCCCAATCGCGTCGTCCGTCGGTGCGGCCGAGCGACAGGTGGTCTGACTTGCCGGCCGCGATGCTGGCGACGGCAAGTGTAATTTTTCGGGTCACGAACGAGTGACCGCGGCGCGGCGATTCGTGATTGAAACAGATCGAGTTACACGCGAACAAGCCGTGCGATTCACGGTAGATGTTTACCATTTGGACGGCAAACGATTTCGCGACGCCGTAGGGCGAAACAGGGCGAAACGGTGTCGACTCATTTTGCGGCGAATGGTCGGGACAACCGAACAGCTCGCTGCTGCCAACGTGCAGAAACTTTGGCACGTTGGGCAAGTCGCGAACGATTTCGAGCAACCGCAACGTCCCCATGGCGGTGAATTCGCAGGTCGACTCCGGAATCTCGAAGCTGAGCCCGACGTGGCTCTGGCCGGCAAGATGATAGATCTCGTCAGGGTTCAATTTCGTCAACAGTCGCCGGATCGTCGTCGCGTCGTCGAGGTCCCCGTAGTGAAGAAAAAATTGTTGGTTGTAAATCGCTGGGTCGTCGGTGATATGATCCAAACGGTCGCGGACCGTGTTGCTGGATCGTCGCACCAAGCCGTGAACTTCGTAGCCTTTTTCGAGCAAAAGTTCGGTCAGGTACGAGCCGTCTTGGCCGGTAACCCCGGTGATGAGTGCGCGTTTGGTCATGGCTTAATGATGGACCTTCGGGGGCTCGGCGTTTGGGATGTGGCGCACAAAAAACGCAAACTTATTCGTCGTCTTCGGTGCGAACGGCTCTTTGCAAAACGTCGAGCTGGCAATCGTCCAGGACCACCGAAGCGCCCTGGTTCATGAACCGAACTTCAACGATCAGGCACGTTTGTTGTTGGCGACGGATGACAACGCCTTCGAACCCCGCGAATTGGCCGTTGCGGACTCGCACTAGATCCCCTGCGTCAATTGTTGCCTCGGGCGACAGGTCGGCACCGGTGCGGACGAGATCTTGAATTCGCCGCAGGTCCTCGACCAGCGCGAGCGGATCGATGACGGGAAGCGTCCGCGAGACGCAGCCGCTGCAGACCGCTTCGTGTCGCGCGATGTCGTCGCCACAAAGGAATACATAGTTGGCAAACAGCGGCAGAAAGGATTCACGCAGTCGTCCGGCGGGCGATCGATATCGGCGGCTGATGACGGGTGCGTAATGAGCGATTTCAACCTCGCGCAGCGACCGCATCAATTGCTTTTCCTGGCGCGGCCGAGTGTAGCACGCCCACCAGGTCGCCGCTGGCAACGCCGACAGATCGGCGAGCAGATTGTCGGGAAAGCAGTCGGGTTCGGATTGTAGGATCGGCATAGTGTTTAGGTCTGCGCGGACTTCGTTCCCGTGGGTGACACGCACCCTTGATTACTTCTCAATCCCGAGAGTTTTGGGCTCATGAGCGAAGTCGTTTCGCTGAGGGTTCAATGATCGTCGATATCGGTAAATCTGTCCAGGAACACCAAGGCCAGACGATACGTTTAAGTATCGATAGCACGTGGATTGGCGCGAATCTTAGGTCCCTGGCGATTGCGGTACATTTGGTGCAACCTTAGGTGCAAGGTCCCCTGACTTTGCAAACAAACGTTAGATTCATGTCACATGAAGATTTAATGAATTAGTATTTCGCGGAAAAAAATGTCGTCTTTCGCACCGCGAAAGTTACGTCGACACATAGGTTTGCGCGACGAAAGGCGACTTTAGAAGACCGCATGATCTCCAACGCTGCTTGAGGAGAAAAACAGAATTCTCGCGAAATGACCGCGGCTTGCCGAGCGATTCGCCAACAAGCCACGAAACGGTTAACCAATGTTCGCGGAAACAGAAACCGGCGATGAATCGCTGCGGTTAGACGCAGAGGATGGCAGGTGAGTTCCGCCGGTGGAAACATACGAGAGGCCGGCACCCGAAATCGTGCCATTTTCAGGCGCTTCGGCAGGGGTTTGTTGATCGGCGGGGTTGTCGTTGACCGCGGGAATGCCGTCCCCTGAAACCGCGATGATCGTACGGATTTGGCTCTGCAAATCCGCTAGTCGATCGGTCACTTGTTCCAGTGCATTTATCGCGGACTCGCGTTTTGCGTCACCGAGCAATTCCAACCGCGCGACCTGGCGACCATCGACGAAAATCGGCAGTCGCAACGAAAACTGCTCCGATTTTTCGGGCAAACGCGATCGTTGCCAGGAGCCATGGTAGCCTTCCTGCATCCAGGCGATACTGATGTCGAGTTTGATCAAGGAAAGGTCACGGTCGATCGCGAATTCAACGAGCGATTGCCAAAGGAGATCCCATTGGCGCGTCCCCTGCAGGTGACTTTTCTTTTCGTGAACGGCAAATTCACTGTTGTGATGACGAACGAATAGCGACTCGCCAAAATTGGTCGTTCGTTTGGCGAGCATCCGCAACTCGGAGTTGCCGAAAAGTCGGCTGAAGACGAGAAAACCGAAGACTGCGAGTACGCCCATGATGGCGATTGTTTGCTTTTGGTAGATGACCGCGAAGACCGACGTCGCGCAGGTAAATGCAGTCAAAGACGCCACCAGCACCAGCATCGTTCGGTGGGAGACACGATCGAGCAGGCGATGATGCAAATGTGCCCGATCGGTCGCGTAAATGCTGCGGCCCGTTAATGTCCGTCGCAGGATCGCGATCAGCGAATCGAATATCGGCAATGACAACATCAGCATCGGGGCGAAGGATAAAAGTGTCGATCCTTTCGTTGATCCCCAGATGGAAAGCACGCCGGCGAACAATCCGATCACCATGCTGCACGCATCCCCCAAGTAGA
>Ga0105045_10004767_pt1 | contig 11833 bp, 12 predicted proteins | sample MAT02_FD_78089 | JGI IMG/M metagenome (GOLD analysis project Ga0105045, IMG submission 78089) | Freshwater microbial communities from Lake Fryxell liftoff mats and glacier meltwater in Antarctica - MAT-02 (megahit assembly) | ecosystem: Environmental > Aquatic > Freshwater > Ice > Liftoff... | reverse complement strand
GGCCGAAGCGGCCGATGCCGGGGCCGGGGCCGGGGCCGGGCGATGAGCCGCTTCCTCGTCCTCGGATCGAATTCCTTCTCGGGCGCGACCTTCTGCGAGCATGTCGCGGCGGCGGGGTACGAGGTCATCGCGACGTCCCGCTCGGTGGAGCCGCACCAGGCCTTCCTGCCCTATCGCTGGCACGCGCATGGCGATGCCGTGCGCTTCGTGAAGCTCGACATCAACCACGACCTCGACACGCTCGATGCGCTGCTCAAGGCGGAGAAGCCGACGCATGTCGTGAACTTCGCCGCGCAGAGCATGGTCGGCGAAAGCTGGCGCCACCCCGAGCACTGGATGATGACCAACGCGGTCTCCACCACGCTGCTGTTCGAGCGGCTGCGCCGCTACGAGGCGCTGGAGCGCTACGTCCATGTCACCACGCCGGAAGTCTATGGCAACACGGATGGCTGGGTGAAGGAGGACGCGCCCTTCAACCCGACAACGCCCTATGCCGTCTCCCGCGCTGCCGGCGACATGCAGCTGCGCATCGTCGTCGCGCAGTACGGCTTCCCCGCGGTGTTCACCCGCGCGGCCAATGTCTATGGCCCGGGCCAGCAGACCTACCGCATCATCCCGCGCACCATTCTCTCCGCCATGGCGGGGAAGAAGCTGCAGCTTCATGGCGGCGGCAAGTCCATCCGGTCCTTTATCCACATGAAGGACGTGAGCGAGGCGACGCTCGGCATCGCGCTCGGCGGCAAGCTGGGCGAGTCCTACCACATCTCGACGAGCCGCATGGTCTCGATCCGCGAACTGGTGGCGATGATCCTGTCCGGCCTGGGCAAGGATTTCGACAGCAGCGTGGATGTCGCACCCGACCGCCCCGGCAAGGACCAGGCCTACATGCTCGATTCGTCGAAGCTGCGGTCCGAGCTGGGCTGGAAGGACGTGGTGAGCCTCGAGCAGGGGATCGCCGAATGCGTCGCCTGGGCGGAGCGTTTCCGCGACCACCTGCTCGCCATGCCCTCCTGGGATTACGAGCACAAGCCGTGAGCGCCCTCATGAAGCCGAACGACGTGCCGGACGAAGCGGCGCTGAAGCTGTGGGCCGCAAAGCTGCGCGGCCGGGTGGTGGAGATGTCGCACGCCGCGCAGGCGGCGCACCTCGCCTCCGCCATGTCCTGCAGCGACATCCTCGCCGCGGCCTACTGGCACGCGCTGCGTATCGACCCGCAGCAGCCGGACGACCCGCTGCGCGACCGTTTCATCCTCTCGAAGGGGCATGCGGCGGCGGCGCTCTACACCGCGCTTGCCTTCCGCGGCTACTTCAACCCCACCCTGCTCGACACCTATTGCCAGGATGGCGGCAAGCTGGCGGAGCATCCGCCGGCCAAGGGCCTGCCGGGCGTGGAGGCGGCGACCGGCTCGCTCGGTCATGGGCTGCCGATCGGCACCGGCATGGCGCTTTCGGCGCGCATCCACAACCTGCAATTCCGCGTCTTCGCCGTGTTGTCCGACGGCGAATGCAACGAAGGCTCGGTCTGGGAAGCGGCGATGTTCGCGGCGGGCCAGAAGCTCGGCAACCTCTGCGTCATCGTGGACTACAACAAGTGGCAGGCCACCGCGCGCTCGAACGAGACGATGGCGCTGGCGCCGCTGCGCGACAAATGGGCCGCCTTCGGCTGGGACGCGCATGAGGTGGATGGCCACGATGTGGTGGACCTCGCCCGCCGCATGGCCGCGATCCCCGGCACGCCGGACGGCAGGCCGGTGGCGCTCGTCGCGCACACCGTGAAGGGCAAGGGCGTGTCCTTCATGGAGGACGACAACAACTGGCACTACCGCGCGCCGACGGCTGAGGAAGTGCGCAAGGCGCATGTGGAGCTCGGGCTGGCATGAGGAACGAGTTCGCTGACGAGCTGACGAAGCTCGGCGACACCGACCCTCGCCTGGTCATGCTCTCGGGCGACATCGGGAACCGGCTGTTCGACAAGTTCCGCGCCAAGCACCCGACCCGCTTCTTCAATGCGGGCGTCGCCGAGCAGAACATGACGGGCGTCGCCGCCGGCCTCGCACTTTCGGGCCTGCGCCCTGTGACCTACACGATCACCCCCTTCGTGACGACGCGCTGCCTCGAGCAGATCCGCGTCGATATCTGCTACCACGAAGCGCCGGTGATCATCGTGGCGGTCGGCGCCGGCCTCGCCTATGCCGGCCTCGGCCCGACGCACCATGCCTGCGAGGACATCGCCTTTCTCCGCGCGCTGCCGGGCATGGTGGTGTGCTGCCCGGGCGACGCCTGGGAGGTCCGCGCCGCGCTGCGCGCCGCGCTGAAGCAGGACCATCCCGTCTACATCCGCATGGGCAAGAAGGGCGAGCCCCTGGTGCATGCGGGCGTGCCGGAAGACTTTACCTTCGGCCGTGCCATCACCATGCGGGACGGCGACGAGGTCTGCCTGGTCTCCACAGGCAACATGCTGCCGGAAGCGATGCACGCCGCCGATGAACTCGCGAAGCACGGCCATTCGGTGCGCGTGCTCTCGATGCACACCGTCAAGCCGCTCGACATTGCGGCGCTGGCGGATGCCTTCAGCACCTGCCATCTGGTAGCCACCTGCGAGGAACACTCCCCGATCGGCGGCATGGGCGCCGCCGTCGCGGAATGGATGGCCGATACCGGCACCGTCGCGCCGAAGGGCGGCTTCCTGCGCTTCCATACAGGCGACGCGTTCTTCCGCCTGTCGGGCGAGCAGGAATACGCGCGCGAACAGCTCGGCCTGACCTGCCACCAGATCGCGCATCGAATCGAACAGGCGCTGCACGGAAAGGTCGCCGCATGAAAACCCAGGCGATGCTGCTGGTCCAGACGGGCCGGCCGCTCGAGATGGCGGAGATCGCGATCCCCGCCCTGAAGCCCGGCCAGGTGCTGGTGGAGATTGCCTTCTCGGGCGCCTGCGGCACGCAGGTGATGGAAGCGCGCGGCCTGAAGGGCGAGGACAAGTGGGTGCCCCATTGCCTCGGCCATGAAGGCGTCGGCACGGTGCTCGAAGCCGGCTCCGCCGTCACCAAGGTGAAGGCGGGCGATCAGGTGGTGCTGTCCTGGATCCGCGGCACCGGGATCGAGGCCGGCGGCGCCGTCTATGACTGGGACGGCAAGCGGGTGAACGCCGGCGGCGTCACCACCTTCCAGCGCCACGCCCTGGTCAGCGAGAACCGCCTGACCCTGCTGCCGCCCGGCCTGCAGATGGAGATCGCCGTGCTGCTCGGCTGCGCCGCGCCGACCGGGATGGGCAGCGTGGTCAACGTGCTGCGCGCCCTGCCGGGCGAAAGCGTGGTGGTGTTCGGCACTGGCGGCATCGGGCTGAACGCCTGCATGGCCGCCTCGATGGCCGGCGCGGTGCCGGTGATCGGCGTGGATCCAAACCCGGCCCGCCGCGCGCTCGCGCTCGCCTATGGCGCGACGCACGTCATCGACCCTACCGGAGGCGATCCCGTCGCGGAAATCCGCAAGATCCTGCCGCAGGGCGCCGATGCCGCGGTGGAAGCCACGGGCATCCCCGCCGTGATGGAGCAGGCGCTCAAGGCGGTGCGCCAGCAGGGTGGCCGCGCGGTGGTGATCGGCAACGCGCAGCACGGCGCACAGCTCACCCTCGACCCCGGCCTGTTCAACCAGGGGAAAAGCCTGTTGGGCACCTGGGGCGGCGACGCCCTGCCCGACCGCGACTTTCCGCGCTTCGCCCGGCTGATCGCGGCAGCGAAGTTCGACATGCGGGGCCTGCTCTCGGCGCCCTATCGCCTGGACCAGGCCAGCCAGGCGCTGGACGACCTCGCCGCCGGCAAGGTCGGCCGCCCGCTGATCGACATGGCGCTGGCTTGACGCCCGTGCGGATCGGCATCGACTTCGACAACACCATCGCCTGCTACGACGGCGTGTTCCACGCCGCGGCGTTGGAACGTGGGTTGATCCCGCCCGAGGTGCAGACCGACAAGACCAGCGTGCGCAACCACCTCCGCGCGATCGGGCAGGAAAACGACTGGACCGAATTGCAGGGCTACGTCTATGGCGCACGGATGGAACTCGTCTCACCCTATCCCGGCGTGACGGAATTCATCGCCGCGGCGCAACGCGCCGGCCATGACGTTTTCATCGTCAGCCACAAGACACGCCACCCCTTTCGCGGCCCCGCCTACGACCTGCACGAGGCGGCGCACAGCTTTCTCGCGCATCGCAGCCTTGTTGATCCAGTGCGCGGCGGCATCCCCAAGGACCGCGCCTTCTTCGAACTTACGCTGAGCGAGAAGGTGGCACGCATTGATGCGCTGCTCCTCGATGCGTTCATCGACGACCTGCCGGAGTTGTTGGCCGAGGAGACCTTCCCCGCCCGTTGCCGCGCCATCCTGTTCGACCCCGACGGCCATGCGTCTGACGGCGCCTGGAAGGGCCGCCGGTTCGAGCGTCATGCGCATTGGGACGACATCGCTGCGGCGCTGCTCGGCCGCGCTGCAGCCTGACGGTGGAGACCGACGCAGCGCTGCACGCGATCGCGGTGCGCCTGCTTCGCGCCGCGGGATTGTCGGTCGGGACCCTGGCGATCGTTCGACTGTCAGGCGGGCGCAACAACCGCGTCTTCCGCCTGGAGCGCGATGGCGTGGCGCCGCTGATCCTGAAGATTTATCATCACGATCCGCGCGACCCGCGCGACCGGCTCGGCGCGGAATGGGCGTTCCTGCGCTACGCCTGGGGCTATTGCGGTCTGCGCAATGTGCCGCAGCCTCTGGCGGCGGAGCATGCCTCCCATGCCGCGCTTTACGGCTTTGTGCCGGGCGCGCGCATCGCATCGGCTGGTGCGGAAGAAATTGATGCCGCTGCACGCCTAGTCGCAGCGCTGAACCGGCCTGCGGCGCGGGACGCCGCCGCGGCGCTCGCGCCGGGGTCGGAGGCCTGCTTTTCAATGGTCGCCCATTTAGCGACGGTCGCACGCCGCGTCGCGCGGCTCGGCATAGGGCTCGACTCGGCCGCGCCGCATGCGGCAGCCGCGGCGGCATTGGTGCGCGACCGGCTGATTCCCGCTTGGGACGGCATTGCGCGCGGCCTGCCGACTGATGGCGCGGAGCAGCCCTGGTGCGTCTCACCGTCGGATTTCGGCTTCCACAACGCGCTGGCGGATGTGCCTGGGCGGCTGGTTTTCCTCGATTTCGAATACGCCGGCCGCGATGATCCCGCGAAGCTGGTCTGTGATTTTTTTTGCCAGCCGGAGGTCCCTGCGCCGGAGGCCCTGTATCGCCGCTTCCGCGATGCGGTCCTCAGCGGACTCGGGCTCGACATACCGTTGCATCGCGCGCGCTGTGATGCGCTGCTGCCGGCCTATCGCGTGAAGTGGGCCTGCATCATGCTGAACGACTTCCTCGCGACCGAGGCAGCGCGACGCGACTTTGCAGAAGGGCTGGACCGCGCAACCCGCTGCGCCACACAGCTTGCCAAGGCGGCTGCCGCGCTCGACCTGATCGGCGCCCCGTGATAGCGCCCCTGGAGATTAACGGTGCCTGCGCCCTCCCTCGCCTCGGGACAGGCTGGTCAGCTGTAAGGGCGCCGCCGCCCGGCGCCTGAGGGGTATAGATGCGCTACAGCACTATCCGCTCACACTGTATCAGTGTGAGCGGATTTCGTGCTGTAGATTCAATGATTTCTAGAGCACGATCGATCCAAGAGGATCGATCGTGCTCTAGCATTCGTGATGGGCGATACGATACGACATGAAGGAACGCACTATGGCCTATCGCGAATTTATTACGCTGGCCCACAAATCGACCACGCGCGACTACGTCGCCCGCGTCACGCAGCGCGACAAAGCGGAGGTGGCGGAACTCGCCATCCAGTTTGGCTATGACTACTGGGATGGCGGCCGCGACACCGGTTATGGCGGCTACCGATACGATGGCCGTTGGCGCAAGGTGGCCGATGCCATGGTCGCCACCTACGGCCTGAAGCCCGGCATGCGCGTGCTTGATGTCGGCGCCGGCAAGGGCTTCCTGATGCATGACTTCAAGGAAGCCGTACCCGGGCTCGAGGTGGAAGGCATCGACATCTCATCCTATGCGATCGAACATGCGATGGACAGCGTAAAGGGCAGCATCAAGCAGGGCAGCGCCGCAAAGCTGCCCTGGCCGGACGGGCATTTCGACCTGGTCGTGTCGATCAACACGCTGCACAACCTCTACATCGACGAATTGTTCTCGGCGCTGGCGGAGATGGAGCGCGTCTCGAAGGGCGCGAAGTACCTGGTGGTGGAAGGCTACCGGAACGAGCGAGAGAAGGTGAACCTGATGTACTGGCAGCTTACCTGCCGCGCCTTCCACACACCTGCCGAATGGGAATGGATCTTCGAAAAGGCCGGCTACACCGGAGACCACGAGTTTATCTTCTTCGAATGATGCGAGGCCGGCAGAGCCCCCCTCCCAGGTGGCCGTAGCCGTGCCGGTCAGTTCGTGCCGTTCGCCCGCCGGAGGCCGGGCTGCGGGTCGTCCGCTTCACCCTCGCCCGGGAGGTCGCGGGCGCCACGACGGCCATCCGCTGATGACCGACTCAGGATGTTCGGGCCGTGCGGGCGGACGAGGCCACGACAGCGGCCCGCCGCAGTTGCAGACCCCCCGGTTGACCGGCGCCCGGTTTTGCCGGACGAAATTTCGCCCCCATCCACGTCGGACTGCTCACGGATGGCTATCCCGAAGCCCCTGGCGGATTTTGTTTGCGCCAAGCATGCTTGCCTTTGACCCGGCCGCGCAGGACCGACCGAACGCCTTCAGTTGTGACCTCGGCGCGGAAGTCGGCGTACAGGTCGTCATCGCGAAGAAGGGCGCTGCCTCGACCTCGGACCGCATGACCTTTCAGGCGCATGACCGCAGCGACGCGGACTGGGCACGCTTCCTGGAGCAGGTCGGGCCATTCCGCCGCTCCGCGCGACCGCAGCATATGGGCACCGGCAGCCAAGGCGGCCCCATCGCGGGCCATGACGGCGCTTGGCGCAGCTGCGGCTGGTGGTGACGCAGGCCGGCGCAGCCGCTCAAGTCGTGCCCTCGATGCCGCCCGCGCGCTCCGCCTCTAGCGTTACGCGGTAGGCCTCCACCTCGGCGCGATCGGCGGTAGCAAGCCCGCTCCCCACGCGGCAAAGCCATTCCGCCAGCCAAAGTGCTTCCTTCGGGCGGAAGGGCATCTCGGCCATCGCACGGCGCAGCACAGGCAGCGCCACCTCCGGCCGCGGGAACCGGCGGAACATGTCGAGGCATTCGCACAAAACCTGACCAACCAGTCCGCGCTCCCCCAGCATCGCGAGCCGCGCCGCGGCCTCCTCTGGTGCGAGCGCGGCCGGCGTCTTCTCGTACAGCGCCTCGAGGAAGTTGCGGTCCGCCTGCATGCGGAGCAGGCCTGGGTTCCAGCGCAGGAGCCGCGCCATCCAGCTCGCGCTCGGGCGGGGCGACCACAGGTTGATGCTTTCCGCGAGGAAGCCGAGCGGCTGCGCGGCATAGTTTAGGGAATAAAAGAACCGAACCCTCTGCCGATCGAGCCAGGCCATGTAGTGATCGACCCAAGCCTCGCTCATCTCCTGCAGTGATCCGGTGTTGACGACCAGGTCCACCGGCAGCGCTTCCAGCGCATCCAGCCGCTCTACCGGGCAGAGGATGACGGGGTGGCGGTCGAGCAGCGCGGGGTCGAGTGGCGCGCGGTCCACGACATAATGCACCGCGTCAGGACCGAAAACATCGCTCAGCATACAGTCGGCGAAGAACAGCGATTCAGCGATGTCCACGATGATGTAGCTGCGCGCAGGCGCGACCGGGTTGGTCAGCCAAGTGCGCGCTGGCGCGCCATAGCCGCCGCCGAGTTCCAGCACGATGCGCGGCGGCTCTGGCAGTTCCGTTAGGCAGGTCAGGACGATGCGGGCGAGGTAGGGGACGATGTTGCTGACCTGCCGGCCCTCGATTGGGAAGCTGGTCTCGGGCGCTGAGCCTGGCGGGTCGTCAAAGTCGATGAGATGAGCGGCATAATGCGCGAACTCGCTTTCCAGCTCGCGCCTGTAAAGCGCGTAGTGGCGCAGCCCCTGGCCGGCTGGCAGCCGGTGCTCGAAGCCAACACGCTGCTGCGCGTAGCGCAGCGCCTCCACCGGACTGGTGAACCCGTCTATCGCCGCATGCATGCGCGCGGCATAGGCGCCCCAGCGCACCCCGAAGGAGGGCAGGTCGGCCCGCGCCTCCTCTGCACGCAGCGCCGCCAGCCTGGCCCTGGCGCGGGCGACGATGCCGCGCGGATCGCCCACCGCGGCGGCGGTGTCCTCACCGCGACCGCCGGCCAGCACCGTTTCGAGCGCGACGGCGATGTAGCGGTCCGCGAGGTCGAGCCGGCCCGGATTGGCCGCCATGGCATGCCGCAGTGCCCGCTCCTCAAGCACCGACGGTACCTCCCGCCCCTGCTCCATAAGCACCATCGCCAAACGGAAGGACAGGTCATCGCGCGACGGGTCGGCCGCCAGGTGGTGGCGAAGCGACGCCTCCTGCAGCGGCAGCGGCACCGGCCGCCCCTGTTCCAGTAGCAGCGCGCAGAGGGCGAGCGCCGCCTCCAAGTCGTCTGCATCAGCCTGGAGGCGCTCGCCCAGGGCTTGCTCGGATATCATGGCGTCAAGCCGTGTCCGGCAGCTTGATCATCATCCGGCAGGAGTAGTCCACGCGGATCAGTGGCGTGACGATTCCGCGCTCGGCACGGAACTCGTCCACCGCGCGCTTGGCGCCGGTGAAGTGGCCATAGTCGTCAAAGATCACCACGCCGCCCGGCACCACGCGGTCGTACAGCGCGTGCAGCAGGTGGCGATGGGAAGCATACCAGTCGGTGTCTATGCGGAGCAGCGCAATGCGCTCAGGTGCCTGAGCCGGGATTGTGTCCTCCACCATGCCAGCAACGAAATGCTGGCGGTCCGCAGGGTAGCCGGTCAGCGCCATGTTGCGCCGGACATCGTTCTCGTCGGCATATGCCCAGTAAGTGTTGCCGTCGGTCAGTGTGCGAGCGTTCCAGCCATCGATGGCGCGGTTGCCCTGGATGTCGATATCGATCGCGGCGTCGGGCATCGGCAGGCCGGCGAAGGTGTCGAACAGCCAGAGCTCGCGGTCCGTGGCGCCGCGACGCGCCAGCTCATGCGCCATCAGCATCACACTGCCGCCGCGCCAGACGCCGCATTCCACCAAGTCGCCCGGCAGCCTTGCGGCGCAGACGTAGCCGACGCTGGACCACAGCGCGTAGAGCCGCTCGATCGTTGTCATGGTGTAGCGGCGGACGCGGTCGAGGATGGCGCGGAACTCTGGCTCCATGTCGGCGAAGCGGACCTGGCGGCCATACTCGTCCAGCATGGCCTGAAAGTCGGTCTGGTATTCCTCACCAAGCATCGCGTCCTTGACCTCGGAGAGCAGCGCGGCATCGGCCTCACGGCCTAGCATCCGCGTCACCACGGCAATGCGGCGCTTCAGATCCATGCGGCCAGGGTCTTCCGCAATATAGAAGGCGAGCGCCGCGTGCTCCAGATCAAGCGGGATCGGCCGCGCTTCCCGCACCAGCTCGGCGATGCCGTGCATCACCGTGTCGCGCCCGGCATTGCCTCCCGCGATCTGCGCCAGAAGCGCGTCGAGGTCGAATGTCACAGGCTGTTCCGATGCGTCGCTGGTCACTGTGCGAGCGTCCTATGTTGCGGCATGGCGCGCCGCCGCGCCGTCTGCGGCGCTGCCTCCGCCAAGGTCAATCTAGTCGATCCGCTTCCCGACGTCATCACTGCAACAGGCGCAGCGTCGGCCCGCATCAGGGGCCGGTCAGCGCTGCGGCGCGGTCGCGGTCAGCTTCGCCGAGCTTCGGCATCGCGTCCTGCATCAGCTCCATCAGCCGCTTGCGCAGGTCCTCGCGCGTCGGGTCCCTGCCGAGTAAGGCGATCAGCAGCGCCGCCTCCTCCTCGGCCGGCAGCACGCGCCCCTGCGCGCCGACCACCGCGATGTAGCGCTGCATCATCATCGCGTCGTCAGGACTAATGCGCAGTGCGTGGCGCAGCCCCTGCTCCTCGAGGTCCAAGGGAATCGCCTCACCGCGGCGCAGCATGTCGGTAGTCAGCGTATAGGCGCGCTGCAGCGCCTCCGAATCATCCGTGCGCGCAGCCTCAACAACCGAGGCGCGATAGGTCGCATAAAGCTGCTCCGCCGACCCGTCGGAAACGATGCCGCCGTGTTCAAGCAGCAGGCAGCGATTGCACATGTTGGCCAGCAGCGTCTCGGAATGCGATGCGATGACGATGATGGACGACCGCTTCAGCAGATCATTCATCCGCCGCTCCGCCTTTTGCGCGAAATTGGCGTCGCCGGTGGCCAGCCCCTCGTCCAGCAGCACGATCTCGGGATCAACTGAGGTCGCGACGGCGAAGCCGAGCCGGGTCAGCATGCCGGCCGAATAGATCCGCACCGGGAGGTCGATGTAGTCGCCAAGCTCTGCGAAATCGATGATTTCATCCATCTTTTGCATGATGCGCCGCCGGGCCATGCCGAGATGTAGCGCACATGTGATGATATTTTCGCGCCCCGTGCCGTCCGTGCTCAGTCCGGGCAACGTATTGAACAGCGTGGAGATCCGCCCGGTTGTGATCAGCCGCCCGCGCGTCGGCGGATAGGCGCCGGCCAGCATTCGCAGCATCGTGGTCTTACCCGCGCCATTGTGGCCCATCAGCCCAAGGCGGTCGCCGTCGCGGAGATCAAAAGAGATATCGCGCAGGGCGGTAACCACGCTGCGTGCGGCGTCGATCGCCCCGCCCGTGCGGGATACCTTGCCGTGCCGTTCGCGCGGCAGCGAGACGGGGAACTCTATCCAGCACTTCTCGGCGGTCAAGCGAGCCATGTGGGGTTGCCCTTCAATACCAGAAGGGCATGCGGTCGCGCCACCGCCCGTAGACCCAAAGCGTGAAGGTCGTGCCCACCGCAAGCGTTCCCGCCACCCAAGCCCAGCTCTCGGCCGGCGGCGCTAGACCCAGCAGCGGATCGCGCATCACCCGCACCAAATGGTAGAACGGGTTGTAATCGGCCGCATAGGCTAGTTGCGGCCCCAGCATCTCCTTTGGCCAGAACACTGGCGTCACGAACATCAGGATCTGCATCATGCTGGCCACCGCCGGCATTGCGTCGCGCCGGCGTAGTGAAATCATGCCAACTAGAAGGCTCATCCACAGGCCGTTCGCGACTACCAGGGCCAGCCCGGGCACCGCCAGCAGCACCACCCAGCCAGGCCCGTGCCAAGTGCCTACCATCACGACCAAGTAGAGCACAAAGTGATGCGCAAACATCAGCACGCCGCGCCAGACATGGGCGAAGGCGAAAGCCGTGTAGGGAAAGCGCATGGACAGCGCTGTCGCCTGGCCGGCGATGATGATCCCGGTGCCGTCGGTGACGAGCGACGCGATCAGCGACCAGACGATCAGGCTGACCGTGACGAAACGAAAATAGACGAACGGATCCTGGCGCAGGATCGTGCTCCAGAGGACCCCCATCACGATCACGAAGGCCGCAAGCCCCAGCGTATGCCAGAACGCTCCGAGTCGGGTCCGGCGGAAGCGCCACACCACATCGATCCAGCCGGAATGCAGCCAGACCGGTGCGAGGCGCAACCCATCTATGAGGTCACGCCAGGCCACCGCGAAGGCGCCGCCTGGCGTCGGCGACACGACCGTCGGAGAGGCCGCGCTGGTCTTGGTTTGGATATTCACGGAGGCGGCCATAGACTGAAGCCAGCTGGCTGTCACGCCCCCCTACCGTCCCGCCGACTTTCGGAGCGGTTGACATAT
>Ga0105045_10004766_pt1 | contig 11834 bp, 6 predicted proteins | sample MAT02_FD_78089 | JGI IMG/M metagenome (GOLD analysis project Ga0105045, IMG submission 78089) | Freshwater microbial communities from Lake Fryxell liftoff mats and glacier meltwater in Antarctica - MAT-02 (megahit assembly) | ecosystem: Environmental > Aquatic > Freshwater > Ice > Liftoff... | reverse complement strand
CACTATTGGAGTGTCGTAACAGTAGCTTCAAAGATTCCCCGCCCCACGCTCCCGCGGTGGGGCTACACAAGACGGCCCGAAACAGGCGTAAGACCAGGAAAAGGCACGTCTTTTTCTTACGCCGCGAAGCGGCCGTCGAACATAGCCCCACGCGGGAGCGTGGGGCGGGCTATGCTGAGGCTTTCCAATGCGTTTTCATGATGAATCGCCAATAAATTGCCCAGTCGAAAAGATGTGTTCATAGCTATGCCCAGCGGGGAGAGGTGAAAAGGGTTGCTGCGAAATAGGATTGTTTTGGCCTTAAGTTGGTGGCATTGGACGTGAGTCCACTGTTTCTATTTCTGCTTGATTTAATGCAAGAAACAGGGGTCTTACGACCCACGATCGCCTATTCACCTCACTGCAATCGTATCGACTTCGGGCACCCAGCCGATGGCACCGCCCGCAAGTTGAACTTGCAGCCACTCGCCACGGCTTGCGAGTGGTGACACTTCCGTACCACGTGGCAATTCAAATGGTACTTGCATCGGGTAGCTGGTGCCGTTGCCTGTTCGCAGCGTAACGTCATTGCGAAGCACTCGCATTTCCGCGGGCACTTCGTGGCTCCATTTCCAAGCCAAAGTCGTGCAAACCACGATCGTCGCGGTGGAAATCAGCATCGCGGGGAGGGTCCAGCGTTCGCGCCAAACGATTCGGCGAACCGTTGAGAACGTCAACAACATGGTGGCAATTACCGCGATCACGAAGAGATCCCATCCACTGAGATGTTGCCTGAGTCCGTTGGCGCGTACGGGCCGGATGTTCTCGCTTGAAGACGATGTTCGCGGAACAACTACGGCATCGCGCAATTGTTCCAGAAGTTCTTGCAATTGCCGATCGTGCGGGAGATGCTTTAAGCCTTCATGAGCCGCAACAATTGCGGCGGGCAAGTTCCCGGCGAGGAAGTGCGCACGACTTCGCGCAAGGGCCAAGGTCGAATTGCAACTTCCCGAATTCCATGCTTCATCGAATTGCTGGGCGGCTACCGCGAAATGCTGCCGGGCGGTTGCGGCATCATCGCGATGTTTCACGCCCGCTTCATACGATTGAATCGCCGATGCGATGTCGGCATGAACCACCGCGGGTATGCTAAAGATGATGCAGAGAGCCGTAGCGAACTTCATTGGCTCGCTCCTTCCCACTGTTCAATGAGTTGTTGGGCACGCTCGGCAGGAGAGAACAACGCACATGGATTCGCCGCGAATCGGAGTTCATCGCAGGTTTTCATTAACTCGATGACAGAGAGAATCTGTTCTATTCTCATTAAAGCTTCGATCATTGCGTCGGCTACCTCATCGGGTGTTTGTGCTGTGGCATTTACCTGGAATCGCGCGACAAGATAGTTGCGGAAGATGCTCGCAACTGCTGCGGCAGGATCAGCGGCACCGTGGCTTTTTCGCAACTCATTCAACGCGATTCGAGCGGAGCGGTTCTGGCGAATCTTGGCCAATCGTGCGGCATCCGGGAAGGCAATTCGCAGAAGCAGCACAGCGAGCTGCACACTCACGATGACGCTGAACGATAGCGCAAACCACGCCCAACTTGGCGGAGCAATGCGCGATTGCGAACGCAACTCCGCTTCGCTTGACAGCTTCAACATCGAATCGGGAATATCGAGTGGAACCTTGGGCGTAGGGGTTGCGATCGGCGCGACGATGGTGAACGGAATCGGGTTCGCAAAAGTGGTTTGGAATCGTCGGCCTTCGGGGAACTGCGGGAAGTAATATTTGTACTTCAATGCAGGCACTTCAAAAGTACCTGCATTTCGTGGGCGAAGCGTGTATTCAAAAATCACCTCATCGGCTTCCAATTGGACCGTGCCATCTTCGATTGTTGCAAAGATTGCATCGAATTCCGCACGCCCACGCAGCTTCGGCCTTTGCAATTCTTTCGGATTCACTGTGCCGCGGATATGGAGCGACAATGCCATGTCACTGGCAGGAGTCGCATTGTTCGGCACGAGCTTCCATTCCACTTTCACTGCCTGGCCCGGCTTCGCGATGGCGGAATAAAAGTCGGCTTCCTTCAGTTCAATCGGCGAAAGTTGGTCGATGCTTGGTTCTTGGGCTTGTGTGGAACTTGCCCCGAGAAATAGAAGTAGCAATGCGGCCTTACCAATCCTTGACATGCGGTCGCTCCGGGCCAGGTTTTGCGGCATCGCGGCGCTGTTGTTGTAAGCGCGTCTCAATGCGTTGCAGGTACGCGCGAGCATCGGCATCGGAGAGTTGCATCTTCCGGGCTTCGTCCAGCAAGACTTCGAGGTTCCCCTTACCGGCGGTTTGTTGATCGGTCTGGGTTGGGTTGGTTCCCGGTTGCTTGGGGGTTTCCGTCGCACCCGGTTTCGGTTTCGGCTGTTGCGAGTTGGGGTTTTCGCTGGGGTTCTCGGCGGTGCTTTTCGGATCGGGTTTCGCTTCCGGTTTCTTCGGCTTCTCGGGTGGCGATTCCTTCGGCGGGGTATTCGGTGGCGGGGTCTCGGGTGCAGCTGCGCGTTCCGCGTTCCAGAGGATCTTGGCCAGTTCCAAGTTCTGCAAGGCATCGGCTCGTAGCGATGAATCGAGGGGAAGCAATTTCAGGCTGCGCTCAAAACTTTCGATTGCGGCACGGTATTCATCGGCACCTTTGCGATAGAGCAAGCAGACACCGCGGTTGTACCACGCATTCGCCCGGCGTTCCGCAGGTGCCGCGAGATCATCGAGCGACCGCGCAAAATGCACTTCCGCTTCTCGATAATTCTTCCGTGCGAAGAAGATATGCGCTCGGTTGAATGCCACAAACCCTGGATCGGCTGCGATCGACTCGGCCCGTGCATAGAGTGCTTCAGCGGTATCGAGATCGCCTCGGGTGAAGGCTTCGTGAGCAAGATGCAAGAGTTCCGGGCCTGTTCGAGTTTCAGGCGAATTCGCGGCCACGATTGCCACGCAAATGCAGCAAGCCAGGATGATGATGGGAAGCTTCATGATGACGCAACCGCAGGAATGGGTAACAGCATTTTAGCAGAAGCGAAAGCAGTTTGTGCGGTTCATGTCACAACTGCGGCGGCTTGAGTCAATTCACGTTACCCTCTTGCCTTGCTACCGATAATGGAACACCCCTTCTCTCGGAGAGTCCTATGAGCGTCCCGCATCTTGAGTTTTTGCCCGTTCGTTCCGCAGCCCCGGCCGATACCAGCACGACGTTGGAAGTGCTTCTCAAAATCACTCCGCCCGAGCCAGTTCTGAACCCCGAACGTCCGCCCCTGAACCTCGGTTTGGTGCTGGATCGCTCGGGATCCATGGACGATGCGAGCAAGATGAATTATGCCCGCGATGCCGCAACATTCATCGTGAATGAGCTGCTGCCGACCGATCGTGTGAGTCTGACGGTGTTCGACGATCAAGTCGATGTGCTGTTTCCGAATAGCCCCGCAAGCGAGAAATCGCGCCTGCTCGAACTCATCGCGGGCATTACTCCACGCAACAGTACGGACCTGCACGCGGGTTGGGCGGAAGCCGGTCGCCAAGTGTCCAGTCAGCAAATTCCTGGTGGTCTGAATCGCATTTTGCTCCTGACCGATGGCTTGGCGAACGCGGGTGAAACTCGGCCCGATGAAATCGCCACGCGCGTTCACCAGCAAAGCACCCAAGGCGTGAGTACTTCGACGTTCGGCCTCGGTCGGCATTACAACGAGAACTTGCTCGAAAGCATGGCGCGTTCCGGCGATGGGAATTATTACTTCATCGAAAGCCCCAATCAGTTGCCGATCATCTTCGGGGCGGAACTTCGCGGGCTGAGTGCAACGGCGGGAACCGATGTCACGCTTGAAGTGCAAACTGCTACTGGCGTTCGACTTGTTGAAATCCTTAACGACTTCACCGCGAAGGCGGATGGACGCTTGGAACTTCCACACCTCATCAGTGGCACGCCCATTTATATCGTGGCTCGCTTTGAAGTGCCTGCGGGTACGGGCGAACGCAATGTGGCACAGTTCCGACTTGGGTGGATGCCGCCGAAATCAGTGGATCGCCAATCTTTGGAAGCCGGGTTCGTACTGCCGAGTGTCGATGCTCCAGCGTTCGCGGAACTTCCAGCAAACCCGGTCGTGCAAGAACGTGCGGCATTGCTCACGGTCGCGCGCCAACGCAAACAGGCAACCCTCGCTGCCGATGCGCACGATGTGGTAACCGCAACGTACCACATCAACGAGTCGCAGCAGTTGTTGTCATCACTACCGGAAAGTGAAGAGGTGAAACGCGAACTGGAGGCCTTGCAGAAAGTGCAACGCCACCTGGAAGCGGGGGATACCGCGACATTCTCCAAGCGTGCGAAATACCACAGCTATCAGCGGTACATGAGCAAGCCCTACGACGACAGTGAGCAAAGTTAAATGTTTGATATGTGAAAATGCACGGGCCTCGGATGCGAACATCCGAGGCCCTGTTTTTTGTTACTTCAGAAAGGGTTTAGTAGCGGAATTCAGCACCGACGCTCACACCGTGGACCCAGAAGTCCGTCTTACGCGGTTCGTAAACCGGGAACAAATTGCCAGTCTGTGCGATGTTACGCGGAGGAATTTGGCTACCGTTCACGCGGAGATCGATCACTTCGCCGGTACGAGTCACGTTGTTCCAGTAAAGGAAGTTGTAACCTGCAAAGACGCGGAAGTGATCGGTCACTTGGGCACCCATGCGGAAGCCGATTTCGGGGACAACAGCAAAGCTACTGTCTTCGTAGCGGCCAATGTTCGAGGGCTGCGTGAGCAAGCCACCCGGAGAGGTTCGACGCACGCCCGCTGGAGTCGTCGAAGTTGTTGAGCCGTCGATCTCCACGACCGAGTTATTCACACCCAAGGCGACCGAAGCCCGCACGCCAAAGAACAAGCGGTTCATGCGTCGCTCGTAATTGAAGCCGAGGTTCACGCCGTGGAAGTTATTCTCCGTGCGGAAGCGATCTTGAACAACGAACGTGGTGCCGTTGCGGGGGTTGCCCGGTAGAGCGCGGAGATTTTCGACGATCGTGAGGTCATCGGTCAGGTTCAAGTAGCGATAGCCCAAGAGGAAGTCGAGTCGAGCGCAGGGAGTGCAGAGAAGATTGAGTAGGCCGTTTACGCCGCCACCGATGAACTGATTCGTGGAATTGACGGTGACAGTACCTGCGAGTGTGTTCGGGAACGAAACCAGTTCGGAATCCTGGAACGCAGGTACTGCGCGGAACGGTCCGCCGACCTGATCTTGAACAACGTTGTTAATGATGGGCCGCGTGACGATATTGCTGCCGTTGGAACCCGCTTGCAAGGTTTGCGAGCTATTGCCGAGGAACAGGAATTCGCCTTCCACACCAATCGTTTGTGCTTGATTCAGGAATACTCCACCGCGAAGGCGGAGGCCGTTGCGCCAGTCATCGTTCACGCCTTGGTTGCCAATCAGAAGCCCGGTTCCGTCTCGTCCGAGTGCGCCTGCGCCGGGTCGTGGCGTGCCAGGTGCCGCTGAGGTCGCAAGCGGCGGAAGGTAGTTCCCCTTGGCTGTCCAGTACAGCCATTCCGCGCCGATCCAGAATCGACCGGGGGGGCCGCACAACGTGCTGCACGAACTGCCGCACGCTTCCGCAGTGAGACCGCAATCACCTGAAGGCACGCCACATGCCGCGTTGATGTCGTTCATAATGGCCGGTGGCAGCTGGTAAGGGTTGCCCTGAACCGGAGCCTGAGCCGGTGCCGGTGCGGGTGCCGCCATCACCGGCGGAGCCACGATCGGAGCGGGGGCAGCTCCCACACCCTTCGCAGCAGTTTGCTGGACTTCAGCTGGGCGGAAAGGTTTGCTGGGAACAAAAACCGGTCGGCTTTTGTCAGTATTGAAATACGATTGAGCCTGGGCGTCGGCCGCGCCCATTGCCCCGATAGCGACAGCCATGCCGCTGAGGAAACGCTTGAGCATTGGGTCTCTCCATGACAGACGGATTCGACGGAAAAAGCTCCGCACGCGCTCCGTGAAGCGTATCCGGTTCCATCCGGATAGCTGCTCTATCGGCCTCATCCAAAAAAGTTCCCATGACTGATCTGCCGATTTTGCTCATCAGTATGAGTAGAGATGCCGGAGATGATGCACGAGCCATACATATTGCCCATTTTCACTTCACACTGGGTAAGACGTTGCGAAAGTGATGCCAGAGCATATAAATCCTATTGAACAATAAGGTAGATTGAGCCGACCTCAAGTTGAGACTATCTACGACTTAAGGAATTCTGGCAGAATTTACCCTCTCGTTCTATCCGATAACAGAAAATAACGGACTCTCCTCAGTTAGATCGTCCGGCGTACAAAACCTACTTCATCCTTCGCCCAGGTTGCTCCAACGATGTCATTGCCCCAAGATGCTTCTCACCCTAAACGCTTAACCCGGCCCGCGAAATCGAAAGCTGGGACTGAGAATGCTTCGACAAAACTCGATCTCCTGCTTCTCGAAGATCGCACGGTTCCCGCAGGCGTGGTAACAGGTTCTGTTTTCCTCGATTTCAACGGGAACGGATTGTTCGACACCGCGACCACTATTCCAAACGAAGGAAGCGGAACAGTCGGCGTGCGCGCCGATCAAGGTTTCGGCAATATCGTGGTCACGGCATTCGACAGTAGCAATACCGCGCAAGGGAGTGCGACCACCATTGCGAACGGAACGTACACGCTGAACATGACGGGTACCGGGCCGTATCGCATTGAATTTGGCGGGCTTCCGGCGGGTGTCTTTTTTGGATCGCAAGGCAGCAGCGGGGGAACGCCAGCACCTTCGGGCACCGCTGTGCAATTCGTTAACGATGGCAACAGTGCGAACATCAATCTCAGCGTGTTGCGCACGCAGGATCTCGCGGGGCTTTCTGCAAGTAATCCCTTACTCGTTACCACGGTTTATCTCTCCGGTGCATTTGACGGTGCGAATGCCAACGAAGAGAGCATCGTCAGCTTCCCCTATTCCTCGGGAGCAACGATCAATGAAACCAGCCCCGCGAACTACCAAGACCCGGCAGCGCACAAAGTTGCCGTGACGGTGAACCAAGTCGGGGCGACATGGGGTTTGGCCTATGACACCATCAACAACAAGATCTTTGCCGCAGCCTATACCAAACGGCACGTCGGTTATGGCCCCAGTGGCCCCGGCGCGATTTATCAAATCGACCTGCCTTCCAACATTCCGAATTCCACAGATACCTCAAACCCGATCACTACGGCGAGCCTCTTCCTCGATCTGAACGCGGCCACAGCAAATGCTGCGGCGGGTGTGAGCTTCCGGACTACGGTAGGTTGGGATTATCTCAACGACGGCGTCGATCTCGGCACGAACACATTCACGGGTTGGGATGCCGTCGGCAAATCGGGCCTCGGCGGGCTTGATGTCGATGCTACCGGTACGTTCATGTACACCGTTGGCTTAGCAAATAAAGCTCTCTACAAGATCGCAATCACGCAAAATGCGAACGGTACGATCAGTGCTGGCGCTGTGACGGCCTTTACCATTCCCACGCCCGCAAGCGCTACCGGAACGATCGGTGCCGATTTCCGCCCGTTCGCGGTGCAGGTCTATCAGGGCAGAGTTTATATCGGTGCGGTAAACAGTGCGGAAGCCACTCAAAGTGCTGCGGATTTGAAAGGCTATGTGTTTGCCTTCGATCCGAACGCGAATGCAGGAGCCGGGGCTTTCGTGAACACGGCGGGAACGGTTTCCGCACTCCCCATCGTGGAGTTCGATCTGAATTATCTACGGGGCATCGCGTATCTGGGTGATAACCGCATCGAGAACTATTCCGCGAACTGGAATCCGTGGTCACCGACGGTTCAAACGCTCTCTGCAGGCGGCGATACCTACATCGTTTACCCGCAGCCGATGTTCACGGGCATTGCCTTCGATGAAAATGGGAACATGATCATCGGCCTCCGTGACCGTACTGGCGATCAAACCGGCTTTGATTTTGCACTCGATAACCCCAGTAACCCTACGAATCTTTCGCGGGGCATCGCAACAGGCGATACGGTTCGCGCGAACGGTACACCTACTACAGGGTGGACGGTCGAGACGATCACCGGCGAAGGTGCTGGCAACGAGTTCTACTGGGGTGATGTCCTCCCCGACGATCAAACAGCAGGAAATGTTCACCAAGAAGTCTCTGTCGGCGGCGTGCTTCAACTCGCCGGTTTCCCTGATGTCGCCGTGACGGCGTTCGACCCCGCTTTCATTCCCGGCCGATTCAATGCTGGTGGCGTACGCTGGTACAGCAATACCAATGGCACGTCTCAGAAAGCTTACGAGCTGTATGAATCGGGGCCGGGCACTGCAACGTTTGCGAAAGCGAACGGTGTCGGCGATCTCATTGCCATTCAGCCCGCGATCCGCGAAATCGGCAATCGCATCTTCAACGATGCCAACGGAAATGGCCGGCAAGATGCGAGCGAATTGGGTATTGCGAACCTCCAAGTCGTGTTGTGCCTTGACGGCACCGCGATTGCCACGGCCACAACCGATGCTGCGGGGAACTACTTCTTCTCGTCGAATTTTGGCACCTCGACCGCGAGCAAGCAGTTCGGTGTGAATCTCAATAGTCGCATTGGTACCTACACCATCTGTTTGCCAGTCGCGCAAGCTCCACTCACAGGCCTCGAACTTACGAGTTTGGGTGCGGCAGTCAGCCAAAACACGGTACAAGCCGATAGCAAAGGCGTGCTGATTGGCGGGAACGCAGTCGCCACGATTGTCTTGCCCGCACAAGGTTCCGCGAACCACAACTACGACATTGGCTTCCGTACCCCGCAACCGAATATCGGCGTGGTGAGCGGGATTGTGTATGTGGATCGAGATCGTGGTGGCGTGTTAGATGCGGGTGATACACGCATTAATAATGTGACGTTGTTCTTGATTGATACGAACGGTGCAACATTATCTTCGACGACAACATTGCCAGATGGTTCATATAGTTTCACGGGTTTGGCGTTTGGCACATATAGTGTTCGGGAAGTGCAACCGGTTTCCTTTGCGGATGGCCCAGTGAATCCGGGTAGTGCGGGTGCAACATCTGCGACGAACTTGGTATCGAATATTATTGTGGATGTGGGGAATCCATCGCGTCCGAACAATAACTTTGGTGAGTTGTTGGGAAGCCTGAGCGGTGTTGTGTATGAAGATGTGGATGTATCGAATTCGTTGACGGGTGTTGATAATCGTTTACAGAGCGTGACGATTATTTTGACGGGTGGGCCGAATAACATTTCGTTGACGACACAGACGGATGTGAACGGCGCGTATAACTTTACGAACTTGGAGTTTGGTGCGTACACGGTTCAGGAAGTTCAACCCGCGGGTTTCAACAGCCAATCGACGAATCCGGGAACGCCGGGTGGTGGCATGGCAGGCACGGTGGGCGTGAACGATGCGATCCAGACGATCACGCTCACGACAGCGAATCCTGGCCTCGATTCGCCACAAAATAACTTCGGCGAAGTCCGACCTGCAGTTCCACCGGTAGTTCCACCGCCGATTCCGGCTCAATTGAGTGGTTTCGTCTACCAAGATGAAAACATCAACGGCGTGCGCGATCCGGGTGAACGGCCTATTCCTGGCACCACACTGCAACTCTTCCAGGAACTTACGGATGGCTCGATCGTCGCGGCAGGAAGCACGACCACCAATGCCAATGGCTTCTACCAGTTTGTGAATCTCACGCCGGGTAACTACCGCGTCATCGAAACGCAACCCGTGAACTTCTTCGATGCTCTTGAAAGCATTGGCAGCACAGGCGGCACCGTGGGGAACGACATCCTCTCGTTCATTCCACTGGTTTCTGGTGCAAACAGTATCAACAACAACTTCGGCGAAGTACCTTGCTCGAACATCTTCGGGTACGTCTTTGTTGATGCGAACAGTAATGGCTTGTTCGATCCGGGTGAACTCGGCATCCCGAATACGCAGATCGTTCTCAGCGGAACGGCCTTCGCGGGAACAGTGTTGTCGCAACCATTGAACACCAGCCTCGTTTCCGGTGGACTCACTGCCACGACGGATGCCAGCGGTCGATGGTCGTTCAGTTGCGTGCCACCGGGCGACTACACGATCACGCAGATTCCACCCGCAGGTTTCGGTGGCTTCTTCCAGCAGAACAGTGCTCGCGTGCCGATCGGCAGCATTGGGAACGGCCAATACGGGAACGTGCAACTCACTGGCCCGACATCGGGCGCGCTGAACTTTGGTACCACGACCGTACCGCCTAGCTTCGCACCAATTTCGCGCGATCCTATCGTGACACCGGGTGATCCGAGCAAGCGCGAGTTCCTCTCTTCCTCGGCACTCGGTGCCGCCACCACAACAGTGGCGAATCCGTTGTTACGTCAGCCGGAGATCGCCTTGGCGCTCGATCCGCAGTTTTCGATTCGCAACACGAATGCCCAGCAACCGACTTACGTTGCCGTGGGTGCTGGCGCCGGGTTTTCACCGATTGTGCGCGTCTTCGATTACACATCAGGCGTGGAGAAATTCCGCTTCTTGGCTTACGAAAGTAACTTCACCGGTGGCGTGAGTGTTGCGGTGGCCGATATCAACGGCGATGGCGTCTCGGACATCATCACGGGGGCAGGCGTGGGTGGCGGCCCTCGGGTCCGTGTCTTCAATGGTGTTACGGGAACGCCGATCCTCGACTTCTTCGCATACAGCCAAGACTTCCGCGGTGGCGTTTATGTTGCTGGTGGCGATGTCGATGGCGATGGCCGCGCGGACATCGTGACGGGTGCGGGGGCCGGCGGCGGTCCACACGTCAAAGTCTTCAACAGCGCGGGCGTTGTCACACGCGAGACCTTCCCATTTGCCATGGATTTCAGCGGTGGCGTTCGCGTGGCTGTGGGCGATCTCACTGGCACGGGGCGCAGAGATGTCATCGCGGCATCGGGCCCAGGTGGCAACTCGCAAATCGTGACGATGGATGGCCGTTCGCTCGCACTCATCAATCGCATCAATCCGTTCGCGTCAGGCTTCCAAGGCGGAGTTTGGCTTGCGGCGGGCGATCTCGATGGCGATGGCATCGCGGAAATCATCGCGGGTGCGGGGGCAGGTGGCGGGCCGAACGTGCGGACGTTCAACGCAGCCGGAACGCTGCTCAGTGATGTTCTGGTTTACGAAGCGAACTTCAGCGGTGGCGTGCGAGTGGCCGCCCGCGACATCGACGGCGACGGTCGCGCGGAAATCATCACCGGTGCGGGCATCGGCGGCGCATCGCGCGTGTCGATCTTCGTTGGGCCGAACCTCAATCGCCAGGAAGACTTCTTTGCCTTCGACGACGGCGTTCGCACCGGCATCTTCGTGGGGTAAGCTTTTTCTGCCGGAGCAACAACTCATTAGGCCGCGGCGACAGCGCTGCGGCCAAGAGTTTTTATTGAACTGGCGCTTGCATTTGGCGATTAAATGAAGTGGAATAAACTTTTTACATATGTCGAAAAGAACTTCATTGCACACTGGAACAAACAGATTGATGCGTATTTTTCAATTATTCTTTTGGATTAGTTCGGCCGTAGCAGAGCAGTCTGATAACATATGCCTCAAAAACAGCGATCGTTAAACACCAGCCTCAACCCCACTTGCCAACTTAATTGCAACACGACTAAGCGGATTTAACAATGCAATGGTCCGACATCCAACCCTATACCCAAATAATTGGTGTTGTAGCAGGTACTATCGGAACCGTTGCCACGGGCTGTTTTGCACTTTTCCGCTTAGTACTGAACAGCTATCGCAAAAGACTCAAAGACGCACGAGTGCGACTGGTCGCTTTCGAGAAGCAGATAGCAAACCTT
>Ga0105045_10004765_pt1 | contig 11834 bp, 10 predicted proteins | sample MAT02_FD_78089 | JGI IMG/M metagenome (GOLD analysis project Ga0105045, IMG submission 78089) | Freshwater microbial communities from Lake Fryxell liftoff mats and glacier meltwater in Antarctica - MAT-02 (megahit assembly) | ecosystem: Environmental > Aquatic > Freshwater > Ice > Liftoff... | reverse complement strand
TGCCAATGCGGAGGTGGTCGAAAACCAGATCACGCAGGTTCTGGAAGACCGGATTTCCGGGATCGAGGGGATCGAAACGATAACCTCGCGGTCCCGCGATGGCCGATCCGACATTACCATCGAGTTTTCCGCCACGCGGGATATCGACGCCGCCGCCAACGATGTGCGGGATCGCGTGTCGGGCGTGCTGAACAACCTTCCACAGGAAGCCGATCCCCCGGAAATTCGGAAGGTGGATGTCGATGCGCAGCCGATCCTGTGGCTGAACGTCATCCACCCGGAGTGGACCGGGATGCAGCTGACCGACTATGCCGAGCGGGTTCTCGTCGACCGTTTCAGCTCAGTCGATGGCGTCTCCCGGGTACAGGTGGGGGGTGCTGCGCGGCAATCGATGCGGGTCTGGCTATCGCGTCAGCAACTGCTGGCCAACGGGTTGACGGCGGGCGACATCGAGCAGGCGCTGCGCCGCCAGAACGTGGAGCTGCCCGCCGGCCGGATCGAGGGGCCAAGCACCAACCTCACCGTTCGCGTTACCCGCCAGTTCGAAACCGAAAAGGATTTCCAGCGGCTCGTTGTCGGCCGCGGCGCTGATGGCTATCTGGTCCGCCTGGGCGATGTCGCGCGCGTCAGCCTGGAGCCTGAAAACCGCTACGATCTGTTCCGGTCCAATGGCGAACAGGCCATCGGCATGGGCATCGTTCGCCAATCGGGCGCCAACACGCTGCAAGTCGCCGACGATGTGAAGGTTCGGCTCGCATCGGTGCAATCCATCCTGCCCGAAGGCATGACGCTTGCGGTCAGCTTCGATAGCTCGCTCTTCATCGAGCGGGCGATCAACAATGTCTGGATCACGCTGGCCGAAGCCTCTGTCCTCGTCGTTGCGGTGATCTTCATCTTCCTCGGGTCGCTCCGCGCAACGCTCATCCCGGCGATCACCGTGCCCATCTGCCTCATCGCCACGTTCGCCGTGCTTTACGCGCTGGGCTATTCGCTCAACCTTCTAACGCTGCTTGCCTTCGTTCTGGCTATCGGCCTCGTGGTCGACGACGCCATCGTGGTGCTGGAGAATATCTATTACCGGATCGAGCGCGGGGAGCCACCGCTGGTCGCCGCGTTCCTGGGCGCACGGCAGGTAGCTTTTGCCGTGATGGCGACCACGGTCGTCGTCTGCTCCGTGTTCGTTCCGCTGTATTTCATCGCGGGCAATGCGGGGCTGCTGTTCCGCGAACTGGCCGGCGCCATGATCGGCGCGATCTTCTTTTCCGGCTTTGTCGCGCTGTCGCTCACGCCGATGCTGTGTTCCAAGCTGCTGCGCAAGGAAACCGGCCACAACCGCTTCACCACCTGGTTCGATGGCCATTTCAACCGGTTCCAGGCGCGCTATGTCCGCGCGCTGGACAAGGTGCTGGATCGCCCCTTTGTCATCGGCGGCAGCGCCGCTGTCGCAGTCGCCATCTGCCTGGGGCTCGGCTCCACCCTGGCATCCGAACTGGCCCCCGACGAGGATCTCGGCAACTTCTTCGTCAATGTGCAGGCGTCCGAGGGAACCGGGTTCAACCAGATGCGCGGATACATGCTGGGCCTTCAGGACAAGCTGCTCCCCATGGTGGGCGAAGGCGAGCCGGTGCGCCGGATGCTGGTGCGCGCACCGGGTGGCTTCGGCGCATCGGAAAGCTTCAACAGCGGCTCGATGATCGTCTTCCTCGTCCCGTGGGAAGAGCGCAAGGTTTCCACGGCCGATGTTGTCGGCGAATTCCAGAAGGTGATCTCGCAGGATCCGCGTATTCGCGGCAACGCCTCCACGGGGAACAGCCTCAGCCGTGGCCGGGGCCGCCCGATCCAGCTCGTGATCGCCGGCACCAGTTTTGCCGAGCTTGCCGTTGCCCGCGACGCCATCTTCAAGGCTGCCGAGGCAAACCCCGGGATCGTCGACCTCGACAGCGACTACAAGGAAACCCGGCCGCAGCTGATCGTCGATATCGACACCACGCGCGCTGGAGACCTTGGCGTGCAGATCGCCGATGTGGGTGCAACGCTGGAGACGATGATGGGCTCCCGCCGGGTGACGAACTTCATCGACCGGGGCGAGGAATATTATGTGATCCTGCAAGCCGAAGATGCCGACCGTGCAACGCCGGACAATCTCGCCAACATCTTCGTCCGCTCGCAGACCACGCGGGAGCTGATTCCGCTGAGCAACCTGGTGAAGCTGCGCGAGGCAGCACAAGCCGGCGAACTGGGCCGATTCAACAAGCAGCGCGCCATTACCATCCAGGGAAGCCTGGCACCGGGCATGGCGCTTGGCGACGCACTCGACTTTCTGGAGGGCATCGCGCTGGAGCAGCCCGCTGTCACCGCAGTCGGGTATCGGGGCGAAAGCCAGCAACTGCGGGAAACCGGGTCTTCGCTGTGGATCGTGCTGGGGCTTACCATCCTGCTGGTGTTCCTGGTGCTGGCGGCGCAGTTCGAAAGCTTCATCCACCCCGCCGTGATCATCACCACTGTGCCGCTTGCGGTCGGCGGCGGGCTGTTCGGGCTGTGGGCGATGGGCGGGACGCTGAACCTCTATTCGCAGGTCGGAATCGTCATGCTCGTGGGGCTGGCGGCCAAGAACGGGATCCTGATCGTGGAGTTTGCGAACCAGCTTCGCGACGAAGGCGCGGAGTTCCGTCAGGCCATCATGGGCGCCTCCGAACGCCGCCTTCGCCCGGTTCTGATGACATCGATTGCAACGGTTGCCGGCGCCGTTCCGCTGATGTTGGCCAGCGGTGCCGGCGCTGGATCGCGAAAGGCCATCGGCGTCGTCATTGTCTGGGGTGTGAGCTTCGCGACCTTGCTGACGCTGTTCGTCATCCCGGTGATGTACGCGGCGTTTGCGCGGCGCACAAAATCGCCCGAAGCCCTGACGCGCGAGCTGGAACGGGAAATGGCGCAAACCCAAGGCAGGGTTGCGCCCGATCAGGCCCAGCCGGCCGAATGACACCTAGTATCGAATGAGGATTGGGGTTCCATGAAGGCAAGGCCGATATTCGCAGCCATCGGCTTTGCCGTTTTGTTCAACATGCTTGGCGGGGCGTTCGCTGGCATCAGCGGCCCGATGTCTGCCGGGCAATGGTATGAGGACCTGCTGCTGCCCAAGCTGCAACCGCCCGGCGCGGTGTTCGGCATAGCCTGGACCATTTTGTACACCCTTCTCGGGATCGCATTTTCCCGCCTGTGGCTGGCCTCGGGAAGCCCGGCGCGGCGGCTGGCAATCGGGCTGTTCATTGTGCAGTTCGGGTTGAACCTTACGTGGTCTCCGATCTTTTTCGGAGCAAAGGCGATCTTGCCGGCGCTTGCGATGATCGGGGCGATCCTGCTCGCTGCAATCGCCGCCACTGTGGCGGCCGGGCGTGTCGATAAGGCCGCAGCATGGATAATGCTGCCTTATCTGGTGTGGCTGGGCTTCGCTTTCATGCTCAATTGGCGTATCTGGGATTTGAACGGCTCCGGCGTTTGAGGGGGTTTCCCGGCCCGAAGCCCATGGAGAAGATGTGATGCAAAACCAGAATCAGATGTTCGAAGACCTGTCCCGCCTGCTCTCCAGCATCGGCGGAACCATGGCCGGCGCCGGGCGCGAAGCCGAAGCGAAGATGAAGGACAAACTGCGCGAGGCCGTTGGCGGGATCGACATGGTAAGCCGCGACGAGTTCGAGGCGGTGAAGGCGATGGCTGCTGAAACGAGGGCAGAGCTCGAAGCTCTGAAGGCGACACTGGGCCAGCCGGCCACTCCAAGGGCCGAATCGGCAAAGACCGACCGCGCAAAGCCCGCCGGCAAGAAGATCGACATCGCCTGATCCCCTCATATTCACCGGCGGTGCATGCGTGGCCGGCTTGATGCCGGCGCGTGACGACCGGATTGCCAACAAGACGCTTGCCAAGCCCGGATGCTGCACGCAATATCTGGTGGTCAACCCTTGCCGGTGCCACCATCGATTGAGGATGAACCGATGACGAGCCTTCAGTTCGACACAGGTGCCGAACCGAGCGCACCGATCGACACGCTGGAACATTATTTCAGCAGCCATAACTGGGACTTCGAGCGGGATGGCGATGAGGAAATCGTCACCACCGTGAAGGGCAGCTGGTCGGACTATGAACTCCGCGCCCTGTGGCGCGAGGAAGACCGCGTGCTGCAATTCATCGCGCTGACCGGGATCAATGCCACCGCAGCGTGGGACGAATCGGAAACGCGCGCCAACCTGTTCGAAACCCTTGCGCTTATCAACGAGCAGCTGTGGATTGGCCATTTCGAACAATGGTCGGCCGATGGCGCGATCCTGTTCCGCCATGCGGTCCTGCTGGACGGGCCGGACGAACCGGCACTCAGCATGACGCAGGCCCACGCCTTGGTCGATGCCGCAATCGACGAGTGCGAACGCTACTATCCAGCGTTCCAGTTCGTGCTGTTTGGCGGCAAGAGCCCGCGCGATGCACTGATTGCCGCCATGGTGGAAACCGAAGGCGAAGCCTGACCACCTGACAACCAGCGCGATGCGGCAAGACGTGCCGCAATACGGCCGGAGCCAGCGTGGTTGAGAAAGAAGCTTTCGAGTCGTGCTCAGCTTTTGGCGTCAGCGCCTTGCTTTCGAACCGTCCGAGACCTACGTTTTCTGCATGGCTCGCATGCGGAATGCTGCATAGCGCAATGGATAGGTTATTATAATGCCTTGAAACGGCGCGATGATTATTTCACAATCCCAGATTGTTGTTGCGTTGCAGCAAAGAATGCTGCAGGAATTTATGTGCCGCTCAATTTTCTGGTTGACGAAAACTGAGCGCCACTTTAATTGTCTGCTCATCCAATTGAGTGTCACTCGAATCGACGCCGGATTCCCCGGCTCTAGAAAAGGGCGGCACTGGCAAGACAGGGTCCCGCAGGGGGGCACCACTTGCCGCAAAGTGAAAGGATCTTGCCATGCGCGCCATCATGCTCTCGCTCGCCGTTGCAGCGACCGTTGCGACCATCAGCCTTTCGGCCGCCCCCGCAATCGCAAGCGCAGAAGCCTGCTCTGTTGCGCCGGCCAAGCTTCGCTCGCTCGCAGCATCTGCCGACGCCGACGCCAAGCGCAAGGCCGAGCGCAACATCAGCCTGGGTGAAGCGCTTTGCGACGCGCGCAACCGGTCGGAAGGCGCCAAGAAGTTCAACCTCGCCGCCAAGGCGCTGGGCACCGAACTGGCAACCGTGATGGCTTCGGAAACGACTGCCGCGGTTCAATAAACAGCTCCCAAGGCGGGCTGCACCCTCCCCCTCGATGCAGCCTGCCAATCCCGAAGGCGGCGGTTCCCTTTGGAACCGCCGCCTTTTTGGTATGACGACAGGATGTCGGGCCGCTTGAGCATAGGCACGGCTGGTGCCAAAGCTGTCTTTCCGCAGAGGGAGGGCCAAGGTTTGCATCAACTGGATTCCATCTATCTCGAGCTTGAGGGCCCTGTCGCCAGACTGCTTTTGAACCGACCAGCCAAGCGCAACGCAATCGACCAGCGGATGTGGGAAGCGATCCCTCGGCTGGTGGAACAGGCCATGGCAGCCCCGAATGTGCGCGCACTGATCCTCGCATCGTCGCAGCCGGGCATATTCTGTGCCGGGGCCGATATCGGCGAGTTTTCCACTGAAAGCGCTTCCGCCGATTGGCGGGCGCTGAACCAAGCGGCGATTCGGGGGGCGCAACTGGCACTTGCCCGCGCGCCCAAGCCGGTGATCGCGGCGATCGAGGGGGATTGCGTGGGCGGCGGATGTGGCCTGGCGCTCGCCTGCGACATCCGCATTGCATCGCCCCGATCGCGGTTGGGGATAACCCCGGCCAAGCTGGGCCTTGTCTATTCGCTGCACGATTCGAAGCTGCTGGTGGACCTTGTCGGGCCGGGCCAGGCAAAGCGGATGCTGTACACGGGCATGCTCCTGGAAGCCGCAGAGGCGTATCGGATCGGGCTGGTGGAGGCGCTTTCGGATACGCCGCTTGCGGCCGCCGAGACACTCGCCGCGCAAATCGCGGCTGCAAGCCCGTTCAGCCAAAAGGGCACGAAGTCGATCGTGCAACGGATTCTGGACGGCGCGGTCGACGATGATGCAGCAAGCGCCGCATTGTTCGACAGCGCGTTTACCGGGCCGGATTTTGCCGAGGGTGTCGGCGCGTTCCTGGCCAAGCGCAAGCCGGCCTTCAACGGGTGATGGCCGGGCCGCCGCGGCTGATTGTCGGCGCCGGAAAGCGGGTGCTGCTGGTGTGCGACCATGCCTCCAACGGGGTGCCGGCCGGGGTATCGCTTGGCGTTCCCGAAGCGGCGATGGTGGACCATGTGGCATGGGATATCGGCGCGGCAGCCTTGACGGAGCGCCTTGCCGCCGACCTGGCTGTGCCCGGCTGGCTGGCCACGGTCTCGCGGCTCGTGATCGATTGCAACCGGCCGCCGGAGATGGCGATTCCGCGAAAGAGCGACGGGATCATCATTCCCGGCAATGTTGGGCTGAGCAAGGGCGAGATCGCCGCGCGGCTGGCGCTGCACACCGCCTTTCATGATGGGCTGGCGCGGCTGATTGCGGACAATGCCCCCGTGCTGCTGGTATCCATCCATTCCTTCACGCCGGCGCTGGCATCTGCTCCCGTGCCGCGGCCCTGGCCTGTGGGCGTGCTGTGGAACGAGGATTACCGGGGTGCCGAGCTGGCCATCGGCGCGCTGGAGATGGAGACGGGGCTGGGTGGCCCGGTGGGTTCGAACGAGCCCTATTCGGGGAAGGTTCTGAACTACACGATGGATCGGCATGCGGAGGCCGCCGGTATTCCCTATATCGGGTTCGAGGTTCGGCAGGATCTGATCCGGGAGCCCGAGGGCGTATCGCGCTGGGCGGGGGTGCTGGCGCGGGCGATCCGCACAACGCTTGAGGGGCTGTGATCCGATTCATCCTGAAGGCGCTTGCCGCCCTGATCGCGTTCACGCTGCTGTGGGTTGTGGTTTATCGGTTCCTCAACCCGCCGATCACATACCTGATGGTTCGGGACCAGGTGCAGGGTGAGGAGGTGAAGCGCGACTGGGTTGGGCTGGACGAAATGAGCCGGCATCTGCCGCGTGCGGTGATCGGCGCCGAGGACAGCGGGTTCTGCACGCACAACGGGTTCGAGCTGGAAGCGATCGAGAAAGCGCTAAAGCGGAACAAGGAGGGCGGGCGGATTCGCGGCGGCTCCACCATCAGCCAGCAGACGGCCAAGAATGCTTTTTTGTGGCCGGGGCGCACTATGGTTCGAAAGGGGTTCGAGGCTTATTTCACGGTGTTGATCGAGTTCATCTGGGGCAAGCCCCGGATTATGGAAGTGTATCTGAACGTTGCGGAATTCGGGCGCGGGGTGTTTGGCGTGGAGGCGGCTTCGCGGCACTATTTCAAGAAATCCGCGAAGAATCTGACGCGTCTGGAGGCGGCGCGATTGGCGGCGATCCTGCCGCAGCCGATCAAGCGGAGCGCGTCTTCGCCGGGGCGTTACACCAAGCGGTATGCGAACCGGATATCATCCCGAAGCAAGGTTGTGGCGAACGAAGGTCTGGACGCCTGCCTTTGGAATTAGGCGGTCCAGCCGCCGTCTATCACCAGTTCCGAGCCTGTCATGTAGCGGCTGTCGTCTGACGCGAGGAAGACGATGCCGTTGGCGATATCCTCCGGAAGGCCAGCAAAGCCCAGCGGGGCGCCGGTGGCGGCGATCATGTCTGCCGAAAGGCTGTTGGCGCCCGGCGCGCGGAGCTGTTCCATGGCATCGAGACCGCCTTCGTCGATCTTGGCCCAGATGGGGGTGTCGATGATGCCGGGGTGAACGGAATTGCAGCGGATTTTATCGGCCGCAACTTCCTTCGCGACGGCCTTGGTGAACAGGCGGACGCCGCCCTTGGTGGCGCAATAGCCTGCGAGGCCGGCTGAACCTTCCAGGCCGGCGATCGACGAGATGTTGATGATGGAGCCGCCCTTCCCGCCTTTTCGCATGGCCGGGATCGCGTGTTTCGTTCCGAGGAAGACGCCGGTGAGGTTGATGGCGACCTGGCGATTCCACGCTTCCAGCGGCATTTCGGTGACGAGCTGGCCCGAGCCGATACCGGCGTTGTTGACAAGGATATCGAGCCCGCCATGGGCGGCGACGGTATCGGCCACGACTGCAATCCAGGTGGCTTCGTCGGCGACATCGTGGTGGCAGTAAACCCCTGTTCCGCCAACCTTCTCAATGAGGGCGAGGGCCTGTTCACCGCCTTCATCATCGATATCGGTGAGCATGACGGCGCAGCCTTCTGCGGCCAGCGCGATGGCGGTGGCGCGGCCGATTCCGCTGGCGCCGCCGGTGACGATGGCGGATTTTCCGGACAGTTTCATGTAGGGTCGCTCCTTATGATGGACAACATCATGCGCCTGCCGGGCCGGAAAGACTTCTGGTGCAAGTAATTGAGGTCGGTCAACGTTGGTAGCGGCGAAGGCAATTCGCTGGACAGCTGATTCGTCAAATTCCCTGCCGATACGCTAGCGTCAGTGCAAACGAACCCATCGGACAATCGCACACTGCACTCAAATTGCGCCAGAGCATCAAAACAGATGGATATTGAGTTTGCCATCACAGACGCAGCATTAAATACCGTCTCATAAAATTTCATAAATTTAAACGAGTAACATTAATTTACAATATTTTCTCTACGCAGCAATCCACACAATAGGAAGTGCAGCAACATTGCTCCCCCTCAAAAGCCCGCAAGCCTCCGAAATGTGCGATCCGGATGTTGCCACATCATCGACAAGGAGGACAGAGCCCTTTGGTTCCACAACGAGATTCATATGTGGTCTTTTGCTGTTCGTCTTCGGATGCGATGAACCGCTAACCTGAAGCGGTGCAAACATTTCTATGAAAGGCAGGCCAAATTTTCGTGCCACCATCTTGCCTAAAAGATCCGAAAGACAACCAGATCCAGAGTGGCCGCAAGGAACAGCAGTCACCACGTTGAACGCGTTAATACCAACTAACTTGTGCACCTGAGCTACAATCTCCAACGCAACGTCCTCAACAAAAGCAGGAGGCGGATGTGATTTCAACAATTTCAAGGCAGCAACTTGATGGTCTTTTATTGGCAATCGCCATTGCCGACTAGAATGATACGATATTTCATTGCGAGACAGGACCCGGTGTTTTGAAATTAGGGTCTTGAATAGAAACGATGACACAACATCAGAGTGATCTGAAAGAGGGAGAACGGGTTCGGCAATATATGAAGCCACTTCCTCTGCTGCGTGAACCCTCTGTAGTGGTGACACTATTTCCGATATGAGCTTCATCTGACTTCTGATAATGCCTGCAAAGTTGACTATTGTATCTAAAACTTCTGCATGATTATCAATAGATGGACTTGTATCTACGCACATCAATGTCAGAAGGTGGCCTATCTTATTCAGCTTGATAGGTGCGCTTATGACTTTGCGCCACGGGAATTGAAACAGAGGCGCCATTGATCTAGATTCCGTATAGGTGGCAGCATCCTCATGGAACCTGGGCTTGGAAAATAGTGCTTGCTGCCCAGGTGTGGTTAACCATTTGCGTTCGACAGAGAAAGGCATCCCAACAGAAGCGATGATTTCCATATGGTCTTCATGCCATATTGCGATAAATGCGCATTCAGTGTTTGCGACACCCGCCGCGCATAAGAGGCTATTTGAAATAGCTTCATAGGCCAATCCGCCACGAGAGAGTGCTTCGGAAACTTTTGCAAAGTCTTCAATATACATTAATTACCGTTCTGGCCAAGTTACCTCAGCCGACCCGATTTTTACCATGAAGATAGGTTAAATCTTTTGCAAGCCAGTAAAATTTAATCAAATGCAAATGCCAGCTCAGTACGAAACTCTCCTATATTTGAAGCTTGACACACAGGATCGAATTTCCCGGAAAACTCGCCATCTCTACAATAGTATATTGCCCCGCCCGAATAGGTTAATGGAACGTTAAGTAATTCTAATGGAATTCTATAAACCTATCAAAAGTCTCATCGAAAAGGCGGCTCATCAAACGCCCGCAGCTTCCGAGAATGCAGCCTTCCCCCCTCTTTCCGCATCCGCTCCACCGCGGAAATCCCGATCTGCAGATGCTCGGAAATTGCCCCCTCGTAAAAGCGGTTTGCCTGTCCGGGCAGCTTGATCTCCCCATGGAGCGGCTTGTCGCTTACGCACAGCAGCGTCCCGTAGGGCACCCGGAAGCGGTAGCCCTGGGCTGCTATCGTCGCGCTCTCCATGTCCACTGCAACAGCCCGGCTCTGGTTGAAGCGGCGGGATGACAGCCCGAAGCGGAGTTCCCAGTTGCGGTCGTCTGTTGTTACCACGGTGCCGGTGCGCAGGCGGGGTTTCAGGGCCTCGGCATCGAGGCCGGTGACGTCGCTGGCGGCGGCGCTGAGCGCCATCTGCACTTCGGCGATTGCGGGGATGGGAATTTCGGGCGGCAGCATATCATCGAGCACATGATCATCGCGCAGATAGGCGTGGGCCAGCACATAATCGCCGATGGTCTGGCTGGGGCGAAGGCCGCCGCAATGGCCGATCATCAGCCAGGACTGGGGGCGGAGCACCGCGAGGTGATCGGTGATGGTTTTCGCGTTGGAGGGGCCGACGCCGATGTTGACGAGGGTGATGCCCTGCCCTTCGGGCGCGAGGAGATGCCAGGCGGGCATCTGGTGCTTGCGGAAGGAGCCGTCGTGCCCGTCGACGCCGGTGTATGCGGCTTCGAGCGTGACGGATCGGGCATCGAGCACCGCGCCGCCCGAGCAGCTGAGGCCGGTGTAGCGGCTGCCGGGCTTTTTCAGCTCGGTGACCGCCCAGCGGATGAATTCATCGACGTAGCGGTGGTAGTTGGTGAACAGGATGTGGTTCTGGCAGTGGTGGGCGGGCGCGCCGGTGTAGTGCTTGAGGCGAGCGAGCGAGAAATCGGTGCGGGGGCCATCGAACAGGGCGAGCGGGCGCGGCTCATCGGGGTGCTGGAGCCACAGGCCGTCTGCCAGTTCATCGCCGATGTGCTTCAGATCCGTTGTGGGGAAATGGCGGGCGAGGACCCTGGCAGCGGTGGCATCGAGCACGAGATCGGTTGCGCCATCCAGCACATAGGGGAAGGGGATTTCGACCTGGGAGGATTTTACGCTGAAGGCGGCGCCGTAATCGCGGCTGAGGAGGGTGATCTGTTCCACCAGGTAGCGGCGGAAGTGGTTGGGGTGGGTGATGGTGACGGCATAGTGGCCGGGCTGGACGAGGCGGGCGTAGGCGCGGCTGAAGCGGGGGAGCTCCTCTGGCGTATCCCAGTGGAGATGGAGTTCGGGGTAGGCGAAGAGGCCGGCGGCGCGGTCTGCTGCGGAGGGGGGGGTGCCGCCATCGAGAAAGCGCTTGAGGGCGGTTCGGAGGGCTTCGACCGAGCGGTGGTGGATTTCGGCGAGCTGATCGACGAGGGCGTTGGCGTTGGAGGCGGCGGCGGCAAGAGCGGCGGCGGTTGGATCGGTTACGTTCATGGGCCCTTGTGGCAGGGCTTTGTTGCGATTTCCAGATGGGTGGGTGCCTGCGCTGTTGGCGGCTTTGGCGGACCCGCCGCGGAGGCGGCTTTAACAGGTCTGCCGCGGAGGCGGCTTTAACGGCCCTGCATGTTGGCGTGGCCGGGGGGGAGCTGGACTTCGAGGGATTCGAGGTCGGCTGGCAGGTGAATCTGGCAGGAGAGGCGCGAAGTGGGGCCGACGTGGGCGGTGAAATCGAGCATATCCTCCTCGTGCGCGGAAGGGGCGGGCAGCTTGGCGAGATCTGCGGCGCT
>Ga0105045_10004764_pt1 | contig 11834 bp, 9 predicted proteins | sample MAT02_FD_78089 | JGI IMG/M metagenome (GOLD analysis project Ga0105045, IMG submission 78089) | Freshwater microbial communities from Lake Fryxell liftoff mats and glacier meltwater in Antarctica - MAT-02 (megahit assembly) | ecosystem: Environmental > Aquatic > Freshwater > Ice > Liftoff... | reverse complement strand
TTCGCCGACGACATTCGTGCCGTCGCGCTTGCCGTTCCGCAGGATGCGCCACCGGGCAGCCGGTTTGCCTATTCCAACATCGACAGCCAGCTGGCCGGCGAGGCGCTGGCAAACGCCGTCGGGGGCAACTATGCCCGCTGGCTTTCACGCGAGCTGTGGGCGCCGCTCGGCGCAGCCGACGCCAGCCTGTTCATGGACCGGGTCGGCGGTTCACCGCACTATTTCTGCTGCCTGCAGGCCCGCGCAAGGGACTGGCTGCTGGTCGGCGAATTGCTCCGCGAGGGTGGCAAGCTGGGCAAACGCCAGCTGGTTCCGGCGGACTGGATCGCCACCATGACAGCACCCTCGACGCTGAATCCGAACTTCGGCAAGCAGATCTGGCGTGGCAGCCCGCATGCGCCGCTCCGCCGCTATTCCGCCAGCATTTCCATGACGATTCCAGCGGCCGAGCCCTTCCTGGCCGATGATGTGCTGTTCATCGATGGCGCAGGCGCGCAGCGGGTCTATGCCATTCCCTCGAAAGGACTGACCATCGTCCGCATCGGCCGCCCAGACAGTGGCTGGGACGATTCAAGGCTGCCCAACATCATCCTGCGCGGGCTTGCCGGTTGAGGCGCGCAACAGGAACAGCGGCCAGCGCCACCAGCCCGTTGAGCACGCCGACGATGATGAAGGGGCTGGCGGGGCCGAAATGGTCGAACGCCCAGCCACCCACCGCGCCGAGGATCAGGATGCCCACCGCGCCGCAGAAATTGAACAGCCCGATGACGGCGCCGCGCTCTTCGACTGGCGCCGCCTTGCCGATCAGCGTCTGCGCACCAAGGACGGCGGAAATCTGGCCGATCCCGAGCAGCGCGAAGAAGGGAATGGCGGCCGCACTGAGCGGATCTTTGACCAGCCCCATCGAAAGATAGCCGAGCGCACCGATCGCCATAGCAAGGCCGAGCATTGTTGCACGCGGCAGCCTGTCGATGAAGGCGATGATTGCCAGCGGCCACAGCAGCGCCGCCGATTGCGCAATGATGAACGGCACCCGACCTGCTTCCAGCGCATCGGCCGGCGACAGGCCGGTGGCAAGCGCCGCCTGCTTGCCCCACGCAACGGTGAAAATGCCGACGATGGCGAGATCACCGCGCGACACAAAGGCCGACGCGTAGGCAAGCGCAATTTCCGGGCTGGAGCGGGCGGCGGTTACGCCCCGACGGAGCATGGTTGCCATGGGCAGCCGCACTGCCCCTTCGGGTGCGCCTTTTTTCAATCCGGCCAGCAGGATCAGCGCGGTGACAACGCAGGCGGCGGCGCCGATGCCGGTCGTCAGCTGCGCAGCGCCCTGCCCGCTCATCCCGCGCGCCACCAAAATCGCCGGCAGCGCGCCCAGCAGCAGCGCCAGCATAACCACGCCAAGGCCGTTCAATATGCCCCCGATGGCCGCCAGTTTGCCGCGATCGGCCTGCACCGCATAATCGGCGAGCAACACCCCGTACATGCCGGTCGCAGCGCCGATGCCGAGCGCATAGAGCGCGCGCACCGCTGTGAATTCGCCGAGGCTGCCGGCGTGCGGAAACAGCAGATAAGCGGTCGCCATGGCAAGAAATCCGGCGGCATAGATGATGCGCCGGCCATAGCGATCCGAAAGCGCGCCGAGCGGCCCGTAGGCAAGGATCAGCACCAGCTCGCTGACCACCGTCAACTGGCCGAGCGCCCTGCCCTGCCGGTCTTCGGGCAGGCCCACTGTCTCGGTCAGCAGATAGGGCGTCAATATGGCCATTCCGGTCACCAGTCCGATGGTGACGAACGCAGCATACAGCAGTGTCCAGGCATTGCCGCGCGAGACGCCGGCTTCGAGTGTGAGCGGGCCGAACCGGGCGCTCATTGCGGCAATCTGGCCGAAATCGTGCTGGCGAGCACGGCAGCGGCGCTGCCCTGTGCGGCGCCACCGGGGGCGCCGATGAACATGTGCGTGGTCTTTCCTTCTGCAAAGCTCCGTACGAACGGCTTGTCCCAGTCCACGTCGGCCGGGGGGCCCTCGAAGCGCCGGAAACCAGGCAGCCCGTCAAACATCAGATAGGCGTGCAGAAACAGCGTATCGGTGTTTTCCGCCAGGAATTCGACCGGAACGGCCACCACCAGCGCATCGCCCCGCGCTCGCGACGCTGCAAACACCTCGAAGACAGACAGGAGCTTGTTTGCCGGATCATCGGTTGCGTCGGCAAAGGCCTCCTGCGCCACTTCGACGGTCAGCCGCCGCCAGCCAAGCGCCTGCATCTGCGCCTTCATCTGCGGCGCCAGCAAAGCAGTGGCGCGGCGGGAATTGGACGCCCAGCCGTCGCGGCCGAGTTGGCTGATGGGAAGGCCGTGCAGCGAAACAACCAGCGTGGCTGCCGCATCCGGTGACGATGGCGGCGGCACGGTGGCCGCAACATGCGCCGCCCAGAGGGCCGCATAGCCCGGCATGTCGGCCATCTGTGTCGCAAACAGCAGCTTCGGCGCCGGCTTGCCGCGCTCCGCCGCCCAATCCCGCACCATCTTCTCCAGCTTGGGGTATGCGCCGCGGTATTCCTCGAACGACGAATGGATGGGAAGCGCCGAGGCAATGACCAGCGTATCGATGCCGGCATCGAGCACGCGATACAGTTCGCGGCGCGCATCATAGGGGGCAAAGGCGTCGAAAACACCGCTGGCCCGGACGGCCGGATGCTGCGCAACGGTGGCAAACGCGCCGTTCACCATCGCCAGCGTCTGGTCCCGCTGTGGCAGATACCCTGCCGGCAGACGGGCATAATAGATTGCCCGTGCCTTCAGCATGGCGCGCTGGGCAGGGCCGGCCGCACCTCCGCTGCGCCCTTCATACCGAAATGTTCCGATATCGCCGGCAACCCTGTCCGACGGCGGCACCCAGTCCACCTGCCCCTGGCGGCGCTTCTCTGCAAACGGCACGCCGTCCCAGTCCACCGTCCGTCCATCAAAGGTCATAAGGGTTGCGGGGGCGAATTCCCGCTGCTCGTCCGGCCGGGCCGGATCGATCAGCGCCACGCCGGTGTCGCGCGCCGCAAGCCGGTTGACCGGCCAGGGAATTGCCACGGCAAACAGTTTGCTGATGAAATTGTCGTAGAACACCGTGTCGAACTGCGAGGGTTGCAGCAACGCGACCACCACCACCCCCACCCGACCTTGGGCGCGCGCGCTTGCAGGCTGCGCTGCAATCACCTTCTCCGCATCGAAATGCCTTGGCCAGCCCGGCGGCTGATTCATCAGCCAGAACAGGAAAGCGATGAAGCCGGTGGCCAGCAGGCCGCCCGCTCCAATGGCCAGCCAGCGCCGGCGCCGGGGCAGTTCCCGGCTCAGAAGCGGAATGCCCCGCGCAGGCCGAAGGTGCGAGGGTTGGGCAGATAGGCGATGAATCCGCGGCCGGGCGCAAAGCCTTCGGGGCGACCGAAATCGACGTTTCGCTGGGCGCTTTCGATGCGCTTGTTGTCGAAGATGTTGTCGACATAAGCGGTCAGCGAAAGCCCGTGCCACTCCACGCCCGCACGCGCGCCGAAGCGCCAGTATTCCGGCAGATGGGCAAGGTTGCTCTCGTCGGTAAAGCGTTTCGAGCGATAGAGCGCGCTGGCTTCGACGAACCAGCTGTCGCGCTCCGCACCGAACGGCTGGCGATACTCCGCCGACAGGTTGAGCGCGTGACGCGGGCTCTTGCCGACCCAGTTGCCCGAGAAATCGGCACAGAGATTGCCGGCCTCGGCACGGTTCTGATCGGATGATGTCTGCCCCACCGGCACGCCGCATCCTTCAAACGCCGCAGCAGGAGAGCCGGGCGGCGGCCCCTGTATGAAGCTGTCGAACTTCGAACGGGTGAACGCATAGCCGAGAGTGAACCGCAGCCGATCCGCCACCCGCCAGTCGACATCGGCCTCGAAGCCGAGGATCCGCACCTTGCCGGCGTTGACGATGCCGGCGGTGGTGACCGTCTGCCCGGTGGGGGAGACGTTGGTGTTCTGCACGCCGATCTGCTGATCGGTGTAATCATTGTAGTAGACATCGGCGTTCAGCGTCAGGCTGCGGTCCAGCAGACTGGATTTCACGCCCAGTTCAAAGGCGTTCACCTTCTCCGGCTGATAGCCCTGGCCCGAAAAATCGACCACTTCGTTCGTGTTGAACCCGCCCGGCTTGAAGCCCTGCGCATACGACGCATACACCATCACATCCGGCACAGCGCGATACTCGACCGTGAAACGCGGGGTCAGTTTCTCGCTTTTCAACCGGGCAGTGCGCTCGCACGCCGCAACCACACCCGGCGGCGGCGTGCCGGCAGGATTGGCGGGCGAGAAGGTGGCGCCATTCTGGAATTGCGGCAGGCACACAGGGCGCAGCCTGGACAGCGTGACATCCTGCGACCGCCAGCCGGGAATGGTGTAGACGATGCTGTCATAGTTCCAGCGCATATCGGCGGTCAGCCGGACCTGATCGGTCACCGTCCAGCCGATGCTGCCATAGACGCCGTAATAGTTGGTGTTGCGTTCACTGACGACCGGAAAGACGAAATCAGCCCTTGGCGCGGTGGACAGGCGAAAAGGCGGACCGGCGAGCGGCGAAGTCGGGCTGCGCAGCCAGAATTGCGCTGCGTTTATCAAGCTGGACTCTTCTGTCAGAATCTGTGCGCCCACCATGATGTCCACCCGGCCGAAGGTGCGGCGGAGACGCAGCTCATTGTCGATGCGGCGGTTGTGATATTCGAGATCCTGAAGCGCGGAAAGCGACAGCACCGGACCCGGCGGAGCCGCGAAATTCGAATAGTCGCCGTCTTGTTGCAGGCGGCTTTCGTTGTCGATCCAGCCGAAGCGATAGCTCAAGGTGCCCCAGTCGGCATCCCAGCTGGCGTTCACGGACACCAGATCCTGCGTCATTTTCATCCCTTCGAATGCTTTGCCGGTAAACGGATCGGCGCTCAGCTGGATATCGGATTCGCCGGCGCTGATGGCGCCGACCAGCGTGCCGCGGGTGCAGTTGATCTGCTGCGGCGGCGTGAGGCCGGTGAGCACCGGCGGGCAGGGAATGGTTGCCGGTGCGCCCGGAACCGCAGAAAAGCGCGCGCCGGGCGCCGGCAGCCGCGTATTCGATCCCAGGAAGGCGGTCGGCGCCTCGCTCATCCGCTCCGTGGAGTGCAGGTAGCGGCCGACAATGCGCACATCGGCGGCCGGCTTCAGCAGGATGGCCCCGCCGAAACCTTCCGAGCGGAAGCTGCCGAGGCGCGCGCCGGTCACCGGATTGCGGTAGAAACCGTTGCGGTTCTTGATCCCGGCGTTCAGACGGATGGCAATCCTGTCGGCAATGATCGGCGCGTTGATCGCCCCTTCCAGCGCCCAGACGCCGCCATTGCCCACCTCGCCGCCAACCCGGCCCTCCAGCTCCATCGACGGATCGCGCGACACATAGTTGATGGCGCCGGCAAAGGCGTTGCGGCCATAGAGCGTGGATTGCGGGCCTTTCACCACCTCGATCCGCTCCAGATCGAAGAGGGCTGTGTTGAGCGAGGCACCACCGCCGGCGATAGACAGATTTTCGCCCGACAAATCCTGGTTGTCGAGCAGCACGGCAACCGATGGCCGCCCACGCTCGGCCTGCATGCCGCGCAGCGCCGGGCGCGTGTCGTTCAGAAAGCCGCCAAGATCATAGGTGAGGCCGGGCACCAGGCGGGCGAGATCCTCGACCTGTCGCAGACCCTCCCTCTCGATGGTGCCGGAATCCAGCGCCCGGATGGCGAGCGGCACTTCCTGCAGCGATTCCGATTTCTTGCGGGCGGTCACCACGATGTCACCGCCGAAGATGCTCGCTGGGGCCGTTGCCGGCCCGGGACTATCGGTGGCGGCCGTTGCCAACGCATTGTCTTGCGCAAGCGTCGGCGCTGCGGCGATGCCGGCAGAGGCGAGCAGGACGGCGCGAATGGCCATGCTGTATCCCATGAAGTTTCCCTTTCCGTATCGCCGGCAGCGGGGCGCTTTTCGCCCTTGTCCGCAAGCGGTGTTCCCTGATCTTCGAAATGCCTCGTCTGCATGCTTCCCGTGTGGCCGTCCGCATTTGCGCTTGCAAAGTTGACTGGTCGGTCTACATAGTGCGTCGTCATGGAAGGGACGTCAAGGCGAAATGTGCTCGGGATGGAAATGACAGAAGCGTCCATCGCCGCAGCCGAGCCGCAGCCGCTCAAGGCGGCTGCACGCAGCCAGCGCGACCGGCGCGCGGCAACGGAAGCCGCCATCATCGATGCCTTCGACCGGCTGCTGGCAGCCGGCGGCATAGCCGCGCTCGGCGTCAATGCGCTGGTGAAGGAAGCCGGAGTCGGCAAGAAACAGATCTATGATTATTTCGGCGGCCTGCCCGGTGTCGCCGGTGCATGGGTCAGGGCGCGCACGGTGTGGCATTCGCTGGAAGACATCATCGGCGAGCCGTGGGACAGTTTCGTTGCCAGACCGCCGCTGGAAAAGCTGCGACTGGTCAATGCGCGCTATGCCGCAAGCCTCCGCCGCAATCCGCGCCTGTGCGAGCTGTTATCGGGCGAATTCATGCACAGCGACGAAGTGAAGGAGGCGGTCGAGCATGTCCGCCAGCTGGTGCGGGTGGATTTCGAGCGCGTCCTGCAATCGGACGAGCGGCTGGGCCATCCCGACATGCTGGCGCTCAATCTGGTGGCCTACAGCTGCGCCACCTATCTCGGCCTTCGCGCGCACCATCAGCCAATCTTCTTCGGCTTCGACCTTTCGGCGGAAACATCGTGGCTGACGGTGATGGGAATGTTTGACAGGGTGCTGGCGCTGGCCGACCCGGAGCGTGAAAAGGCCGTTAGTTGACCGATCAGTCCTTTTGCCCGTTTGCACCCGGAGATCGCTTTGTTCCGGTGCCGCTGCTCGACGCCTCGGCCCGCTATCCAACGGGGTCAGGTCGTGTCCTCCAGCTGGCCGGCGATGGTCGCCCGAAGGCCACGGTATCAACCGGCCGCACCGGATTGATTTCCGCAATGGGCATCGGCCCGGATGGCGTTCTGTGGGTGCTGGATCCACAAGCCCGCTCGGTCGACCGATTCGGCCCGGATGGCAAATTGCTGCCACCGCTGCCATTGCCCTCGCGCGGCTTCGGCTCGATCCTGTTCGAGGCGGGCGGGACGATCCTGCTGGGCGAGCATCTGGCGGGCGCTGCAGGGCCGTTCGCCGGCGAGGGCAAGGCGGTCCGCCTGGCGGCAGGCGGCGCGCTGCTGGAAAGCTTCGATACCGAATTCAACGGCGGTGTCGGCGGCTTTCTCGGCGTTACCCACATCGCGCTTTCGACGGATGGCAAAACGCTGTTTCATGTGTCGGAAACCGGCCCGGAGCTTTATGCCCACGATCTGGCGGGAAATTCCCGGCTCGGATCAATCTACACCCGCACCGATCCGCCGCCGATGCTGTTCGGCCTCGCCGCCCTGCCGGATGGCCGGCTGGCAGTCGCCACCGGCACGGCGATCCGGCTGCTCTGGCCCGATGGCGCACCGCTTGGCGATATTGCCTTGCCGCAAGGCAGAGGTTGGGCCAATCTCGTGGTGAGTCCCAATGGCAAGGCGCTGCTTGCGCTGGATTTTTTCGGCGGGCGGATGGCCGAGCTTGCGTTGCCCGATCTGGCCCTTGTGTCGGTGGTGGATTTCGGCAACCCGCAAGGCATGACGACGGTGGCGGAGGTCGGATGATCATCAATCAATGGTATGTCGCAGCCGAAAGCAGCGAAATCACTGCCGGAGCGCCGAAGAAGGTGCGAATGCTGGGCCTCGATTTCGCGCTGTTCCGCGATGCCGACGGCAAGGTCAGCTGCCTGTCCGACGTGTGCGTGCACCGCGGCGCTTCGCTCGGGCAGGGCCGGATGACCAGCGCCGGCTGCCTGGAATGCCCCTATCACGGCTGGCAGTATGATGGCGCCGGATTGGTGGTGCGCATCCCCTCGCTGCCGGAAGATCTGCCGATCCCCAGGCGCGCCCGGGTGGACAGCTATCCGGTGCAGGAGCTGTACGATTGGGTGTGGGTGTTTCTGGGCGATCTGCCGGCCGAAGAGCGCCCTCCCCTGCCTGAATTTCCGGAATATGATGACAACGCCAGCTGGCGCTGCATCCGCGGAGATTTCACCTGGGACGGCAACTATGCCCGGATCGTCGAAAACGGTCTCGATTTCGCCCATGCGCCCTTCGTGCATCCAAGCTTCGGGGACCGCGACCGCGCCGAAATTCACGATTTCGAGCTGGAGCAGGACGCCTGGTCTGCCCGCGCCAAGGTGACCTACATTCCGCCACTGCCCAAAGGCATGTGGAAATTCGTGCGCAAGGAGCGGACCCCGGTGGAAGCGCGGCCCAGCTTCCACCTCTCCGGCTCCACCATGCGGCTCGATGTGTGGCTGACCCAAACGTGGCAGATGGTGATCTTCGATGTGAACACGCCGATCGACGAGACCCGCACCATCACCCGCTGGATCATGGCGCGGAGCTTCTTCCGCCAGCCGATGTTCGATGGCGACAGCCGCAAACGCACGCTGAAGATTTTCGAGCAGGACAAGGTGATCGTCGAGAAAATCTGTCCGGAAATCGTGCCGACCGATCTGCGTGAGGAGCTTTCGGTGAAATCCGACGGATTGATGAACGCCTATCGCGCCAGGCGTCGCGAGCTGATCGACCGCGGCTGGGCGATCGATGTGGAGTCGCTGAAAGCACATTTCGAAGGCAGGCGCGCGCTGGTCATCGGCTCGCCGCTGCGGCGGGAAGAGGAAGGGCGCAACTTCGTGCTGAAAACAATTCCGCTTATCCCCGCCAAGACCTCGGCAGTCTCCCGCGAGGCTGCATGACGGCAACCACCGCGCCGGTGGCAGCGCCCCGGCTGGCGATCCTGTTCCTGGTCGTGTTCATCGGCCTGCTGGGCTTCGGCGTGATGGTTCCGGTGTTTCCCTTCTGGGGCCGCGCGCTTGGTGCGTCGCCCGCCAGCATCACCCTGGCGATGGCCGCGTATTCGCTCGGCCAATTCATCGGCGCGCCACTATGGGGCAAAATGTCGGATCGTATCGGCCGCCGCCCGGTGCTGCTGTGGAGCCTGGTCGGCGGCATCGCCAGCTATGCACTGATGGCGCATGCCGACAGCGTCTGGACGCTGGGTGCGGCGCGGCTGGTTGGCGGCCTGATGGCCGGCAACATCGCCGCCGCCTTTGCCTATGTGGGCGATGTGGTGCCAGCGGAAGGCCGACCCAAGGCGATGGGGCTGCTGGGCGCTGCCTTCGGCATGGGTTTCATCTTCGGCCCTGCCATCGGCGGGCTGCTGGCCGGAGATGCACCCGGGCCGGATGAGTTTGCCCGCGTCGCCTATGTTTCCGCGGCAATCACCGTCGTGGCGGCGGTGGCTGTCTGGTGGTTGCTCCCCGAAAGCCTCGGCCCTGAACGACGCGCGGCGGTCAGCGCGACTGGCGGTGGCCTGCGCCCGCGCGAACTGTTCGCCACCAAGCCGGCGGTCGTCGGCCTCATGCTGCTTGTCATGCTGGTGATCGGCTCGGCCGCGATGATGGAAACAACCTTCGCCTTCTTCGTCGATGATCGCATGGGCTGGACGCCGCGCGATGTCGGCCTGTCGTTTGCACTCGTCGGCGGCATTTCGGCGGCGCTTCAGGCCGGCGCCGCCGGTCCGCTGTCGCGCCGCTTCGGCGCGCCGCGCGTGGTGCTGGGCGGGGTCGCGGCCTATGCCGTCGGCCTCGTCGGCCTGGCGTTTGCCAGCGGAACGGTGCCGATCCTGGCGGCCCTTTCGGTCACCGCCGCCGGCGTCGGCCTGTTCAATCCCGCCTATCAGACGCTGGTGGCCGCCACGACCGACGACCGCGACCGCGGGCTGGTCAACGGCCTCACGCAGGGCGCGTCGGCCGTCGGGCGGATCATCGGCCCGGCGGTTTCGGGCAGCATCTATGTGGGCTTCGGCGCTGCGGCGCCCTTTCTTGTCGGCGCGGCGTTGATGGTGGTGGCGTTCGCCGTCGCAATCGGCGCCGGCCGCGCGGTGGAGGCAAATCACTGATGCTGCGCAAATTCCTCAAGGTGGCCGGCGTGCTGCTGCTGGTGCTGCTCACGGTTGTGGCCGTCGCCTGGATCGCCAACTGGACCTTCATGGAGCGCTACATGCGCATGGCTGCCTCGCAGATGCGCGGCGAGTCGCAACGGGCGGAGTGGTACGAACCAGTCGATCCCGTCCCCGGCGCCCCCGATATGCCACTGCCGGTGGCAGCCATGCCGGTCGTCGACGCCGCCGCGCGTGAAAAGGCGCGCGCCTACGCCGAAAAAACGAAATCGCAGGGCTTTCTCGTGTGGCAGGGCGGCGAACTGCAACAGGCGGACTATTTCGGCGATTTCGCGCGCGAGGATCTCATTGCATCCAAATCCATGGCCAAGATGGTGGTCGGCATCGTTATCGGCCGGGCGATCGCGCAAGGGCATATCCGCAGCGTCGACCAGCCGGTCTCCGATTTCATCACCGAGTGGAAGGGCACCGACAAGGAGGGCCCGACCATCCGCCAGTTCCTGCAAAACAGCAGCGGCATAAGCCGCTTCACCTACAATGATTTCAAGCCCTGGTCGCAGACCATGCGCGAGTATCTCTCCGAACACCACGAAGACATCCTGATCAACGAAACCCGCCTCGATTACCCGCCCGGCAGCGAATATGATTATTCGATGATCACCAGCGACGTGCTTGGTCTGGTGATCGAACGCGCCACCGGCCAGCGCTATGCCGATTATCTTGGGCACAACTTGCTGAAGCCGATCGGTGCCACCGGCGGCACCGTCTATGTCAACCGCCCCGGCGGCCTGGCGCACACCGGCTGCTGCCTGATGCTGCGCGCCGAAAGCTTCGTGCGCATAGGTGCATTGATGGCGCGCGACGGCGTGTGGGAAGGCATACGACTGCTCCCCGAGGGTTGGGTGCAGGAAACGGTCACCCCCTCGCCTGCCAATCCGCACTGGGGCCTGCACATGTGGATCGGCAAGCCCTGCGTGAAGCGTCTGCGCTGGTTCCCCGAGCGGTCGCAGCCTGTCGGGGTAATGCATTCCGAATGCTACCTGGCCGACGATCTGTTCCTGTTCGATGGCTCCGGCAATCAGGCGATGTGGATCGTGCCGTCGAAGGATCTGGTCGTCCTGCGCTTCGGCCCGCCGCCCACCCGTCGACCGGGGGAGCCGGGAGAATTCGACAACAGCATGCTTCCCAACACCATCATTCGCGGGCTGAAACCCGCCGGAGACAACGCATGATCCGCCCGACCGTCCTGCTTTTCTGCGCAATCCTGCTGGCGGCACCGGCCGCCGCTGAAGAGCTTGTGGTGCAGGTGACCGGCGCCGCCGGCAGCACCGGCAAGATTGTCGTCAGCCTCTGGAATGCGCCGAAGGGTTTTGCCAGCTTCGACCGTTCGAAGGCGCTCACCAGCCGCTCGGCCGCAGTGGCATCGGGCGGCGCGGTGGTGCGATTCGAGGAGCTGGTACCCGGGCGCTATGCGGTTGCGGCATTCCACGATGCCGACGGCGACGGCAAGCTGAAGACGAATTTCATCGGCATTCCGCGCGAGTCGGTCGGCACCAGCGGCAAGGCGGGCGGCATGCCGTCGTTCGAAAAATCGGCCATTGCCGTGCCGGGCGGACCAGTTTCCATCGCGCTGCGATCGCTCGGCGGCAGCTGACGACCGGCCGCCTGCGGCTTCAGACGGTTTCCAGCAACTTTTCGATCCGCACCGGAAGCTCGGAAATGCGGATGCCGGTGGCGTGGAAGATGGCGTTGCAGACAGCTGCATTGGTGCCCACGGCA
>Ga0105045_10004760_pt1 | contig 11839 bp, 8 predicted proteins | sample MAT02_FD_78089 | JGI IMG/M metagenome (GOLD analysis project Ga0105045, IMG submission 78089) | Freshwater microbial communities from Lake Fryxell liftoff mats and glacier meltwater in Antarctica - MAT-02 (megahit assembly) | ecosystem: Environmental > Aquatic > Freshwater > Ice > Liftoff... | reverse complement strand
TCAGGTCCCGGTGCACCACCAGCTTCTGATGCGCCGCGCGCACTGCAGCGCACACCTGTCCGAACAGCACCAGTCGCGCCTCGATCGTGAGCTGTCGTGTATCGCACCAGCGCGTGATCGGCTCCCCGTCGATGTACTCCATCACGAAGTACGGCAGCCCGTCCGCCGTCACACCACCATCGAGCAGCGACGCGATGTTGGGATGCTGCAGACTCGCCAGGATCTGCCGCTCCGCGCGGAACCGTCGGAGTGCGATTGGTCCCTCGGCGCTGCGGCGCAGGAACTTGACGGCCACACGCTGACGATACTGGTCGTCGGCGCGGATGGCCTCGTGCACCGTGCCCATGCCCCCCGCGCCGATGCAGCGCCCGACTTCGTAGCTGCCGAGCCGCGCACCGACCCATCGCTCACCGAGGTCGCGCTCGACCTGCACCGGCGTGTCGAGGAATCCATCACTCCGTGCGTGTGCCACCAGCAGGGCGCGCAACTCCTGCTCGAGTGCGGGATCGTACGAGGCGCTGCGCGACACGAAGTCGTCACGCTCCGTCTCAGGAACGCTCAGCGCGGCGTCGAACAGCGATTCGAGCAGCGCGAAACGCGCCGACGATGCGGGCGAAAAATCCATCGATCAGGCAGCGTCGAGGGTCTTGAGCAGGAAGGCGCGCGCGAAGACCCAGTCACGCTTCACGGTCGCGGGCGAGATGTCGAGCGCCGTGGCCGTTTCGTCGATGTCCAGGCCACCGAAGAACCGCAGCTCCACCACGCGCGCCTGGCGCGGTGCATGGGCGTCGAGCTGCTGCATCGCATCATCCAGCGCGATCAGGTCGACCGAGCGGTCCGGTGCCTCGGCCACGTCCTCGTTGAGCGTCACGCGCACGCCATGGTCACGCTTGATGCGGCGACGCTGCCGGGCGTGGTCCACGAGAATGCGCCGGATCGTCTGGGCTGCGACCGCATAGAATTGCGCCCGGTGTTCCCAGCGCGCGTGCCGCTGCCCTATCAGCCGCACCAGCGCCTCGTCCACCAGTTCCGTGGGTTGCAGCGTATGCCCGTCCGCCTCGCGCAGCATCGCGCGCTCCGCGATCCGATGCAATTCCGCCATCACGGCGCTGGCCAGGCGCTCCGCCGCACCTGGTGCACCCGCCTGCAGCTCGGCGAGCAACTGTGTCACTTCGGCATCGTCGGACATGCGCGCGGTGGATGTGTCGGGGGAACGCCAAGCCAGCCTTCGCCGCATGGACGACTGAAAGGAAGGTAGCATCACGGCATGGGTCCTCAGCAGCACCGGGGTCGGGTCAGTGAGTCCCGGCGCTTTCACGCTCAAGGCCTCTGACCCCATGAACCGTGAGTCCCGGCGCTTTCACGCTCAAGGACTCTGACCCCATGAACCGACGCTCAAGGACTCTGACCCCTTGAACCGACCCCATAAATCTGGTCAAGGACTCCGACCCCATGAATTCGACGACTCCGACCCCCGGCTCGGGTGCCGCACCGTTGCGCATCAGCGCATCATTCTGCCCGCTCGCCGCCGTTGCCCCACGTCCGACCTCTCGCCGGAGAAACCGTCATGCGTCGTGTCCCGTCCTCTCGCCTCACGGCCAGCCTGCTCGCGCTGGCCGTCGCGGCGCCGCTCGCTGCCCAGCAGTCATCCGCCCCACCCGCGAACCGCATGATCACCGTCGCCGACCATCTCGAGTGGGAAGACGTCGGTGATCCGCAACTCTCACCCGACGGCAAGCAGGTCGCGTTCACGCGTCGCAGCGTGGACAAGGTGAACGACAAGTGGGACACGGCGATCTGGGTGATGAACGCCGACGGCTCGCGGCAGCGCAGTGTCGTCGCCGGCACAGCGCCGCGCTGGTCACCCGATGGCAGCAAGCTGCTGTTCATCGCCACCGGCCAGCCCACCGGCATGCAGCTCTGGGTGCGCTTCATGGATGGCGACGCGGGCACCACGCAGCTCACGCGACTGACTGAAGCACCGACCGAACCCGAATGGTCGCCCGATGGATCGCAGATCGCCTTCCGCATGAACGTGCCGACGCGGGAGACATGGAACATCGCCTTGCCGGCGCAGCCCAAGGGCGCGAAGTGGACCGAGACGCCGCGCATCGTGCAGCGCCTGAACTACCGCTCCGATCGTGTGGGCTTCACCGATGACGGCTACCAGCACCTGTTCGTGATGTCGGCCGAGGGCGGACAGGCACGTCCCGTCACCAACGGCAACTGGAACCACAGCGCCGCACGCTGGACACCGGACAGCAAGGCGCTGCTCTTCAGCGGCCTGCGCACGTCGGACTCCGAAGGGGCCTGGCGCGAGACGGAGATCTATCGCGCGAATGTGAGCACCGGCACCATCGTGGCGCTGACGTCGCGCAAGGGTCCGGACAGCAATCCGCTTGCATCGCCCGACGGCCGGCTGATCGCATACACCGGCTACGACTCGACCGACGCGACGTGGAAGGATGCGAACATCTACCTGATGAACGCCGACGGCTCGAACGCACGCGCGCTGAATGCCGCACTGGATCGTGCACCGCAGGGCATGATGTGGGCGCTGGACGGCAGCGGCATCTACTACAACGTCGAGAACGAAGGCTACCGCAACCTGTACTTCACCTCCATCACCGGCCAGACGCGGCAGGTGACCACGGGCAAGCAGGTCCTCAGCGTCACCGACGTCGATCGCCTGGGCAACATGGTCGGCATGCAGTCCACCGAGCTGCAGCCGAACGACATCGTCCGGTTCAACGTGCGCACGCCGGCGGTCGTCACGCGGCTCACGCATGTGAACGACGACGTGCTCGCCGGCAAGCAGCTTGGCCGCACCGAGGAAGTGTGGCTCACCAGTGTGGACGGGTTCCGCATCCAGGGCTGGATCGTGAAACCGCCCGACTTCGATCCGTCGAAGAAGTACCCGCTGATGCTGGAGATCCACGGCGGCCCGCACGCGATGTACAACGGCGGCTTCAACCTCGCGCGCCAGGATCATGTGGCCAACGGCTACGTGCTGCTCTACACCAACCCGCGCGGCTCGACGGGCTACGGCAGCGCCTTCGGCAACGCGATCAAGAACGCCTATCCCGGCAAGGACTTCGACGACCTGATGGCATCGGTCGACACGGTCATCAACCGCGGCTACGTGGACTCGAAGCGCCTGTACGTGTTCGGCTGCTCGGGCGGCGGCGTGCTGACCTCCTGGATCGTGGGTCACACCAACCGCTTTGCTGCCGCCAGCGCGAACTGCCCGGTCATCGACTGGCTGAGCTTCGTCGGCACGACGGACGGCGCCAGCTGGTACCGCAACTTCGCGCAGCTGCCGTGGGTCGACCCGTCGGAGCATCTCCGTCGCTCGCCGCTGATGTACGTCGGCAACGTGCGCACGCCGACGATGTTGATGACCGGTGTGCAGGACCTGCGCACGCCGATGCCGCAGACCGAGGAGTTCTACTCCGCACTCAAGATGATGAAGGTGCCGACCGCCATGATCCGCTTCAACGAGGAATGGCACGGCACCTCGTCGAAGCCATCGAACTGGATGCGCACGCAGCTCTACATGCGCAGCTGGTTCGACAAGTGGCCATCGCCTCCCACCACGTCGGCGGCGGGTACCGGCACGAAGACCGGCGTGACGCGGTAACCGAATGGAGCTGCGCTGCGGCGACTGTGGCGCCGTGCTCTCCGCAGACGCAACCACCTGCGCAGCCTGCGGACGCACGTTGGGCACAGCCCCGAAGGGTCGGCGTCCGATGCTGCTGATCTGGGCTGCGGTCGCGGCAGCGCTGGAAGTCGTCATCACGCTGGCCATCATGCGCAGCTGCGGCTGACGAGCGGTCAGCGTGACGGCGAATGTGGGAGGCTCCGCAGTCGGTGCCTCCTACTGTCCGCATCAACGCAGATGACACAATATCCTGATCCCGGCGTACGATTCGCCACCCTCACTCATGGAGTCCAGATGTCCCGTACCATTCGCCGCGCGGTCATGACCGCGGCGCTCGTCGTCCCGGCGGCGCTGTTCGCACAAAAGCCCACCGCGCAGGCACTGTTCGACAAGCATGCGGCGGCCGTCGGTGGTGTTCCGGCCTTCCGCGCCGTGTCCTCGCGTACCGAATCCGGGACGGCAGACATCACCTTTGTCGGCATGACCGCCGGATATGAGCGCAAGGTCAGCGCAGGCAAGATGCTGATGATCATCGACATTGCCGGCTTTGGCCAGGTGCAGCAGGGCTTCGACGGCACAATTGCCTGGGCCATCGACCCGCAGGCCGGCGCCAGCCGCATGGACCCCGGCATGACGGCCGAAGTGATGTCATCCACGGTGCCGACGGCGGGGCTTTGGGAGACCGGCAGCTATGCCAGCGCCGAGGTGCTGGAAATGGCGGACTTCGGAGGCACGAAGGCCTGGCCGGTGAAGATCGTCGGCAAGAGCGGCCGCACCCGCACCGTGTACTACGATCAGGCCACGGGCTTCAAGGTCGGTGAGGTGATCCAGCAGCCGAGCGGCGAACAGAAGACTCAGTATGCGGACTACAAGCGCTTCGGCACCATCACGATTCCGACGAAGGTCACGCAGGGCACGCCGAATGGCAACATCGTCCTGAACACGACGGCGGTGACGTTCGATGTAATCGCCCCGTCGACGTTCGTTTTGCCGGATGCTGTGAAATTGCTGCCGCAGTGATCATCTGACACGATAGGCGTGTGGCCTGTATCCGATGTTCAGTTACAGGCCACTAGTTTGCGGCGGCGGGGCCATGGAGGCGCTTCAAACGGCGAAGCGTCGGCGAGAAGATCGCCATCGACGCCACGACCATCAGCGTCGCCACGCCGCCCAGCAGCACGCTGTTCACCGCACCGAGCAATCGCGCCGTCAGTCCACTCTCGAAGGCGCCGATCTCGTTCGCACTGCCGATGAAGATGGAGTTCACGGCCATCACGCGGCCCATCACATGCGGCGGCGTGCGCGACTGCAGCAACGTGGAGCGGATCACGACGCTGACGCTGTCCACCGCGCCGCCCATCGCGAGCAGCGCGCAGCTCAGCCACACGTTGCGTGACAGTGCGAAGCCGATGATGCTGAGCCCCCACGTCGCCACCGCGAGCAGCAGCGTGCGACCGGCGTTGTCCATTGCCGGCTGGTGCGCGATCACCAGCGCCATGCACACGGCACCAACCGCCGGTGCCGCACGCAGGTATCCCAGCCATTCCGGCGAGACATGCAGCACGGTGCTGGTGAACACCGGCAGGAGTGCCGTCGCGCCGCCGAACAGCACCGCGAACATGTCCAGCGACAGCGCGGCCAGCACGAGCTTGTCGCGCAGCACGAAGCGCACGCCTTCCAGGATGCCAGCACCATCGGTTGCCGCGCGCGGCGTGATCACCCGTGGTGGCGCCTGCACGACCGACATGCCCCAGAACGCCAGCAGCAACAGCGCGAGGGTCACGGCATACGTGATGATCGGTCCGGACAGTGCGAACAGCAGTCCACCAACCGCCGGCCCGACCACCGAGGCCAGTTGCCAGGTGGAACTCCGCCACGTTGCCGCATTCGCATACAGCGATGCCGGCACGATCATGGTGCCGAGGGCCTGTCGCGCGGGTTGCAGGATCGCGCGCGCCACACCGGAAACCGCGAGCACGGCGTAGATCACGAGCGGTGACGACCACGACGTCGAACCCACGCCCACGCCCACGCCGTGAGTGGTGCTGGACACGCGCGCGTGCAGTCCAATCGTCATGGCGAGGAAGAGCGCGGCGCAGAGCACGAGCGCACCGATGCCGATCAGTGCGAGCCGCTTCCGGTCATGTCGATCCGCCCACTGACCCGCCGGAAGCGAGAGGGCCAGGAACGGCAGGACCTCGGCCAGACCGGCGAGTCCCAGCGCGAGTGGATCGTTGGTCGCGGCATAGAGCTGCCAGGCGACGGCGATGCCCTGGATCTGCACGCCGATGGTCATCGCCATCAGGCTGACGATGAACCACCGGAAGGCGGGCAGACGCAGCGCGCCGTAGGGATCGTGCGGTCCCTCGTCTGCAGTCGGCACCGGTGTGGTGCCGGGCGTGCTCACGAGACGGTCGAACCGCGCAGCGTCTCGAGTCGCTCCTCGACCAGCTCCACCAGTTCGCGCATCCCGTCCGCATCGAAGATCAGGCGGGCGCCGGCCGTCGCGTACAGTTCGGGCAGCGTCCGCGTGCCACCAAGCCGCAATGCCGCCTTGTAGCCCTCCAGCGCTCCCGCTGGATCGCTGAGACTGCGCTGCCAGATCTGCAGCGCACCAAGCTGCGCGATGCCGTACTCGATGTAGTAGAACGGCAACTCGAAGATGTGCAGCTGGCGATACCAGCGCGCGGTGCGCTCACGATCCAGGCCAGACCAGTCCACACCGACATCGAAGCGCGCACGCACTGCCAGCCAGGCCGCATCACGTGCGTCACGATCGTGGCCGTTCCCGCTGGTATAGATCCACCGCTGGAAGGCATCGACGCTCGCGATGTGCGGCAGCGCGAGCAGCACGTCCTCGAGGTGCGCGGCCTGCGCGCGGCGCGCCTGGTCCGGCGTGTAGTAGCCGACCGGCAGCGCGAAATACGGCGCCGCCAGCAGCTCCATCGACATGCTGGCAAGTTCTGCCGCTTCCGAACCCGTGCCGCGCTGCCAGATCAGTTCCCGGTCCGACGCGAGGTAGGCGTGGAAGCAGTGCCCGGCCTCGTGCACCAGCGTCGTCACGTCATCAGCGACACCGACGGCGTTCATGAACACGAATGGCTGCCTGCGATGATGGAGCGTGGTGCAGTAGCCCCCAGGCGCCTTGTTCGGGCGGCTCTCCAGGTCCAGCAGGCCGTCACGCGTCATGTCGGCAAACCGCTCGCCGAGCTCGTGGTCCAGCGACGTGAAGATCCTGCCGCTCGAGGCCACGAAGTCTGCGGCGCTCTGAAACGGACGCAGCGGCGCAAGCCCGTCGGGGTCGACCGCGAGGTCCCAGGGACGCAGCGTCTCGAGACCGAGGCGCTCGCGACGGTTGGCATGCACGCGGGCTGCGGCAGGCGTCACCACCTCGACCACGGCATCATGAAAGCGCGCCACATCGTCCGGCGTGTAATCGTGACGATGCTTGGCGGCGAACGCGAACGACTGGAAGTCGCCGAAGCCCGACTCGTGCGCGACGGCCTGCCGGAGCGCATACATGCGCTCGAACAGGTCCGAGAACTCGTCGCGATGCGCGAGGTAGGCGTCGGCACCAGCGCGGAAGGCACGCTCGCGTGACGCACGATCCTCCACCTCGAGCAGCGGCTGCAGCTGCGGCACCGTCAGCACTTCGCCGTCGATCTCGACACTCAGGCCGCCGGCGATCTTCTGGTACGCGGCGCTCAGCTCCTCGATCTGCGCAAAGCGCGACACGTTCTCGTCACGGAAGATCGACACGGAGGTGCGGAACTCGCGCAGCAGCACGGCGATGTCGGCATCGTCGATGCCCGTCGCGATGAGCAGTCGCGCGAGACTCGTCTGCCGGGCTTCGGCACTCGGCTGGATCTCCGTGACGAAGCGCAGGTAGCGCGCCTCTGCGGCACCGTCCGCCGTATTGCCGGTGTACTCGATCAGTGCCTGAGAGGACGCCTCATTGACGAATTCCTCGAGCTGCGACCAACGTCGGAGCCACTCGCGCGCGGTGTCAGGCGTGGGGCCGTCAGACGCGAGCACGTCATAAAGAGCGGCGATCTCGAGCCATGAGGCGTCAGCGAGGTCGGCCGGCGATTGCGGGAATGTGGGCGGCATCACGGCAGCACGTTCGGAGTGATTCACAGCGGGCGGAAAACGGAACCGTGGCGCACGCAGACGGCGGCGTCATCGCCATCGCCGGATCTTTCCACCTCGGTGCATTCTACCCGCAGCAGTATCACACGCGAACCCCTGCACTCCCGACCGCCAGCCACGACGGCGTGCGTGCGGCTGCCGCCGCAATCCGCTGCCGCAACTCGCTCGGCAGCGACGCGGCGCCACGGGCGTCCGCTTCCTGCACCAACCGCAACGCGCGGGCCTGCGCTGCGAACGCATCGAGCAGCGCCGCAGCCGCGCCAGGCACCTGGAGCGCGTGCTGCATCAAGAGATCCAGCGTGAACTCACCATCTTTTAAAGCCACGAACAGATCGGCGGCCGAATCCTCGCTGTTGGATCGACCCGTCGTCTGGGTGGACGTCTGACTCAGTGACACGATGTTCTCCGCTGTGCACATCATGCTTCCGTGTTGCCTGGAAGCACGACGCCGGGTTATATGTTGCGTTACGATCGTTCGTATCCTGCCTGTGGTTACGCCACGCAGCAGCGTCGCCGATGCTGCTCCTGGCCGATCCGGACTCTGGAGGAACTCCGCCGTGGCGCTCTCATCACACGCGATCTTCCCCGCGCCGCCCTCGAATGGCGCTGATCTCGTCGATCGCCACTGGGCGGTCGATGCGATGCCGGCGGCGCAGCGTCTCGCGAGTCTCGCCGCTGCTGATGTCGGCGAGATTCCGCTGCATCTTCCCGCGATCCGCGAATCCGCCCACACGCTCGCCACCGCGTACGAGCTTGCCGCCCTGCTTGGGCGCGACGCGCTGCGCTCCCGCTCCGCCAATCTCCCTTCGGCTCTCGAGCGCGCGGCGCTTCGCGTCGGCGCCGAACGCGCCTGCCTGCTGCACCGCTCGCTCGGACTGCAGCTCGGGACCGATGCCGAGGGGCTGCTTCGGCATGGTGCTCGGCTCTGCGCGCTCGCAGCGGTCTCCGGTCCCGAGGCCGTTGCCCGCACCCGTTCCTGGCTGCAGCAGTCGGACAATGCCGATCGCCTGACAGAAGCCGAGCACCAGCTCGCGAGTGATTCCGATGATGCGGCGAGTCGCGGTGGCACGCCGCTCTGGATCATCTGGCGCCATCTCCTGCTGCATCCCGATCCGGCACGGCTCGAGCAGCTCATCGCCGACCTGGCGGCGCTGCGTGAGCAGCGACACGGCGTGACCGACCTCAGGCCGAGCACGAACGAGTCGGAGCTGCGCCTTCGGTTCCAGCTGTTCGTGCGTGAACGGCTCGCCGATGCTGCTGGCCTGCTGGCGATCGGATTGCGCGGTCGGAGCGATGCGCAGGCGATCGCGCACGAGATCACGGCGCAGTGCACTGCGGCCAGGTCGGCGTCGACTGGTGATCCCAATCTCGATCTCCTCGCCGCGTGGCTCGAGCTCGCGGCGCTCACCGCGCTCGGTCCGCAGCTGGCGCCGACGGCCTGATCGGACGGCTGCGCCACCCGTCGACAGGGTCAGGCAGGTAAGCGCGTGCACGATCGGTGGTTGTGGCGCCGACATGTGGAAACCCCCGAACTGCGACGAATGCCGTGTTGACGCGCATGCGACCAGCGCCGATCGCGAATGAACAAGCGTACACCTCGCGACGTCACCTCACAATCCCGAACAAAAGCCAGCTAAGTCGTTGTGAACATTGTGGATACGTTGTCCACACCGATGTCGACAAACAGCATAAGTCGTGACGCCGCAAGCACGTTGCCCGCATGGCTTCTGTGGAAATCGCGGCACGCGCGCTGCCATTCTGCCCCAGCACGCGGCCCGCACCCTGTCTGATGCCGCGGACGCACACATTTTCGGGCGATTTCTGCGATGCCAACGTTGGACGCAGACACGCATGCGACCTCGAGTGCGTACACCTTCGTCGCGCGCCGCGCATGCGAACTGGGCCGCACATGGGGCCGCTCGTCAGCGTCCACGCTGCGTGCGCGGCATGATGGCCCTGCAGCCAACCGAACGACGCGAGCGGTCCAACGCCGCACGAGGCGACCCTGGACCGCTCGGGAACGTCAGAAGGGGCGCTCCCGAGTGGAAGCGCCCCTTCTGACTTCAACCTGCCCGATCGTTAGCGGATCGGCTTCAGCTCAACCCGGCGGTTCAGTCCGCGACCAGCGGCCGTCCGGTTATTCGCCCTCGGGGCGCTCGGGCCGTAGCCCTTCACGTCGAGACGTCCAGCATCCACACCGGCAGCAACCAGCGTGTTCTTCACCGTCGTGGCACGAGCCAGCGACAGACGCGTATTGGCACGGGCCGAGCCGGTGTTGTCGGTGTGACCACCGATTTCGAACCGGACGTTCGGCGAGGCCTGAATCAGCGTGACAGCGCGGAGCAGGCTCGTACGACCGCTCGGTGTCAGTGCTGCCGAGCCAGTGCGGAAGCTCACACCTTCGAGCACGATGCTCTTGGCCGTGTCGGCCACTGCGACCGGGATCGGGCAACCAGAGGCATCGACGCGAGTACCGGCCGGGGTGTTCGGGCAGCGGTCAGCGTCATCCGCCACGCCGTCGCCATCGGAATCCAGCGGGCAACCCGTCGCGTTGACCTTCACCCCACGCGGCGTGTTCGGGCAGCGGTCGCTGCCATCATCCACACCGTCGCCGTCGGAATCCATCGGGCAACCTGTGGCATCGACCTTCACGCCAGCCGGCGTGTTGGCGCACTTGTCCAGGTAATCGGCGACGCCATCCTTGTCGCTGTCGACCGGGCAACCCGTGCTGTCCACGGTCACGCCAGCCGGCGTGTTGGCGCACTTGTCCTGGTAGTCCGCAACACCATCGCGATCGCTGTCCAGCGGGCAGCCCGTCGCGTCCACCGCCACGCCAGCCGGCGTGTTCGCGCACTTGTCGTTCTTGTCTGCAACACCGTCGCCGTCAGCATCCTTCGGCTTGGTGTTGAACAGGTAGCTGACACCGAACTGGCCGCCGATATTCGTGCTCCGCTTGCCATTGAACAGCAGATTGTCTGCGGCTTCGAACTGAGAACCATCAACCGTCACAGCGGCACGAAAGGCAACGTTGTCGGTGAGCCCGAGGCGGGCACCGATCATCGTGGCCCAGCTGTACTCGCTGAACTTCCGGACGCCTTGTGACGTGTTGGCGCCAAGCGGAATGTTCGGCTGCAGCCAACGCTGCTCGTTGCGGACAGCACCGACACCGAGAAGGAGCTCGACCTGCTCCTGCACTGGGATCGAGAAAACACCGCGGAGGTGAATGGGCGTATACGATGACAGCGAGCGCACCCCAGCTGGGGTGTTCGTCACTCGGCCGTTCGCCGACGAGATTTCAGCCTCGACGGCGAAGTTCCGGTGCAGATACAGGCCGAGCAAACCCGTGGGTGAAGTGACGGTCGAGAAGTTCTTGATGCCGACATCCGAAACGCGGACACCGGCATTGACTTCCACCGTTCCAGCCTGGGGGGTCTGTGCAAACAGCGGCGCTGCGCCGATCGCGAGCGCGAACAGCGAGCCCGCCGAGCGCAGACGAACAGATAGCGTCATGCCACCTCCGAAGGGGTGTTAAGTGCGAGGATGCTGCGAAGATCCCGGAATAGTCGCCCACTAGCGCCGAATGCGCTAGCGGTCCGGAACTCATTGCTACCGCAAGGGACGGACCGCACGGCACACGAACGGGTGTCGCGCGGAAAATCCCTCTTGCAACCTCCGCAATAGTGCCAAGTTCAGGTCGATTCTGCCAGTGAGGACAAGCAAATGGTTGCAACTCGAAGCGGTCGAGATCGGCGACGGTGGCAAAACGCCTCTTCCCTCGTTCAGCTGCATCGGCGATCGGCGCGCCATGTCCAACGCGACACCCGGCGCATGATTCGGCTGGCGGAGCGGACCCATCGCGCGCGGTGCCGCGTCCAGCCGAGCCGGATCAGACACAGGCTGGCCACCGTGAAGGCGGGCAGCACCCAGCCCGGCACCAGCGCATCAGCCGTGGACGTCGCGGCCCCGAACCACACAGCGGCCAGCACCCAGCCGCCGATGCAGCAGAGGTGCGCCGCGACCTTCTGCCGC
>Ga0105045_10004758_pt1 | contig 11840 bp, 8 predicted proteins | sample MAT02_FD_78089 | JGI IMG/M metagenome (GOLD analysis project Ga0105045, IMG submission 78089) | Freshwater microbial communities from Lake Fryxell liftoff mats and glacier meltwater in Antarctica - MAT-02 (megahit assembly) | ecosystem: Environmental > Aquatic > Freshwater > Ice > Liftoff... | reverse complement strand
ATTGCCTTGATTGGACGTTTAACGGGGGGAACCCGGAGCTAGCGCTCACGGCTCAATAAAACAGCATTTCTATCGGATTAGAAGGCTGAGCCGAGCCACGGGTGACGCGCGGCGATTGCCTTGATAGGACGTTTAACGGGGGGAACCCGGAGCTAGCGCTCACGGCTCAAGAAAACAGCATTTCTTATCGGGTTAGAAGACTGAGCCGAGCCACGGGTGACGCGAGGCGATTGCCTTGATAGGACGTTTAACCACTTAAACCAAATTCAAAAATCTAAAACTCGCCCTGTTGACGTAGGGTATGTATGCAATATACAGTGGAGACAAGTATACCAACTTTGACTGCGTTCGAAGAAACACGATGTTTATGACCCAGCTAAAGAATTCAAGTTTCAAACCCTTGTTTTTTAGTCTCCGCGAGCAAATCGCGGATCGTATTCGCACCGATGTTATCTGCGGTCGCATTGAGGTTGGTCAGCGAATGAACGAAGTTCAGTTGGGCGAAAAATTTGGAGTGAGTCGAACTCCAATTCGAGAAGCCCTGCAGCAGCTGTTGCACGAGGGGCTCCTAGAAGGTCGGCCGAATGTCGGATTAAAAGTCGCTCAACGACCATCAGATGCCATGTGCTATTTAGTAACCGATATCCGCAGGATGATCGAGTCCTTTGCGGTCGAATCCTTTTTTGATGGACTTACTGAATCGGACTATGCACAATGGAACTTGATTCTCGATCGGATGAAATCTGCGTGCGACGCACGTGACTTTGCTTTGATCGCTGAATGTGATATCGAATTCCACCGGTCGATCGTCCGACGTGCCAACGAAAAAGAACTGGAGTCGATTTGGAGCTCCATCGTCGGGCGTGTCCGCTCCCATTTCCATGAAACACAGAAAGATCAATATCCAGACGCCATGGATATTCACGCCGAACACGTCGGCATTATCGAATCATTCAAAGGTGGTGATATGAAGAAGGCAGTCAAACTGCTAAGGGAAAAGATTTCGTAGCATATCGATACCAACGATACTTTACGGAATGGAAAGATACCTCCTCCCTCGACTAATTTCATGGCTCCCTTCAGTAAGTTCACATCAGCAACATTCGCTGCGCCTAGTACTGGCGATTTTATGCTGAGCTTCGTTGTTTCCGCTGAACCAAATGTAATTGGCGGTGTGGATTCGACTCTGCTTCTCGATAACGTATCTATTACCGCTGTACCGGAACCAGCGTCGATGAGTCTTATCGGCCTCGGTGCGGTCGTGTTTGCTGCGATTCGTCGACGAAAAGCAAGAGCGACACAATCGATGGAATTGCGCTAGTTCGACTGTCCCAAATTAGTTAACTTGGGACAGTCAACTAGCGTATACTTGGGTGACCGGCAGGTCGAACCATATCAACACGACGCACCAGTTTTAAAGTTTTACTATTGAGGCCCTAAGGGCCGACATATCCTAAGCCGGGGCTGGCAAGCCCCGGTTTCAGATGCTGTAAATGTTTGAGCTCTGAAGGGGCGGCACATCTAATTTGTGTCAACCTTCAGGCCTTTTGCCCCTTGAAATTCATGAGTCGGTGCCTTGTGGCACCGGTATAGGATGTGCCGGGCCTTCAGTCCTAAACAATGAGTGCCGAAGGCACGAACAACTGGGGATTTGCATCCCCAGACTAGGCTGCCACCCCTACCAGAGCTTAACGGTACAACTTTAAAATTAACGCGTCGCGTTGGTGCTTTTCAGTCCTCCAGTCGCCCTTGTGAATAGTGTAAACTAGGTATGACCACGTCAGAGAGGCGTCGTGGACGATTACAGCTACGTGGATCTTAACGTTTAGCATAAACAATGCATTACTTGGCTCGGCTCGCGATTTTCGTCATCATCACCGCGATAGTGACTCCCCTTGTTCACGCTGTGTCCGCTGAGTCTGCGGCGTTTTTCGAGAACAGCGTGCGACCGCTTCTGGTCGAACACTGTGAGGGTTGCCACGGCCAGAAGAAGCAGTGGGCGGGGTTACGTCTCGATTCAGGCGAGAGTGTGCTCAAAGGTGGCGAAAGCGGGCCGGTGCTTGTTCCAGGAAATGCCGACGCCAGCGAACTGATACGTCGCGTCGCGTCGACAGATGACGACATTCGGATGCCCCCACCTGAGTCGGGTGTCAAGCTGAGTGATTCCGAAATCGCCGCACTAGCGAGTTGGATACGTAACGGTGCGGAATGGCCTGCGACAGATCCTGAGACTGGGGGTCCGCGCGGCATTCGCGCCGGCGGTGTTACGGATTCGGATCGGGACCATTGGTCGTTTCGATCGTTGTCACATGTGCTACCTTCGAAGTTGCCAGATGATTCTTGGTCGCACAACGCGGTTGATTACTTTGTTCTATCGGCTCAACGGCGAGCCGGCCTTGCTCCGAACGTCGACGCTTCTAAAGCCGCTTTGCTGCGTCGTCTGGCGTTAGATCTCACTGGCCTGTTACCGAGCCTCGCCGAGCAGGAAGCGTTTCTCGCGAACGAGTCTGCCGATGCTGTTGAGAAAGTCGTGGAAGGCCTACTACGTTCGCCAGCTTACGGAGAGCGTTGGGGGCGTCACTGGTTGGATTTGGTGCGCTACGCCGACACTTCGGGTGTGGCAAGCGATCATCCCGTACCGCAAGCACGCCGCTATCGAGACTACGTGATTAATGCCTTCAACCAAGACAAACCCTACGACCAGTTCGTCCGCGAGCAGATTGCCGGCGATCTCATTGCTGCGGATCATCTGGATGAGCCGAATAGATATGCCGAGCTTATCACCGCCACGGGTTATGTGGCGATATCGAGGCGTTTTGGCTTTGAGCCTAACGAGGACCAGCACCTGACGATTCAAGACACGTTGGATAACATTGGTCAAACATTTTTGGGGCTTTCCATTGGTTGTGCACGTTGTCACGACCACAAATTTGAGCCGATCACGGCTCGCGATTATTACTCGCTATATGGCATTTTCGATAGCACGCGGTACCCGTTTACCGGGGCAGAAACAGATCAGATACCCAAGGATTTTACACCGTTGCTTGCTCCTGAAGAAGCGAAACCGCTACAAGACGCTTTCGAGGCGAAGATGGCGGAAATAGCCGCCAAACTTGTCGCCTTGGCAGAAGAGAAAAAAGTGCTGCCTGCTGGAGAAATCCCGTCGGTAGATTGGAAGGAGCGACAGCAGGCGGCTGAGGCCCAGCGGAACCAACTGCAAGACGCCGGGCCGTACCAGACGGCATACGCCGTTTCTGAGGGTGTCGCTCACAATAGCCGAATTCAAAAGCGTGGCGAGCCCGCGTCTCCGGGCGACGAAGTTTCGCGCCGCTATCTGGAAGTGCTTGGCGGTAGCGAAGTTCCCGGTGCAACAGCGATGGCCGAGGGTTATTACGTTGACGGCTGGTACGTCGCCGAGCTATCCGAGCCGGTGCAGTTGGAAGTGGGCCGCGAGTACACCGTTTCCGTTAATGTCAACACCCACTACGTGCGTAGTCCCGAAGCGGAAGTAGTTCCGGTACCAAGTGGGCCGCTGGCGTTTCAACGCGGCGTGTACTCAGAGCCAGGAAAATATCCCACAGAGCAATATGGCTTTTATTACTTCGCCGATGTGTTATTCGACACGCATACCGAGAGTACGGGCCGCAATTGGCCATTGCTGATGAACCAGAAGCCGCAAATCCTAAACCGCAACGACAATAAGCCTTACGAAGTTGGCACGGTCTTTACCGCCAGCGTTCCAGGCCAGGTTCGGGCACTGCGTTTTTTTAAGGCAGCGAACGAGGTCGGATCACACGTTGCAAAACTTTGGAATTCGGATGGGCAACTCTTGGCCAGCGCAACCTTTGCGTCGCCTTCTGGGGCGAGTGGTCGGCGCGAGCTTGGCGACTGGCTGATCTCGGCCAATCCATCGCTGGCGGCGCGGGTCATGGTGAATCGAGTTTGGCAACATCACTTTGGATACGGACTAGTCCGTAGTGAGAATGACTTTGGCCACCAAGGCGAGGCCCCTTCCCATCCAGGATTGCTCGATTTTCTCTCGGAGCAGTTTATCGCTAGCGGCTGGTCCGTGAAGGCATTACACCGACTGATCCTAGCGTCTCACGCCTATCGACTATCGAGCAGTGACGTACCAGCCAGCTCAGCCATCGACCCTGAAAACCGCAAGCTCTGGCGTTTTCCACGCCAACGAATGGACGCCGAAGCCATACGGGACAACCTGCTGTTATTGGCTGGCAGTTTGGATCTTAGTATCCCGAATGAACACCCTTTTCCTCCACAAAGATCCTGGAATTTCTCGCAGCATAACCCGTTTCTTGCGGTGTACGAGCATAATCATCGTAGCGTTTACCTGATGACCCAACGCTTCAAGCGAAACCCGCTTTATGTGACCTTTGACGGGCCTGATCCCAACGCAAGCACGCCCAGGCGAATGACGACGACAGTTCCAAGCCAAGCGCTCTTCATGATGAACTCGTCGTTCGTACAGAAGCAATCCGAAGCGTTCGCAAAGAAAATCATCTCGGGAAACCCAGATTTCAATTCACGATTGAAGCAGTTGTTTCGCGAGGCTTTGGTCCGCGACCCGTCTGTCAGGCAGCAGACTGCGGTGGCAAGTTTTATCGAACACTATCAGCAACGATTCGAGTCAAGCGGCGTACCTTTGGATCAACGCGAGCTCAAAACTTGGTCTGCCGTGGCACAGCAGATCCTGGCCTCCAACGAATTTCTTTATGGAGAGTAAAGTATATGAACTCTAGTTTATTTACACGTCGACATCTTTTGGCTCGTGCTGCTGGCGGATTCGGTTCAGTCGCACTGGCTCACCTGTTAGCGGAAACCAGTCGCGCTGAAAGTGTCCAGGCGAGTAACCCGCTGGCGCCTCGTCCCGTTCACCATCCCGCAAAGGCCAAGAATGTTATCTTCCTCTTCATGTCGGGCGGCGTCTCGCATATGGACTCATTTGACCCGAAGCCCAAACTGACCACCAATCACAATCAGGAGCTGACGGTAAACTATTTCCGGGGGAAGACGGGCGAATTCAAGATGTATCTGAAGCAGGCAAACTTCGCGTTCCAGCCGGGCGGCACGTGCCAGACCGAGATCAGCGACCTGTTTCCAAAAGTCCGTTCCATGGCCGACGATCTTTGTGTGATTCGATCGATGGTGTCAGACCATCCGGCCCACTTCAACAGTGTTCTGGGGATGCACACGGGCTCCTTCACGTTTGCCAGGCCAAGCATCGGATCGTGGGCGAGCTACGCTCTAGGGACCGAGAACCAAAATCTACCGTCGTTCATGGTTTTAGCGCCGCATTCCCCCTATGCCGGTGCCCAAAACTGGAGTTCGGATTTTCTTCCCGCCTACCATCAAGGATCGCTCATAGAGCCAGGTCCTCATCCGATCGCCGACATTCAAAGGGCCGTCGATCCTTCAAGGCAGGAGATCGAGTTGGGCCTGCTGAACGAATTAAACAATCAATTTGCCGAGCAAACCGGGGCAGATTCCACGTTAGAAGGAAGGATTCGCTCGTTTGAAACGGCGTTCGCGATGCAAGACGCAGCACCCGAGGCATTCGATCTTTCCCAGGAAACCGAAGCGACCCACAAGCTCTATGGACTTACGCCGGGACAGACGACAGGCTTCGGCTGGCAATGCTTGATGGCCCGCCGACTGGTCGAGCGGGGAGTTCGATTCGTGGAACTGATCGATACGGGTTCCAGCAACAATTGGGATCACCACGGAGACATGAACGAGCATGCGAAGCTGGCACAAAACGTCGACCAACCCATCGCAGCGCTGCTGGCTGATCTGAAGCAACGAGGCATGCTTGACGAGACTCTGGTTGTCTGGACCACCGAGTTTGGGCGTGCTCCGTTTAACGCAGGGCCTGACATGGGAGGGCGGGAACATCACCAGTTTGCATTTTCATCATGGCTAGCCGGTGGAGGCGTCAAGCCGGGGATGGTCTACGGTAGAACTGATGAATTAGGTGAGCAAGTAGTGGAGAATCGCGTTCACGTCCACGATTTCCACGCAACGATTATGCACTTGCTAGGGCTTGACCACGAGCGGGTCACATTCCGGCACGCCGGGAGAGACTATCGTTTGACTGATGTTCACGGCCGGGTCGTGAAGGAAATCCTCGCATAGAATTTCGCGTCAATTCTCAAATAGAGAATAGGGGAAGCCGTCAAGGCTTTCGGCCAAAACTTATGGCGAGTTTCGCTGCAGGATCAAAATCAGCGACTACATCAACTTAAGGAGTGCTCTAGTATAGAACAATCGGGAATTTGCATCCCCGGCCGTAGGATGCCGCCCCTATCGGAGCTAAATAGCGTAACTTCAAAAAGCGCAGCTAATGAAAATTGACGGTTAAGCCGATTCACTAGCTTGCGCTGCGTGTTGGTATTTGAAAGTTATTCCTGGACAGTCCTTAGTGAAAAATATTATTCTCCACATTGCGAGCTGAAACGATTTACTTCTTGCCGAGAGCAGCTTGTGCGGCGGCTAGTCGCGCGATTGGCACGCGGAACGGGCTACAGCTTACGTAGTCCAGGCCGACCGTGTGGCAGAAGAAGACGCTTTTCGGATCTCCACCGTGCTCACCACAGATACCGCATTTGAGGCCCTTCTTGGCTCCACGACCTTTCTTGACGGCCATCTCGACCAATTGCCCTACACCGCTCGTGTCGAGCGTTTGGAAAGGGTCGGCTGGAAGAAGATCGTGCTTCATGTAGTCAGGCAAGAACGAATTGATGTCGTCTCGACTGAAACCAAAAGTCATTTGCGTCAAGTCGTTCGTACCGAACGAGAAGAAGTCGGCTTCTTCTGCAATTTGGTCGGCTGTCAAGGCAGCTCGAGGAACTTCGATCATCGTTCCGACGCTGATATCTAGCTTGCCACTGAACTTGTGATCCTTTTTGACTTCCTCGATTACTCGAATCGTCTCGGCTCTTAGCATGGCTAGTTCAGCCTTACTTCCGACAAGCGGGATCATGATTTCGGGAATCGCATCGATTTTCTTCTTCTTGCATTCGATCGCCGCTTCCACAATCGCTCGTACTTGCATGTCGAGGATTTCTGGATAGGTTACGGTCAAACGGCAACCGCGGTGGCCAAGCATTGGATTGGCTTCGTGTAGTTGGGCGATTCTCGATTTAATTTCAGCAAGCTTCAGTCCAAGCTCGGCTGCCAGTTCCTTTTGTTGCTTTTCCTCATGAGGAACGAATTCGTGCAACGGTGGATCGAGTAAACGAATCGTGACAGGAAGTCCCTTCATCGCAGTGAAGATTCCAACAAAGTCTTCACGTTGAAACGGCAGCAATTTCGCGAGCGCCTTACGACGAGCTTCGACATCGTGAGCAAGAATCATTTCTCGCATCGCTTTGATCCGAGTTCCTTCAAAGAACATGTGTTCGGTTCGGCAAAGCCCAATCCCTTCAGCACCAAATTCACGAGCTCTCGCAGCATCCGCCGGAGAGTCCGCATTGGTTCGTACGTTCAGAGTTCTGAATCCGTCGGCCCATTTCATCAGTTTGGAAAAGTCACCTGTCAGCGAAGCTGGTTGGGTTTCGATGCTTCCCTCAGCCACTTCGCCAGACGTACCGTTAATGCTCAAGGTATCTTTGGCTGTGTAAGTCTTGCCATTGATGACAACTTTACCAGCAGCTGGATCGATTTTAATCGCACCAGCCCCAACGACGCAGCAACGTCCCCAACCACGAGCCACAACAGCCGCGTGCGAAGTCATTCCACCCGTGCTGGTGAGAATACCAGCGGCTGCGTACATTCCTTCAACGTCCTCAGGCGAGGTTTCCTGGCGGACAAGAATAACCGCTTCACCCTTCGCATGGCGATCACGAGCGTCTTCCGCAGTGAACGAAAGCTTACCAACAGCTCCACCTGGCGATGCGGGAAGACCTTTACAGATCTTCACAGCCTTCTCCCACGCAGAAGGCTTGAACGAAGGAAGTAAGAGTTGCGTCAGATCGCCTGCGGGAACGCGAAGGACGGCTGTCTTTTCGTCGATCAGCTTTTCCTTGACCATGTCAACGGCCATCTTTACAGCAGCGGTTGCGGTCCGCTTGCCGTTACGAGTTTGCAGCATGAAAAGGACTCCCTTTTCAATCGTGAACTCGATGTCTTGCATGTCCTTATAGTGCTTCTCGAGAACATCCTTGATGTCCAAGATTTGCTTGTAGATCGCCTTGTTCCACTTGCCCATTTGATCACAAGGTTCTGGAGTTCGGATACCGGCTACGACGTCTTCGCCTTGAGCATTGACGAGGTACTCACCGAAGAACTTGTTTTCACCGGTGTTTGGATTTCGCGTAAACGCAACGCCCGTTCCAGAGTCATCGCCCATGTTGCCATATACCATCGACTGGCAATTAACAGCCGTTCCAAGGAGACCACGAATGTTTTCGATCTCGCGATATTTAACGGCCTTGTTGCTCATCCAGCTATTGAAAACCGCGTTGATCGACTTTTCGAGTTGCTTGTAAGGGTCTTGAGGGAAGTCTTCTTTAGTCTTTGCTTTATAAAGCTTCTTGTAGGCTTCACAGAGTTCCTTGAGTCCTTCAGCAGGGACTTGCGTGTCGTCTTTGACCTTATACTTCTTCTTGATGATATCGAACTCATGCTCGAAGTCATGGTGATCCATTCCCATCACAACGTCGCCAAACATGTTGATCAAACGACGATAAGAGTCGTAAGCAAATCGCGGGTTGTTGGTCGCCTTGGAAAGTCCCTCCGTTGAAACGTCGTTCATGCCTAGGTTTAGAATCGTGTTCATCATACCGGGCATACTTACCGCAGCGCCAGAGCGGACCGAGACCAACAGTGGATTCTTGTTATCGCCAAATTTCTTGCCAAGTTCCTTTTCCATAGTGGCGACTTGTTTGCGAACTTCGTCCATCAAACCGGCTGGCATCTTTTGGCCACCTTTGTTGTAGGCCGCGCACATCTCTGTCGTGATCGTAAAACCGGGAGGAACCGGTAGACCAATACTGGTCATGTCTGCCAGATTGGTACCCTTACCGCCAAGAATCTCTTTGCTCACACCCTTACCTTCGGTTTTCGTCTTTCCGAAGTAATACGTCATCTTATTGGCCATGGACTACCTACCAGCTCTGCATAGTGAGAGAATGAAAATGCGATCGAAACGAATCGAAACGGAAAGCCGGAAGTCTAGTTGCGACTTGGAATAACGTCAATCATGCCAATTTTCTAGCCGGAGCAAAAAAGCACACGAGAAGCGTATTGTGCGAGGTGGAAAAGCCGCCCTCCCCTGGAATTGTTGTGCTCGGTAAATGGAGTGTCAGGAATTCCTGCTCTGGCTTTGAATGACGGAAGATTCGTAAAGTTCTTCATGTTTCTTCACCATCTCAGCCACACTAAATCGAACCGCAATCGAATCCTTGGCTGCCTCGCATATCGCCTTCTGCAAACCTAGATTCTCTAGGATTTTTGCCGAGGACTTCATCAGCTCACCAACGTCACCCACTTGAAATAGCAAACCAGTTTGACCGTTCTCGATAAGATCTCTGGTGCCAGCAATATTACTTGCAACGACAGGAACTCCGGCTTGCATTGCTTCCAAGATCGAATTCGATTGCCCCTCGTAAAGGCTTGCGTTCCAAAACAAATCAAAATGGGGAAGCAAGTCCGCAGCATCCTCTCGGTGTCCTAAAAACGTGACTTGCTGAGCGGACCGGACTTGATCGCGGTAATGTTCTAGCCTCTCTCGCTCAGGACCATCACCGATAATCACAAAAGTGGACCGATCAAATCGCACACGAAGCATCTCGGCAGCCCAAATCATGTCTTTGTAGTTCTTTTGAGGCCATAACCGACCAATCGCACCGATCCACCTTCGGTTAGGATCCAATCCCATCTTTTTCGCCGCTTCCATGCGACTGAGCCGAGACGGCTGTCGATCGGGGATGCCATTATGAATCACATGGAACTTGCCACGGTCATGACCATGTGAGGAATAGAAATCGGCGATCGCGGTCGTGTTCGTGATGACTCCCGTAGTTCGCTTAGCAAGATAACGGTCAATCCAATGATGGTACGTTTTTTTCCAAGGATCGACACATCGCTCTCCACCAAAAATCACTGGCACCTTCTGTCGGAGTGCTGCAAAACGGCCGTAGGCATTGGCGGCGAAAATCCATGTGTGCACGATGTGCGGCTTGAACTCGCCGATCGCCTTTGAGAGTCGAGCGAATGCTCCAATGTCGAATTTTCCTCGTTTGTTGATATGAACGACGGGGCAGTTCGCGTCCAACAAATCGTTCAGCCGAGGCCCCGACCGAGTTAGTGTGAGAACCAATGGTTCGAATCGATCGCGATCAATACCAGCCGCCAAGAGACATAACTGCTTTTCAGCCCCTCCTTGGTCCAGCGTCGGAATGACCCAACAAACGCGAATTTTGTCAGAGGCATCGGAATTTAAGGGTTTCAAATATTTTTTAGTAGGGAAAGTAATGAAAAATAGGAGAACGTTCTCTGGTACGCTCCTGGGTGTGAGCAAACCGAACTGAGCTCGCCAGTATAACCCCGCACAACCCTTTGATTAAGAAGACTAGGGTCAGAAAGTATCCGCTTACTGTGTCGCCAACTTACGCAATCGCGTCCAACATAGACCAGGTCGATTGACTCGGAGCCCGTTACCGCCTTCCCGCCCTATCGTAAGCGGGGCCTTCACCGTTTATTCGTTCGGGACAATGGTCCCAAACTAAAGCTGGTATCTTACAGCCTGCCGCTCGCCTTATCAGCCAGCATGCATCGAACGCGAATCGCTAGCACAGGTCTTTAGTCTTGTCGGTCGTGGCAATGAAAATCCAGTTGGATCACGTGGTACCTGCCAGGAATCAGCCGACTTGGCGGTAAAGGCTTGTCGATCAATGAATATTTGATGCGTTAATTTCGCGCACAAACGACGGATCACGACACACGATGCTGGAGGACGTGGCAGCGGGGGGGCGGCCAACAATGACCGTCCCTACCGCGACAAAAACTGCCTTTTGGAGGATTTCATGAAATCGAATTCACGACGCTTGCCTCTGAGATTCAGGTTGACGAAGTAGCGTCGCCGCCCGTCGCACGGTTGAGCGTTCGTATTCGAAGTTCTGCAATGACCGTTGGTGATTTTTCTAGCGACTTCTTGTGAAGCTCTTCATCGTTGTAATGCGAGCGAGATCCCTAGAATCTCTTGCAATGCTTTGATGATGCCACGTGCTTCGCCAATTTCGGTCCCTTCTTCGTGCCCTTCTTTTTTGGCCACTTTGAGTCCCCAGTGGTAGACGATTTCGGCTTTCTTGAGTAGGTCGTATATCTGCTTATACTTGGTAATACGCTTGCCGCGTCAGCAGGATTTATGAGTGACTTTTGGCTCTGGAAGGTTGCCGAGCTGTTAATACAACGCTGTGGTCATGGTTTCATACTCCTTGAAACCATATGCTTTTCTCATGGTCAATTTGGCTTTGTTGTTGAAGCCCTCCACTACGCCTTCCGTACCTGCATAACATCACTCGCAGAAACTTCTCTTGCATGTTGAATTCGAATGACCTTGGATCGCATCGCCTTCAACACCGCTGGACTAATGTTATCGCGAACGTTTTTCGAATAAGCCATGAATCCGCTATTCGTGCGAGTGGAACAGTCAACAGAACCGACGATCGCTACCTGCGGGTGACTGACTAAAATTGGGATACTGCTAATGCTTTCCGTTCCCATGGCGGTTCCCAAATCACGAACAATCTAGGGGGTATTCCGAACCACCATAAAAAAAACCCAGTGTTTTACTGGGTTCTGATGGTTTGGGAGGTGTT
>Ga0105045_10004757_pt1 | contig 11840 bp, 12 predicted proteins | sample MAT02_FD_78089 | JGI IMG/M metagenome (GOLD analysis project Ga0105045, IMG submission 78089) | Freshwater microbial communities from Lake Fryxell liftoff mats and glacier meltwater in Antarctica - MAT-02 (megahit assembly) | ecosystem: Environmental > Aquatic > Freshwater > Ice > Liftoff... | reverse complement strand
GTGCCGTTTGTAGAACTCCGTAAAGACGGTTTCATTACAATGATGCAATCAAAGTCTTGCGATTTCTCTCGTTTTAGCAAGACTGTGTCAGCCGAATTTTTGTGATTCATATCTTGGGAAAGCGACTAAAAAAATGACTTCATTGGACGAACAGCAGCAGCCGGATTTAGCTCGGCCCTCGGCCTTGAAATCACTGATTCCTATTGCATTAGCTGGGATGTTCATGGTGACTGGGATCTTGGTCCTCGTCTATTTAGGACGGGATACGGCTCGTCTACTAAATGCCCCTTTGGATGACATCGAGCTCGTTCCATTGGTCGACGCCGATCACGTTCCGCCAATGTCTGAAATGAAGGGGCAGATCATCGTCATGCATTTTTGGGGAACTTGGTGCCCGCCATGTCGAGAAGAGTTTCCTCAGTATGTGCAATTATTCAATGCTTATAAAGGTCAACCCAAAGTTAAGTTCCTTACCGTCAGTTGCTCTCCCGGACCTGAGGACAACTTGGACAAGTTGAAGGAAGAGACAATTCAATTTATGCACGCACGCGAATTACGCATTCCCAATTATGCGGATCCTGCCATGTACACGCGTGGCCGAATTGCGAAGATGTTATCGTCGGGTGGTTTTCAATATCCGATGACGTTGATCGTCGACAATAAAGGGATTGTCCGCGAGTTTTGGTTAGGCCAGTTATCCGACACGATGAAACAGGTGGATGAAGCCGTCAAAATCCAACTGGCCGAGTATAACCAGCAGTAGCTAGGGAAACTGCCCAACCGTAGCGTGCCCGTTTTAAACGAATCATCGGAAAATTGATTTAGCTTTCTAAGACTTTTTCGGTTTTTTGTTAATCCGACGCCTGTTTTGCTTTTAGGGTACCATCATTCCGGTAGCCTACCTTTAATGGTTATTTTTATTCCCTTGACGGCTTGAGATAGCCAACCAAAGGCTAAAGCCCCGGCTGGAGGGGCGAATTGGTCTAAATTGAGCAATTCGAAGATAGTTGACACGAGGAATTGATACGTTAGCCTATCCTCTGTCTTAGCTATTTTACGCAAAGACCCTAACCGTCAAGGTTTTGTTTTGTCCAATTGTTGGTTTAAGCGGTCGAACGGTTCTGGGACGGGGAAGCTGCCTCGTAGGCAGCATGAGATTCCTACACCTGGATTATTTGCTTCCCGAGCGTCGAATCCGCCCTTTCCTCCAGTTTTCAGGGAGAATCGTTGAATGAATCGTAGTATCTTGAAGTCACTAGCTGGTCTAGTCGTTGTTGCAGGTCTTTTCGTTGCCGGTCAAGCACAAGCTGCTGACTGCGGTGGCAGGGGCTTGTTTGCCAAGTTGCATGCAAAGAAGGAATGCGGCGGCGGTGGATTGCTTGCTAAGTTGCACGCAAAGAAGAACTCGTGCGGCGAGCCAGCTCCAGTATGTGAGCCAGCACCCGTGTGCGAGCCAGCTCCAGTATGTGAGCCAGCTCCAGTATGTGAGCCAGCTCCAGTATGTGAGCCAGCTCCAGTGTGCTGTGAGCCAGCACCAACATGTTGCGGAAGTGCTCCTGCACCTCGCAAGAAGCTGTTCACAGGCAAGTTGCTAAGGGCTCTCAAGGCTCGTAAAGCGGGCTGCGATGCTGCACCAACATGTTGCGAACCAGCCCCAGAACCAACATGCTGCGAAGCCGCCCCAGTATGTGAGGTCGCTCCAGTATGTGAGGTCGCTCCAAGCTGTGGTTGCGAAGTAGCTTCAGTTGAGACTGGCTGCACCTCTTGCGGTTCGACTGTAGTAGACGCCGGTACTGTCTCGGCGACTGCCGAAGTGCCACCAGCACCAGCTGCACCAGCACCAACGCCAGATGCAGCTCCTGCTGCTGACGCAGTACCTGCCGTTTCGCCTAGCGACGTCGTTCCTGCTGCTCCACAAGCTTAGTGTTGGACTTTCCGGTGACCTGTTTCGAGTACCACGTACAAGGATAGTCTCCGAAAAGGACCGTTTTATAATCAGCCGCTGTGATAGTTCTTGTTAAAAGAATCATCACAGCGGCTTTTTTTGTTTCAATATTTAGTTACTCTCGGTGTTCCTGTACGCAGATTACTTTCACAAGTTCGACGATTCATGCCACCGCGTTTAGTTCGATTGATGACTTCAATACTCCTGGTAGCGCACCTGACGATTGTCGGGCTTTCGCTGATTACTCATCGCGGGACATCTGACATTCAGGATGATTTTCTTTCGTTTTTCGATGTCTACAGAACGTTTGGAAACTGGCGAATGGAATCGAACGATCTACTGCTAGCCAGTTCTAGCGACTTGTCTGAATCCGTTTGGATTGAGTGGCATCCGGTTGGAGCCGGTGACGACGAGTGGGTTGCGTGGCCAGACCAAAACAGATCCCCATCTTTGAATCGAAACTCGATTCGTGAACAAAAGTGGATTCGGCAGCTTTCGGATTTGATTGGTCTTGGGGTCACGGAGGGAGCTAGCCAGATGGTCATCAGTGCAACTCGTTATCACATGGATTCGGGCAGCTTGCCAGTGGATCGCGTCCGCGTGATCGCTGCCCCTGCGATCCCGATCGATCGATATGAGGAAGTCCAGGTTGTTGAATCGATGGATGAATTGTCGGAAGACTTACGCCCGCAGACGGTTTTTGAGGCAACATTAGTAGATATGGGAAAGGGCGAGTTGTCGATTCTTCGAAAACTCGACAATCTCCGAGTTGCCCCAGCTACCAATACTGGTAAGAAGCCCTTAGCTACGAAAACTGATTTGCCTGCTGATTCCCAAAGAACCGTAACTCCTAAAGAGTCGGGAGCTACTAAGCCATGAGCTCAAGAACTGTACACAAAGCTCCCAAAACGCCGATCTTGAAGCCGAAAAATCCGCAGCTCAAGACTGGGCCATGGTCCGCCGTGAGAAGTTGGGGCATCCAGGTTTGCGAGAAGGTGGCACGGTTTTTGAGTGCGGTGGTAGTCGACTGGGATCAATTTTGGTTCCGTGAGCGGTCTCACCAAGATCTTGCTTGGATTCGGTTGAGCCTAGGGATAGCAGCTTCGATTTATGCGTTGACCTGGCTTCCCAGTCTTGCCACGTGGACTTCTGACGACGGTTTGCTGTCACGGGGTCAAGTTGAATTCTTGATTGGTAGAGGTGTTCCCGAGACTGGCAGTGAGGGGCGAGTTTCCCTACTTTTTTCATTTATTCCAGCGTCATTAACCTCGGTTTACGTCATGCTGACTGCGGTTATCTCTGTGATTAGTGCATTGGGGATTGGCGGTAGAGTTTCATTGTTGATTGCCTGGGTGATGTTGCTTGGGGTCATCCATCGAGTTCCGATGTTGCAGGGGGCTGGCGACTATCTGATTAGCGGTCTTTTTGGATATCTCCTTGTTTGTCCTTGGAATTCATCTTGCCGCGTTTCTTCTCGGGTGATGGTGGAAGATTTAAGATCGAGTTGGCTTTGCAATGTGGCGTTTCGACTCCTGGAATGCCACGTGTTCATCTGGTTTGCAGCTAGCCTTGCCAGTAGTTTTGGGGAGCCTCTCTGGTGGAATGGAAGCGTCCCGTGGTGGCTCTCGGCAAGTGGCGACCGGTCTTGGATCTCCATGCAATTTTGGCTCGAGCATCTTTATATAATGAACCTGACAACCTATGGGTTGCTCGGGCTGCAAGGTTGGATCCTCGTAAGTATGCTGCTCCCTCGGTGGCGACAATCGGGGACTTTGGCCATGCTTTTGTTGGCAGCAATGACTTTGATTGTTGCGAATGAATGGATCTACAGTCTTGCAATTGTCGCATGCAGCACAATTTTAATTCCTAGCGTACGGACCGAAGAAGAACTTGCTCGGGTCGAACGTGGAGCTACTGCCCCTTTTTGATTCGCTCACCGAGGAAGTTATCCAGCTCGGCGATACCGAAGATCTTTCTCGACGTTGTGTCAACGTCGTACTCAATGCGACGATAATGGACTACCGATTCTTCAAAGATTGCATAGCAGCTCCGCCAGTCCCCATCACGTGGCTGACCGACACTCCCGACGTTGATCATGGCCCGACTCCCTGTAAGAGCAACCGACCCTCCAACTTCATCCGGTCTAATGAATTGAAGGTCTGCAGTGAAAACGCCTGGCACATGCGTGTGACCCTGAAAACACCATCCATTGATCATGGAAAACAGTTTGTCAATCTTCCGACGGTTATGGATATCTTCAGGGAAAACGTACTCGTTTAAAGGGTTTCGAACCGAACCGTGCACGAATAGCAAGTTCGGTTCCTTAATCGTTCGGGGTAAGTTCGCAAGAAACATGAGTCTGGCCCGAGTTCGTTCCGAATCTGGGCCAGTTTCAATCTGCGAACGCGTCCAAAAGATCGCTTGTTCCGCTGCCGCACTAAATCCCTCAGCATCGATCAATGCCCCGTAATCATGATTCCCGAGAATGCAGCCGTCCATCTCCATGACAACATCGACGCACTCGCGAGGATTCGGACCGTAACCGACCGTATCACCCAAACAGATCACCCGGTCAATCGATTGAGTGGCGATATCAGCGAGAACCTGGTTTAGTGCTTCTAAATTGCCGTGTATATCGCTAACGATCGCAGTGCGCACGATTTGGGCCGGTAATACAGTAAGAGACGAGATACAAATTCTTCAAACGATCACGTGACATATTTAATGTACCCTATTTTGACTCGTTTGTTAGTCGGGTTGGAATCCTTGCTATTTCGGTCTCGAGCTAACCGGTCGTATTACTTGCTTTTTCTTCACTTCTGTGGATATTGAACGTTCCGAGGGCGGGCTTGCGGACCGAATTTGTTTTTCCTTTCATTTCAAGTTACTCGGACGAACGTCCTATGGCTGTTTCCGACGACCCTCATTGGGCGGTGATTCAAATGCTGGAGCATTGGAAACGTTGCGGATGTAGCCAAATTAGTGTTGGCGACGAGTCCACAAGTATCGATTGGCCAATTGCAGGTTCGAAGCCGCCTCCGCCTGCAACGCAAAGCCATAATCTACCAGTACCAGCAAAACCTCCGTTGCCATCGATACCGATTCGTGGAACCACACCGGTTAACAGCGTGGCTCTGGATACGAAAGGTTCGCCCGGCACTAGTACGACAAACCGATGGAGCGCGGATAACGAACCGAATGAACGACGGATCGAGAAACTAGAGGCGTTGCAAAAAGAAGTTCAGACTTGTGTGCGTTGTCCGGAGCTTGCCTGCAACCGAAAGCAAACCGTTTTTGGGATTGGCAATCCCAAACCGCGAGTCGCGTTCTTTGGCGAAGCTCCTGGCGCCGACGAGGACCGACTTGGCGAGCCCTTTGTAGGGGCAGCAGGACAGCTACTCAATAAGATCTTGTTAGCCTCACAGCTCAAACGGGAGGAGGTTTATATTCTTAATTCCTTAAAGTGTAGGCCTCCGGCTAACCGAACCCCGACTGATATCGAGATAGAAAACTGTCGACCTTATTTTGAATCGCAGCTAGAAATCCTTCAGCCAGAGTTTATCGTCTGCTTAGGCGCGGTTGCCGTTCGAGCCATACTCAAGTCAAACCAACCGGTAGGGCGACTTCGCGGGCGTTTTCACCGTTTCCGTGGTGCTCAGGTGTTGGTAACCTATCACCCAGCCTATCTCCTTCGAAACGAAGACGCAAAACGGCTGACTTGGGGAGATATGCAACTTCTCATGAGAGCAATGGGGCTCAAGATCCCTAGTAAGTAACCGAAAACGTTACTTCGATAACCTTATCCATTAACTGAATTCATAGGATTCTTGATTGCACAACGTAAACATTCGTAACTTTTCGATAGGCTACCCTCATCGTCCGCTACTCATTGCTGGGCCATGCGTACTCGAATCGGAGGAGCTCGCATTCGAGATCGCAGAGCGTTTGATCGCAATCGCGAATGAGTTTAGACTTCCGTTTGTCTTTAAGGCTTCTTTTGATAAGGCGAACCGGACTAGCGGGTCCAGCTTTCGCGGTCCTGGTCTAAAAGCTGGCCTCGAGGTCCTCCACAAAATTTCACAGCGGTTCTCGATCCCTGTGACGACCGATATTCATCTACCGGAGCAGGCCGCCTTGGCTGCACAAGTCTGCGACCTTCTCCAGATACCAGCCTTCTTGGCCAGGCAGACAGATCTTCTCATTGCCGCCGCTGAAACCGGGCGGCCGCTCAATGTCAAGAATGGACAATTTATGGCCCCGCAAGATATGCAGTTCGTGCTTGAAAAAGTACGTGCCCACGGAAAAGGAGGCATTCTTTTATGCGAGCGCGGAACCTTTTTTGGCTACGGTCGGCTTGTGAATGACATGCAGTCAATTCCAATCATGCAGTCGCTCGGCGCTCCTGTGGTTTTTGATGCAACACACTCAGTCCAGCAACCCAGTGGAGCCGGAGGAAAGACGGGTGGAAATCGCGCAATGGTTGAACCGCTCGCACGCGCCGCAGCTGCCATCGGAGCAAACGGATTCTTCTTCGAAACTCATCCACGGCCTGAAGAATCCCCGAGTGACGGACCCAATATGATACCCCTCGACAAATTCGCTCAGTGCCTGAAAGGGATCGTCAAAATTTGGGAAACGGCTGCGGAGATTCCAACATCATGCGTTTGATTGTTGCGATCATCCAACCGACCAAATTAAATGCAGTTCGCGAGGCACTAAGACGCATCGGAGTCCATCGACTTACTGTGACAGATGCGCACGGATACGCCCGACAACGGGGACAAACGGCAACTTTTCGCGGCATGGAGTACCAGACTAATCTGCTTCGAAAAGTCATGCTCGAAATCGCCGTCAATGAAGACTTTTTGGACCGTACCATCCAAACCATTAGCGAGGTATCGAGAAGTGGTGTCGAAGGAAATATCGGAGACGGAAAAGTCTTTGTGCTCCCTGCGTTGGAAGTCATCAATATTGAAAATGAACAACGCGGTCCAAGCGCTGTTTGAAATGGATACTTCTCGCTGATCGCCAGTGTTTTTGAATCAGGACCGTTCCTCGGGGGCACGAGCTTTCCGTTTAAAATACTAGGTGGATAAACATTTGAACTTTCAACTTCCAAACAACGATCGCTTGGAGCCACAAAATAGTGGTGCCAAGCGTCCGTGGTATCAACTCGACGATATCTTGGCCATGGGGCTAGGTATATTGATCATCGCCGTTGCGGCAGGGACCGCGCTGGTAAATCGCCCCGACAACCTTCCCAAGTTGGTCGATTCGTATCAAGAGGCCAAGTCGCAATTGCAGCAGCTTGCAATTGATAGCGGTAGCTTCGCTTCCGACCGTAAGCAAATCCTCAAGTTGCAGTCGACGCTCGAAGCGGAAATGTCTCCCATGCCACTGAAGAGTTGGCTCATGCGGCCAGGTGAATGGAAAAGTGATCCAAGAGGGGCGTTTCAAAAAAACCAAAAGTCTATTCTTCCCTCGCTGATCGCCACATTTTTGGTTTTACTCGTTTGCTTTTCGATCGTGGCCGTCATCCAAGGTCAGTCCGGATCGAAGTTTGCACTCGGATTCATGGGGGTATTTGCGATCGCTTTGTTATCGTACGTTCTTGCCGGCCAGGAGGTAGTCAAGCATTACAATCTCGAGTACGCCTTGTGGGCTGTTCTACTTGGTTTATTGATCAGCAACACGGTTGGAACCCCGGCCTGGTTGTCTAGTGCAACCCGCACGGAGTTTTACATCAAGACCGGACTAGTCTTGCTGGGTGCCGAAGTTCTCTTTAACAAACTACTTGCGCTTGGTTTGCCTGGAGTCTTTGTTGCGTGGGTCGTGACTCCGATTGTTTTGATAAGCACTTATCTGTTTGGGCAGTATATTTTGAAGATGCCATCTAAGTCGCTGAATATGGTGATCTCCGCTGACATGTCGGTATGCGGAGTGTCGGCAGCCGTTGCTACGGCCGCAGCATGTCGTGCTAAAAAGGAGGAGCTATCGCTGGCGATTGGTTTGTCGCTTATCTTCACCGTGGTCATGATGGTCGTTCAACCATTTATTGTGAAGGCTTCGGGAATGGGTGAAGTCATCGGAGGCGCTTGGATGGGTGGGACGATCGATTCGACAGGAGCAGTCGCGGCCGCTGGCGAGCTAGTTGGAAGTACGGCCAAGGATGTCGCTGCAACGGTGAAGATGATCCAGAACATTCTGATCGGCGTGGTGGCCTTCGGTGTCGCTGTCTACTGGGCATCGTATGTAGAACCAAGTGAAACTGGTCAGCGTCCAAGCATCCTCGAGATCTGGCATCGATTCCCCAAATTCACGCTCGGGTTTCTTGGGGTATCGCTTGCCCTATCTTATCTTCAGATGCAAGGGATCGAAGGGAAGACTCTGGTCAGCAGCATTGTGGACGGAACAACCAAATCGGTGCGCGAATGGTTGTTTTGCCTTGCGTTCGTAAGCATTGGCCTAGAGAGCAATTTTCGTGAATACAAAAAAATGTTGGCAGAGGGAAAACCCCTGATTCTCTATCTATGTGGTCAGACCTTGAATTTGATTTTATCTTTTTTGATGGCGTGGCTCATGTTTTCGAAGGTCTTTCCAAACGCCGCGAGTGAGTTGCTATCGAAATGAAGTCCCAACTATTCGGCTTGAAAATTTTGTTCTGCATCATGTTAGTGATCGCTGGGGTGTGGATGATTATTCTGCCGCTGGTGAGCGATCTTCCAACTGTGCGAAAGCGTATCGAAAATAATCGAACCGCGGGAATTAACCCAACCGCTGTCTTTTACACGGATCACCCAGGCATGGTCGACATAGAAAGAAACATCCAAGCCCGAGTTGATTCTTCCCCAGAATCGTTTTGGACATTTAATTTTTGAGTGCCGATGACAATGGCTCGTTACCCTGTTGGAAGTTTCCTAGGCGAAAGAGCTCGAGCGGCTACGACGACGTATTCCCAACCGGATAGCAATGTCAACACAACGGCGGAACATAGGCTTATCCAAAGGGCCCATTGAAGCCACGCAACGGGCTCCTTCTGCAATAGGCATAACAACGAGACGATGATCACGGCGCACTGTGCGACCATTTTCCATTTGCCGAGTTGTTTCGCAGAGAAATCGCCGCCTGCCCCTTCGATTATTCCTCGGAGACTCGTCACCAGTAACTCGCGGCTAATCACTACGGTAACAATCCAAGCTGCGATTCCACTATTGGGTACCCCTACCAACGCGATCAAGGCCGCTCCGATAATCGTTTTATCGACAAAAGGGTCCAGAATGCGTCCCAGTTTGGTTATCTGTTTAAAACGCCGGGCCCACCAACCGTCTATAAAATCGGTCGAGGCCGCTATCACGAAGCAGACCAAGGCAACAAGAAACAAGCGGCATTCAATCAAAACGCCTACCGCTAGTGCCAAGACGAGTCGCACCATCGATAATCCGTTGGGAACATTCCAGTTTAAATCGCTCGGTTCAGTCAGGCTTGAAAGCTTCATCGGAGTTTGCGTGCTTGGCGAATTGATAGATTAGGTGTTCAATTATTTTATGTTAGCAGCTTCCTCAAAAAATACATGACGCGAACACCATGACTAACCGACATCAAAAAACTACTGAAGATGCTATTGGGATCTTTCAGGCAGGGGTCGATGCCGTGCGAGCGGATCAATTGGTAAGTAGTCGAGTGCGTGCGGAGGGACTCCAGCTTGAGGTGGATGGATCCGACGGCGTCCAAACGTGGGCGCTCAATCCAGAGGGACGTCTTATTGTTGTCGGAGCCGGTAAAGCGACTTTTGGTATGCTGGAAGGATTGTCGGTCTCGCTTCGGGGGTTGGCGCGAGGTATCTCCGTGGTGGGGCATGTCAACGTTCCAGAGGGAACCACAGGCGAGCAAGGGTCGCACGATAAATCGATACACGAAGTAAACAGCGTTAAGGTTCTCGAGGCGCGACCAGCGGGAATGAACGAACCTACCGAACTGGCTGTTCGCGGAACAAGAGAAGTAATAGGACTTTGCGAATTGGCTCGCCCGGAAGACACGGTGATATGTCTGCTTTCCGGCGGTGCAAGCGCCTTGTTGACGTCTCCGATTGAGGGAGTAACGCTTGCGGAGAAGATTCAAGCCACGAGAGTCCTTAGTCATCGTGGAGCCACGATTGAAGAGCTCAACGCGGTTCGACGCGGACTAAGCAATGTCAAGGCGGGGAGACTTGCGGCAAGGTGTCATGCAGGGCAACTCATCACTCTGGTCATTTCTGATGTACTGGGAGACTCGTTGGCGACGGTCGGTTCTGGCCCTACGTGGATGAACGACCCACCCAACGTTGCGCAGATCTTCGACATACTTACCAAGTACGATCAGAAACGAGATGCGATTCCTCCTGCGATCTATCAGACTTTTGATCGATTGGCCAAGGAGGAATCTGCGTCACGGTCTCAAAGTTGGCTATCCAAACGGTTCAGTCCTAAAAACCGGAATCGCTGTGAGATTACGCATATCATCCTGGCTAACAACGCTACAGCAGTGGATGCGGCTGGCGTGGAGGCAGTTCGTCGCGGTTACGCTTACTGGATGGAGTCGGCCAGGCAAAGCGAAGGTGCTGCCGAGGCAGTCGGACGAAGACTAGCAAAGCAATGTATCGGTTTACGAGAGCAGCCTAATATTTCGTGTATCATTTCAGGCGGTGAACCGACCGTTTCTCTCCCACCCGAAGACCAGCGAGGTCGAGGAGGGCGGAACCAACAATTGGTGCTCGCTGGTTTGCTAGAGTTAGAGATGCATCAAGTGACCATCGCTGAGTGGGAGGGGATCACATTACTCTCTGGTGGGACCGACGGTGAAGATGGCCCGACCGATGCCGCAGGCGCTTGGTGTGATGCAAGGACGATCGAAAGCTATCGTCGCCAAGCACTCAATCCAAACTATTACCTCAGTCGATGCGACGCATACTCGTTTTTCCAAGAAACCGATTCCCTTTTGATAACAGGGCCAACTCATACGAATGTTTGTGACCTTCGGGTTGCGATTTACGACCATTCAAAATGAATGATTTATGGTAGTCTTGTCAATCGCGAGCGATCTAAAAATCCAATCTCAAGATTCTTACTCGTTGCTACCTCGACTGCCCTGTAGAATTCAAGCAAATACATTAAAATTTGTACTCCTCGCTAATTACCATCGCGTTAAATTGATTTGTAATCGGGAGGGCGAGGCTCCTGCCGAGCCATTGTAGTTCAGCAGGAGCCTCACCCTCCCGCCTTGATCTTATCTTCGTTTTCCATTGGAAAGAAACGAATCGCTGTCGATCAGCGTCTCGTCTTTAAAACTTTATGCTGATACAAACTAATACACATGCGCACAGCGTCATCGACACAACCCCAGAACAAGTAGCACTCGCTGCGAGGAATTGGTTTGTTTCTGTAGCAATCATGTCCATCTTGCAACGTGATCAATGTGTCGTTGCGCTGTCGGGCGGCTCGACACCCAAGCGGCTCTATCAGTTGTTGGCGGAGTTGCCCGTCGGACTGATCGATTGGAGTAAGGTTCATTTATTTTGGGGAGACGAAAGAAACGTTCCCTGCGACCATCCGGATAGTAATTTTAAGATGGTCCGTGAAGCCTTGCTCGATCGCATCGCAGGCGGTAAACCGATTGTTCATGCGATTCCAACGGATGGACTTACCCCGGCTGAAGCAGCCTTAGAGTACGAACGCACGATGCGAAGCTTGGCCGGACCAAACCCCTTTGTGTTTGATGTGGTTCTCCTGGGGCTTGGCGATGACGCACACACGGCCTCCCTTTTTCCAGACACAACCGCCCTAAAAGTCTTGAACAGGTGGGTTGTCGAGAACGAAGTACCTAAGCTTAACACGACGAGAATCACACTGACGGCCACCAT
>Ga0105045_10004755_pt1 | contig 11841 bp, 10 predicted proteins | sample MAT02_FD_78089 | JGI IMG/M metagenome (GOLD analysis project Ga0105045, IMG submission 78089) | Freshwater microbial communities from Lake Fryxell liftoff mats and glacier meltwater in Antarctica - MAT-02 (megahit assembly) | ecosystem: Environmental > Aquatic > Freshwater > Ice > Liftoff... | reverse complement strand
GATCACGGCGGATTCTTCAGCAACAATTGACATGCCCGCTGGATACCCTTGCTACCGCCCGCTGGCAAACGACTTTTACGGAAATCTATGATCAGTTCTTCCCAGCATCACCGCTTTGACGCAGGAAGCTGGCTTCTCGCAAGGTGCCGATTCCCCGCAAAAAGCCGAGAATCCAGCGCCTTTTTGTATTTCCCCAAAGCTCCCCCACAGGTCACCCCACACCTCAAAGCGGTGATACTCGCCGCACTCCAAAGGCTGCGCCGGCTCTCAGCACAATCAACAAAGCCGGATCATATCCCGGATGAACTGTCCCCAAAGAAACAAAAGGCCGCGCTTCGAGTATTGAAAATGTCCATCACCAGTGAGTTCGATGATCCTGGCGTTGAGATTATGTTCCACTTGCTTGCGCATTTCTGACTCCACCTCGTTCTCGATTTCATCGGGGTCCGGGATGCGGAGCTGCTGCAACGGGATCTTCATCTTCGCCAGATAGCGGTGGTGGTCTTTGAGAATTTGGTGAAAGCAACTGCGCTCACATGGCACATGGTTCCACTTCACATTGGACGGTTCTTGCAATGTGGGGGCAAACGGGAAATTGGTTGTGCGCCAGATATTGCCATTCGTATCTTGGGAGGTGATGGTGATGAAGGCGAAGGCGACGTTGCTCTGCTCGCACAGGCATACGGCTGCGATCGCCCGTTCTTCAGGATGCCAGAAGAGCCGGAAAAATTGCTTCATCCCCGCCCATTCCCAGCCGCAGTCAGAGGCGTGCTCGAAGTTTGCCTCCTCCATCGCCGCAATCGCTTCGGCGGCGTTTGGGAAAAATGAAGGATTGGGAATTTGCCGCTGGCGCAGGCGGTTATTGAGCGGCAGCCGCATCCCCCGGACCCGCGTGAGCAGCTCGATCCATGGTAGAAAAAACCACAGCACCACTCCTATCAAGCCCACCGCCAAATAACCACTGATGAAGTAAAACAAACAAAAACTCGCAGCCAGCAGGACGAAGGCACCCAACTTCCTCAAGCAATTCACCCGAGCCGAGCGCAGTGCCATCGCAAGTACGACGAGACCGAAGACAATGAAAATTTCACGCATGGTTATGAAGCAGGGCAGCGGATGGCAAATAAATCATTTAGATGATTCCCACCGCAAAGCAGACCGCGCAAGGGCTTGTTTCTCAATCGCCAAAGCCCACTCAGACCCATGCTTGGAGCAGCAGCTCTCGCAACCGCTCAGGATCGCTGGACGAGGTCTTCGCGACAAATCCCCGCGCGTGGGCAAAGTGTACATCCTCACAGCCAGCGATGCGGGTGAAATTCAATCTCAGATCATCATTGTGCCGGGATAGCCCATAGCCCTTGCCACGGCGGTCCGGGTAAACAAGACCTGCCACGTTCTTCATCGTTGGGTGGGCATCAATATATCTCGCCAAGCCTGCCGAGGAATCTTCTGCAACCAGCTCTTCCTTGGGCATGTAAAGCACATTGAAACTACCTCCTGCTACAGGAATTTCCCAGAATTCAGCAACGTCGCCGATGTAATCAAGTCGCGTCCGCAGTGTTTTCACATAGTTTAGCAGATCTTCACCGATCCAGCGCATCACCTCCCACAGCGGTTCGCCGGGCGCGAGTCTTGAGAGCCCGGCGAAGCGACGCAGAAGTGTGATATCGACCGGTGAGTTCAGCTTGAACAAAACTTCCCGCTCCAGGCCCAGCCAGCGCGCTGTCTCCACCGGGCCGCGAGTATCGAACCACTCCGTCGGTTCCAACCAATCGCAAAACGCCCGCGCATCATCGTAAATGCCGAAGTGTTGCAGAATTAAACTCAGCGAGCAAATAGGCGGATGGTCTTTGGGAAATTGATGATGATCGAAATTTCCTCGTTCGGGCGCATGCTCGTGGCCTACATCCACCACCGCCGTGGCCGGATCTGCGAGATCCGCCGGCGTCGGCTCGCGCCTCACCACCACCACCGGGTTTTTTGCCAATAATAGGCAACAAGCAAGAAACTCGTCCTTATGCGAGCCACCGGGGTGAGTGAGGATTTGAGAAAATTCCATAGGCGATTGATCTGCCGCAGCTTAGGCCCGCATCGCACCCACCGGGCGAGAACTTTCGATTGCCGATTGCATCGCAGCATCGCAATCTGCCACCCCGACCATGCAGCCGCGACCGCCGAAAAAATTTGTCCCTATACCTTTCGAATACCATCAGGAAATCCAACTACGCATCGATTCACTGACCAACCTCGGTGCCGGCGTGGGTCGCATCGATGGCTGGGTGGTGTTCGTTCCATTTTCCCTCCCCGGCGAGTGGGTGAAGGCCCGGGTCTTCCGCAATGATAAAAGTTTCTCGCAGGCGGATCTGGTCGAAGTGATCGAGCCATCGCCCGATCGCGTGGCACCCGGATGCCCGCTCTTCGGCGATTGTGGCGGCTGCCAATACCAGCACCTCGCCTACGAAAAACAACTCGCTTGGAAGACCCGCCAAGTGGGCGAGCTGATGAAGCACATGGCCGCCATCTCCTTCCCGGTGAACGCCTGCCTCTCGTCCACCCAGCTCTGGAACTACCGCTCAAAAATCACCCCGCATTTTGAAAAAGCCAAAGACGGCACCCTCGGGCCGATCGGGTTTCTCTCATTCGGCCGCCGCTCGCAGCTCGTCGATGTGCCGGAATGCCCCATCGCCATGGCCACCATCAATCGCGAGCTTCCCGCCATCCGCGACGGCCTGCGCGCCCGCGCCCACACTTTCAAGCGCGGCGCCACCGTGCTGCTGCGGGCCACTCAAGACCGCGTCGAAACCGACTTCAGAGCCGTGGCCACCGAGCAAGTGGGCGATCTCACCTTCCAATTTCTCGCTGGCGATTTTTTCCAAAACAACCCCTTCATCCTGCCCGCCTTCACCGGCTACGTCGCCCAGCAAGCTGCCGCTGGCAGTGCCCGTTTCCTCGTCGATGCCTATTGCGGCTCCGGCCTGTTTTCCCTCACTTTAGCCAAGCATTTCGAAAAAGTAGCCGGCGTGGAAGTTTCCGAAACCTCCTGCGAATGGGCGCGGAAAAATGCCAAGGCAAACCAAATCACCAACGCGGAATTTCTCACCGCATCTGCCGAAGCCATCTTCGATCAGATCAATTTCCCCGCTGCGGAAACCGCCGTCGTCATCGATCCACCGCGCAAAGGCTGCACCCCCGAGTTCCTCGCGCAGCTCATCCACTTCAGCCCGCTGCGGGTGGTTTATGTTTCCTGCGATCCCGCCACCCAGGTGCGGGATTTAAAGCAGCTCACCGAAGGCGGCTACCAGCTAGAAGACGTCCAGCCCTTCGATCTTTTCCCCCACACCCGCCACCTCGAGTGCGTGATGACCTTGGTGAAGAGGTAAGTCGATTTACTTTTCTTGCAAATCATTCGATGCCATCCTACGATTTGCACGATGTGGATTGAAAGATTGATCGAGCCTGTGATTTTAGATCGTGTCCGGACGCGACCGGTGGTGGTTCTGACGGGGGCAAGGCAAACCGGGAAAACCTCTCTGGTGAGGCGACTATTCCCAGCACATCACTACGTTAGTCTAGACCTACCAAGCGAGGCCGAGCAGGCAGAACTGGATCCCACCGCATTTCTAGCCCGCCACCCTGCGCCTTTAATTGTCGATGAAGTCCAGTATGCCCCGGGACTGCTCCGGCATTTGAAAAGGGAAGTGGACGAGCGCCGGGACGAGAATGGTCGCTTTATTCTCACGGGCTCGCAATCCTTTGAATTGATGTCTGGAGTGGCGGAGTCACTTGCCGGGCGGGCTGCGATCCTGTCTCTGGGTGGCCTGAGCTATGCCGAAATTCTCCGCGCCCGGCCCGAAACGACTGTTGAGCAGGCGATGTTGCGTGGCGGGTTTCCAGAACTCTACGAAAAACCGGAGATCGATGCTCGCGGGTTTTTCCAATCTTATGTGGCCACCTATCTGGAGAGGGATTTGCGCAGTCAATTACAAGTCGGCAATTTGCGGGATTTCGAGCGATTCCTGCGCGCGGGTGCCCTCCGCACCTCCCAACTCCTCAATCGCGCGGATATGGCTAGGGATATAGGCATCAGCCCATCAACTGCGGGTCAATGGCTTTCCGCCCTTGAACGTTCCGGCATCGTCTCACTGTTGGAACCTTGGTTTTCCAATCGCACCAAGTCACTGGTGAAGTCACCGAAACTCCATTTTCAGGACTCCGGCTTGTGTGCCTTTCTCATGGGCATGGATTCGGTGGCAGACCTTCACGATTCGCCGCTGGTGGGCGCACTTTGGGAAACGATGGTGTTTTCCGAATTTCATCGCCTGCTTGCTGCGGGGATCGGCGCATGGCAACTTGCCTTCTGGCGTGATCGGACCAAGGAGGCTGATTTTCTCCTACACCGTGCGGGTCGCATCATGCTGGCTGATGCGAAGTGGACCCAGCACCCAGCGGGGGCAGGGCGGCTCGAGCGGGTCCGCGCCGAATTCCAGCCAGCTCCTCCGCTGGCAATTTTGTGCCGATGTGAGAATCCCTACCCATTGGGCAACGAGGCAACCGCCCTCCCGCTGGCCTCGCTGAAATCTCTTTTGGGATGATTCAACTGGTTGCTCCATGGATCTTGGAATTTATCTCAAGCCATCCGCGGGGATCCTCACTGCTGCAGCCGGAACAGCGGTGGGATGGGTGCCCCGATCGCCTCTGCTGTGGCGCGCAGAAGCTCTTGCTCGTTATCGCCAACGACCCCGTCCTCCGTCGCCACCAACCCACAAAGCCGCAGGATCTGCTGCTTCACCAAAGGCGTGGCGGCATCCATTTCTACCAAAGCTTGGGCGACGAAATCGAGTCCCGCAGCGATTTCCGGCAGTTCCCGGCCGGTGTGTTCGCGGTATTCCTTGGCAGCCATCACCGAGGCGCCGGTTGTTCCCGCCAGGGCTGAAAATTGACTGACAAGTCCCGCCACCTCTCGCTCGAGAGACTCCAGATTCCGATACTTGATCGCCGGCACCGGCTTGAGACCCAAGCCGATCTCAACGTGCCTCTCGATCACTTTCTGGAGCATGAATTCAAAGAGATTCACCTCACCATCTGCTGCGATGAGTGCCTTGCTTGCCGCTACAAACACGCGCGCCTCGGGCTTGCTCATTTTCCGCAGCCACGAAAGTGAGAGATCGACCAAGGCGAGCTTCTTCGTCGCATCGTAATCTCGAAGCTCCGTGCTCCAGCCGATCACTTGGGCAATCATTTCCGCGTTAAAATCGTGGGCCTTGAGAATCGTTTCCCCAAGACTTTTCCCATCTGCATCCGCTGCCACGAGTAGTCCGAGCAGAATGACTTGCGCTTCCTGTTTGGAAAACGACGTGACCTTTCCGGCCCGGAGCTCGCCACGGATTGCAGCACCCACTTTGCGATCGAGGCGGGCGCTCTCGCCAAGCGATGCCACCCGATCGTGTGCGGAAGCCTGCGTCCAAGGTGGGGAAAAGCCGATCGCCCCGGTGAACTCAGCCGCCGTCACAGCATTCGCCTTGCCTTTGAGCATCTCGCCTTTCCAGTTTGGATCTAGCGCGAGGATCCGCTTGGCCAGCGGCGGATGGGTCGCCAGCAGTGTGCTCAGGCCACTGCCCGCGAAGAACATGTGCCGGGCTTCCATCGCCTTGGGCGTGGAGATGGCTCCGTGCAGGGCAAAGCCACCGATTTTTTTCAAAGCTCCCGCAATGCCCTCGGGATCCCGGGTGAATTGCACCGCAGAGGCATCCGCAAGGTATTCGCGCTGCCGCGAAATCGCCGATTGGAGCATCCTTGCAAACAGCACTCCGATCGAGCCCACCAGCCAGACGGCGAGTCCTGCCAAAACAATCGCAATCACAATTCCTCCTCCTTTGCCATCGCGTGAGCCGCGTAAAAATCGCAACGATTCCAGCATCATGCGGCCAAGCATCGAAAGCATCACCAGCCCGAAGATCCAGCCCATGAGCCGCATGTTGAGCTTCATATCGCCATTGAGAATGTGGCTGAACTCGTGAGCCACCACCCCTTGGAGCTCGGAGCGGGTGAGCCTATCCAGCGTGCCCCGCGTCACGCCAATCACTGCATTTGAGGGATCAGTGCCTGCCGCAAAGGCGTTGATCCCACCCTCCTCATCCATGATCCAGACCTCGGGCACCGGCACGCCAGAGGCAATCGCCATTTCCTCGACGACGTTGAGCAATCTCCGTTCTGGAAGATCGGTGGTGGTGGGTTCCACCGCTCGGCCGCCCAAGCTGCGCGCCACTACTTTACCACCTGCGGAAAGCTCGGACAGCTTATACCAGCTCCCCACAAGTATCGTCCCGCCGACGGTGATGGCCACCCAGAGAAGGACATTGGGATCCCACCAATCACCCGAGCGGATGAGTGCCACGATACTTGTCGCCTCGGAACTTAGGCCCACATAGCCGGTGAAAATTATCGCAAGAAAATACATCACCGTGATGACGCCCAGCACGGAAAGGATGAACCACCAGACCAGCAAGCGGCTGGATTTCCTCGCCCGCTCTTGTGCTTCAAAGAAATTCATCAATGCCTATTCCGGGGAAAGATCAGAATTTCACTTTCGGAGCCTCCCGCTCTGCCGGGGCATCCACCTCAAACAATGCCGCCTGCATGAAGCCGAACATTCCAGCGATCAGATTATTCGGGAAAACCTCGCGCTTGTTGTTATAAGCCAGCACCGTGTCGTTGTAGGCTTGGCGGGAAAAGGCCACCTTGTTCTCGGTGGTCGTGAGCTCTTCGCTGAGTTGCATCATGTTCTGGTTCGCCTTGAGATCTGGATACGCCTCCGCAACGGCGAACAATCTGCCCAACACCCCGCCGAGGCCGGCCTCTGCTTTTCCGAGTTGTTCGAGGGCAGCGGGATCGCCCGGATTGGCAGCCGCAGTCTCACGCGCTCCAGATGCTGCATTTCTCGCTGCGATCACCGCTTCAAGAGTTTCCCGCTCGTGGCTCATGTAGGCCTTCGCAGTTTCCACGAGATTCGGAATCAAATCATAACGCCGCTTGAGTTGCACATCGATCTGTGAGAAAGCATTCTTATACAGGTTCCGCAATCTGACGAGCCCGTTGTATAGCGTCATCGCGAAAATCCCGACAACGGCAAGCAGTCCGATCACTACGAGAAGCACCACGATTCCTGTTCCAATTTCCAACATGCTGTTTTTCTAAACCCATCATCCCGGCATTGCAAGCCGCTTCCAAGCACTTCATCAGAAGGTTGATTTCCCTCAACTTCAGATTTCAGGCTAATTCGGCTTTCGAATAGGTTGCCTAGGGCTGGAAATGTTGCGAGAGTTCGCGCCCGGGGCTTCCTAAAATTTGAATGATGACAGCGTTTCTTTTCAGTTGTGAGCATGCGACTTGTGCGGTGCCAGAGGCATACCGTGAGTTATTCCGGGGTTCCGAGGATGTGGTCACTTCGTTGGAGGGCTGGGAGCCGGGGGCGCTGAATTTGGCGCAGGGCTTTGCGATGAAGTTCCGGACGCCGCTGGTGCACGGGGATCTGACGCGGCTGTTGATCGACTTGGAAATGGATGGCGAGGCGCGCTGGAGCCGATTTTCGCAAAAACTTCCAGAGGCGACGCGGGCGAAAATAGAGGAGCGCCATGAGCGCAAATATCGGCAACTGCTTGGCCAGCGCATCGCGGAGGATCTGCGGCGGCATGATGCGGTCTTGCATGTGATGGTCCACACGCTGCCGGAGCGGGAGGGGGCGGTGCTGTTGGAAACAGTGGCGGGCGCGGGCTTGGCCGAGGAGCTGGCCGCGGCGTGGCGCACGGCCTTGCTCGGGATGGACTTGGATGTGCGGCATGTGAAAGATGCGGTGCAGTCGGGGCTGGGTGCGCATCTTGCGGCGGATTTCCCAGTGGAGCGGTATGCGCAGGTGCGGCTGCGTGTCTCGCAATCGTTCTTCTTGGAGGGGAAGCCATTGCGCTGGGAAACGCTGAAAAAGGCTTTGCTGGATTCGTTGGCCGCTGCGGTGGAGCCGACGTAGGGCTAGATGCGGGAAACTTCAGCGGCCGAGCAGGCTTTTCGATTGGTCCATGGTGATGGAACGTTGTTGCTGCCAGTCCACAATCTTGGGTTGGATAAAGGATGCGCGGCGATTCTCGATGGCATCGTTGGAAGGTTTGGCGAGGTTTTCCTTAGAATCCTCGCGGGCGGAGTTGGTGGCGAAGCGGTTGGTCTGGTAGCGGCTGGGGAGATTGGCGGCGGTGCCGGCTTCGCGGGATTTCCGGCCTTGCAGCGGGGAGGTGGTTTTGAAGCGGCTGGCATCGGTATTGCCGGCGTAATCCCGGGTGGTGAACTGCTTGTTGCCTGCCCAAGCGGTCTTTTTGTATTCGCCGGTTTTAAATTCCTTTTTTTTAAAAGATTTCCCGGCAAATTGGGAGTCCGCTTGGTTTTCAAACTGGCTGCGTTTATCGTTGTTGGAGACCCATTTACCATCGCTATCTTGGGAAAAGCCGTTTTTCTCATTCATGCGCTGGCTGAGTGGCTTGAAGCTGGAGGCAGCGTTTTTTTTATCGGCTGAGGAATCTGAGGCACAAGAAGCGAGAAGCAGCAGCGGTGCGAGAAGGCTGGGAAGGAGGATTTTCATGGGTTGAAGAGGCGTTTTTCGAGGGCCAGATCCGGGAGTGCTCCAAGCTCGAGGGCTTTTTGGTAGTGGCTGTGGGCGAGTTCCAGGCGTTTGTCTCTGGCACACAGAAGCGCGAGATTGAAGTGGGGCTCGCTGGGCATGGGGTCTGCGGAGATGGCGGATTTGAAATTCAATTCTGCCTCGTTGTAGCGCCCAAGGATGTAGGCGATATTGCCGAGGGCGGCGTAACTTTTTGCATCGTCCGGGGCGAGGGCGATGGCATCTTTGAATTGGATTTCTGCGGCCGTGAGGTCGCCCGTTTTCATCAGGGAGTAGCCCAGCATGCGGCGGGCGTATGGATTATTGGCATCCAGCTCACCAGCGCGGCGGAAGATATCCACTGCGGATTCCGGATCATTGAGTTTCAAATTGACCACCCCGAGCTTGCAGAGAGCGGAGATGCTGCCCGGATGTTCCTCGATTATCATTTGGAGCAGCTCGCGGGCGGGCATGAGGCGGCCGGAGAGGAAGGCTTTCTCTGCGGTGCGCTCGAAGATGGCGATGTCCTGGTTGAGTTCGGTGGTGTTTTTCCCGACGGTGTTGCGGTCTTGGGCGAAGGGGGAGATGAACTCGCCATCGACGTTTCTGTCCGCGAGCAGGCGTTGCTCGTCTGGGGTGAGTTGGACTTCTTGGGAATCAAAGAGCTTGACGGCCTCGGCGAGTCTCGGGTCTTTGGAGCCGAGGTCTTTGGCGGCTGCCAGCATGAGATCACGGGCTTGGCGGCGGCGTTCTTGGACGCGGAGCTGGCGTTGGATGATATCGCGGAGGATTTCAACCTCGGCAGGATCGGCGGAGGTTTGGCCTTCGGCGAGGGCGGATTGTTCGCTTTTAAGGCGTCTCTCGAGGGTGGCGAGGCGTTCGTCTTGCTCGCGTTTTTCTTGGTGGAGTTTAATGATTTGGGACTTGGCGATGGCGAGATCGCGGAGGGCATCGGTGATATCGTCCTTGGCGGCGTTGTTGTCCTCATTGAGGCGGGTGACTTTGTCGTTGGCTTCGCGCAGATTCTTGGCGAGGCCCATGTTTTGTTCGATGAGTTGTTGGATGCGGCCGGTTTCGTTGAGCTTGAGCAGGGCGCTCATTTGATCGCGCTCGATGAGCAGGTTATCATGTTGGGCGCGGAGATCGGAGGAGGCGGCGTTGCTTTCTTCGAGTTGTTTGATAAGGCCGGTGATGGTGGAGTTTGCCTTGGCGAGCTCGAGGTTTTTCCCTTCAAGTTCTCTTTCGAGGCTGCGGAGTTGGTTGCGTTGGCCAGCGACGACGGAGTTGGAAATTTTGCGTTCGGCGCTGAGATCGCGATCAAGATCGGCATGCTTTTGCTGCATGATTTTGAGGTCGGTCTCGAGAGTGGCGATGCGGGCGAGGGCATCGATGTGGGAGGTGCGGCTCTGAGTGAGGGCGGTGCCCATGGCGAGGCGTTCTTGTTCCAGCTCGGCGATGCGGGAGTTCAGCGCTTTGACTTCTGCGACCACCGGGCTGGTGGCGAGGCGGGCGCGAAGGGCCTGGAGATCGGCCTCGGCGGCTTTGAGCTGGGATTGGGCGAGAGAACTGCTGTTGAGGTTCTGACTTTGCTGGCGGAGGCGCTGGATTTCGGACTCGGTCTCGGCGATGCGGCGGGCATCGAGCGGGTTGACCTCGAGGATGCCGGGACTGGGTGGGAGTATGTCCTGGGTGGGATCGATCAGGGAGCCGGGGATTTTTTGGCCACCTTCAAACTCTGCAATGACATTCTGGTTCTTCCTCCGCTGTTCTTCGGCTTTGGGCTGGATGCGGGTGAGGGATTCGACATTCTTCGCGAAGCGGCTATTGACCATGCCCGGTTTCCAAGCGGGGTAGTTTTTCTGAATGGCTTGGATGATTTTCTGCGCCTGTTGGAGCTTTTCCGCAGCGGCGAGGTAGTTCGCTTCTGTTTCTAGTTTTTCTGCGGCACGGTTAGCGAGGTAGCCTTGGAAATAAACATCCGAGGGATCAAACTGGGCGGACTGGAGCGGCGGCGGGGCTTGGCCGAAGCTGAGTGAAGCGGCCGCCAGCCACGTGGCGGTGCCGAGCTGATAGCAGATAAGGCGCATGGGTTTCTCAATCCAATTCATCGTCAAGGCCGGAGATTATCCTCAAGCGGCCAGCGGAGCAAGCGGGGATTGTAAGCTTGTGGTCGAGAAAATTGAATCGTGGTGAAGGGAGAAATTTTTACCACGGATTATACAGATTGAAGAGAATGAATGTGAGGTCTCTTCTGTTTGGAATTCCGTGTTTGAAATCATGCACTGCTGGCTGGTGCTTGAATGAGCAGGCAATCTTCGAGAAATGGCTGGAGCGGGCGAAGCAGCGCGGAGCCTTGTTCGAGAAACTGGCTGCGGAAACGGTTCTCGATGCGGCGGAGGGCGACGTCCAGGTCCGCGATGACGAGCTCGTTCGAGCGGCCGCGGATGATCGCGACGAGGCAGGCGAAACTGCCTTGGCGGGCGATGGCGGTGCGTTGGTTGCTGAGTCCGAAGTCACTGCGGATTTGTCCGTCGCAACTGGCAAAGGAGACCAGGGCGAGGCTGGCGGCATCAAGGAGGAAAACTCCATCGACTTGGAAGCGGTGAGTTTTTTCAAACAAAATATCCTAGTAGGTGCGGCTGGTGAAAAGCGCTTGAAGCTGGCTGAGGCTGGGGGCGACGGCGGCGGGTTTTGGGCCGCTGGTCTCCAACTGGATAACGCGGAGCTCGAGCCGCTCCAAGTGGCGACCCACGATGATCTCGCGGATTTTCTCGACGGTTTGAGAAGGATTGAGGGCGGGAAGAGTGAAGGTCATAATTTTCCCCATGGTGGAAACGGCAGACTTTTCCATTGCCTGATGCGCGCGAAGGTGTGAGCGCTGAATGACCAGCGAGAGACCCCATGAAATGTAAATAAGTTCCAGAATCCTTCGTTTTATGTGAATTTTGACAAATCTTTAGTAATTCATATTACACTCATAATCAACGGTTTATGAAAAAAGTGAATCGTTGAAAGACAAGACCGCAGGGATCGTGTAAAGGATGCTGAATGTCTCTCGAAGAAGATGAAAAAGGAATTGTGGCGAATGAGCGGGATGCTGTTTTGGGCCAAGCCTATGCCAAAACCCGCAAGAGCTTGATCGCAAGACTTGATAATTGGGAAGATCAACGGGCGTGGGATGATTTCTATCAGACCTACTG
>Ga0105045_10004754_pt1 | contig 11843 bp, 13 predicted proteins | sample MAT02_FD_78089 | JGI IMG/M metagenome (GOLD analysis project Ga0105045, IMG submission 78089) | Freshwater microbial communities from Lake Fryxell liftoff mats and glacier meltwater in Antarctica - MAT-02 (megahit assembly) | ecosystem: Environmental > Aquatic > Freshwater > Ice > Liftoff... | reverse complement strand
GGAAGGCACGGGTGGTCAGAAGTTCCGGGAACTCTACATGCTCGACTCCAAGCCGATCATCACCGGCGAGTCGCTCACTGATGCGCGCCCGACCACGGATCCCGTCGACGGCAACGTGGTCACCTTCACGCTCAACAGCGAAGGCGGCCGGCGTTTCCGGAATGAAACGGCCAAGAACCTCAAGAAGAGCATGGCGATCGTGCTCGACGACAAGGTGGTCACGGCACCCACGATCCAGAGCCCCATCGGCCGCAACGGCCAGATCTCGCTCGGCGGCGCATCGCTGCAGGAAGCGCAGGATCTCGCGCTGGTGCTGCGCGCCGGCGCGCTGCCGGTGCCGCTCAAGATCACCGAGGTGCGCAATATCGGCGCCAGTCTCGGTCAGGACTCCATCGATCGTGGTGTGCTCGCCTTGTTCATCGCCGTTGGGCTGGTGATGGTCATCATGATCGGCTATTACCGGTTCGCCGGCATGCTGGCCGTTGCGGCGCTGATCCTGTATGTGTTGTACACGCTCGCGGTGCTGGCCGGCTTCAACGCGGTGATCACGCTGCCCGGTCTCGCCGGCTTCGTACTCTCGGTTGGTATCGCCGTTGACGCCAACGTGCTGATTTTCGAGCGCATTCGCGAAGAGATCGACGGCGGAAAGTCCACGCGTCTCGCCATCGACGAGGGCTTCAAGCACGCGCTGTCGGCCATTGTCGATTCGAGCGTGACAACGATTCTGTCTGGTGCGGTGCTCTATCAGTACGGCTCCGGTCCAGTGCGTGGTTTTGCGGTAACCCTCATCGCGGGCGTGGCAGCGTCGCTCTTTACGGCGTTGTTCGTCAGCAGGACCTTCTTCATGCTCTGGCTGCAGCAAACCCGCGGCGCCAAGGCGTTGAGCATCTGAGTCGTTCATGATCCGCATTTTTCATCACACCACGTTCGATTTTCTCCGTCATTGGCGCACGGCCGCGATCATCACCGCGGTGTTTATTGCGCTGGGCATCGGATCGTTCGCTGTCTCCGGCCCACCGGACTACTCCATCGAGTTCACCGGTGGCACGTTGATGCAGCTGGAGTTCACGACGCCGCCAGACGTCGCGGCCATCCGCTCCACGGTGGAGTCGGCAGGCGTGACGGGCGCTGAGATCACCCAGTACGGCGAAGCCACCTCGTACACGGTTCGCGCCCAGGATGAAGCGTCCGTCGAAGAGCAGGCGGGCGGCGCCGAGGGCGTGGCCGGCAAGATCAAAGCCGCGCTGATCCAGCGTTTCGGCGCGGGGGAAATCACGGTCGTTCGGACTGAAGCGGTCGGCCCGAAAGTGGGTGCCGAGCTGCGTCGTGGCGCCTGGCTTGCCCTGCTCCTGACGTCGATCATCTCGCTCATCTATCTCGCGATTCGCTTCGACTGGCGTTTCGGCACTGCCGCTGTGTTGTCGCTCGTACACGATGTGCTGCTCACCATCGCCTTTATCAAGCTCTTCGATATTGAAGTCTCGCTGACGGTCGTGGCGGCCATCCTCACCGTGCTCGGCTATTCGGCCAACGACACGATCATCATTTTCGATCGTGTCCGCGAGAACCTCAAGAAGCATCGTAATGTGTCGCTGTACGATACGGTGAATCGTTCCATCAACGAGACGCTGGGTCGTTCCATCATGACGCACGCGACCACACTTGCCGCAACGCTCGCGCTGTTGTTCTTCGCCGGCCCGGTGCTGCGTCCCTTTTCGATCGTGATGGCGTTTGGCGTCATCGTGGCCGTCTTCAGCTCCATGTATGTGGCGTCGTCGTTGCTCATTTATATCGAGCATCGGTACCCGCGTGACACCGACGACAAGAACAAACGCCGGGAAGCGCCAGCGGTCACGGCCGGCAAGGCGTCCCAGGCGGCCAAGACACGTACCGCAGCGCCGGTTCGCTGAGCGCGCTTCACGCGCACACGCACGAGCTGATGAGCGAGCCGGCCAGCACGCTCTTCGCTGACAGTCACGTGCATCTCGCCGACGCGCAGTTCAGCGCGGACGTCGACACCGTAGTGGCGCGGGCCCGGGATGCCGGGGCTCGCGCCATCGTGTGTATCGGGGAGTCGCCGACCACCGCACTGCGCGCCGCGGAAATTGCGGGGCGCTATCCGGGACTCATGTGGTTCACGTGCGGACTGCATCCGCACGACGCCACGCATTGGAACGATGCGCACCCCGACGCAGTTCGTAGGGCGGTGAAAGCCGGTGCGGTCGCCATTGGAGAGTGCGGGCTCGACTACCACTACGACCACAGTCCACGTGCCGTACAGCGGGGCGTCTTCGCCGAGCAGCTTGCTCTGGCCGCCGAACTCGATCGCCCCGTGGTGGTGCATACGCGCGAGGCCGAGGCAGACACATCGGCAATGCTCAGGGAAGCGGCGATCAATGGCGTACGCGGTGTCCTGCATTGCTTCACCGGCTCGCACGCGCTGGCCGCCACGGCCATCGAGCACGGCTGGGCGGTGTCCTTCAGCGGCGTGGTCACGTTCAAGAAGTTTGTCGACGACGAGCTGCTGCGCATGGTCCCCGACGACCGGCTCCTGGTGGAGTCGGATGCACCGTATCTGGCGCCGGTTCCGCATCGAGGGCACCGAAATGAGCCCGCGTGGGTATCTCACACGCTGGACCGCGTCGCCCGGGCGCGCGGCGTCTCGACGGAGGAACTGGGCAAGCTGACGCTCCGCAATACACAGCAATTCTTTCGGCTCACCTGAGTTCCTGCTCTCCTCCTGCTCCGCCTGACTGTGCCACTCGAAACGCTGCACACTGATCACGCTCCCGCCGCCATCGGCCCGTACGCGCAAGCGGTCAAGGCCAACGGCTTCCTCTTCACGGCTGGTCAGATCCCACTGCACCCCGACACCATGCAAGTGACCGGGACAACGGTCGCCGAGCAGACGGAGCAGGTGGTCAAAAACTTGTCGGCGGTTCTGGCCGCCGCCGGCTGCGATTTTTCGCACGTGGTCAAGACCACGGTGTTCCTGCGCGATATGGTCGACTTCGCCGAGATGAATGATGTGTATGCGCGCGCCTTTGGTGCGACGCGTCCGGCACGCTCGACGGTCGCCGTGGCTGGTCTTCCGCGCGATGTGCGTGTGGAGATCGAGCTCGTCGCCGTACTCAGCTAATCCGGCCGTCCGTCGTCTCATGCTTACGCCTCGCGTCGTGTCGTTGCTCGTGGTGGTGCTGGCGCTTGTCGCCGGCCTGCCGCACGTGGCATCGGCGCAGGTAATCCCGGACTCCGTACGTCGCGACACTGCCGCCATCACACCCGTCATTATGTTGCCCGATTCGGCGCCGCGATTGCGCCGGCAGAACGCCGTGCTGCGTGCGCCGCTCTCACCGCGTCGCGCGTTCCTGTACTCGTTTGCGCTTCCTGGGCTCGCGCAGTCTCGGCTCCAACGCACTACCTCTGGTGCACTCTTCGCCGGCGTGGAGATGGCGGCGTTTGCCATGCTACGGCGATCAATGTCCGATGTGCGCGAAGTTCGTCGGCAAGGCAGTGACACCGTGTCCGGCGACTTCACCGTGAATCCCAGCACCGGCGCGCTTACTCCCGGACTTCGCGTGCCGCCGCGATTCGAGGCAGGACTTGAGCGCACACGCCAGCTGCACGTGGAAGACTGGATTGCCGCGATTGCCTTCAATCATCTCATTTCGGCCGCCGACGCGTTTGTCTCGGCGCAGCTCTGGGACGTGCCGACACGCGTCGCGTTCGTTCCGTCATCGCGTGGACTGACGCTCGTGGCGACGGTGCGATTCTGATGCGTGTGCTCAGCCGTGCCGCGTCGTGCGACGGGAAGTGGAGCGCGTGAATCCAGCCAGCGGGGAGACGTCGTATAGTGCGCAGGACGGCACGGCACCGCGTGTCGGCGCCGCCGCGACCTCTTCGGAAGCCGACGTGGCCGACCGTGCACTGCTGGCCCGCATCCTGAAAAAGGATGCAGACGCATTCGCGACGTTTTATGATCGCTGGTCGGCCACGGTGCGCGGCTTGGTCGCGCGCATCGTCGGTGAGCCGGCGGACACTGACGAAGTTGTCGAGGAGGTATTTTGGCAGGTTTGGCAGCAGGCGGATCGGTTCGATGGGGAGCGTGGTCGGGTGGCCGTCTGGCTGCTGACCATCGCTCGCAGTCGCGCACTCGACCGCGTGCGTGCCCGAAAGCGCCGCCGCGATGATGTGGCGGACACGCGGGACGACGGTACATCACGTCTCGATCAGATGGCGGCCGATGATTCTGCCTTCGATCCCGCAGAGTTCGCCGACCAGCGCGCCCGTGTGGCCGCAGCCCTGTCCGAGCTGCCCGTTGAACAGTGTGAGGTCGTGACGCTTGCGTACTTCTCGGGACTGAGTCAGGCGGAAATAGCCGAGCAACTCGATTTGCCGCTCGGCACGGTGAAAACGCGTACGCGACTCGCCTTCAGCAAGCTGCGCGACTCTCTTGCTAACCTGTGGGACGACGAGCCATGAGCGTCGAGTCGAACAATCCGGTGCCAATGAGTGCATCATCCGAGGACGATCCTGCAATCCTCGCGGCGCTGGCGTTCAGCGTGCCGCCGGCGCCTGCGTCGCCCGCCGATCCCGTGCGGGCTCGCCTGCTCGCGCGCGCGGTTGCAGATGTCGCGACGCACGGTGCAGCCAGCTCACCGACTCTCGTCGCAGCAACGCGCACATCGCCGGTTGAGGCGGTGGCGGCATCACCCGGCGCTGCAGGTGCGCCGCGTCCTGCCACATCGCGTCCGGTCGCCGATGTAGTGCCAATCACGCGCGGATCACGGAGCGCCTGGTGGGTCGCCGGGCTCGCGTCACTCGCGGCCGCCGCCAGTCTGTTGCTCGTGTTGCGTGCGCAAACCGAACGCGCCACTCTGCGCACGACCGTGGCCACGCTCGAGCAGTCGCGCGCCGAGGCGCAGCAGCGTCTCGATTCCCTCGCCATCGCACTTGCTGAACGTGAGCAGCAGCTGGCCAGTGTGACCGGGCCCGACGTCGCTGTGGTCGAGCTGGCGTCCACCTTGTCGCTACCGCCCGCAGGTCGCATGTTCTGGGACCGCGCTTCGGCGCGCTGGACGTTCGTGGCGAACAACCTGCCTCAACTCGCGCCCGGCCGCACCTATACGCTCTGGCTTGTCACTGCCGAAAGGCAGATTCCGGCTGGTAACTTCACGCCTGACGCAAACGGCACGGCTGTGGTTCGCGCCACTTACGAGCTGCCGCGTACCGCACTGGCGGCCGTCGCCGTCACCGAAGAACCCGGGGGCGGCGTGCCCAAGCCGACGGGAGACATTTTTCTCATCGGTACCACATCCACCGCAGGATCGCGCTGATGTCGTTGTTCGGGGACACCGCCGGAATCTGCCCGTGACGGCCGACGCGCCCATTGGCGTGTTCGACAGCGGGATCGGCGGGTTGACTGTGGTGCGATCGCTGCTCACGCGATTGCCCCACGAGCGTATCGTGTACGTGGGCGATACGGCGCGCGTGCCCTACGGGCCAAAGAGTCCGGATACCGTGCGCCGGTACGCCGACGAAATCGCGCGGTGGCTCGTCGGTGAAGGCGTAAAAGCGATCATCGTGGCGTGCAACACAGCCACGGCGCACGCACTGACCCAGCTGCAAAAGCATATGCTTGTGCCTGTCATCGGCGTCGTTGAGCCTGGCGCCCGCGCCGCCGTGCGCGCCGCCGGATCGGGACCCGTCGGCGTCATCGGCACTGTTGGCACGATCGATAGCGGCGCCTACGAGCGGGCCATCCATGCGATTGCGCCCGACATGCTGGTGCTCGCGCGCGCCTGTCCGCTCTTCGTACCACTCGTGGAAGAAGGGTGGCTGGATCACCGGGTCACGCGCGAGGTCGCGCATGAGTACCTCGATCCATTACTCGCCGACGGGATCCGGGCGCTCGTGCTCGGCTGCACGCACTACCCGTTGTTGGCGCCGCTACTTGCCGATCTCGCGGGTGCGAACGTCACCCTTATCGACTCCGCCGACGAGACGGCCGCCGCAGCCGCCGATATCCTCGATGCGCTCGGCCTCTCGGCCGCGCCGAGGGCAACACCGCCGCGCCATCGGTTCGTCGCCTCAGACGCGCCGGACCGATTCCTCGCGCTCGGACAGCGTTTTCTCGGCGCCACGCTCGATCACGTGGAGCACGTCACTTTCGGCTGAACCGATCCACCGCAAGAGCGACACGTCGCCGTCGGTCACGCGCAGATACTGGCGGTCCAGATACCACGCGCCGGCGTTGCCGTACACGCCGCGCCCCGCCTGCGTGAGGGCCGGTATGTGGGAGTGCCCGAACACCACGAGTTCCGGGTCGTCTGCGCGTTGCATCCACGAGGCGGCGACGGCGTGTAGACCGCGCCCTTCGTCGCCTGCGCGGCGTGCTCGGCTGGTGTGGGACGAGCGCAGCGCGAGCCAGGTGGCCCAGTTCGGATGCAACCAGCTGTAGAGTTTCATCGACAGCGGATGACGAAGCACGGTGCGCAGCCGTCGATAGGGCCGATCCTCCACCGCTCGAAGCCCGTCCCCGTGGGCCAGGCGCACGCGCCACGCCCCGAACCGCCCATTCCATGCCTCGAGCGTGTACGTGGCGCCGGTCATCGCCTGCAGCGTGTCGCCGCCCCAACAATCGTGGTTGCCGCCAATCCAGATCACCGGGATTCCGGCATCGCGCAAATCGGCCAGCGCCGCCAGCACCCGAAACCCGGTGCGCGGAATCGCATGCGTCCAGGCAAACCAGAAATCGAAGACGTCGCCCATGATCACGAGCGACCGGCCGCGTTCGGGGACCTGCCGCAGAAACTGCAGGAGATCGTCCTCGGCAGCCGGATCCGCGATGCCGAGATGCACGTCGCCGAGCAGGAGAACGGGAGTGGGAAGCACGCGAAGAGTTTAACGTGCAGTGGCCGTGTGAACAAATCCCGCACGCTTTGTGGCACCGCTTGAGCGAGGCAGGGTCTGCCCACCATCTTCAGGAACTGACGCGATTTCCCTGACCCAGAGTGCATGACCGAGTCCACGTCGTATGAACAGGTGTCCGAGGTGCGGGTGCGCTACGCCGAAACCGATCAGATGGGCGTGGTGTACCATGCCAACTATCTGGTGTGGTGCGAGATCGGTCGGACCGACTTTATTCGGGCGCTTGGACGATCCTACGCCGACATGGAGCGCGATGGTGTGACACTCGCCGTGAGCGACGCCAGCCTGCGCTTCCTCGCGTCCGCACGCTACGACGATCGCGTGCTGGTGCGCACAACGCTGACCGAACTGCGCTCGCGCGGCATGCGCTTTGGCTATCGCATCGAACATGCAGATTCAGCACGCGCGCTGGTCACGGCAACCACCTCACTCATTGCGCTCGACGCCACAGGCCGTCCGACGCGATTGCCCGCTTCGGTACAGCAGCTGCTGCACCGGGCCCAGCCATCGCCGGCCGACGCGTCATGACAGCGCTCGCGAGGTCCATCGTCGCGTTGTGCGCGCTGCCGGTCACGTTGGCCGCGTGCGCTGGTGCGGCGAACCGCACATCGGCGAATGCGCCGAGTCCGGCGGTGGCCGCGTACGCCGTTGACGCACACTTGCTGCGCATGGCCGATACACGGCGTGCAGACACGCTGCTGCTTGATTCCGTGCTGTACAGTCGCGACACCTCGGCGTTGGCACAGGCTCGCCGTGCACGAGCGGCGCTGCTCATCGGACAGCTGCAGCTGCGTGCGCGTTACACGGCCGCCCGACGACTGTTGGTGCACCCCGACACGGCGGTGGCTGCGTCTGCCGCGTTTGCGCTGGGCCTCGCGCGTGACACCGCATCAGTGCCGGCACTCTCACGCGCGCTTGCGGGCGCGCCTGAGGTCGTGGCTGCGGAAGCCGCCTGGTCACTCGGTCGCATTGGTGAGCCGTCGCGTGTCGCGCTGGTGAACGCCCTGCGCGGCGACGCCGACGTGCGCGAGGCCGATCAACGGGGATCCGTGCGCAGCGCGCCGGTGCGCGCGGCGTTGCTGTTCGCGGCGTCCACGCTCAGGCCAGTGCCGACAGCCGAAGTGGTACCGTACCTTCTCGACGAGGATGCATCGGTCGCCTTCGCAGCCGCTTACGCGATCTCGCGACCGCGTGCGGTGAGCGGTACCGGAGCGCTGCTCGCGCAGGCCTCTCACCGGAATGCGATGGTGCGCGTGCAAGTCGCGGCCGGCGCAGCGCGCAGCGCCACAGGTGATAGTCTCGCCACGCAGGCGCTGACGGTGCTGCGCGCGCTGCGACGCGACGCCGACGCGCAGGTGCGGGTCCAGGCAACGCGCTCGTTGGCGTCACACACAACAGCCGCGGACGTGCGCGACCTCCTGCTCGAAAGCGCGCGTGATTCGATGGTGGCCGTGCGGGTGACCGTGGCAGAAGTGATCGAACCGCTGATCGCGCGCGATTCGCTCACGTGGCGCACGTTGTTCAACGCCGATACCACGTTCATGGTGCGCCGTGCACTGCTCGAGGGAGCGGTGCGGAACAACGCGCTACTCGACGCGCTCGATGCGTGGCGAATGAATCCCGATCCATGGGTGCGGGCGGCGGCACTGGAGTTGTCCGCCAACGTGCCGGCCGCCGCGCCACCGCTGACGCGACTTTCGTGGGCGCGACGGGATCGCGCGGACCGCGTGCGAGCTGCGGCTGTTTCGGCGCTCGCCAGCGGCGCGGACTCCGCGCCGCTTCGCGACACCGTGCGCTCGTATCTCGGTGATCCCTCGTCGGCGGTGCGGGCGGCGGCGCTCGGTGCGCTGGCCGGTCGCGCCACCGTGACCGATGTGCCTTTGGCAATGGTGCGCTATGCCACCGACTCGTCGCGCGCTCAGCACGTGGTGCGTGCGGCCGCGCTTCGCCTGATCGCCAGCGCCTGGCGCCGCGACAGTGTGCACTTTGACGCTCCGCTCCGGGCACAGCTGGCTCGGCTGCAGCCGCCCTCGGACCCACTGGTGCTGCGCAGTGTAAGTGCGGTCACGCCACTGGCCGCCTGGTTCGGCGGTGATCGCGAGGTCCGCACGCTCGGCGAATACGAGCGCGTGGTCCGCGACATCCAGCATCCCGACGTGCCGATACGCGCAACGCTGCGCACGACGCGCGGCGATATCACCCTCGAGTTCTTTGTGGCCGACGCTCCGCTCACGGTAGACAACTTTGTCCGTCTCGCCCGTCAAGGCTATTTCACTGGCACGCGGTTTCATCGCGTGATCCCGAACTTTGTCGCGCAGGATGGCGATCCGACGGGCACGGGAAGTGGCGGCCCCGGCACCAGCGTTCGCGACGAGCTGAATCGGCATCGGTACACACGTGGTGCGGTGGGTATGGCGTTGTCGGGGCCGGATACCGGCGGCAGCCAGTACTTCCTCACGATCACGCCGCAGCCGCATCTTGATGGTGGTTACACGGTTTTTGCGCGCGTTACGGAAGGTCTCCAAGTGATGGATCAGCTGGTGCTTGGCGATCGCCTGCTCGAGGTCATCGTGCAATGAGCTACCCGGCGTTCGCTCGCTTTGGCACAAAATTGCTACCGCTCCTGCTGCTTGGTGTGGCCGCCTGCGCCCCCAAGGCGCGCCCCCTGCTCGGCGTCGAGACGCGGCGATCGTTGCCTGCGGCGGAACTGCCCCCTACACCGCAGATGCTGCGTTTCGACTGGACCTACGCCGACGAAACATTTGATGTGAAGGGCGAGGGCGTCGTGCGCGCGGGCCCTCCGGATCGGGCGCGACTCGATTTGTTCATCGCCAACGGCTACGGCAACGGCATGGCCATCTTGCAGGGCGATTCGCTGTTCGTCCCGGGAATCGACCTGATCCGTCGATTTCTGCCGCCGCCGCCGCTGCTCTGGGCCGCGCTTGGTCGACTGGCCTTGCCGGCTGGCCGCGACACGGTCGCGCGACTTGATGGTGATACATTACGGGCAGACATCTCCGGCACGGCAACAGACCAGCGCACCTGGCGCGTGCATTTTGTCGCTGCGAGACTGGCGCGTATCGAGCGCATCGACAACGGTCGCGTAGTCGAGTGGGCGGAGCGTGTGCCGCTCAGCGACAGCACACTTCGGCTGCGCTACGTGCACACCGCGGGACGCCGCTCGCTTCAGTTGTCCGTCACTGAAATCATCAATATTCCAGAGGGGTTCGACGATGCGATCTGGCGTAAGCCATAACACCCTGCTGCGTCACGCCCGCTGGCTTGCGGTGATGCCGCTGTTGGCGTTCACCGGTTGCGTGTACGGATTCTCCGGTGGCGGATTGCCCCGCGAAGTGCGCACCGTCGCGGTCTTGCCGTTCGAAAATCTCACGCCTGTACCCGAGGTGCAGCGCGAGTTGTTCGAGGCCATGCGCAAGGCCATGACCGATCGCCTCAACTTGCGAGACGCGCCGGCCGATCGCGCCGATGTGCTCGTCACTGGCACGATCAAGAGTTACGACGTCGATTTGCCGGTGGGAGTGACTGCCGATCCGCGTCAAGCGACGTCCGCAAGTCGCAAGCTGGAATTGGTCGTTGATTTTGTCATCACCAATCAGGGCACCGGCGCGATTCTCACGGAAGGGAATGGACTCAGGCGGGAATCCCAGTACGCGGAAGGCGGCGAAGCGCAGGGCCGCAAGAAGGCCATCGATCAGCTGATCAACGGCCTGATCGACGGCATGCTTTCGCAGTGGTAGTGCGGTGTCTGCGCTGACGTCGCGAGGCGTGAGACACCCGGCGCACAAGCTGATGTCGTGGAACGCGGTCGTTAAGTGGCGCACACGCGTCGCCGGGCCCGTTGTCTTCACGAACGGCGTGTTTGACTTGCTGCATCCTGGACACATCGACGTGTTGCTCGGCGCGCGGGCCGAAGGTGCGGCGCTCGTGGTGGGGCTCAACAGCGACGCCTCGGTGCAGCGGCTCAAGGGGCCGTCGCGTCCCGTGCGACGGCAGGACGAGCGCGCCTATGTGCTCGCCGCACTGGAAATGGTCGACAGCGTCGTGGTGTTCGACGAGGACACGCCGCTGGCGCTGGTGGAGCGTCTGCAGCCCGACGTGATCGTGAAAGGCGGCGACTATGCACCCGACACCATCGTCGGCGCGGATGTCGTGCGCGGCCGCGGCGGACGGGTGGTCGTGATTCCGCTGGTGCCCGGACAGTCCACCACGAGTATCATTGCCAAGTTGCAGTCGGGCCGCTCGTAACGCGCGAACGGGCCGTGATTGCGTCCTCTTGCCCGGATACGTCTTGTGAGTGACACCACGACTCCTGCTGTGATCACGCGTGCGGCCAACATCATGCGTCCCGTCACGATTGAACGTTCGGCGGCGCCCTACGCGGAGGGGTCGTGTCTCGTGTCGTTCGGCGACACGCGCGTGCTGTGTGCCGCCAGTGTCGAAGACAGCGTACCCGGATGGCGTCGAGGGAGCGGTCTGGGTTGGCTCACCGCCGAATACGCCATGCTACCGCGCGCCACACGGACGCGCACCTCGCGTGAGCGGAGCCAGCTCGGCGGTCGTACGCAGGAAATTCAGCGCCTGATCGGTCGCAGTGTGCGCGCGATGCTCGATGATTTTGCGTTTGGTGAGTTCACCGTGCGCATCGACTGCGATGTGTTGCAGGCCGACGGCGGCACACGCACGGCCGCGATTACCGGCGCAGCAGTGGCCGTGATTGATGCCTTCGACTGGCTCGTGCAGAGTGGACGAGCGCCGGTTTCGCCGATCAAGCGTCGGGTGGCGGCGGTTTCGGTGGGCGTGGTGAAGGGCGCACCCCAGCTTGACCTTGACTACGACCAGGATGTCGGGGCGGAAGTCGACATGAACGTGGTCATGAGCACGGAGGGGAAGTT
>Ga0105045_10004753_pt1 | contig 11844 bp, 9 predicted proteins | sample MAT02_FD_78089 | JGI IMG/M metagenome (GOLD analysis project Ga0105045, IMG submission 78089) | Freshwater microbial communities from Lake Fryxell liftoff mats and glacier meltwater in Antarctica - MAT-02 (megahit assembly) | ecosystem: Environmental > Aquatic > Freshwater > Ice > Liftoff... | reverse complement strand
TTCTTACGCTGGACGTTAAAACATCTAGCTAGACAAAAGCCTGTAAGCGCACTAAAGGCTAATACTGCTAAGTTAGCACCTTAAAAACATCCCCTATCCCCTGGCCCCTTATCCCCACCGAGTGGGGAAAGGGGAGAAAACCGTTTCTAGGCGAGGTTTTAGCCCCTCTCCAATTTTTGGGGAGGGGTTGGGGTGGGGATAAAAAAGCCTTATCTTAACGGTATTGCCCTATAGCCCTTTTTTCTTATCCCCCAAAATCCCCTTTTTCTCACCAATCAGTTTCGCACATTCCCCCCGTGTGCTATACTCATGCTCATGAACGATAAAAATATAACACACACCACATGGATAGACCGCGCACAAGCGCAGGGCATGGGCGGAATGATGCGCCTGCTGTTGGATATTGCCACGCCATTTGGCGTTATCGGCGCACAGGTGTTGTGGATAGCACAACCAATTGCGACCATTTTTGGCAAAGGGTCTGCTGTTGGCAACCTTGCCAAATGGTTAGAAGAACCCAATGCACTACGCGAGTTACGGGCGCGTTTAGATACCCGTCCCGTCTGATGACCAACCGATAGGGGATTGATTGTGAGCCTAGTAAATACCCAAATTGTAGCCATACTCGTCCTTGTCATTGTCTTTGTGGCGGTGGTCGGCGTACCACGTCTGCGCGGGGGCAACAAAAGACCGTTACGGCGTATTCGCGCCTATGACATGCTCCCTGCGATGGTGGGGAGTTCCATTGAAGCCGATAGACCAATCCATTTATCGTTAGGGAGTGCGGGTGTTGGGTCAGAGACCACACTACTCGCCATTGCCAGCGCCGAATTGGTTTATTATGTGGTGCAACGTGCCACCATTGGCGATACCCCGCCGATTGTGAGTGTGTCGAATCCGCTCACATTGCCATTGGCACAAGACACCTTGCGCCGTGCCTATCAGTCGCGGGGGTTATCGAATCGGTTTTCTGGATTATCGGCACGCTGGTATCCGAGTGGTAGCCGTTCCTTAGCATTTGCGGCGGGTGTCACCGCTATGATGGGTGTCGAGCGTCCATCGGGGCATGTGCTGGTGGGGAGTTATGGTGCAGAATTGGCGCTTATCCTCATGGGGACAAGTCGCAGGCGCGTGCCGACCATTGCCGCTAGTGACCAATTAGATGGACAGGCGATAGCGTATGTCATGTCTGATGCGCCCCTCATTGGTGAAGAAGTGTTTGTATCCAATGCCTATTTGGGCGAATCTGCCCGCACAGAAACCACTGCGCTCGATTTATTGCGTTGGCTGGTCATCCTCACCATGTTGGGTGGGGCGGTTGTCTCAATTATCAACAGGGGAGTTTAGGCGATGCGGATACGCTTAGGCGCGGCACTGGCTTCTGCGCTCACATTTGCGATTGGCTTGGTGGTTATTTTGGGCTTATTACTGCCCGATGAAACCCTTTTGCCACAAACATGGGTCAATCTGATACGCTCGGTGACGAGTGTTTTGTTGCAACTCACCACCATCACCGCCGCCCTCGCCATTTTGGTGGGCATATTTAACTTGTTGCTGGTGCATTTATCGCGCCTATTCAAGCGTGAGCGCGGATTTTTGTATAGCCTTGTCCTCATCATCAGCTTTTTTGTGGTGATTATCACCTACTTTTTTGCCCGTGAGGTCAATACCCTACTCCTAGAAAATATTCAACGGACAGTTGAATCGGCGCTGGCGGGATTATTGTTCTTTGCGCTGGTCTATGGGGCATATCGCATGATGCACCAACGGGTTACATGGGCAAGTGTCGTATTTATATTGGTGGTATTGTTTGTGCTAGTCGCCGCCTTGCCATTCGACATCCCCGCGTTGCAAGAAATTCGGGCTTGGCTGATGAGCATACCCGTGAATGCGGGAGCGCGTGGGTTGTTATTAGGGATCGCCCTCGCCACAGTGGTTACTGGTGTGCGCGTGCTAATCGGCGTTGACCGTTCCTATCGGGATTAAGGGAGTCTGAAAATGACTGATGATTTACTTCCACCATGGTTAAATGATGATTCCGATGATTCGGATGACAACGATTTACCCGATTGGTTGCAAAATGCCGATGATGATTCGCCACAGTCGCCAAAAAAATCGGGTGTGACGGGTGAATTGTCTTGGATGCAAGATGATAGCCCATCCAACGATAACCCGTCCAAAAAAGGGCGTGCCTCCACTGGGTTAACGGGTGAATTGTCTTGGAATCAGGCAGAGACACCCGACTTTTTGCAAGATATGTCGCCTGATGATTCTGCCACAATGGGCTATGACGACAATCAAGCTGATAACGATGATGATGCGCTCCCCGATTGGCTATCGGCTTCTGATGATGCAGATGATGACGATAATAGCGGGTTGCCTGCGTGGTTGGATGATGACGCGCTAGAAGAATCCGAACGACTCGTTCAACAAAGTTTCACCATGACCGATGAAATGTCTGTGGTGGATTTTTTGGATGAGGAAGATGATGAGGAGAGCGAAGAACTCCCCTCATGGCTCACTGATGAATCTCCAACAACATCCCAAAGCAATGTGTTTGCTGGCGCAGTAGATACCAGCACATGGGGCAATTTTGAAGGTAGTGATGAGCCAACCAATGAGGAATCGCTCACGGATGCCTTCACCGATGACTCGTGGATTAGTGATACAGAGACCCCCGACTTAGAGGAAGATTTTTCCGATTTATTTACCCAATCATCACCGACTAGCGACTTTAATCGTTCCGATTTGCCCACAACGGGTATGTTGTTTGGCGATGACGATTTCTCCAATGAAGTAGATGAGGGCAGTTTCGATTTACTCGGTACACCCAACGACATAGATAGTTTGCTCGGTGGAGACGATTTTGACCTGCTTGGTGAATTGAACGATGACGGCGATGATGCTCAAGCATTCGATTTATTTGGTGAATTGGCAGAACCACAAACCCCGATTGCCAATGAACTCGCCAATGACGATGATTTCATGTCAAATTTTGGCGATGATGATTTATTCGATGAGGATATAGACATAGATGCCCTTTTGGGTGAAGAAGACCCCTTCCGCCAATTTGATACCAATACTGTCAGTGAAGAGGCAGAAGATGACCTTAGCTGGCTAGAAGATATTAGCAATGTACCGTTTCAGGATACGCGCCCAGAGCCATTATTTAAGCCAGAGACCCGCGCCAAACTCTCCCAAAATTTGCCTCAATCGCAACCGGAACCAGAACTCGACATCGAGAATTATTTGGCAAGTTTGGATGATATGTCTTTGAGCAGTATCACAGGCGATGTTGATTTTGAATCGGCAGACCTCGACTTTGAGACATTGTTTGACGATAACCGTGAAGAAATGGGTATGAGTGGCTTATCGCCAGATGCCCCATCATGGCTCACCGACCTCACAGCCGTAACCGCAGGTGAAAATTCTGCCGCCGCCATTCTCAGTGGGCAAAAAGACCGTCCCGCAGAAGATTTGCCAGACCGCCTTAAGGCACTCCGTGAACGCGGGTTTGATGTGCAGTCTCATCCAAAGACCGATGCAGAGGTGTTATCGGCTCTGATGCCTGTATCGGGTGTGATGTTGTCCGATACCGCCGATTCTGCCATTGCGACAGTGGCACTCACGGCGGGGCAGGTGCAACGGGCAGAATTATTGCGGACAATTGTCGGCAATGCCCTAGAAGCCAATGAAGCCGATGAAAAAACACGCCGTCCACGCCGTTTGCCCATTGAGCGCCTTTTTATCACCGCCATTTTGCTCGTAGCGGTGCTTGCACCCTTCTTTTTGGATAATTTGCGAATCGGCGCACCGCCACCCAATCAATTTGTGGTGGGGTCGCGTCAAGACGCATTTTATCGGCTGATGGATACCATCCCTGCGGGCGTACACATCCTCATTGCGGCGGAATATGGCGCGATGAGCGCGGGTGAATTGGATATTGCTACCGAATCGGTGGTGCGTCATGTGTTGGCAAATGGCGGTATCCCTGTCATCATCAGTTCCAACGCGGTTGGGCTGGTGCGTGTGGATAACCTCATGGATACCATCGCGGCTCAAAATCGGCTTGTGGCAAATGTAGATTATGTCGTGGTGCGTTATTTGGTCACGGATGTGGTCGGTTTGCGGGATTTTAGCGAAAATCTGAGTAGCTACTTGGCATTTGATGTGGATGGCAACCGTACCCGCCTCGCTATTGACGACCTCAACGATTTTGCCCGTGTGGTGATTATCACCGAAAGCGCCGATAATCTGCGCCTATGGGGGGAACAAGTGTTACCCCTCATGACACAGCCATTTTTGGCAATCACCAGTTATAGCGCCGCACCCCTATCTGAACCCTATCTGAGTATTCGTGCAGGGGCATATCTGAGTGGCTATGGTGATAGCTACACCTATCAGACGATGGTCAACCGCCTATTAACGGGTGGTGAGGTGATTATCCCCACATTGCCCCCCACAGTGGAAATAATTATTCCCACCACAGAAGTGCCTGTGGTCATCCCCATTGATGCCGATAGCACCGCAGAAATCACCGAAATTTCGCCAATTGTGACCGAATCGGTGGTTGATACGACACCCGATGCGATAACCGCCACGCCCGATAGCGCGATTGTCACCACCGAAGCACCAACGGCGACATTGACAGCAATGCCATCAGCGACCCCAACGGCGACATTCACACCAACGCCATCGCCGACCCCGATTGTGGCGCGATTTGCGATTATCACCGCCGCCACACCGATTAATATCCGCCCAGACCCCAGCACCACCAACCCACCCGCTGGGGTGTTGCGACCAGAAGAACGCGCCCTCATCATTAATCAGGTGACGGGTGTGGATGGTCAACAGTGGTATAACATCACTTTTGTAAATAATGCGGGTGAGACGGTTATTGGCTGGGTGCGTGAAGATTTGATTCAAATCGAAGAGACCGTGCTTACGCCCACACCCACGCCTAGCATGACCCCTAGTAGCAAGCGGATGAGGATGATTATGAGGGTGGGCATCCCCCAAAAGGGACAAGAATCCACCCCAGAAATCACGCCAGAAGCCACACCATCGGCAGAGGCGACATTAGAAGCAGAAATCACGCCACAGGTGACGGTTACGGCGGTGGTCGTGCCAACGCTCCCCGCCGTGACTTCGATTGTGGTTGATATTCCCATGCCCGACACAGACCGCCTCATCGCCCCGATGGATGTTACAGACCGTCAGGCGCGTTGGGATAGCATGGCATTGGGGATTTTGGTGGCAGTGATTGTCATCGGCGTGGGTAATTTATTCAACCTTGTGCGGGTTATTTTCCGCAAACGGAGGCGCTAAAATATGGATGATATTGGGCTTATCATCGGCTTTGTATTCACATTGATGATTTTTAGTTATTTGTTGGGCGATAATTTTCTCTATCGGCTGGCGGTGTATGTCTTTGTCGGATTCACGGCAGGTTTCATCGCCATCATCACTGTCGAAAGTGTCATCGTCCCGTGGTTCGATACCACCCTATTTTCTGGCGATACCCCGCGCATCGGTTTGGGATTTATCCCCATCGTTATCGCGTTATTGCTCCTCTTTAAGACCACACAACGACTTGGGCGACTCGGCAATTATGGCATGGCGCTCATTATCGGTGTTGGTACAGCAATCGCACTCGTTAGCGCGATTGTGGGGACAATTATCCCGTTTGTGCTAGAAACTGCCGATACCAGCACCAATACATTGCCCAACGCGATTATTTTGTTTGTGGGAGTGGCGTGTTCGTTGGTCTATTTTCAATATAGCGCCCGCCAAAAACCCACTGGCGAAATTGTCCGCGCCCGCCCCATTCAACTGCTCAGTTTTGTGGGGCAGGGGTTCATTGTGGTGACACTTGGGGCGATGTATGCCGCCGCCATCCTCACTAGTTTGACCATTTTTACCGACCGAGTGCAATATTTACTCGCGCCAATTTTAGGGGGCTGATGCTATGGTACAAGATGTAGGTTCAATCCTCGCAGTAGATTTTGGCAGTGTGACCACCCGTGCGGTGCTAATAGATGTGGTGGACGGCGCATATCGGCTGATTGCCCGCGCCGAAGAACGCACCACCGATGGTTTTCCCGCCTCTGATTTGGATGTGGGGCTAGACCGTGTATTGCGCCAATTGACAGAGGTCACTGGTCGGCGTTTTCGGGATGATAACGGCGCGATGATTTCGCCAGAACGACCAGACCGTTCTGGGGTAGATTTATTTGCTATTACCGCCAGTTTGGGCAGACCATTACAGGCGGTAATTGTGGGTTTGGTGCCAGATGTGAGCATCGCCAGCGCCCTCCGTGCCATTGAAGGCACGTATATCGAGGTCAAAGCCACCCTCACATTGGATGATAAACGCGACCAAGAAGAACAACTCAATGCGATTTTGCTCAGTTATCCCGATGTGATATTTTTGGTTGGTGGCACAGAAAAAGGCGCAGAACGCTCGGTGTTGAGACTCGCAGAAGCCATTCGCCTGTCCGTGAGCCTCGCTAATAAAGCGCGTAGACCCATTATCATCTATGCAGGCAATAGCGCCCTCAGAGAGCCGATAGAAGCCTTGCTAGGTGGCTTGACGACATTTATCATCGCAGAAAATATTCGTCCATCGCTCCGCGAAGAACGGCTCGATTCCGCACGGCTCAAATTGGGCGATGCGTTTAATCAATATAAAGAAAGTCGTGACCAAACCTTTGCCACACTCAGTCACATGAGCCAAACAGGGGTATTGCCCACCGCACAAGGTTATACGATTTTGGCAGATTATTTGGGCAAAACCCAAACGGGTGGCATCACCCTTATTGATATGGGAAGCGCCAATAGCACCTTTGCTTTTTCGTCTGATGCGGGTGAATTATTTTCTAGCATCCGTCCCGATTTAGGGCTTGGGCATAGCGCCCCGCAACTATTAGAGTCGGTGGGCATCGAAGCCCTGCGCGAATGGTTGCCATTTAATATCACCACCACAGAACTTATCAATTATGCGTATAATAAGTCGTTGCGTCCACAAACCATCCCAATGTCGTTGCGTGATGTGTATATCGAACATGCCTTTTTGCGGGCGGGTATTCGGGCGATGATTTTGCGTGCCAACCCCGATTGGGAAAATACCCCTATGAATGTCGCGCAGGTCATTATGGCAGGCGCGGCACTCACCAAAACAGGGCATCATGCCTATGATGCGTTATTGGTACTCGATGCGTTGCAACCTGTCGGTGTGATGACGATGTATCAAGACCCGTATGCACTGGTCGCGGCGATGGGTGCAATCGCCCCATACGCCCCCGATGCGGTGGTGCAATTGCTTGATAACGACAATCTCACCAAACTCGGCACTATATTTGTCCCCACAGGCAATATTCGCAAAGACCGCACAGCAGTAGAGATTATTATCGAAGAAAATGGCGAAAAATTGCGCTATACAGTCGAAGGTGGGCATGTATTTGTCTATCCTATACCCGTTGGTCAGACGGTTAATGTGCGTGTGCGGTGTAGCGGTGGTATCGCCATCAACGGCAAACGTCGCCTCAAGATGACACTTGAGGGTGGGGCGCTGGGATTGATGATAGATGTGCGTGGTCGTCTGCTCAATTTGGGTGATGTAAATACCCGTGCCGTCATGATGCCCCAATGGGTGCATGAAGCCACAGGCGACCCCTTGCAAGAAATTGACCCCAAGTGGTTGGAGTCGATTGAGGATGTGCAAGAGGTGGCAGAAAAAGCCCGCAATAAACGGCGTGCCGAAATTCGCCAAATATCGCCTAAAGCCGATAAAAAAGGCAAAGGGAAGGGTGATAAGGGCAAAAAATCTGCCAAACGTGAAGAACTCAAAGAATTATTGACCGATGAAGCCTTAGAGTCTTTATTGGATGATGAAGAAGATGCACAAGATGAATTAGGAGCATTAAGAAATGCTTTATCCTGAACAACGGTATCTTTCGGAATTAACGATTATCCGCCGTGATTGTCGTCTGCCAGAAGAAGCGATTGGCACGATTAATGTCACAGAGGGTAAACGGGTCGAAGTGCGGGATGTGGTGGCGCATGGGGTTGTTCCCTCACGGTATCTCATCATCAACGCTATGCAGTTTTTTAAGCTCCGCAAGCCAGAAGCCCTGATACCTCTTTTGCAAGTGGAAGAGGGCGATGTGGTAGATGCCAAACACGTTTTGGCAGGAAAAGATGTCAAACGGGGCAAGCGCCTTTTTTCTGATGTGCGTGGTGTGGTGGCACAAATTGCTGATGGTCGGATTATCATCCAAGAAATGCCCGAAGTCATAGATTTAGAGGCGGGGGTGCGTGGACGGGTGATTAGCATTGAGGCGGGGCGCGGGGCGGTCATCGAAGCGGTGGGCGCACAGGTGCAAGGGGCATGGGGTAATGGCAAATTGAGCATTGCTAGTTTGCGAATTGAACCAGAAGGCGGGATTGATGCCATTTCTAGCAGTAGCACCCTAGAAACACGCTATATGGGGTCTGTGTTGCTCACCCGCAAAGCCATCACCCTCAATACGCTACGCATTTTGAGCGAACAGAATGTCGCGGGGGTGATTGCCCCTAGCATGGATGCTAACCTTATTTCCCGCGCGATGAAGGTAGATTATCCCATTTTGCTCACCGAAGGCTTTGGAAATCTGCGGATGACCAATGCCGTTTATCAATTACTCAACCAATTTGAGGGAATTCCCATCACTTTGGACGCATTTTCCGCTAATAGGTGGTCAAATCGCCGTCCAGAGGTTATTATTAATGTCAAAATGAGGGAAGGGCAAAACCCCGCACGCCCCAATGTGATGCTCGGATTTCGGGTGGGACTTGGTGTAAAAGTCACCCGCGCACCGTATGAAGGGCAAACAGGACAGATTGTGGAGTTGCCACCCAACCCAGTTTTATTGGATAATGGCTTGCGTATCTTGTGCGCGAGAGTAGAATTAACCATAGGTGAAACGCTTTTTATCCCACGCGCCAATTTAGAGGTGCTAGGGCGTTAATATCGGTCATACTGATGCGTCTCCGCGTTTGGATAAATCCAACGCCAGCATTTTCTGAGGAGTAATGCGAATGGGCAATAATGACAGAGATTTTTTTGATTTTGAAGAAGACCCCTTTGACGATAATGGCGGTGGTTCTACCGAGTCTCCTACCCAATCGGGGAGTTCTAATTTTTCGTTTGAAGAGGAAGATAGCGCGTTTAGCGATTTCGATGAATTTGGCGATTTCGATGATATAGAGGATGACTTTACCGTTGAGGATGAGGCACAAGCGGCAGATTCTGGTGGACCAAGCCGTACCTTCATCATTTTAGCGGCATTACTCGTATTGCTCTTTTTGGCGGGTCTCATTGTGGTGGTGATACTTGCCACACGTCCCCGCGGATTAACCGATATTCAAATTCAGAGTACACAAATTGCGCTGGAAAATGGTCAGACATTGGTGGCATTTAATGCGACCAATACCGCCAAAGCGGTGGATGTCACTCAGACCTTTGAAGCGGTGGGGACACAAGCCGTCTTGACCGCTACCGCCAATGCCAACGCCACATTTGATGCGGCGACATTACAGGCGATGAGCCTTCAAGAAACAGAAATGGCGCAAACCCGCGATGCACAGGCATTATTAGAGACACAATCGGCAGAGCTATTGCTCACCCAAAATGCGCTCACCCCAACATTCGATTTGAACGCGCAACAAGCCGATATTCTCGCCGCCACCCAAACCGCTCAGGCGAATAATATCAACGCCACCCTCACCGCGATTGCAGGGACAAATTTGCCCCAACCCAATACCAATATTGGGGATGTGGCACTCACCGCCACCGCTATCGCAGAAGCATTGCGTAACCAACCCACATTAGAACAAGTCACCCCCATTGGGGGCGGTGATGTGATAACACGACCAACACCTTTCCCAGACCCCAACATGCCACAATCTGGCTTGTTCGATGACTTTAGCGGTGGTGGCAATATGGCACTCATCGCGCTCATGGCATTTGGTCTTATTGGGATTATCTTTGGGGCGCGTGTTTTGCGCGAAGGCACTAACCGTAAGAACTAATTGTTTATAACACACAAAATAGAGATTAGAAGCGCAACTATTTGGTTGCGCTTTTGTTTATTTTACACAAAACTAGATGAATAGATGGTAAGAAAGTTTGCAGATTTATTGCAGGTAGTGCATAATCACAAAACTATCACATCTACAAGAAATGTGATGGAAAAGATTTTTTTCACTGCTAAAAACACTTTAGGAGAAACAAAAATATGTCTAAAAAATTTGTATTAGTATCACTTATAGTGGTTCTGTTGGGACTTTTAGCCCTCCCAATCTTCGCTCAAGAAGGCGAAATTGAACTTCGCTGGCGCACCCGTCCAGACAATCAAGCAGAAATTGATGTCTATACCTCTGCCAGCAATACGATTGATGAAGCATGGGAAGGCGTGACCCTCAAGTATGAACCCGGTGGGTCTGAAACTGCTTCGTATCAAGATGTGTTGGTCTCTGAAATTGATGCCGACACCGCCCCAGATGTGTTCTGGATCCCAGGGACAGATGTGGCACGTTTTGCTGAAGCTGGCTTGATTTTGAACTTGTCTGAATATGCCACCGCCGATGAAAATTACAATGTCGAAGATTTCTATGCCGCCCCCATGTTGCACCTGACCACCTCCATTGAAGATGATATGGATGCACTCTGGGGCTTACCCCGTGACGTATCTGCTTTTGGTCTGTATTATAACGCCAACCTGTTTGCCGATGCTGGTGTGCCTCTTCCCGGTGAAGGTGACGCATGGACATGGGACGAATTGTATGATGCCGCCGCCGCCATCAGCGCACTTGGCGATGATATTTATGGCTTCGGTATGAATGCTTGGTGGGCAAACCCCGGTTACTTCATCAATGCCGCTGGTTCTAGCTTCTTCACCGAAGATTTCAAAGCCTGTGGTTTGAATAACGATGCAACCGTCGCTGGCTTGTCCTTTGCCCGTAGCTTGTATGCCGATGGTTTGGCAGTCCCCTATGGCACCGATTCTGAACCCCCATTCCTCGCTGGTAGCGTTGGTATGTTCATGAATGGTCGTTGGGCAACTCCTGGCGTTATTGCCAATGCCGATTTTGAATGGAATGTTGCGCCCCTGCCAGATGGTCCTGCTGGTCCTTCTAACTGGTTGTTCTGGGGTGCTTATGTGGTGAACGCCAAGACCGATTATCCCGCCGAAGCATGGGATTTGGTCACACGCCTCACCAGCGCCGAAATTCAAGGCTCTATCGCCTCTTTGGGCGCAAATATCCCCAGCCGTCAAACCGAAGCCGCCATTGAATTGTTCCTTGGGACACTGCCCGATAGTGGCGTGAATAACCAAGCCTTCATTGATGGTGCCGCCGCTGGTGTTGCCGAAGCCCCCTTGTTCTTTGGTGATTGGTCTGCCATTGACAACGCTTATGGTGCTGGTTTCACCGCCGTGTTGAATGGCGAACTCGATGCACAAGACTTTGCCAATACCATCTGTGACCAAGTTGCAGAATTCTTTGACCCAATCGAAGAATAATTTGTTTGTATTTTTTAAGATACGCCTAGCGTATCTTATAGCCTAAAAAATGGGGCAACTCGGATTTTGTGATGCTGGTTGCCCCATTTTGTTTAACAGGAATGATGCGATAAGGTTCGATAGCCAATAAATCCTTAAAATCAGCCCCTATCCCCTGTGGACGGCATGTAAGGCTTGTCCGTAGTTGTTTTGATGATTTTGCGTAGATTTGGCAGGCGGTGAACCACCTGCCTGCGCCACCAAAACCCCATAAATGGGGTTGACCTACCGATTTTTAGGG
>Ga0105045_10004752_pt1 | contig 11845 bp, 10 predicted proteins | sample MAT02_FD_78089 | JGI IMG/M metagenome (GOLD analysis project Ga0105045, IMG submission 78089) | Freshwater microbial communities from Lake Fryxell liftoff mats and glacier meltwater in Antarctica - MAT-02 (megahit assembly) | ecosystem: Environmental > Aquatic > Freshwater > Ice > Liftoff... | reverse complement strand
TGGCCGCTCAAGTCCATGGAATCAACCAAATTTCTCCTTACGCAACTCGCAACCTTTGACCTGAGATCACTTTTCAAGGAATGAACGGTCGGTTCTGGCGATAACCAAACACGTCGTCGCAGCAAGAGTGCCGAACACAACGGGGGCCCACGGCGTTACGGAGAGTAGGACGGCGATCAGCGACCAAGCGACGCCAAGCCATCGGTAGCCGGACCAGAAGTTTCCACTCTTCGCGAAAAATGTGAGTGCAGAGATCGCTGCCCAGAAGGGATAAAAGAACTTGATCACCTGGTCAACCTCTGGTTCACAGAGAATGTGAAGAGCAATCATCCCCGCAAGCGACACACAAAGATGTCCGACCCAGATCGACCACAGCTCGCGGCGGGCCTGTTGTGCCACATGATCAATTCGCTGGCTGAATAAGAATGTCGCGAACAGCGGGGCATAGCCACCAAAGATCGCCAACCATATCCAAAATTCATTCGCCTTCATCGATAGCAGTGACTGGACCATCAGGCCGCTACTCAGCAAGATGGGTGCAACAACGACCCAAAGCAAACGGCGAAGTTGGGGAAAGTGTCGATTCCAGTGAGGCCGATTGAGCCACGTGGCTAACTCATCAGCAAACTGACCCGCATTGGAATACCGTGATTCGGGGTCTCGTGAAACGCACCGCTTGATGATTCGCATTAACGCTGGAGGAACATCAATGCTTTTTTCGTTATGACATCGCAAATTACTGATCGCAACGTCGGCCAACTGTTCTGCAGGTGTACGATTTGAATCGCATGGGGAGCGGCCTGTTATTGCCGCCCACAACGTAACTCCCAGGGAATAAACATCCGTTGAAACTGATCGAGTCGCTGCGATGTCATCTTTTGACTGTCCTTGGATGGCTGCACGTGCCAACTCAGGAGCCATATAGGCTGGAGTTCCTGCAATTCCTGCGTCCGGTCTGTTTGACGACGCCGCGGCCAGATCTGCGAGGCCGAAGTCACCGATCAAAGGGCGATCCGTCTGATGCTCAACCAGAATGTTCTGTGGCTTGATGTCTCCATGCAGGATGCCGTGTCGATGGACGACGTCCACTGCGCGAGCGATCTGTTGGATGTATCGGACCATGCGTTCAGCCGAGACCGACGCGGTCTGGGACAGCTCATAAAGGCTGCTGCCATCGACCAATTGCATCGAGAACCAAGGACGATCTTGCGATTCTCCGACTTGATAAATCGGCACAATATGTTCATGAGCGACGCGGGCGGCAAGTTGCGACTCCCGCAGAAACTGAAGCCGAAGGAGTATGGCAGTTTCGCGAGCTGCTCCGGCGATACGATCCGGGCGCATCACCTTGATTGCGTCATACCGTTGTGTCTTTCGGTGCAGACCGCGGTAAACAACGCCCATTCCGCCGCGCGCGATTTCCGTCAGCTCTTCGTAATCTTCAAGCTTTGGCGGGCTGTTATTTGATTCAATTGCCAACCGAATGGGAGCCGCAAGTTTATCAATCAATTCAAAGGCGGATCGGTGTGCATTCTGTCGCTCCAAGTCACCCGCAGCTTCTAAATCTTCACCGGCTTCGATCGCACGCTCAAGAACAGCAAGCTCATCGTCACTGAGTATTGGTTCATCGCCTCGATGGTAGCTTGTGTTCACTGCTCGCCTCCCATGCATTGAAGCAGCTGTTGCCTGCCTCGGTGAAGCAGGCCTGCAACGGCAGATTCCGAGACTTGAAGAATTTCGGACACTTCTTTCAGTGAGTGACCGCGTAAGTGTTTCAACATGACCGCCATTCGTTGCTTGTCAGGCAACGTTTGCAGTGCTGCGAGCAACCGAGAAATCTCATCGCTGCGTTGCAGGACCTGACTGGGAGAGGTCTCATCGACCGCCAGAAGCTGATCCAGACGGGCGAACGAATCCTGAAGGTCCGATTCACGGACATTTCTCGCAATGTTGTTCTTTGCCGTTTTCAAATGCCTGATCGCATCCAGCACGTTGTTTCGTAGAGCTGCACGCATCCAGGCGAAGAAAGGCCCGTCGTCAAGTGAATACAAGTCTTCAATGCGGCAGTGTGCTTCCATCAGTGTCTGCTGTACTAAATCCGACGCGTCGATGTGCCCACGAAACGCAGGGGAGATCATGGCTTCAGCCAACGAGATCAGAATCGGCCGAATCTTTTCCAGATCCTCCTCTTTCTGCTGCTGAATTGGTTTCATCGATCGTTCTCCCTTCTGAAAAGCGAGATGCATCACGCGATTGTGCGCGGATTTCCGAGGATTATCTATTTCCCTGTTTTTCCGCGCACAACCAGATTCCTGAATCTCGCTTATTGGTATGAGAACCAGCATATCAAACCTGATCCATCGAGGGCCTAGACATGAAGCTGATGAACTTTGGACGGAATGTTCAGATCGAGTCGAAAGCGTATTTTGCTCCCCGAACAGAGCTCGAAGTGATCGAGATTCTGAATCAGCACAAAGGGCGGTCCATCCGATGCATTGGACGCCTGCATTCATGGAGTCAGGTACTGGACAGCCCCGACGTTCTGCTGGACCTGAGACATCTGAACACGGTTGAGGTCAATGGTGGTGACAGCATGCTTGTCGACGTCGGATCAGGATGTCAGGTGAAGCGCCTTCTTGCTGAACTTGCGCGCCAAAGGCAATGGACGCTTCCATCCGTTGGATTCATCACGGAACAGACAATTGCAGGGGCTGTTTCCACCGGTACACACGGATCGGGTCGACATTCGTTGTCACATTACGTGTCAGCTATGCGAGTTGCGAGATACGATCAGCGATCAGGCGAAGCTGTCATCGTTGATATCACTGACGGTGACGAACTTTGCGCGGCGCGTTGTTCGCTAGGCTGTCTCGGTGTCATTCTGAGTGTCACGATGCAGTGTCGCGATATTTACTGCATCGAGGAACACTTCCGTGAATACACGGAGCTGACCGATGTCCTTCGCGCTGAAGAGCAGTATCCGTTGCAGCAGTTCTATCTCGTGCCGTGGAATTGGACATTCATCGCTCAGCATCGACGCGAGACGGATGCTTCCAACTCACTTCTGTTGTTGCTTTACCACTACTACCGATTTCTTGTGTTCGATTTGTCGATGCACATGTTAATTGTCCTTTGTGTGCGGGGCCTCAGAGTCAATGCCGCTGTGCGAGTGCTGTTTCGGTGGATATTGCCTGCGTTTGTCATTCGAAACTGGCGCGTCATCGGGCCATCCAGCACGCAACTGGTAATGGAACATGAACTGTTTCGTCACGTAGAGATCGAGCTTTTTGTTCAGCGGCCACAGCTCACCGATGCGATGCTCTACTTGCAGAAAGCGCTCGTCATCAGCGGAAGTGCCGACGAAGTGTTTGACGAAGTGTTTGACGAAGTGTTGCAGACACAGCTGATTGACTCCGGAAGCGCTAAACGGCTAGAGAGTATACGGGGGAAGTACGTCCATCACTATCCCGTCTGCGTTCGCCGGATTCTGCCCGACGATACTCTGATTTCGATGGCTAGCGGTGTCAGTGCAACTTCACCTAAGAAAGGCGAGACTTCGGACGATACATGGTATTCAATCACGCTGACAAATTATCACCGTGGCCAAAATCGTGCACCTTTTGAGAATCTTGCAGAGTTTCTCGCGATCAGCATGGCTAGACTTTTTTGTGCTCGCCCTCACTGGGGTAAATTGAGTCCGCTAAAAGCTTCAGATGTTGTACAGCTCTACCCTGGTTTCGAACGTTTCAAACAAGTCTGCGACACTGTTGATCCGGAACGATATTTTGGGAATCCTTGGACAAGACAATTACTTCAATCTGTCGGTTCTTCTAGAATTGGCGAGGCAATCCATACGGTCCAATAGCACGTCACGCTCTTGCCAATGTCGATCCAAATCTTGAATCACTCTTGAGGCTGATGTGAGATGGTGATGGCGATCCGAGAATTACTGAAGAGCAAGCTAGGTAGGCGTAGGGTTCTTCGTGCGGGTTTATCAGTCCTTATCGCAAGTTACCTTGCCTTTTGTACCTACTTTTACTTTTTCCAAGAATGGCATCTTCTTGAGCCTAATACTGTTCCGACAGGTGGCAGACCCTCGGAACTCAAAGAAGAACCATTTGAGCTCGCTGTTCAACCTCAAGATGGTGGGCCAGCGACGATTCACTACCGTAAGTACGTGACTTCAGCTGAGCAAAAGAAAGGAGTCGTTTTTTATCTACATGGGAACAAAGGAAACATGGATTTATGCGAGTATCAAATCGAGTTCCTGATAACGCTAGGATACGATGTTTGGACCATGGATTATCGAGGGTATGGTGATAGCACCGGAACAGTGAGTGAGAAAGCATTAAAAGACGACGCGTTGGCAATCTACGAAATCATTGATAAGCAGCGTCCACAGGAACCGATTGTTATATGGGGTCGATCCTTCGGAAGTGGTGTTGCTGCATCAGTTGCTGCAGCGACCGACAAGAAGCCAAAGATGCTGGTTCTGGAGACGCCGTATTGGTCGGTTGTCGATGCAGTCAGACAGAAGCATCTGTATATTCCGTCCATGATTTTCCGATATGAGCTTCCCATACACGAGTTTTTGAAGTCAGCAAATGGGCCGATCCATTTGATCCATGGCACTCAGGATGAAAAGATCCCCAGCAACTCGAGCGATAGACTACTTGAACTTTGCAAAACGAAAGGGTTCGACGTAACCGGACACGCAATCATGGGTGGCAAGCACAATCTTAGAGATCCGAACACAAATGCCGAGTTTGAGGAAGTCGCCGCGAAAATATTGAAATGACAGCCACCGGGAACTCAATACTTTGAAGCCGAGCAGGTAACACGGTGTCACCAACGGCCACTCGTTACGGCAGCAAGCATCGAGAGTCTCGGAAGAGTCCACCATTGTCTTAAAAAGACCGGAACAACGCGGCAATTGTACTACGCGGGTTGCCAAACGGCACGAAGATCGAGGTCAAAGGCGGGCAGCATATCGCCTGCCGAGACCGTCTCTGGATTCGATAGAACATCGGGGCTGTTGCCAGGTCGATAGACGTGGACTTGTTTGTCAAACGGATCGATCAGCCAGCCAAGCCGGACGCCGTTTTGATTATAGCTGGTCATTTTGTCTTGGAGCGTAGCCAATCGATCAGATTCTGATCGAAGTTCAATCACAAAATCAGGAGCAATCGGTGGGAACTTCTTTCGATCTACGAGTGAAAGGGCAGTCCAACGATCGGTCGCAATCCAGGAAGCATCCGGTGAACGTTTCGAACCGTCTGGGAGGCAGAAGATTATCGAGGAATCGAAACAGACTCCTCCAAAACGTTTAGTCCAGCTCATGAGCTGCCATGCAATCTCCATATTGCGACTGCTTGATTCTCCACCCGTTGGCGACATAAAGACGAACTCCCCATTTGATTCCTGTTCGATGCGAAGGTCAGGATTCAGCGCAGCAATTTCGTCGAACGACTCTCGCAATCGTACGCGAGCCCAATGGACACCCGACGTGTCGTAAATTTGCGACTTTTCATCCGTCAACATTCCCATCCTATTGTCTCCCCGTGCCCTGTAGTTTAACTCGCGTCAGATACTCAAACAACCAAGACGACCGCCGCAATTGGCCGGTCGTTACTACAGTCGACTTGTCATTGCGAGACACATCTCAATGGACCCGTGTAGAACAATGGTGTCCCCAAGCATCGCTTTGATCGACGGCGTGACATCGGGGACCCGGCACTTTGTAGCCGCGTCGATAATGCTGTGTCCCCACGGGCTGCTCCACGGGCCACTTCTTACTGAAAAATCTCCAGTGCAGCTTACCGACGGCAACGTTCTTAGAACCTATCCGAAAACCGTTAGCCGCATGGCGTTAGCCGCGGTTTCCTTCGGTTTTCGGATAGGTTCTTAACGGTTTATTCATAAATCAATCGCTAATCCCTCATCGGGTACGGCTACTTTCAGAGCGCGGTAAGAAAAAAGTTGTCGCGACTGGGGCGAATGGCTACCTGCGAATTATCACCGAATTTTGACTAGTGAGAGTTTCAACATGAGTATGCGTTTCTGTCAGTTATTGAGTTGTGTGGCGGTTTCGACCATTGTTTTGGCGATGCCCACGAGCTGCGTACAAGCGGCGGTGCTTACGCAGTGGGACTTTAATGGGGCAACAGCAGGTACAACAGTTCCTTCCACCGGATCTGGTATAGCATCGCTGGTTGGTGGAACCACAGCAACATTCGCATCAGGCATTGTGAATGGAGGTTCATCTGACCCCGTAACAACATCGCCAACTAATTTTGCCTGGAACTCCACTGCCTACCCTGCACAAGGATCTGGTGATCGAACCGCTGGCGTTCAGTTTAACGTAAGCACTGTCGGTTGGACTGGCGTTACCGTGAACTGGGATACACGATCCAGCAACACTTCGGCCCGCCATCAGCAGTTCCAGTTTTCGACCAACGGAACGTCGTTTACCGACTTAGGAGCCCTGTTCGCCAATACGGCTGGGGACACATGGTTCAACAATCGAAGCATTGATTTGACAAGCATTTCGGCTGTTGACAACAACCCCAACTTTGCGTTTCGCATGGTGTCGGCGTTTGATCCGGCAAACCCAGGAAACTACGTTTCGAGCGGAGCTGGCACAACCACGGCTTACGCCGGTGGCACCCTTCGCTTTGACATCGTTACCGTGAACGCGACGGCTGTTCCTGAGCCCACCTCGATGTTGCTTCTTGGTACAGTTGGCGTCGTCGGATTCGCGGTTCGCCGTCGATTGAAGAATCGCAGCAATCGAGATTCTGCCGCTGTTTGATCGCCTCTTGGTGACGACTTTTACTGACCATTTCCCTTCGCGGATTTGGTCATCCTTTAAAGTAATCGGTCCCTGCATGGCCTCAACCGCCATACGGACTTTTTGATGTGGTCTGCCATTCACATTAGCGATTGCTAAAAGGCCGCCAAATCACTCGTGGTTGTCACCCTCTAGCTTGGCCTTGTATTGATCTCGTTCGCGGCGGGTCGCTTCGAGGTCGAAAATCAAGTACTTCATGTCCAAGCGAAGTTGTGACAACGCTTCTTGAACGAGGTTCAGAATTCGGCGACGACGAGTGCTGCAATCGACCACTCGCTGCAGAGCCGGAGCGACCGCGTTGCGATATCGTTCGGGAAGGCTTTCGATCGCTCGCGCCAACTCCTGAAGCTCAACCGGAGTCTCTTCGTTAACACTGTCGGTGGTTTGGCTGGTCGAGTCGTGCGAGTTGTGCATGTGCATAAAAAGCTCTGGTGCAGGATGGGTGAATTGAAAATCGGAGTGGACTGAGAAAAGAGTCCTATGTCGCTGCGTTGGTGAGTTGCCTAAATGCACTCGTGATGCCGCATCCCTGCAGAAAAGCAAAAAACTTTCCTTAAATCGTTGCAAATCAACGCCTTACGGAAATGGAGGCCTGAATTTCGCGCCGACTTATCTTTGGCATCATGTTGCCAAAAGTCAACGCAATCGATCTTGGCTGCGAAGCGTAAATCATAGTAAACGTTGACGTTACGTCGAATCGCAATCAGAAATTGGCGATGGTGCCCGGCGGCATCATTTTGGTGTCTGAGTGCATCGTGTTTCGTGTCAACGATTGGATTGTGCCCTCCGGTCCTACCTTGGTCAATCAATTTATTTCCATGCTTCGCCAAAACGGCAACGATCGTATGTCGCAGCGTCCGACTCGGCAAACCTTGTCGTTTGCTGGGTTTTTAGCTGCTTTCGTCATTCTCGGTTGCGTAAGCTTTGCCGCGGCGCAAATCAACGACTCGCTTGATTCGTACCCGCCTCGCTGGAATCTTGTCAGTTCCGACTGTAAGGCTGAGGTCGTCGAGCATACCAATCGCCCAACCGGTGGAATCGGCGACAGCGGCTGCGAATCCGTTCAATTGAAATGCGGACATGGAACCGAAGCGGTCGTTGAATACCGCATTTCTCCGTGTCGCATCATCGATGAATTGACCGCGAACGCGTTTGTTCGTTCCAACCATAAAGGTCAACGGATCGGCCTCCGAGTTCGTTTCCCTTACTTGACCGATCGCAATCTTCGCCAATCGGCTGCCGTTGTGATTTACGGATCGGATTACCGTGACTTGGGACAGTGGCAACGGATTGGTATTGGCGCGATTAGCGGACCGCTTCGGTTGAAAACAATCGCGCTTCGACGTGAGCACGGCGCCAACGCAAATCTGAACGATGCATTTGTCGATGCGGTCGTCATGAACGTATACGCTGGCGCGGGCGCTACGCAAATCTTGATTGACAATGTGTCGATCGATGGGATCGTGGATGCGACGGCAAATGCGTCGCTGTTTAGCAATGCGCAGTCGTCCTCTCGCGTGCCGCTGAACCCTGTGCCGCCAACCGCATCAAACAGCGGGATTCAATCTTCGCTCCCATTGGACCGGATCACGCGGATCTTGCAACATCAAGGGGAACCACTGGACTGGCTGCGCACCCTTGGGTTCGATGCGGTGTTGCTTAGCCAACCTGCGAACGAGCAAATTCTTCGCGAAGCGATGTTGGCGCGAGTCGCGATTTTCGCGCCGCCTCCTTCGTCGCCTGACATTGCCCTTGAATCGCTCCTGGAGCCGTTGGCCGGTTACTACCTTGGCACCTCGTTGAACGAAGCGACGATCGAAGTAACCAAAGCGACGGCCGATCGATTGCGAGCGTTCCCGACCCGGTGGCAGCGGAGCATCATTGTCGCGCCCGCAGAATCATGGCGAGCTTATGGCGCAATGTCTGACGCGATCGTGCATGACCTTCCGCCAACGATTCGAGGACTTAGCGCTGATGAGGAGATAGCTTCGCTTGCTGATCGCTCGGCAAGACTCGGGCGATCGATGCCTCACATCATAGGAATACAAACCGACGCGCCGGAGCAATTGAAGGCGCAGTTGCAGAGTATTGCTGCCTCGATTGGTGCTCCTCGCAGCGACGATGTTCCTTGGCAAGCGATGCACCTTCAGGTTGCCCGCGCACTGCATTCGTCCCCCCGCGCAATTCTTTTTCGTTCCGGCCAGTCGCTTACTAGTGGCTTACCCGAGGATCAACGTCGCTCGATGGCACTGAGTTACATCAATCGGTATCTTGATACGATTGGCCAAGTAGTTGTGGGAAGCACTTCGCGCGATTCATTGCCATGTAAAGGCGCAACTTACCGGTGCAGCCAATTGGAGTTTCGCGACGGTCAGTTGCTGATCGCCTCAAGTTTTGCACAACAAGGCGGACTCGTGCTTGCCGGCGACGGCGACTCGCTGCAGATCAAGCTTAAGCCAGCGGATGCGAACAAAATTGCTTGGCGTTTGACGCATTTTGCGGCGGAAAGAATGAGTGTCCAAAACGACGCGAAGGGCTCGTACTTGGAGATCATTTCGCCTGATACCGTCGAAACGATCATCCTTTCCAGTGATCCCGCGATGGGTGGACGAATTGCAGGAGTCGTCAAGGCTGTCGCTCGGCAAGTCACGCTTGACCGGTGGCAATTGACGCGTGAATCGCTCGATCAGTTAACGACCGATTGGCAGGCCGCAACGGGCAGCAAAGCGATTAGCGCCAATCGTGCTTCGATCGATCTTTTGAATGCTGCGGAGACGACGCTTGCCGGTGCCGAGCCGATTTTTCGTTCTGGTGACCCGTCATCAGCAATAAGACTGGCTCGCCGCGCGGATGCGTGGCAGATGAAGTCTCGCTGGAATCTGTATGCTGCGTTGTCTCCTGGCGGTAAGTTGTCACCGCTGACAAGTACGCCGCCGCTTTTGTCCACGGGCGGAGTTGCGATTCAATTGATGTGGTGGCCACTGATGAACGATCAAGGCTGGGGCGCGAATCGAATCGTCTTTGGTTCGCTTGATGACCCTACAATGGTGGGACCTGATGGCTGGACCGTCGGTCGCCGTAGCGAGGAAATCGTGCTCATGGAGACTCGTGTCGAAGGAGGGCGTCAGCACGAAGGAGCCGGTTGCTTGGTTGCCAATGTCGCTTCGCAAACGAACGTTGCACTTCCGGGCGGCTATGCAGGCACAACGATGCAGATCCGCAGTCCTTCGGTTCGATTCGCGGTAGGCGTTCCGATTCGAATCGATGCGATGATTCGGACGCTTGGTTTCGGGGGCGCCGATCAAGGCGTTCTCGTTTATGATTCGGTCGGTGGGGCTGAACTTGGAGTGCTGGTTCGAAATGTTCCCACTTGGCAACCCATCAGGCTGTATCGTCAAACGCTTGCCGAAACTGACGTGCAAGTCATGTTTGAAACGATCGGTGCAGGTGAGGTGATGATCGATGACGTGCAGGTTCGCGCGTGGGAACCATCGAAAAGTGAAACGCTGCCGATGCGCCGGATCGCCGAAAACGCCACTGAAGAGACGAGAACGGATTGAGAATCGATCGAACGGGTTGTGGGGAGCTACAAAAAAGCGAATACGAACCCTATCATTGGGTTTCGTAAGCTAATTGGCACTGCCCAGCCAGCAGCATGCGAGAATCGATTCCTGCTTTCCTTCGAATGATTGATCACCCATGATAGATGTCCGTGTTGCTGAAGTGCTATTGAAGCCCGAAACCGATGAGTTGCGATTCTTGCCCGAGGGTCCGTATGCAACAACGCGTCTGGGAGAACTTAGTTGGGTCGCGATCCAGCATGGCAAGAACAAGCTGCATGGTTCTGTCAATCTTTTGGATCTCAATACCAGGAAGAACCGGTCGTACGCTTTGCCTGGTCGCCCCGGTTTTGCGTTCGCCTGCGACGATGGTCATTCGTTCGTAGTGGGTTGCGAGCGATCGTTAGGGCGGTTCTCCACGAAGACTCAAGCTTGGGACGTGTTTTGCGAAGGCGTTGATTCGGATGTCGACAACACGATTATTAACGATGGAATGATCTGGGAAGATAGTCTTCTATTTGGCACCAAAGACCTCGAATTCAAGACCAAGAAGGCCGGCCTTTATCTTTATCGTGGGTCTGATAAAAAATTGATCCGGCTTCTCGACGATCAAATCTGTAGTAACGGGAAAGCGATCCGCAAGACGACTGCTGGCCTTGAGCTTATCGATATCGATTCGCCGACTCGTCAGATCGCCGCCTATGCGCTTGACATCGCCGCCGCGAAACTTGGCCCGCGTCGTGTGCTACTCGATCTCACCAGCGACCCTGCGGTTCCCGATGGAATGATTCTTACTCCTGAAGGCAGCGGCGTCATTGTTTCGATGTTTCATCCTGGAGGTGCGGAGCATGGTGAGACGCGTCACTATGACTTAGCAACCGGGAATTTAGTGACCGTTTGGAAGACTCCTGGGGCACCACAGAATACTTGTCCGGCATTGGTCGAGTTGGACAATAAGATCGCGCTCGTGATCACGACTGCGGTTGAGAATATGGACTTGGAAACTCGAAACAAACGACCAGACTCAGGTTGTCTGTTCGTGGGCGAGACCGACTTCGATGCAGTATCTTCAATGCCGATTTTTCCAATCTAGGCTTTGTTTGAAAAGGGGTCTGACCCTGTCCGGCAAGGCCAAAAATCAAGATCAATAACAACTTGCCTCCAAAGGGTCAGACCCCTTTTCAGACAAAGCCTAGTTCGGACCGGACTGCATTGCTGGGGACAGCGTCGGACGTTGTCGTTGCAAAGACAATAGACGTCAGCAAGACCGCGGTTTTCAATAAACGCATCTCGCTTGGCATTCCGCTGGTTCAACTATGGTTTAATCGCAGATAAGTTTGCGTCGCGGGGACAAAGACGATGTCATCTCGCTTCCGTTAGCATCGCGACTATTTGAGTCTGTCGCTTCCAAGAACAATGTGTTTGTCTTGGGGGA
>Ga0105045_10004751_pt1 | contig 11846 bp, 10 predicted proteins | sample MAT02_FD_78089 | JGI IMG/M metagenome (GOLD analysis project Ga0105045, IMG submission 78089) | Freshwater microbial communities from Lake Fryxell liftoff mats and glacier meltwater in Antarctica - MAT-02 (megahit assembly) | ecosystem: Environmental > Aquatic > Freshwater > Ice > Liftoff... | reverse complement strand
TGATTTTTAGAATAGGACCAATAGTAACGAGCCTTTAAATTAATGGTCATTCTATTGTTTACTGCATATTTTCCAGTAAGATCATTTTGGAGGATTTCTCGATTGCGTTCTGCAAAGACAATTCCAGAATTATCAAAGTCAACCCAGCCTCGATCATTTCGCATTTTAGTATATTCCACTGCGTAGGCTAATGAAAATTTGTCATTAAATCGGTATTTTGGACTTGCATAAAAACCATGAGTTAATCGCTTTTCTTCATCGAATTTGGTAAAATTTACCGTCATATCTAGCGTTAATTCATTATTTCTATTTAACTCAAAACCAAAATAGGACGCGACTCTTTTAGGAATATATACATATCTTCCATATTCTCGAGGTTCATAAAAATCAAATGTTTCTAACGGATTTACAATGATGCCTAACTCGTAATAATCGTTTTTTAGCGATCTTGCTTTTACCACTGTTTTGTACCAACTTTCTTGAACTTTTCCTGTGGTATTTTGAAGCTCTAAGTTGACTTCTTGCTCAATTTTTAAAGTATTAAAAATTTTAGTAGGATTTAATATTCTGTAACTCACATTTGCTTCAACATTATGGTAATTAGTATAAAAAACAATTCCTAAGTCGTTGATATCATAATTTTCTGATATGTATTTTCCAGCAAATAAGTATCGGTAACGACCACTTGTTTTTTCGAAGTTTACAGCAGTCTTTATACCGTTATAATCTTTAATAGTGTTGACTTGAGTGAATTTAAAATCGCCGTACAAGTTATATGTATTTTCTTTCGTATTTAAATCATAGACTAAGGCTGATGCGTTTGCGTCTCTAAAATTCCCATTACGAGTTGTATTTGCATTTACAAAAGAGACCGATGAGTTTTGATTGAAGCGCTGGTCAAGAACAATCATATTGTAATTAGTGAGTGGTTCAATTACTTCTTTACGAATTTCTTGGGTGTCATTGTTAAATATTGTTGCTTGTGTTTTTTCGGTAACGGCGTTTAAAAAACCCACTCCTAGACCCTTCTCGGTTCTACCCGAAATCTTCACGGCATTTATTAAATTTACCGTGCTAGGATAATTAGTGATTTGTTCAACGTCAGATGTAATAGGAACTGTAGTTGGCTCGCCACCTATGCGACGGGAATAAAGTAAATTGCCTTTATTAAATAAATCAGTGCCCTCTGTAAAAAAAGGCCTGTTTTCTTCAAACCGTTGTTCAAAAGGCAAAAGGTTCAAAATCGCATTATCAAACTTTGTTTGACCAAAATCAGGAACCAAAATAGCATCTAATGTAAAGGAATCATTAATACCATATTTAATATCTAAACCAGCTTTTAAAGTTGTATCAGAACCGATATCGCTTTGTTGGTAATATGCTGAGGTGTAAGGAATAAAAAAAAGCCGAGTAGGTGGTTGGATATTTTCAATACCTTCAAGAATACCAGCTTGCGGTATCACAGCTCCAATTTGGGTATCAACTCGATTCCAAGTGTACTTTTGTACGTCTCGTTTTATTTCGCGCATGAAATTCAGCCCCCAAACTTGTTTTTCAGATTTTCCAAAACGCAATGCGGCATAAGGAATTTTCATTTCAACTGCCCAACCAAATTCAGTAAGAACTACTTCACTATCCCAAATAGAATCCCACGAAAAATCTTCAAAATCCTCGGTGGCTAAACAATCCATTTGCACACCTGCTGCACTCACAAAAAATCGAAAATCCTGCTGACCATCATTAAAGCCGTTGATGTAAACAGCAAAATGATCTGAAACGCCAAATACATCGCGATTAGTTAGCTCTTTTTGAATTTTATCTGGTTCGTTGTCATATAGTAAGGCCGACACGTAAATAGCGTCGTTGTCATAAACTATTTTTACTTCTGTTTTTTTTTCAGTACTAATTGGTTTTCCATTGTCTGGTTCAAACATTATAAAATTAGTTGCAACAGCCGCTGAATCCCAAATTTCTTCGTTGATTTTGCCGTCGATAATTATATTTTCGGTAGTAGGTTTGGCTTGCAAAACTTTTTTTTGACTGTAAGTTGTAAAAGTAATTAATACTGAAAAAATTAAAGTTTTTAAAAGTAATTGTGACATAAATGGGGGCTAGGTTTGAAACAAAAGTAATAAAATTAACATAGTAATTGCGATATTTTGTATTTTTAGAATCTGTTTTAGTACTATTTTTCGTTATTACGAAAATAATTTTTTGTTAAATGCTCCCCTTTTCCTAGTTTTTACTGTACGTTTGTAATCCCTATTAATCTTTAACCTAAAGACTGTCAATGATCTATACAATAATTCCTACCGTTTTACTTTGGTTTATTTCTTCTTTCTCGACAACAAATTCTACAAAAGACCCAACTATTTTAAATGCTGCTGTTTATTTGAAAAATCATGAACCAGCCACTGAATCGAAGATTAATTTTGCCTATAACAATTTACATTCTGATAAATTTGAATTACCAAAATTAGAAAGTTTTACCGAAGCTTTAAAAGGATACTATTCGTTAAAACAAAAAGGACTGATTAAAAAAGAAATTTTGACTTTGGTAGATTTTAGTTTGTCAGCAAACACTAAAAGACTTTGGGTCATCAATTTAATCACTGGTGACATATTGTTTCACTCGCTTGTGGCTCATGGCCGAAACACGGGTCAAGAATATGCATCAAACTTTTCAAACGCATCTGAATCTTATAAAAGTAGTTTAGGATTTTATGCTACAGGCGAAATTTATAACGGAAAACACGGAATGTCCCTCCGATTAGATGGTTTAGAGAAAGGGGTGAATGATAATGCCAGATCTCGCGGGGTGGTAATGCACGCTGCTGATTATGTTTCTAATTCGTTCATTAAAAATAATCACAGACTTGGAAGAAGTCAAGGATGTCCTGCCGTTCCCGTAGAGCTGTCAAAAGAAATCATCACTATTATCAAAAATAAATCTTGCTTCTTTATTTATCATCCTTCAAGAGTTTCAAATTTTGGAGATAAGTCAATATCTTAAATTTTTATATCATTCCTTTTTTCTATTTTGGATAAAAGCCAAAAGCATTACCGAACTTGCGGGCGATACGCTGAAACCAAGTTATTTAAGGATATTTGTGCTTTTTAACAACTAGTTAGTTTTTTATACATTACTACATGTTCTCCTACATCTTCAATTTGGAAAGGCATTCCTATAACTGCATATCCCATTTTTTGATAAAAACCAACTGCTGTTTGTCTCGCGTTAAACCAAATTAAATTCGATCCCTCTTGAACGCAATAATGCTCAGCATTTAAGATTAATATTTCGCCAAAACCTTTTTTTTGATGTTGCTGCAGAACTGCCATTCCCCGAATTTGGAATTGTTTGTCAGTTTCAAATCGTGAATTTTTTTTCTCGAATAATGAAATTACAGCTCGAAGTTTATCACTTTCAAACAATCCAAAGTGTATTGTAGACTGTAAATTATCGCCATCAAAATGGCAACTTTCGACTGGTTTTCCATCTCGAAGAACTGGGTGACGCACTGGAAAAGTATCTAAAGCGGATATTTGTTTAATTAATTTCATGTTTTTTTAAAATATTTTAATTGAATTTTAAATGTATAATATTTTAGTATTAAATTCTTTATGATTTAAATTTTTGTTTTTACTTTCAATTTACAATTGGAGTTAAACAGTTTTTAAGAAAAAAACTTGCATTCAAGCAAACTTATTAATTATATTTGCACCGTTGTTAATGCGAAAGTAGCTCAGTTGGTAGAGCTCCAGCCTTCCAAGCTGGTTGTCGCGAGTTCGAGCCTCGTCTTTCGCTCTAATTTTCAAAAATTTTGTTTTGAAAATTTATTTTACTGTTTTCATGCGAAAGTAGCTCAGTTGGTAGAGCTCCAGCCTTCCAAGCTGGTTGTCGCGAGTTCGAGCCTCGTCTTTCGCTCTAAAACCTCAAACTTTGTTTGAGGTTTTTTGTTTTATTTATACCACGATCTTTGGGTATTTTTGAACAATTAGATTTTTTTGGAACAAAAACAGAAATTTAAATCTTAACACAAAACTGCTATACTTCGTATCAAATAAGATGAAAAACCACAATTAGTAGAAAGGCTTTTATTTTAAAGTTTTTTCTCCCTTAACTATGTTATAGCTGCGCAAATTACAAACCCAAAGATCCTAACATTATTCAAAGACTAATTTATAAAACGTAAATCCATTCCTGTTTCTAGTTCTTCGGGATTTTGATTTTGTCTAAACAGTCGGGCAGTGAGATTTCCTTTTAAAATGATTTTGTCGCCTTTTACGTCAAGCCAGCTACCTTCCCTCAAACCTAAAACCGGTGCCGAATTGTAGGCATGAAATTCCTTGATACGCGTTTCTCTTGTTTCGCCCATGTGTTTTGATGTTAGATCTGGATCTAAATAATGCGGATTTAAATTAAAAGATACAACGCCTAAAGTTTGAAAACTCGATGGATATACAATTGGCATGTCATTAGTAGTTTGCATTGTTAGTCCACAAATATTACTTCCTGCGCTAGTTCCTAGATAAGGAGTTCCTTGTTTAATGGCTTTTGAAAGAATATCCATTAATTTATATTTATGCAATTGTGAAACCAATACAAAGGTGTTTCCGCCGCCAGTAAATATTCCAGTAGCTTTTTTAATTGCTTCCGTCGCGTTTTCAAATTCATGTAAACCAATGACTTTTTTATTTATTTTGGCGAAAGCTAATCCAACCATATCCGTATATTCTTGGTGGGAAATCCCACCTGGTCTTGCAAAAGGAATAAATAAAATAGTGTTGCAATTCGCAAAATGCAGTTTTAATTCGGGAAACAGATAATCAAGATATCCTTCACTTGAAAGTGTCGATGTACTTGCTATAATTATATTTTTCATTGTAAAATTTAATTTCGGTTAAAGGTATTGATTCAGTTATTTTATTTCAAATATTTAATTAACATTTTTTTACCATGGCTTTAGTAAATAATTTGGTGGGCATTTGGGTATTTTTACCAGTTAATAAATACGTTTATTAAAATATGATCAAAATTGTATATTTATTTTTGGCATTTAATGCAATGCAAATTGCTGCACAAGAAAGGCCTCGTATACAAATAAATGGTAAAGTAAGTGCTGATTTCATGGATTTAGAAAACATTTATGTCATTAATAAAATAACTAATCAACTAACAAAGACAAATCAACAAGGTTTCTTTAAAATTGAAGCTATGGCTAATGATACGTTACTATTTTCGGGTTCACAATTTTTAGAACTGAAAATTCGTGTTACTCAAAATGATTTAGAACAAAATATTTTTATAGTAAAATTAAAGCAAGCGATCAACCAATTAGATGAGGTTATAGTACAAAGCAATATTAACGCAGTATCATTAGGAATTATCCCCAAAGGGCAAAAGACTTACACTCCCGCAGAGCGAAAATATGCAACTGCCAGCTCACCTAAAATGAATCCAATGGGCTTAGATCCATTATTAAACCGGATTTCAGGACGAACTAAAATGCTTAAAAAGGATTTGGCACTAGAAAAAAAGGAGTCGTATCTGAGAAAAATTGAATATCTATTTTCAGATGATTATTTTATTTATACCTTAAAGATACCGTCTAATTATATTAAAGGATTTGAGTACTACATTATAGAAAATCAAGAATTTGTAAAAATTTTAGAATCAAATAACACTGCATTGTCTGCCTTTTTTATAGGTGACTTAGCAATTAAATACAAAGAAATAATTGCAAGCAATCATTAATAACGCCATCAAACTCTTATTTTTGTTTTCAGTTCACATACTTTTTGGACAGGCTGAAATGACGTTAAAAATGCGAATACAACTTACATCCGATTCTACTGCGGTGCATGTTGTTGACGTTGTAAACGTAACTACTCAAAAAATAGTTGTTTCAAACCTCAAAGATCCCTTTGCAATTAAGGTGAAGTTGGGAGATGTACTTCTTTTTTCAAGTAAGGAATTAGAAAGCGTTAGAATAAAAATTGATGAAAAGGATTTACAAAAAGAAACTGTAACTGTTAATATGGCTGTTAAAAGTATTGTATTAAACGAAGTTATAATTAATGAGTCAGGCGTATCAGCAGAAAGTTTGGGCATTATTCCATACGGTCAAAAAAAATATACACCAGCTGAAAGAAGGCTTTACACGGCAACCACAGGCGGGGGAATTGACGGACTATTAAACACTATTTCTGGTCGGAAAGCAATGATAAAAAAGGAAATAATTGTGGAGAAAAAAGAGCAGTTATTAGCTAAAATTGATGTTCTTTTTGAAGATATTTATTATACTGAAACTTTAAAAATCCCCGATCTCTATATTAAAGGATTTCAATACTACTGCATTGATGATGTCTCAATGGCGAACGCGTTGCGGGCAAAAAACAAAACGATGGCGTTATTTTTAATCGTTAAACTAGCTGAAAAATATAACGAAATAGTTAAAATTGAAAGTAAATAAAATAGTATTTCTATTGATGCTTTTATTAACGAAAGCTACTTACGGTCAAGATCGTGTTGAAAAGTTGCTTCATGGAGAAATTAGCGTTGATTCTCTTTACGCAAATGGAATTAATGTAGTAAATTTAGGAAATAAAGAAACTGCAGTAAGTGCTAACAATGGAAAGTTTTTTATTTTAGCTAAAACCAATGATGTTCTAGTCCTGTCAGCATTACATCTTAAAACGAAAAGAATTATCGTTGCTATTAGTGATTTTGAAAATGGTTTTCTTCCAATTAAAATGTTTAATATGGTAACAAGGCTTGACGAAGTAATTGTTAAAAACAATCAATTCAATGTCGTTTCTCTAGGAATAGTGACTAAAGCTCCAGTGAAATATACAACAGCAGAAAGACGATTAAAAACAGCGGGGGATTTTAAACCTATTATGTTGTTAAATTTAGTAGGTGGTACGATGCCTCTTGATCCGCTGATAAATAAGATTAATGGCAGGACTAAAAGGCTAAAACAACTAGTTGTTTTAGAGAAAAAGGAAAGTAATATTAAGGTTATTTCTGAATTATTTAAGGATGAATATTTTACAGACAAATTAAATATTCCTACTGAAAATATAAATGGTTTTAAATTTTATATTGTTGAAAATGAAAATTTTGTAAAAATTTTAGACAGCAGAAATGAGCCACAAATTTCCTTTTATTTGACAGTTTTAGCCGAAGAATTTAAAACTTTATTGAACAGTAAGAATAAATAGATTTACATATGAAAACTAAATTCACAGTAATTAGCTTTTTTTTGTTTTACCAAATTTCCTTTGGTCAAGATAATATTCGCCAATCTCTACACGGACAATTTACTAATGAAACAGCTTTAGTTGATAACGGTTATGTATTTAACTTAAACTCAAAGACGCGAACTTTTATTAGTAATCAAGGTTTCTTTGATGTTTTGGCGAAAGCCAACGATACTTTATTAGTGCTAAGCCCAGCTTTTAAGTCAAAGAAAATGATCATTCAACAGAAAGATTTTTCTAAACCGCTGTATGTTGTGATTTTGGAATCTCAAACTACAGTCTTGAAAGAGCTTGTTATAAAAGGTCAAGCAGATATAAAGCCAGCAATAACAAATTCACAATCAATTGTCGACATGAAATTTGCTGCCGATGCCCAGTCAGCAGTTAAAAATAGTGCTATGCCTTCTGATAGATCGATTGAAAACGGAATGGATTTCGTGCGTATTTATAAAATGGCGGCCAAATTATTTAAGAAAGACAAAGCAAAATCGGACTTAAATTCGAATATAGATTTTTCTGATTCAGTATCCCAAGCAATAGATCGTAACTTTTTTACAAAAACGCTAAATATAAAAAGTGATGAAGTCGATCTTTTTCTTGATTTTTGCGAAGCAGACGCAAAATCTAAAACGCTGTTAAAACAAGAAGATGAGTTTATGCTGATTGATTTTTTAGTAACCAAGAGCGAGGAGTTTAAAAGAATCACTAATTTTGAAAAATGAAAAAATTTTTACTAGTAATATTTTTTGGGCTCTTGACTATTGGTGTAAGTTCATTTAGCATTCATAAATTTTACGTTTCCTTGTACCAAGTAGATTTTGCCCCCGAAAAAAAAATGCTACAAATTACGTCTCGAATATTCATAGACGATTTAAATAACGCTATTGAAAAAAAATACTGCATGAAAATTCATTTATGTTCGGAAAATGAAACTAACACTGATTTACTTCTATTTAAAAAATACTTCAACGAAAAATTTACAATTAAGGTAAATGGTCAGGTCAAAGATGTACAATTCTTATCAAAAGAAATGGAAGGTGATGTGCTAATTTGTTATTTTAGAATTACAGAAATTCGCAAAATTGAATCGCTCGAAATTTTCAACGCTGTAATCACAGACGGAAATAGTGAACAGCAAAACATTATGCATTTTTCTATTTTAGGAGTAAAAAATACATTGCTTTTTACAGAATCTTCGCCAAAAGGAGTAATTAAGAAGTAATTTATTTGAATTATGTGCTAAAATACATTATTTTCACATCCTCAAAACTAGAATTCAAACCATGAAAAAATTAGCAATACTGTTACTTCTTCCTGCTCTACTATTCGCGCAAGAAAAAACACCTCCGACTACTACAAAACAATCAGGCCGATACGACAACAATAAGTTTAGTCAAATGTACGATTTGATGGCAACGCCAAATATGTTTCGCACAGCCTCAGGAGCGCCAGGTCCTGCATATTATCAACAACAAGCTGATTACAAAATTGATATTGAACTGGACGATAAAAAATCGAGTATCAAAGGTTCAGAAGTAATTACCTATTACAATAATTCTCCCGATACCTTAGAGTATTTATGGGTACAGTTGGATCAAAATCAAGCAGCAAAAAATTCACAAACTCCACTAGCAGAAAGTCAGCGGATGGAACAAGTATTACCAGCATCAACTTTTAGTAATAAATTCTTAAAGCAAGATTTGGAAAGAGGCTTCATTATCGAGTCAGTTAAAGATGTGAAAGGAAATACACTGTCATACACAGTCAATCAAACAATGATGCGTATCAATCTAGTTTCGCCTATGAAACCAGGAGACAAATTTTCTTTTGGAATCAAATGGAATTATAACGTCAATAATTATAGAGTAGAAGGTGGACGATCTGGCTATGAATTATTTGAGAAAGATGGCAACAAATTGTATGTAATTGCGCAGTTCTATCCTAGAATGGCAGTTTACAATGATGTTGAAGGGTGGCAAAATATGCAATTCTGGGGAACTGGAGAGTTTACATTGCCTTTTGGAAATTTTGATGTGAACATAACTGTTCCGGCAGATCACGTAATGGAGGCAACAGGCGAACTAACAAATAGAAGTGAAGTTTTTACAGCTGAACAAGTAAAAAGATATGAACTAGCGTTAAAAACGTATGACAAGCCAGTGGTTATTGTTACACAAGCAGAAGCAGAAGCAGCTGAAAAAGGATTCTCTAATAAAAAGAAAACATGGAAATTTAGTGCTAAGAACGTACGAGATTTTGGAATTTCGACATCAAGAAAATTCATACTTGATATGATGGCAGTAAAATTGAATGATAAATCAGTGATGGCGGTGTCAATATATCCTAAGGAAGCAAATCCTTTTTGGGGAGAAACAGCAACGCTTACTGTAGCTCATACTTTAAAAAGTTATTCTGCACATACATTTGATTATCCTTATCCAAAAGCAGTTTCAGTATCTGCCGAAGACCAAGGAATGGAATATCCTATGATTTGCTGGAATTACGGTCGCCCGGATGAAAATGGAGTGTTAAGCGAGCGCATTAAAAACGGAATGATAGCCGTAACGATACATGAAGTTGGTCATAATTTCTTTCCAATGATTGTAAACTCTGATGAGCGTCAATGGTCATGGATGGATGAAGGTTTAAATACGTTTATGCAATATATGGCTGAGCAAGAAATGGGAACAAATTTCCCTTCTAGTCGTGGTCCCGCGAGCAAGATTGTTCCTTACATGAGTGGCGATCAAAAGTTTTTGGAACCTATCATGTCTAACTCAGAGACTATCCATCAGTTTGGATCAAACGCTTATGGAAAACCAGCTACAGGATTGAACATATTGCGAGAAACTATTATGGGTAGAGAATTGTTTGATCACGCTTTCAAAGTATATGCAAACCGATGGAAGTTTAAGCACCCGACGCCTGAAGACTTTTTTAGAACCATGGAAGACGCTTCGGCGGTAGATTTAGATTGGTTTTTTAGAGGTTGGTTTTACTCAACAGATTTTGTAGATATCGGTATAAAAGAGGTAAAACAATATTATGTTTCTGAAACTGCGACAAAAGAATTAAAAGACGCTGTTGTTAGAAGAGGTCGTTTTGGTGAAGAAAAAGGACCATTCGTATATCTAGTTCCTAGTTCAAGTTCAGAATTATCAGCGAAGGATAAAAAAGCTTTAGCACTTAGCGACGTCAATTTATTGTCAGAGTATGTAAATACTAAATTTACCGCTGAGGAAAAATCAAACTTAAAATCGCCAAAATACTTTTACGAAGTAGAATTTAATAAGCCAGGCGGAATGATAATGCCTATAATTGTTGAATTAACGTACGATGATGATAGCAAAGAAGTGTTTAAATATCCAGCGCAAATCTGGAGAAAAAACAATGAAACGGCAAAGAAAATTTATGCTACAGAAAAAGGAATTAAAAAAATTCAGCTCGATCCAAAACTTGAGACCGCTGATGTTGATATTACCAATAACACTTGGCCAAAAGAAGAAGCAAAATCTAAATTTGACTAATTAAAGTTTTGCTAAAAAAAGACTCTGTAACAGGAGTCTTTTTTTTATGAAATATTTAAAAGTCCAAGTTTCTAAATTTGGTATCTTTGCAGCAATAAAAAACAAAAAATATGTTTGGTATAGGTGGAGGCGAATTAATTTTTATCATGTTTATTGTATTGATGCTTTTTGGATCTGATAAAGTTCCAGAAATTGCGCGTACTATGGGTAAAGCAATGGCGCAGCTAAAAAATGCTACTAATGATATTAAAAGTGAAATTCAAAAAGGAGCTGAATCAAATGGATTTGACTCTAAAACAATAGGAGATTTAAGAGTTAATCTCACATCAGAAATTGATAAAGTTAAAAATAATTTGTTAGGCGATACTTCTCAATATACTGATATTACAGAAAATATCACTTCTGAAATTAATAAAGCAAAAGAAAATATGATTGGCGATATACATGCTCCCTTGGAATCGACTAAAGAGATAATCGAAGATATTTCAGGTCCAATTAAACGTCAAATGTAATGCTGGAAAAATTACTATCTCTTGACGTAGAATTATTTATTTTTTTAAATTCTTTAGGTTCCGCGACGTATGACGCAATGTGGTTATTTATCACAAAACAAAGCAATTGGATTCCATTGTTTTTACTTTTGTTATATGTAATTTACAAAAAATTGGGCGCAAAGCAAACCCTATATTTACTTTTAGTAGTAGCACTTCTTGTTACTTTTACTGATCAAATGACTAATGTTTTCAAGAATGGCTTTCAACGATTGCGTCCCTGCAATAATCCTGAAATTAATTCCTTTATCAGAGTAGTACAAGTTAGGAATTCCTTTAGTTTCTTCTCTGGTCATGCATCAAATTCGATGGCTGTTGCCACAATAATTTATTTCACGCTAAGATCGTATTTCAAATATTTTGGTTTGTTGTTTTTGTGGCCATTGATATTTGCTTATAGCCGAATTTATTTAGGATTGCATTATCCTATTGATATTATGACAGGTTATTTATTTGGATTCGTTTCCGGATTTTTAATGTTCAAAGTCTATAAAATAGCTCA
>Ga0105045_10004750_pt1 | contig 11846 bp, 10 predicted proteins | sample MAT02_FD_78089 | JGI IMG/M metagenome (GOLD analysis project Ga0105045, IMG submission 78089) | Freshwater microbial communities from Lake Fryxell liftoff mats and glacier meltwater in Antarctica - MAT-02 (megahit assembly) | ecosystem: Environmental > Aquatic > Freshwater > Ice > Liftoff... | reverse complement strand
TAATCCGTATGGCTTAGCGAAGGATTGCCTCAGGCGGTACTTGGAAATGCTTCAGTCCGAACAGGACTTTACACTGCAGTGGTGTCGATTGTTCTATATGTTTGGTGAAGGACAAAACCCGAAAAGCCTCTTATCGCAACTAGAAAACGCGATCCAACGTGGTGAAACTCGTTTCCCCATGTCTGGAGGAGAACAGATTCGGGACTTTTCGCCAGTGGTTGAAGTAGCGAAGAAGTTGTCACAGTTGATCGAAACATCAATGGCAACCGGAATATTCAATGTATGCAGTGGAACACCGATATCAGTACGTCGACTTGTAGAGGAAAGAGTTCATTTCCTTAAGGCGAGCATCGAATTGGACCTTGGCGTTTTTCCTTACCCGGACTATGAGCCGTTTGCTTTTTGGGGCGACGCGGCCAAATCCCATTCCATCAGAGAAAAGACATGACAGCGAATCCAATTGAGGCGTTTGAAATCGAGAGAACTGAACGCGTAGCAGGAAGCAAGGGTTCGGCAATGGCGGAAGCCGCAGCAAAGTTCATGCAAGCCAGTACCGTTCCAAAGTACTCCTATAACTTTAGTTGGATGGGTCGCCCCATTATCCAGTATCCGCAAGACATGATTGCGATGCAGGAACTAATCTGGTCGATACAGCCAGACTATATCGTGGAAACGGGCATTGCACACGGAGGTTCGCTAATATTCTCGGCCGCAATGCTAGAACTTAATGCTGCCTGTGGCGGCCCCAAAGACGCGAAAGTCCTGGGTGTTGATATTGACATCCGTGAGCACAACCGAAAAGCGATCGAGTCGCACCCGATGGCAAAAAGAATTGAGATGATCCAGGGCTCCAGTATCGCACCCGAAACAATCGAAGAAGTAGTGAGTCGATGCAAGACCAAAAGCAGGATTCTAGTATGCCTAGATAGCAATCATACCCACGCTCACGTGCTGGAAGAATTAATCGCCTACGCACCATTGACCTCTGTTGGGAGCTATTGCATCGTTTTTGACACGGTAATCGAAGACCTCCCATCAGATATGTTTCCGGACCGCACATGGGGCCCTGGGGATAATCCGAAAACCGCTGTTTTCGAGTACTTAAAAACACATCCGGAGTTTGTGATCGATGAAGTCATTGATTCCAAACTGCTCATCTCTGTGGCGCCGCATGGATATCTGAAAAGGCTATCTTGAACAAAAATCAAGAATTAATCTAGGCTCACCCTCGCGCTATAGGCAATGAAAATGAATTCCGAGCACTTTTTATATCAGGTTAGCGATCTACCCGTATTGCAAAATAGAGTGTTCGAGTCACCCATTGAGGCAAGGGCCTGCGATGTCGGTGATGTCGAATTGGTACAGAACTTGGGTACAGGCCTTATTTGCAACAAACTGTTCGACCCGTGCAAACTGAAATACGATGAAAATTATCAAAACGAACAGGCCAACAGTAGGCATTTCCAAGATCATTTGGACACGGTAGCCCAAAAGATCCAACAACACTTTCCATTTCGAGAAATGATTGAGGTTGGCTGCGGCAAAGGCAACTTCATGGAGCGACTTCGAAAGCTCGGTTACCAAGTAGTAGGTGTCGATCCAACGTACGAGGGGAGCGATCCGGCAGTTTACAAACAATTCTACGAACCAGGTATTGATCTTAAGGCAGATGGAATCGTATTGAGACATGTTTTGGAGCACATCCAAGATCCCTTCTCTTTCCTGGAAACGATTCGCAGCACAAACGATGGGCGAGGAAGAATTTACATCGAAGTACCCTGCTTTGAATGGATTTGTAAAAATCGAACTTGGTTTGATGTCTTCTACGAGCATGTAAACTATTTTCGATTAGTCGACTTTCACAGGATGTTCGGAAATGTGATCGAAGCGGGACATACCTTTGGAGGTCAATACCTTTACGCTATTGCGGAACTCGCGTCCTTGAAACGACCAGAAAATCATGAGTCGGGACTCGATTTACCGACTGACTTCTCAGCATCCGTGACGGAGTACTCTGATTCGTTACAATCTGCTGGTAAGATGCACCCGAATCGAAAAATTGTTGTGTGGGGGGCAGCCTCTAAGGGAGTCATCTTTTCCTTGTTTATGCAGCGTCTCGGCGTCGTAATCGACGCAATTGTTGATATAAACCCATCCAAACAAGGGAAATTCGCTCCGGTCACTGGAATTGCAATCATATCACCGCAACAGTTTCTAGATGATTTCCCCAAGGATACCGAGGTGATAGTGATGAACCGCAATTACCTGACTGAGATCAAATCCATAACCAAAAGTCAGTTCAATTATCGTGTCCCGGACGAATTCCCAACTTGATTGATTGCGATTCCTTAGGTAAACAAGCACGCCCCGCCTTCTAGTCTAGTCCATGCTTAAAGGAAACCTAATAGCTAACTACGCGGGTCAATCCTGGACCGCAGCAATGAACATCGCCTTTGTGCCGTTGTACATAAGGTACCTCGGCATCGAGTCCTATGGGCTTCTGGGATTGTACGCCATTATGCAAGCTTGGTTCGGTCTTCTCGACATGGGACTTTTGCCGGCCCTGGCTCGAGAGATGTCCCGTATCAATACTGGCAAAGAAAAAGAAGTATTAGCACTTAGAGATACTCTCAGGAGTATAGAGTGGCTCGTATTAGTTTTTGCAATTGTCGCATCAGGCTGCATTTTCGCCGCGTCTTGGTGGATATCAACAGAATGGCTTCAGTCAAATCAGTTGCCGATTGCAGACGTTCAAAACGCGATCTGTCTCATGGGGATCGTTGCAGCGACTCGCTTTATGGAAGGGATCTACAGAAGCAGTCTAGCAGGAATGCAGCGTCAAGTAGTGTTCAATGTTCTAAGCAGTATTTTGGCAACGATTCGTGGGTTTGGTGCCATTGCCGTCCTTGCGTTCATGTCCTCGACAATTCAAGCTTTTTTTCTTTGGCAAATAACCATTTCTTTCCTTTCGTTGGCTACGCTTGCCTGGGCTACATACTCCTATCTCCCTCCTGCAGAGCGTAGCGGTCATTTTTCGCTCAAGGCACTACGAGAGATCAGTAGTTTTGCTGGCGGAATGGTCGGTATCGCATTCCTGTCGCTTCTATTAACTCAGTCGGACAAAATACTCTTGTCCAAACTTCTGAGTTTGTCAGACCTCGGATACTATTCATTTTCTGCTGTGGCGGCTAGCTCTTTATCCGTTTTTGTTGGTCCGATTACGCAGGCGTGGTATCCAAGACTCGTTCAACTCCACTCTAGTGACAATCCAAACGAGCTTGCTCTAACTTATCATCAGGGAGCGCAGCTAGTAAGTGTATTACTAGGAAGTGCTTCCCTTGTCTTGATACTGTTTTCACAATTAATACTTGAGCTGTGGACGCAGGATATTGAACTAGCCAAAAAGGCATCACCCCTGTTGAGTATATTGGCCTTTGGAAACCTGCTTCACAGTACAATGTATTTTCCATATTACGCGCAGCTTGCTCATGGCTTTACTGGACTTACAATTCGGATGAACCTCATACTGGTCATGTTTGTCGTACCTGCAATACTCGTACTTACGCCTCGGTATGGCGTTCTAGGTGCCGCCTATATCTGGATGTTTCTAAACTGTGGTTATTTTTTTATAGGAAGTCACTTCTTCTATATGAAAGTCATGCCGCATGAAAAATGGAACTGGTATTTATATGATGTTCTGCTACCGTTGACGGGTTGCGCCCTTGTTTTGGTCACTTTGAAGTCTGCGTTGTCCCCGCCGGACGAAGTATTTAGTCAGATTACTTACTTGGCCCTCATCTCGTTCTCGGCGATCCTAGCCGCTTCCATTTGCGCGAAACACGTTCGATCAAGAGTAATCTCGGTTCTTGAAGCAACATGCCTAAGATTTTCACAGTCGTTGAGAAGCTAGGTTTCAATGGAGACTTGTATTCAAGAATTCGCATTAACGGAATCGCCTTAAGTTATAAACATGGGTCGCACAATCACTGTCATTATTCCCACGAGAGAGCGGGGAGACACACTTAAATACTCGCTTAGCACTGTTTCTCGCTTAGACTATGATGGTCTCGAGATTATCGTTAGCGACAACTGCAGTAGTGATAGCACCAGAGAAATTGTAAACTCGTTCGCGGATAAGCGAATACGCTACATTAACACTGGAAAACGCGTCAGCATGACTGCAAACTGGGAGTTTGCATTATCGCATGTTTCGAATGAATGGCTGACTGTGATCGGTGACGATGACGGACTGCTTAGCGATTCACTCGTCCGAATGAATGAGATCGTGGATGATACGAAAGTACACGCAGTTCGGTCCGCAACCTGTTCCTACTTTTGGCCTGGACTGAGTGGAGCGGAAGTTGGTACTTTGGTTGTCCCGGTATGTGATCATTTGGAGATTCGAAGTAGTAAGGAATGGTTAGGAAAGGTAGCATTCGGTAAGGGATCTTACACGTCGCTTCCTATGCTATACAATGGTGGCTTCGTAAGCATGCAAACCATACGCGATGCCATGGTCAATTCTAAATTCTATTATTCATCCATACCAGATGTCTTCTCTTCAGTTCGCTTGGCGCATGTTCTCGATTCTTATGCGTTTAGCCATCGACCACTAGCGATCAATGGCGCATCGAAACACAGCACAGGATCGTCTACATTTAGCCGCAATACTAACGCAGATTCACCAGCCAGGAAGTTTCTGCAGGAAGGGAATATTCCATTTCATCCAACATATCCAATGAATGAGGATGGGAGCTATCCAAGAAGCTTCCATGCTCTCGTGTTTGAGTGCATGGCTCAGGTCGCAAGTTTGGATAGATCTATGCTGCAGATCAGCCTCGAGAAGCAATTGAAAGTTATCATGGCAAATGCTGGATCATACAGAACTGAAGTCGAGGCATGGAGCCGAGCTTTTGCGAAGCATAATCAGTTGCAATTTGAAACAAACCAAATAGATCGCTATGATGCATTTTGGAAAACGTATTCTCTACGGATTGCTAGCCTTCGTTCGAATCTATCTAGCGTCAAAGCGAGCCCCGTTGGCAACGTCCTCCAAGCGGCAGAGAATGCCGACGCGATTCTCAAGTCCCCCGGTTCGTGGTTGACGCGTGCGGCCACAAGTCTGTATGGAAAAGCTAAGAACACTGTCTACCGAGTCAATTAAATAGCGATTTCTAGAAACTATCAAATGAATGAAGCTAGTAACATTTCGTACTTTCTTCCAAGGCCATTAAGTCCGAGGGACTTGTTAACGAACACACTGCGAAAGCTTGGTGAATATGCAAACTCAGCATGTTTGTTTTCACTTGTATGCGGAGCATGCATGTATGTTCACTTTACTGTCTTCGTACGACTCAGTGGATCCGAAGTCCTTCTTTTCGTTCTTTGCATCCTCAATCCCAGGCTTGTTTCACAATCGCTTCATTCACGAGCAACGAGCTCTTTAACCTACCTCGTACTTCTCTTCGCCTTTTCGGTTTTAACGTCGGATTTCATTCTATCCGAGTTTTCAGTTTATACATTGAAGAGTTTGGCAAGACCCCTCTTCATTTTGACTACAACGCTCGGATTCTGGATACTCTTTCAAATTGACTCAAAGACTCTTCTTTCCGCATTGGTAGGTATCTGGCTAGGTACATTGCTGCAGTACTTCTTCAATTCCGCCCAGGAGAACTATGATTTTTCCAGACTAGGAATGGAATATGCATTTTTTGTTTACCGGACGTACACTCTGCTTTCCATGACGATCTGCTTCGTAACGTTTTTGTTGCTCCCAAGGGGCAGAATTGTTTGGTTTACGTTCTTAGTCATTGGAATTGCACTCATAGCACGAGGCGGTGGGCGCGGAGCGACTTTGGTGTGGATAGTATACTTAATAATGATGCTAGGCTTCGGATTCTTGGTCAAATCGAGAGAATCGCAAATATTTAATATCTTGAAAGTAGCTTTGCTCGTCACTTTGACCGTCGTGTCTGTTGGTGTTGCATATCAGACATTAGCACCTTACGGATACTTTGGCGCGGAGGCACAGAAGAAGATTGAGCAAACCATTGCACGAAATGAAAATAGTTTTCTAGGAATTTTCTTAAATGGTCGAACTGAGGTTTACGCGGCGATACTGATCATTTTTGATTCTCCGCTTTTAGGTCTTGGTTCAGATGGCGATGCTGTTTCATACTATGCTGAAGCATACATACTTGCTAATCTAGACACAAAAGAACTATGGCTTTCTGGAGAGACGCTTAGGGGACGCGGCCACTCAACGCTTTTAAGTGCTTGGTCGTTTAACGGCTTTCTCTCTGTCCCTTTCTGGCTTTTCGTTGCGAAGGAAGTAGCTTCACTTGGACTAACAGTTCTTAGGAGTAACTCCAGATACTCTGCAGTTATACTATACCTTGTTGTGGAATTTTTCTGGTCGCTGTTGTTCTCACCTCTTTCGGTACAGGCAAGAACCTCGATAGGTTTATTGCTTGCCGCAAGCGCCTGCCTCACACGTAAAACTTGACGGCAATTTCGTCTCGTTGGAGTATTGTTCCACCCAATCGGTAACTCATGCAAATGCTCACATTAGCCAAGAACGTTGCTAATTCGTTTCTTAATCGGGTTGGTCTGGAGGTTGGACGTTACCGTCCAGAATATGATTCCCAGCATCGGCTTGTACGTTCATTAAATCACTTTCATATTAATTCTGTAATAGACATCGGAGCCAATCAAGGGCAATTTGCCAAAGGCTTACGCATGCTGGGATATAGTGGAAAAATAATCAGTTTTGAGCCCTTGTTGGAGGCGCACTCTCTTTTGATTCAAAATGCGAGGAAAGATCGCAATTGGACCGTATTCGAACGGTGTGCTTTAGGAAGTGAGAATGGGGTCGCAAAAATTAATATAGCTGGAAATTCTGTTTCATCGAGTGTTCTCTCGATGGCACCGGTGCATTCGCAAGTACTTGCTTCATCGTCGTATGTTGCGACAGATCAAGTTCCAATATTCCGCCTAGATGATGTCCTGCCAAAGGAGTCCATGGAATCGGACCAACTGTTCTTAAAACTCGATACCCAAGGATACGAGAGTCAGGTTTTGAAAGGTGCTACGAGGACGCTACAGCTCGCAAGGGGACTGGTTGTTGAGACATCGCTAACAGAATTGTACGTTGGCGAGACACTCTGGCTGCCAATGATACACCTGCTAGAGGAACTGGGGTTCCATGTTTGGTCGATTGATCCTGGATTCACAGATAATCGGATCGGCCGAACACTCCAATGCGATTTCACTTTTTTCCGCAACTAGATTTTGTCAATGAACTTCCGGACACAATTTCCTCAAAGTCGAAATCGAATTGCCGTTGTCTTTCAAGGACGGTACCCGACGGAAGCTCTTGCAGCAGGGGAGCGACGCGTTAGGGATCTGTCCAACGGGCTTGCGCAATCAGGTTGTAAAGTGGATTTTTTGTGCCCAGGTTACTTTGGTGCTTTTGCCCCCTCACCTACAAGCGATTTGTTCCGACTCGTACATCTTGGAGGCGGGAGCCGCAAGACTAGAGTTATGGCAAGATATCATTTCTGGAACGAGGTTACACGGTATGCAAAGCGAGAAAACATCGCGTTTGCCTTGTTCTACAATACCAGTATCGATTCCTTTACGGCGATTCGTTCTCTGGGACGATGCGGGATAAGATGTGGACTTGAAGTATGCGACCTTCATTCGCTGAGTCGTCACCGAATCGCCAAACGAGCTTGCTATTGGCTAGGTGAGCGTCTCCTCCCCAAGTGCACCGACCTGAACATCGCGATTTCGTCAGGCATTCAAAGATTTCTAGCCCGAACAGCTCCAAAAGTATCGGTCCTGCGAATTCCAGGACTAGTGGATCGCGATTACTTCTCGACCCAATCTGTTGCAGACGGATTTCGCCTCAAATATGGTATTCCGTCGGATCGGCTAATCGTGAGCTTCACCGGAAGTTGGTTCCGACAAAAGGGGATGGCCACTCTCGCCCGTGCATTTCGAGAGTCATGCATATCGATTGGATCAGACCCCTTGCTCGTGATTGCAGGAAGTAGCACGAATTCAGAGCTTGAGGATTGTCCCGTTAAACTAGGAAAAGAGCTAGGAATTGAGTCACAAATTTTGACTCCAGGGTATCTCTCGGGAAGCAACCTAATTCAATTACTTCGTGAAACTGACATCGCAGTATCCGCATCGGAGAATGATACTTTCTCGGAATACTCCTTTCCAACGAAGTTAGCGGAATTTGCAGCTATGGGAAAGTCGATCGTAACCACTTCTGTTGGTGATGTACCTGAATACTTCGTACACGAGAAGAATGCGATGCTCTGTAAACCGAGTGATTGGAGAGCTATGTCAATCTGTATCTCCAAACTGTTGCAGTCCCCTGAATTGAGAAAAACTATTGCGACTTCAGCAATGGCGATTGCAGCGGAGGCCTTTAGTACACAGAATGCTGGGAAAATGATGCGGAACAAAATCAGCGAACTGTTCGGCCAACAGTTAGATTGATTGACTGGTTACCTGCAAGATCGTTGGTTGGTCATTTACTATTGTTCTCAATGAGTTGCTCAATATAAGGAAATGAGTGGGTCCGTGAAGATTGACATTTGGTGGGACGGACTTTCTGGGTATGCTGCGAGTAGTTGGCGGTCGCTTACGCAAATCCAGGGCGTTGAACTGAACGTGATCGCAATTCGTCTCCCGCAATCTAGTAATACTAGTTTCAATGATAAGCTGATTTCCGACCTACCCGTAACATTGGTTTCTGCTTCAGAACTTCCAAAACTTGTTGCGGATAGGATTCGACAACCTCTCCCTGATATAATCTTTGTTAGCGGATGGGCAAGAAAAGCATATCGGGATGCAGTTCGCAAGTTAGCTCTAACTAAAACTCGCTTGGTAATATCAATTGACAATCCATGGCGGTCTACTCTAAAACAACATTTCGGCATCTATGCACTTAAGCCCTACGTTTCTAAGTTTGATGCAGCGCTGGTGCCGGGGGAGAGGAGTTGGCAGTACGCGACTAGACTTGGTTTTCGGGAACGCCCCGTATTCAAAGGACTGTATGGCGTTGATAGTTCGACAATCGAGAATCTCTTGTCAAAACGAGGCGATTTAAAGCGTGGTTGGCCAAAATCCTTCTTGTTCGTTGGTAGATTCGTCCCTGAAAAAGACATTAAAACTTTAGCAATTGGGTACGGGAAGTATCGTAGCATGGTGTCGGATCCTTGGTCACTTGATTGTGTCGGAACCGGTCCACTAAAGTATTTACTTGAAGACATTCCTGGCGTTCATCTACCGGGATTTGTACAACCGGCGGAGATGCCAGAATTTTGGCTGAACAGTGGCGCTTTCGTACTTCCAAGTAGCTACGATCCTTGGCCCTTGGCTTTGGTAGAGGCGGGTCGAGCTGGACTACCGATTATTCACTCCACAGCATGCGGATCAGCGGTCGAGAATGTTAGGGACAACTACAATGGAAAGCAATTCAATGCAGGCGACAGCCAGGCACTCGCGAATGCTTTTCTTTTCATGCACAAGAACTACTCACAGCTTCGTCTGATGGGATCGCGGTCGATGAGCCTAACGGAGTCATACACTTCTGAATCGTGCGCGAAAAATTGGTTCGAGGTTTCCCAATCCGTACTTTCACTTCCAAAACAAAGGGCCTAACTAGGTTCACGATCGTGCTGTTGATTGATGCGACAAATGTTGGTGGAGGTTCATGCGTACTGCTAAAATATCTGGCCAAAGCACTTAACTCGCGTCAGATTCCACACTTTATACTGTGCTCAAATCGCGTAGACCTTTCTAACAGCCCGCATCTTTCGGTACAAAGCACCCCTCCTTTTTCAATACGCAGGCAATTGCTTTTAAACGAATATTGTAAAAAGTTAAGGCCAAATCACCTTTTTTGCTTTGGCAATGTTCCGCCGAAGAATCGGCCGAAGGTGAAGCAAGTTTCAACTTACTTTCATAATGCTCTTCTTATTGGAAGTCTCGAACCTCGCGGGTTAGACCTGCTGTTCCGTTTGCGTCTCTGGATCTTGCGTCGGTCCATTTCGGTCTCTAAGAGAAACACAGATTTTTGGCTATTTCAAACAAACTACATCGCGAACTGTTTCGCAAAGTCGTTTGATGTTTCCTCGGCCAAAAATATTGTTCTACCTTTCTATGAAAAAGGTGAAACGGCGATGCCGAATCCGGAGCCATTCGATTTTGATTTTATTTACTCAAGCAGTCTCGCCCCGCACAAAAATCACATTAATCTATTCAAGGCAATCGAGATCTGCGCCCTCGAGGGATTCTATCCAACAGTCGCGATCACGGTGGACGTCAAAAGAAGCAGCAAGCTCGGTAAGATTGTTGAAAGATGTAAAGACCTTGGAGCAAAAATTTTCTTAACCGGATCTTTAGACCATTCGCAATCGCTTTCCCTCCTAGAAAAAAGCAAATTTGTTGTTTTCCCATCGCTTATTGAAACTCTCGGATTGGGTCTTATTGAAGCCGCACTGCTTGGAAAGCCAGTCATTTGCGGTAATTTACCTTGGATTGCTGACGTCATTGAGCCCTCGACTACATTTGATCCGCATTCACCATTGTCGATTGCAGATTCGATGCGGTCGATACATGCGGCAATTCTTCCGTGTCCGACGACCTTGGTCGTTCAAGATAGAATAGATCAATTGGTTGATTGGCTGAGTTCATAGTTTGGTGGTATGGTTGTGCAATATGGCGTGTTTGTACAAACGCCAAACGTTTTCTCGACCCTTTCTAGAGAATTAAAGCATAGAATGTTTCGCTTGCCCGAGCTCAAGTTATTTGCAGCACGAATATTGTGTAGCACATTACCTGGATGGATTGTTAGCAAGCGCTTCGGCAACAGAATACCATATTGTGGCCATGTTGTCGATTTAAGCGCTGCACCTGTTCCGTTCGCAACCTATGCAAGTATATACTGGGGAATATATGAGAGCGCGGAACGAAGATTCATTCTCAAATATTTAAAGCCAGACCTCGCTGTCATTGAATTGGGCGCAAGCCTTGGTGCAATAACTTCCGTCATAGCATCCCGGCTTCAACCTAAGATAGAACTGATTTCCGTGGAAGCGAACCCATCACTTGAGAAATCTGTTATGTCCAACCTGAGACTAAATGCTTCCCATTTGGCCTATACTTTGCACTCAGCAGCTATAGGTTACCAAGAATCGCATGTCGATTTTCAAATTGCCGACGACAATCTTAACTCGAGTGTTAGAACGGTTTCTTCAAACGGAAAAAGCGAAAAAAGTGTAAGGGTTGCCTGTATTCGGCTTTCGGACTTGGTGGAGAGTTTGAGCGTTCGGCAGTACCAATTAGTATGTGACATCGAAGGAATGGAATGGGAAGTTGTTAGGCATGATGCGAAAGCACTCGAATCGTGTTTTCAAATTATTTTGGAATCACACGATTCAAAAGGCAATGGTAGTGCCAAGGATCTTTTACCTAAAATTAAGAAGTTAGGATTTGAGTTGGTTGACTCATTCGGAAATGTAGCGGTCTTCCGTCGAAGTCGTACCGATTAGTCATAAAATCGGACAGACGTTTGAACGATTCTTTATGGAGTACTCGTTGCCTGAGGCAGTACAGTGGCTGAGTTGAATTGCTTGATAGCGAATAATCCAGTGCGAGTTAATTTTTTGAATAGCGTAGAAGGTGGGACGTACTGGAAGGGAATTCTCGAGGAACTGGCCAATCAAGGCGTTGAGGTCTCCGACTCCTTTGCCGTAGGTGAAGACACCTATCGAAAGCGTCGCGGGCGACTAGGCAAATGGATGACTCTTTGGAGCATGTACCTT
>Ga0105045_10004749_pt1 | contig 11847 bp, 4 predicted proteins | sample MAT02_FD_78089 | JGI IMG/M metagenome (GOLD analysis project Ga0105045, IMG submission 78089) | Freshwater microbial communities from Lake Fryxell liftoff mats and glacier meltwater in Antarctica - MAT-02 (megahit assembly) | ecosystem: Environmental > Aquatic > Freshwater > Ice > Liftoff... | reverse complement strand
GGAATCCTAGGCCGGTGGCCTAGGCTGATGGTGTGGCGGGCTTTCAGCCCTTTGTGGACGTGGGTGTTTTCTAGGTCCAATTTCTGGCCTAGGAATCCTTGGCCGGTGGCCTAGGCTGATGGTGTGGCGGGCTTTCAGCCCTTTGTGGAGGTTTTCGGCCCGGTTGCTTTTTTTGGGTGTGTTTAAATTTTATTGAACTGAAAATCAATGGTTTATGGTTCTGAGGATAAAAAACAAAGAAGTTTACCGGGGTAAATACCTTTGTTTTTTTGATGTCAGGTTCATAAAGCGTTGGTTTTCAGGAAAATAAAAATTTAAACACGCTCCTAATTAATCGAGTTTTAGGAGTCGAGCTTTTTCGCTTAGGATGGTGATTTCTAGGCGAGCAGTATTCTCGGGGAAGATGTTTTCTACCAATTGGGGCCATTCCATGACGCAGAACCAAGGGTCGTACAGCAGGTCTTCTAGTCCAATATCTAGGGCTTCTTGTACCGTATTTAAACGATATAAATCCAAATGATGAAAAATTGCGCTGGTCCCGTCCGGGGCGGTGTAGGTGTATTGATTGACCAAGGAAAAGGTAGGGCTGGCCGTATTGCCCTGAACGCCCAAATGGCGACAAATTTCTTTAACTAAGGTGGTTTTACCGGCCCCCATTTCGCCATATAACGCAATTTTACGCCGACCATTCAAGGCCGCCAATAAGTCGGGTATGTGGGCCGCCAAAGCCTCTTGAGCAGAAATCATCCATTCCATAATGGCGCAAAAGTAGGGGGTTTCAGGTTGAAAAACACCAATAAACGCCCCGCAAACTTAGTTTGTAAGGCACAAAATAGTCCTAATTTTTACCACTCAAAAATCAATAGCCTTCAGATGAAATGAAAATATTTCGTTTTACACCGTTGAAGCAGTACTAAAATGCGATTTTTGCACCGTGACTTACCACTCATCCGACATTCAGAGCATTTTAAAAGCCCAATGGCTGCAAAAATCATCCACCGACCCCAAGGTGGAGCACTTACTTTTTGACAGCAGATTGGTGGCAGCCCCCGCCTCTGCGCTGTTTTTTGCCCTGCCGGGCAAGCATCGACACGGCGTTCAATTTATACCCGAACTATACGCCCAAGGTGTTCGGCAGTTTGTAGTCAGTCGGGAAATTGACTTGCAAAACCTCCCCGAAGCCACTATTTTACGGGTACCCGATACCCTAGATGCCTTGCAAGCCTTGGCCGCCCATCACCGCGCCCAGTTTTCGATTCCTGTCATTGGGATTACCGGCAGCAACGGCAAAACCGTGGTAAAAGAATGGCTCAACCAACTTTTAGCCCCAGATTTTAATGTCGTGCGCAGCCCCAAAAGTTATAATTCACAAATTGGGGTTCCACTCTCTGTTTGGCAAATGCAGGAACGCCACACGCTCGCTATTATTGAAGCCGGTATCTCACAAACGGGCGAAATGGCACGACTAGAAAAAATAATTCGCCCCAGCATCGGTATTTTTACCAATCTCGGCCCCGCACATGAGGAAGGTTTTGTGTCGGATGAAGCGAAATGGCGCGAAAAAATGCAACTTTTTGCCCATTCGGAGTCTCTAATTTGTTCGGTCAACCAGGCACCGCAGGCTCCTCACCCTACCCTATTTTGTTGGTCCAGAAACGGTGAGTCGGCTGATTTACAGGTTGTTGAGATTGAAAAACTTCCATCTGGAAGCACCCGCATCCGCGCACAACGCTCGGATATGCCCACCGGACAATCCATTCAGGTGCTGATTCCATTTTCAGATGAGGCCAGCATCGAAAACGCGCTGCATTGTTGGGCTACGCTGATATTGCTCCAAATCCCGCAGGCGGAAATTGAGCACCGAATGCTTCGCTTGGAGCCGGTAGAAATGCGCTTGGAAGTGAAAGCGGCCATTCAGGGCTGCACGATTATCAACGACGCCTATAGCAACGACTTGGCTTCATTGCGCTTGGCTTTGCAGTTTGCGCGTCAACAAGCAGGGCTCGGCAAATTAACCCTGATTCTTTCCGATATTTTGCAAAGCGGACAATCGAGCGACCAACGGTGGAAGGCGGTGGCCGATATTATGACGGTACAATCGGTGGAGCGGATTATGGGCATCGGAACCGATATTCAAGCCTTGCAATCTCATTTGTCGCCGCAGGTAGAAGGGGTGTTTTTTGCCGATACGGAATCGTTTTTAGCACATTTTTCCAGCCTTGAATTTCGGGACGAAACCATTTTAATAAAAGGGGCGCGCGCCTTTGCTTTTGAACGAATTGCCCGACGTTTGGAGCAAAAAGCGCATAAAACAGTGCTTGAAGTGAACCTTTCTGCGCTAACCCACAACCTCAAAATCTACCAGCGCATGCTTCAACCCGGCACCAAAATGATGGTGATGGTAAAAGCAGAAGGTTACGGTGCTGGCTCTGCTCAGGTGGCTAAATTGCTGGAATATCATCCGGTTAATTACTTGGGTGTGGCGTATGCCGACGAAGGGATTGCACTCCGAAAAGCCGGGGTAAATTTGCCTATTTTGGTACTCAACCCAGAGAACGCGAGTTTGGACGCCATGGGCCGGTATCGCTTGGAGCCTGAGGTGTATAGCCTGAAAATTTTGGACGAAATCATCGCATATTCCCAAGCGAAAAACATCTTAAGCATCCATCTAAAATTGGATACTGGAATGCACCGACTGGGCTTCGATCTGGCCGAAATGCCTGTTTTGGCAGAGAAGTTGCGCCAAAACCCCACTTTGCGCGTGGCCACTGTTTTTTCGCATTTAGCTGCTAGTGATGGACCGACGCACGATGCGTTTACGCGGCAGCAAGCTCAATCCTTTTCCGACATGTACACCCAAATAGTGGCCGCCCTAGGTTATGCACCGCTGCGGCATATTTGTAACACAGGGGGCATAGAACGATGGCCCGAATACCATTTTGATATGGTTCGTTTGGGGATTGGATTGTATGGAGTGGGTGGAAAAACTGTACAAAACAGGCTTCAAACGGTCAATTTTTTAAAAGCGACCATCAGTCAAATCAAGCAGGTTGCCGCGGGCGAAACGGTGGGGTATAGCCGAAACAGCGGACTGCTCGACACGCCCAAACGCATCGCTACCATCAGTATTGGCTACGCAGATGGCCTATTGCGACTGGCGGGCGGGGGCCGATATTCGGTGCTGATACGCCAAACGCTGGCCCCCACGCTGGGCAATGTGTGCATGGATATGACGATGATTGATGTGAGCCATATTCCGGAGGCTGCTGTAGGCGACGAGGTGGTTATTTTTGGCGATAACCCACCCGTTCAGGCCCTAGCCGATTGTTTGCAAACGATTCCGTATGAGGTGTTTACCAATATTTCGGAGCGGGTAAAACGGGTCTATTGGCAGGAATAAATTATTCGCATCAGGTTTTCCAAACTAGATAAGATGACTTCTGTATCTGAACTTTACGCGTATTATTTGGCGCATCCGGTAGTCAGTACCGACACGCGGTATTTGCCCAAAAACTGCCTATTTTTTGCTTTAAAAGGGGCGAATTTTGACGGGAATACCTTTGCGGCACAAGCCCTCGAACAGGGGGCGGCCTATGTGGTGATTGACAACCTGGATTGCCAAGTATCGGCGCGGTGCTTGTTGGTGCCCGATGTATTGCAGGCCTTGCAGGATTTGGCCAACCATCATCGGCGGCAATTCGATATTCCCGTGATAGCGATTGGTGGCTCCAATGGAAAAACGACTACTAAAGAATTGGTTTCCAGCGTTTTAAGCGCGCATTACCCCTGCCATTCTACCAAAGGAAATCTCAACAACCACATCGGCGTACCGCTTACCTTGCTTTCAATGCCTGCGGGCACGGAGGTTGCCATCATTGAGATGGGCACCAACCAGCCGGGCGATATTGCGGAGTTGTGTCGGATTGCGCAGCCCACGCATGGCCTGCTGACCAATATCGGGAAAGAGCATTTGGAAGGGTTTGGAAATTTGGCTGGTGTTAAAAAAGCGGAAGGCGAGTTATTCGACTATTTGGCTATTCATGGCGGCTGTGCGCTGGTTAATTTGTCGGAAAAGTATTTGCCGAAAATGGCCCAAAAAGTGCCCATGCGTGTGGGGTATCATCGGGTGGAGCCGCTGCTGCCGGAGCCGGGCATCATTGAAGTGTCTATGATTGCGGAAGCGCCCTTTGTGCAAGCCGCTTTTTTGTCAGATGAAGGTCCGCGAGTGGCAGTGACGACCCAATTATTTGGGCAACATAATTTTCAAAATGTGATGACAGCCATCGCTTTGGGTATTTATTTCAAAGTACCCGCGAGTAAAATCAAAACGGCTCTGGAGGAATACCAGCCCAGCAATAATCGCTCCCAACTACTTCATTATCAAGGGGCTACTATATTACTGGATGCGTACAATGCCAATCCATCCAGTATGGAGCCTGCGTTGCAAAGTTTGTGCGCCATGCCTGCCCAAAAGCGCATTGCTATTTTAGGCGATATGCTGGAACTGGGCGAGGACTCTCAAAAGGAACATGAAAGCATTCTTCGTTTTGCCGCGAAGTTGAAAATAGACCAGATTATTCTAGTGGGTAAAGAATTCGGCAAAACGCCGTACGCCCGGGTGGGCGCACTGCATTTTGCCGATAATAAAGCCGCCAAACATTGGTTTGACGCGCAAATATTTGAAGATACTGCTATTCTTCTAAAAGGCTCGCGGGGTATTTGTTTAGAATATATCTTGGCCTCCTGACTTAATAGCATCTATTGCCCTACAATGAAATGGTCTAGCGCAATGGAATAGGAATACAATGCATATTGAACTATTCCCTCTTGGCCATCCACCATAACATTATTGCAGCGCCCAACCCAAAGGATTATTTTAGCACCAGAGGGCATATCTGAAAAGTCATTAGCAGATAGCGTAAAAGACCCATCATCATCTGTGTGAATTAGGTTGTGTTGATAATGACTAGTTGCATTGGCAAATGCACTGTTATCTTGGTCCTCAGGGTCAAATTCAATCAGGATGTAAACACCTTTAGTATTATTGGTATCCGCATTCCAGGAGATTTGTGTATTGAGGGGTAGGACTTGATTCGCGGTCGTTCTTAAAGGCGCATAAATGATAATGTCTTTAGGAACATACAGGCCTGTTTGCAAAACGACCGTGCGTTCAATATCGCCTTTGTCAACCGTAAACTCCACTGTCTTGCCAAATAATGGCCCCAACTGAGGGTTGTTAAGCATGGATTCGGATTGATAAACCCCATAAGTATTGGGTGTTATAACAACATCATCAAGGGTAAGATTACCATACTGTATCGTAACATTATCTGCTCCCCAGAACCTCCCTCCAACTTTCCAAAGGTTTTTTTGTCCAGAGGCAGAATAGATGTCAAATGTCTTCATGGATTTAATTCCTATCGCCCCATTTTTATTGGGATTTAATCTAAAAAACACGTTTTCCATCCCTGAAAGCCCACTTTTTCTCTTACTGAATAAACCTTCTTTTTGGCAAGAAGAGAAGGAAATAAACACCAGTATCGCGAACAATAATTTTAATGAGTTTTTCATGATTTAATTTGTTTCGTTAAATTGAACAACCGCAATTATGAGATGATTCGGAACAATCGGAAAATAATCCCAAAAAAGCCCGAAGGCCACCCAAAAGGACTGAAGGCCCGCAACCATTACCGTAAGCCAGCGGCCTATGGTATCCCTATCGTATCAACGTAACATCCCCCGTAAAGATCTCCTCTTCGCCATCTGCAAACTCCACAACAGCCTGCCAAACGAATACACCCGGATTGAGTTCACTGCCTTTGAAAGTACCATTCCAACCCATGCTTTCATCGCCGGGCCTGAGGTTTATTCGTTCAAAAACTTCCTCTCCCCAGCGGGAAAACACACGCAAGGAACGAATACTGCGCACCGTAATGGGGTCGCCAAAAATGGTAAACACATCGTTTAGACCATCATCGTCGGGCGAGAAGATATTCGGGCCGTACACCTTGCGTGTGCGGTCTACCTTAATCAATATCCGTTCTTGAGCGACACAACCTGCGCCAGACACTACATTTATGACGTATTCGGTGGAGTTGGTCGGCGTTGCCAAAGTACTCAGGCAAGAACTGCATTCCAGATTCAGCGCGGGCGTCCAAGTGATGGACGCAATATCTGCGGTGTCAATATTGATTTGGGCATCCAATAAATAACTATACCCAAGGGCAATGTCTGCGGTTGCAGCCATCGTAATCACCAGCACATCGGGGGCATTGACCACTATATTTGCGGTGGCTTCGCAGCCATTTCCACCCGATACCAGCAAAATATGCGGTCCGGGAGACACATTGGTAAAGTCACTCAACGTGCCCAACGGACCATTATCAAGGCTGTACAAAATAGGCTCCGACAGTCCCGTAATCGAGTCTATCTGGATGGCCCCTTGGTCTTCCTGGCAATTGGGGTTGATAGCAGTAGCAAACACCATTGGAACTTCTGGTACGATGGTCACTTCGTCTGTGTCGGTGCAGCCATTGGTGAAGTTGGTCACGGTGAGCGTGTATGTACCTGACTGATTAATCAATGGACTGGCCGTGTTGGCGCCTGAAACGAAGTTTCCATCTTGGGTAGCCCATTGAAAGCCCAAATTAGCCGCTCCAGAGCCACTGCCCGAAAGTGGAGCGGTTTCACCCGCACAATCCAACATAAAGGCTGGGCCAGCCACGGCAGTCGGCGGCGTTTGGTCGGCGGTAACATTCACTGAAATCGCATTGCCGCAGTTGTTCGCCGGATTCACCCCGATTAAGAAATAGGTGCCGGGCGTATTCACAGAAAGGGTCGCGCCATTGCCCAACAGGGTCGTGTCTGTTCCAGAAATAGTGGCCCAAGCAAATTGCACGCCTCCCACTACTGAACTGCCGGTAAGCGTTTGGGCCGGTGTGGCGCAAGTAAGCAGGGCAGGGTTGGCGATGGTTAGGGCAGGCGGGTTTAGGTTTTGGGTAATGGTGATGGAAGCACTGGCCGTACAAGCCGTGGTAGCATCTACCACTACAAAATCATATACTCCGGGAGCTGTGATGGGCAAATCAGTCGCTGTTCCCAGTGAATTGCCGTTGCTCAGCCATTCTGTGGTAATAGGATTTGGTGTACCCGAAGCCGTCCCATTGAGGGTAATTTCGGTCACGCTACAATCCAGCATCGTGGTATTGGAAGCAATGGCGGCCTGCGGTTGTGTGGTGGCATCGCTGACTTGGAATGTAGCCGAGCTGGTGCAAGCGCCGCCTGCATCCACCGTTACGGTGTAACTACCTGCTGACAAATTACTTATATCTTCTGTATTTAGACCATTTGACCAAGTAAATGTGTAATTCAACACTGGTGTTACATTGAGGTCAATGGCGCCATTGTCGCTCACGCAAGAATTCATCGCCGTAGGCGTGCCTTGCAGGGCTGGCACTACGGTATCTTCTGGCACATCGAAATTATCCACTGTGGAGCAGCCATTATTGGCCGTAACGGTTACGGCATAATTACCGGATAATACATTGCTCAAATCCTCCGTCACGGCGCCATTCGACCATAGGAAAGTGTATGGAGCAGGGCTTCCTGCGATGCTCAAATCAATATTTCCATCGTCTTGTCCACAAAATGCGGCTACCAAAGCCGGCGTCAATACTGGGCTGGGGGCGTTGGTGGTGACCATCAGCGCGATGGTATTGGTACAAGCACCGCCCGCGCTTACGGTCACGGTGTACGTTGCGGCTGCGAGGTTGGCAATATCCTCGGTCACGCTGCCATTGGACCAAATATAGGTGTAAGTGCCCAGCGGCGTAATCGTTAGGTCAATCGCACCGTTATTAAACACACAAGAAGTTGTCTGCGTGAGGGTGCTGCCGATGGTGGGTGTAATGGTATTTTCTGGAACGGTGTAATTCTGAGAAGAAGTACAGCCATTGGCGGCGGTAACGACGACCGTATAACTGCCTGATGCTACCGCACTTAGGTCTTCAACCAATATTCCATTCGACCAAACATAGGTGTAGGGGCCAGGACTAGCCGATACGGTTAAGTCAATGCTACCGACGGCTTGTCCACAAAAAGCGGGAGTGATGCTTTGCGCCAAGGAGGGGCTGGGCACATTGCTGGCGACGGTGAAATTCGCGGTACTCGTGCAGGTACCGCCCGCACTCACCGTTACCGTGTAAGTTCCGGCAGACACACTGGCTAAATTCTGGGTAACAAATCCATTCGACCACAGGTAGGTGTAAGTGCCCGCAGGGTTGACCGCCAGGTTGACTGCTCCATCGTTTTGCACGCAAGACGTATTGGGGCTGGCATTGCCCGTTACGGCAAAATTCAGGCTATTGCCCGGAATCGTCGCCGCAGCGCTGGCCGTACAATTATTCGCATCGGTCACGACTACCGTGTACATACCGGCCGGAATATTGGCTAAATCTTGGGTCATTTGCCCGCTCGACCAGAGATAGGTATAAGGTGCGGTGCCACCATTTACCCCCAAGTCAATGTTACCATTAGAGAGGCCGCAGAGTTCGGGTGTCAAGGCTTGGTTGGTAACGGGATTGCTGCGTTGGTCAACGACAAAAAAGGAAGCAGTAGCCGTGCAATTGTTTGATTCTGAAACAGATACGGTATAGGTACCTGGCGGTAAACTGCTCAAATCTTCATCCGTCACGCCATTTGACCACAGGTACGTGTACGCACCGGCAGGGGTAATATTCAGGTCAATGGAGCCATTGTTACTGGCACAATTGGTAAGGGGAACGGCCGAGCCGGCTAGGCTAAAGTTGGAAGCATTGTTCGGAACATTCAGGTTAGATGTTTCGGTGCAGCCGTTTGAGGCCGTTACGGTAACCGTGTAATTTCCGGGAAATAGCGCGGTAATATCTTCGTCGGTGGACGTATTAGACCAAATATAGGTGTAAGGGCCTGCGGGGCCATTCACGGTCAGGTCAATCGCTCCATTGTCGGCCCCACAAATGGAGGCTTGAATGGCAGTGGCTAAGATAGGATCTGCTGTGTTATTGGCCACGACAAAAGAGGCCGTAGCAGTGCAGGTTCCAAGGCTCACCGTAACCGTGTAAGAACCCGCATTCAGGTTCATAACATCCTCATTTACGCTGGTATTTGACCAAACATACTGATAAGCGCCAGGCGGATTGACGCTCAAATCAATGCTGCCATTGGGGCCCGTACAGGAGGTGTTTTCTACCCCTACCCCATTTAGGTTGAGGGCAATATTATTATTTAAAACAGTGGAAGAGAGGGTTTGGGTACAGCCATTATTACCCGTAACCGTAACGATGTAGGTACCCGGAGCCAAATCAATCAAATCTTCGGTTACTTCAGCATTCGACCACAAATAAATGAATGGGCCGACACCGCCGCTGACACTCAAATCAGCGGAGCCATTGCTAAAATCACAGGTGGCGGCCACGGGTGCGGCGGCTAGATTAGGCAGGGGCGTATTATCTGCTATGGCAAAGGAGTTGGTGGCGAGGCAGGTACCAAACGTAACGGTCACGGTGTAGGTGCCTGCAGACAACCCTGCCAAATCCTCGGTCGCGGCCATATTCGACCATTGGTACTGATAATTGTTGATGGCGGGGGTGATGCTCAGGTCAATACTGCCGTTTGCTGCGACACAAGACGTGTTTTCTAGCGGGGTGGCGCTTACGCCCAAGTTGGTGGGATTGTTTAGAATATTGACGGTTGAAACCGCCGAACAATCGTTGGCTCCGGTTACCGTAACGGTGTAAGTGCCAGGGGTAAGATTCGTCAGGTCTTCATCGGTAGCGGCATTTGACCAGAGGTAAGAAAATGGGCCGCTGCCATTATTGACGGTAATATCGGCGGAGCCGTTGTCAAACCCACAATTGGCCGGGATTAGCGCCGATGTTAGGTTGGGCGGCAGCGCATTATCCAACAAAACAAACGTATCGAGGGCAAAACATTCGCCCCCCAAAGAAACCGTGACCAAATAAGTGCCGCCGGGGAGATTGCTGAGGCTATCGGTCGTAGCCCCATTCGACCACAGATAGGTGTAAGCCGTATCAATGGGCGTTACATTGAGGGCAATATTGCCCGTGGGGGAGGTACAAGAAACATTATCGAGTGTGGCGCCCATTACCACTATGGTATCGTTTACATTGGGGACAATGACCGATCTAAGGGTGGTACAGCCCACCGAGGAAGTAACTGTGACGAAGAACGTATCGGCTTGAATGTTGATCAAATCTTGGGTAGTCGCGCCATTCGACCACAGATAAGTAAAGGGAGCCAGGCCGGCCGTAACGGATAAGTCCACTGAACCGTTGGCGAGACCACAGGTGGCGGTATCGGTCAGGGAGGGCAGCACCGGAAATTCGGCGACGCTGCCTACACTATAGGTTTCTACGGCGGTGCAAGTGCCCCCTGCGCTGATGGTTACGCTATAATCGCCGATGGCGAGACCCGTGAGGTTGGTGGTCGTAGCACCGTTAGACCAAGTGTAGGTCAAATTAGTCGGAAAAAGGGACAAGTTAATCCGCCCGTTGATGGTATCGCAGGAGGTATTGTCCGTTACAACGCCGCTGTAGCTAAATATGGCTGGATTATCTTCCACAACAACACTTCTCACAGCGGTACACAGATTGGCAGAAGTTATGGTAACCTCATAAGTTCCTGCGGGAACATTGGCCAAGTCTTCGGTAGTCGTGCCCTGATATGACCATAGATAGGTATAAGGAGCAACGCCTCCAATGGGGGTTAGGTTAATTGCGCCATTGCCTAGGCCACAACTGGCGGAGGTATTGGCAAAAGACAAATTAGGCAAAACGGGTTCGTCTTCTACAAAAAACACATCTGTATCGGTACAAGAGCCCGCTGCAGTAACCGTAACCCGATAACTGCCCATGGGTACGTTCGTCAAATTCTGGGTAGTAGCACCATTTGACCATATATAGGTGGCCGTATTTTGCCATTGACCAGCGGGAGAAAGTACAATGGTGACGCTTCCATTGGCGCCATTACAGGTGGTGTTAGGCACTACGGAAAGTTCCCCTACTTGTACTGGCAGGTAAACTGGTAAAACATCGTACTCAAAAGTAGCGCTACAACCGTTGGCACCTGTAACGGTAACGGTGTAAGTGCCCGCGCTCAAACCCATTATCACTTGAGTCGTTCCGCCATTCGACCATTCATAGGAGTACGGTTGAACGCCGCCAAAGGCAGCGGCGCCCACCTGTCCATCTTGCGTGTCACAATATTCTTGAGCGGGCGCGAACGGAGGTATTATGGAAGGCGAGTTGGTCAGGTTTGGTACTGTAAAAGTGGCCGTAGTAGTACAGGTTACGCCAAAAGTAACCGACACGGTATAGGTACCGGGCGGTAGGTTTGAAATATCCATATCAGTTTCTCCATTGGACCAAGCGTAGGTAAAGTTGCCGGGAAATGGCGTAACCGTCAGGTCAATGGCACCATTACTAGAGCCGGTACAAAGGGTATTACCGGTCAGATTGGCCGTAATAGTGGACGGAGCAATAAATGCTCCATCTCCCACCACCGTTTGGGCCATTACCGGCACCCCATTAGAACCAATGATGGTGACGGAATACGCGCCCGAGGTTAGGCCTGTGATGTTTTGGGTTGTAGCGCCATTGGACCATAGAAAAAACCAAGGCCCCGGTGTACCTGGATCTGTTATTTCAACGGACCCCACCCCTGTACCGCAAATATCTACGGCCGGAAAAAGCACTGGCATCAGCACTTTCTTTTGCTGCGCGACGGAATCTTTGTCCGTGGGGAGCGGTTCTTCGCCGGATATTTCCATCGCTATGGGAGCACCTGAGC
>Ga0105045_10004748_pt1 | contig 11848 bp, 11 predicted proteins | sample MAT02_FD_78089 | JGI IMG/M metagenome (GOLD analysis project Ga0105045, IMG submission 78089) | Freshwater microbial communities from Lake Fryxell liftoff mats and glacier meltwater in Antarctica - MAT-02 (megahit assembly) | ecosystem: Environmental > Aquatic > Freshwater > Ice > Liftoff... | reverse complement strand
TCCCAAGCTGTATCCGCAAGCCAAAAGAAAGGTTCTCCGGAGGAAGTCACCAGATAACGCTGATTGTCGGAGACCTTGAGACTGGGCAACTGGGCGTAAAGCGGGGAGAATAAGAGAAAAAGGAATAGGAAGGAAATGAGCTTCGTTAATGGGCGCATAGGGGTAGGTATTATGGGGAATAATTAGGTTTGCAGTCGATACCAAATATAATGAAAAGTCTTTTGGCAAAAAAAACTACCTCTTTGTTATAATCCAAGAGGTAGTTCCCAATAGGTTTGTTTTTATATTAAACGCCTACCTTCTCAAATTCACTAAAAAAGAAGCCTCCTTCAAGGGCGGCGTTATCATCCGAGTCGGAGCCATGCACGGCATTGGCTTCGATGGAAGTGGCATATAGCTTACGGATAGTGCCTTCGGCAGCATCAGCGGGATTGGTGGCACCGATTAATTTTCTGAAATCAGCTACCGCATTATCTTTCTCCAAAACAGCGGCTATGACAGGGCCCGAAGACATGTAGGCGCAAAGATCCTTATAAAAAGGCCGCTCCTGGTGTACCGCATAGAATTTTCCGGCAGCATCACCCGTTAGCCTGGTTATTTTCATAGCGACCAGTTTGAAACCTGCCTCTTCAATCATTTTCAAAATTGCCCCTGCATTTCCTGCCCCAAATGCATCCGGCTTTATCATGGTAAACGTTCTGTTTGTACTCATTTCTAAAATTTTATATTGGTTTGAATAAGGGCAAAATTAACGCTTTTCGAAGAAACTTCTAAGAAATCGGGTTAATTGTCCGCAATCCACTTGAAAAGAAGGGTTTGGAACATATTGGGAATTTCGAAAAATTATGTAGAACTTTGCACGCTCTGTGTTAGAAAAAGCACGTTGGTTAATTTATACCCATGCAAAATATAGATCTATTTAAAGAACAGATTTCTTCCTCTTCTCCCAAAAAGATCGTTATAACTACCCACCACAAGCCTGATGCCGACGCCCTTGGTTCATCTCTGGGACTGGCTAACTATCTCAAAAAGAAGAACCATTCGGTAACGGTTATCTCTCCGTCCGACTATCCTTCTTTTTTATACTGGATGAAGGGTAATGATGAGGTAATTAATTTTGAAGGGCCAGGTAAGGAGGAAATAGCCAAAGAACTGATCCAGGATGCAGACCTAATATTTTGTTTGGACTTTTCATCCCTTAAGCGCTTGCTAGGCATGGGAAAATACGTTAAAGCATCCAAGGCGATTAAAATAAATATTGATCATCACCAGGATCCGGAAGATTTTGCTGATTTCAGTTATTTAAGTACGGATGCAGCGGCTACTTGCGAATTGATTTATGACCTGATCCATCAGATCGGGGATATTGAATTGCTGGATCAGGATATCGCCGAATGCCTGTATGCCGGCATTATGACGGACACGGGAGGATTCAAACACCCCAATACCACCAAAAATGTCCACTTGGTCACTGCCGAGCTAATTGCGCTCGGTGCTGACAATTCTAAAATTGCCAGATTGATCTATGACACCAACTCCCTGAATAAATTGAGATTCTTGGGGTTTGCCTTAACGCGTAGGTTAAAGATCTTGGAGGAATACCATACCGCCTATTTTTCAATCAGTAAAAAAGACCTGAGAAAATACGCCTCTCAGACAGGAGATACGGAGGGATTGGTCAATTATGCGCTTTCTCTGGACGGAATAAAAATCGCTGCCCTCTTTACAGAGCGAAAAGACGGCGTGAAAATCTCATTCCGGTCTGCAGAAGAGGTGGAAATCAACAAATTTGCAGCTACTTTTTTTAACGGGGGCGGCCATAAGAATGCCGCTGGGGGCATATCAGAACTCACATTGGAAGAAACAGTGGAAAAATTCGAACAACTAATCAAAGAAAATCAACATACCTTATACAATCAATTAGAAATCATCAATGAAAAAAATCAATAACCTTGTATTAGCCGCAGGCATTGTTCTTGTCAGTGTGGCTGTTTCGTCTTGCAAGAAAACACAAACTACTTCGGACGGAATTGAGTATACGTATATCAGTGAGGGTAAAGACGTCACCAAAGACGGTCACTATGTGCTGTATAATTTCGTGGCGAAAACCAGCAAAGATTCCGTTTTTATTTCCAGTTATGACCAGCCCATCCCGCCATACCTCCAGCACCTGGACAGTGCGGACGCCCAGTCTGGTATTGATGAAATATTCTTGAATCTTAAAAAAGGAGACAGCATCCTGGTAAGTTCCAAGGCCAGCAAAATCTTTGGCCCCAACCTACCCCCTTTCCTTGACAGTGCGGAGAATGTAACCATAGCTATTGGCGTTGTGAATGTAATTGAAGAAGAGGTTTTTCAGGATTACTACAATGACTTGATGGCTGCACAGCAGAAAAAGCAGGAAGAAAATGCCCAAAAGCAATTGCAGGATGACATCGAAACCATCGAGAAATATATTTCTGAAAATAATTTGCAGGCTACCAAGACAGAATCAGGTCTTTTTTACGTCATAGAGATGGATGGTACTGGCGACCAAGTGGAGCAGGGAAATACCATCTCCGTTGACTATACCGGCTATGTATTGGATGGAACCGTGTTTGATACGAGTGTTGAAAGCCGCGCAAAGGAAAGCAATACCTTCACCGAAGGCAAGGATTATGAACCCATTTCTTTCCCTGTTGGTCAAGGACGTGTGATTCCAGGTTGGGATGAAGGGTTGCAGTTTCTGAAAAAGGGCTCTGTGGCAAAACTACTCATTCCTTCTCCATTGGCTTATGGGCCTTCACAGCGCTCAGAAGTTATCAAAGCCAACTCCATTTTGGTTTTTGACGTAGAAGTAACAGATGTTCAAAAATAAATGCCGACTTCCCCGGCAGGTTCAGTAATCAATGAGGTAACTATGAAAAAAATCATTTTAAATCTTCTGGCATTTTCAGCCTTGGTAGTAGCCATTTCTTGTGTGTCGGAGGAAGAAAATCTCGAAGTTATCTTTGAGCAGGACAAGAAAAAAATTGAAACCTTTGTGCAAAACTTCGATGTGGAGCATAGAAGGGAAACCGTCGGGGAATCGGGAGTTGTTTTGTTGATTACAAAACCTAACGATACGGGCAGACTGCCCGAGACCAGGGACAGCATACGGGTAGACTACACAGGGTATCTTTTGGACGGAACCGTATTTGACACTTCTGTCAAATCTGTTGCCGAAGAGGAAGGAATGTTCAATCCAGACAGGCGCTATGAACCATTTCCGGTTATATTGGGGATTTCCCGTGTAATCGTAGGTTGGCAAGTTGCCCTATCCCGCTTACGGGAAGGCGAAAAAGCAACTGTCCTTATCCCCTCATTCTACGGTTATGGAAGAGATGGTAATGGCCCCATTCCCGCCAATACGGTTTTGGTATTTGACATGGACGTAGTTAGCGTCAGGGGTCCGGAATAAAAAAATAAACTCATGAAAAAATCCAGTATTGCTGTTCTGTTTTCTGTGCTGATTCTTGCTGTTTCCTGTGATAATCAGATGGGTGGGTTTGGTGCACCGATGTATGATAGAGAAGGGAATCTCGCCATAGATCGGGTACGCATAGCTGAATACCTAAAAACTGCTCCATATGACAGCCTTTATCGGGTACACGATCCTGCCACTGGCGTAGTGTTGATCGTTCAGGAGGAGGGAGAAGGCTCCAGACCCCGTTTCGGTAATGTTGTTTATACCAATTATACCGGAAGTCTAACGAACGGAACTGTATTTGACACGAACCTGGAAGACGTGGCAAGAGCCAATGACATTTATATTGAAGCTAGAAATTACGACATTTTCACTTTTTTTCTTGGCCAGCCAGCAAGTCAGGGAGGTGCCATTGAAGGGTTTTCCCAAGGATTCCGAATGATGAGAAGTGGCGGAAAAGGAGTGATAATTATACCATCCCCCTTAGGCTATCAAGACAACCCGAATCTTCCAAGCATCCCGGAAAATTCCATATTGTTGTTTGAAGTGGAGTTGTTGGGATTTGATTGACAGAAAATATTAAGATGAATAAAGGGAAAGATAGTTATTATCTTTCCCTTTATTTATTTTACCCAAGTTACTTTGTCTGCTACGGGGGAGCGTTTTCCCAGAGGCCATCTATCAGATGCAGGCTTGGCAACATAGAAGAATCCCATCAGTTTATCTGCTTCACCCAGTCCAAAAAAACCCTTAGCTTCTGGCCAAAAAGTGGGGCCACCAGTTCCCCAGTATGCCGCAAGCCCTCTGGCACTGGCAGTCAAATACATATTTTGGACTGCCATGGCCACTGCAGCCACTTCCTCCATCTCTGGAAGATTGGCTTTCAAGTCCCGTTTCATCCCAATGGCAATGATATGGGATGCCTTCAGGGGATTCTCCCTTAACTTGGTATAGGTGGCTTCTATAAAATCACCGCTTTCTTCGCTCCGCTTTTTATAAAGGTCAGCCTGGAAATCCGCAAATTTCTTCAATCCTTCCCCACTGTAAACCACAAAACGCCATGGTTCTGTCAATTTGTGAGTGGGCGCCCAATTGGCATTTTCCAATAGCTCCGAAATAATGCTTTCATCCACCGGGTCATTTTCCTTGAACTGAGCCACAAACATGGAACGTCTGTTGCGGATGATTTTGTTTACTTCTTCTATATTGAATATGGGTTTGTTCATCATATCAACTTGTCGTTATTTTTAGGTCAAAAGCAAATGGAGCGTCATTATCGTTCCCTCAACCATCAATACTTCATGCCCAATTTAATCCCGCCATAGAAATTCCGGGTAGGAGCTGGCTGGAAAAAACGGCCACCGAAGGCATTGAGGTCATTGCCTAGACTGTAGCTTTCGTTGAGCAGGTTTTCTACACCAGCGTAGATTTCCATGTTCCATTTAACGCCTAGGTTGCTCCGCCAGCCCATGCGTGCATTGACCAAATTATAGACGTCCTGATAAATGGTATTGGCGTCGTTAAGGGGGATTTCATCCACGTATTGGTGGGTGAAATTAAGATAAATGCCTGGTTTGGTACGTATGTCCACTTGGCTGACCAGTGTGTTTGGGGCTACACCGGTGACGTCATTGCCAGAGAAATCATTGGACCCTCTGCTGAAATCACTAAAGGTGAAATAATGGCCGGTAAAGGAATGGGTTACTTTTACCTCCTGCACAAAAGTCTGTTGGTTGCGGATCACGGCATAATCCAACATGGCTTCAATCCCTTTTTGGTCTGTTGCACCGGCATTCCTAAATAAGACCACGCCCTGTTCGTTGGTAAAGGTGGTGATGGTTTGGTCCAGTTTGAAATAAAAGGCGGACACATCCAAGTTTACCAGTCCCTGCTTATAGCTTCCCCGATAACCTACCTCGTAATTGATCCCTTTTTCTGCCTCCAAACCCAAGTTGATAGAGCCCTCATTGGTCCTTACTTCATCTATGGTGGGAGGAGAAAATCCGGAACTGATGCTACCATGCACGGCCGACGTTTCATTTAACTTGGCTGAAAGCGCAATCCGGGGAACGATCACCGGGTCAAAGCGGCGGTTGGCAGCCGATGGTATCCCCCGTCGTGCATCTATGTTTCTTGTAATATCGAACTTGGAAAAATTTTGGCTCAATCCGATAGTAAACAATAATTTTTCGCTCAGTTCGGCTTCTACCTGCTGGAACAGAAAAGCTGTGGTCGTGATCAGGTCATCACTGAAACGTATGGTGTCAGCAGCCCCGTTTCTGTTTCCGAAATTTTGGGCGGCAGTTTTGGACAGTTGATATTCCCCGCCCCCTATAAGCCTGATCGGTATATTGGCCAAACTACCATCATAGGTAAAGCTGGTTCTACCCCCGTAACTAAATTGAGTCTCTTTCTTATAATCCAGGTTAAATGGGTTTTCGAAATCCACCGTATTGATATAAACCGATGATTTGTTAAATGTCCTGGGGCTAAAGCGGTATTCCTGACCCAGGGTTCCATACATGGATTTTTGAGAAATGGAGGCATTTTGTGATGCCGATCCCGGTCTTGCCTGTCTTGGGTTTTCTTCCAATTGTGCGGCAGTCAAGGCTCCCGGCAGTTCGTAAAACAAATCGGAATAAAGTAGCTGTGTGGTTATCTTTTGCTTCTCTGAGGGCTTGAATTGCCCTGCAATTTGGAATACTTCCCGCTCCATGGCAGTATGGTCCCGGTATCCTTCTGCTTTTTGGTTGGCATAGGAAGCACTGATTCCCCCATTTTCCAGTTGCTGCTCGACCCCGATCCGGTATCGCATCATCCCGAAGTCTCCCACGGAAAAATCCGTACTAATCCGGTTTTGATCTATCTTCTGCTTGCTGGTAAAACTGATGACTCCGCCGTTTCCTGCTCCGTAGATGCTTCCTGCGGGTCCCTTGATAATTTCGGTGTTTTCAATGTTTGAGAGGTCTAGGATATTGAGTGGTGTAGTTCCGTCAGCAGCTGTGAATGGAATGTCATTCCAGTAGACCTTGGTATTTCTGACACCAAAAGGAGAGCGCAGCGAACTTCCCCGGATAGAAACACGATACGACCCAGGAGCCCTTTCTTCCACCCGTATGCCCGGTTTGGTATTAAAGGCATGGACAATGGATGTTTCATTGAACCGATACAGCTCATTCTCGGAAACGCGGGAGATCGCCGCAGCCTGCACCAACAGCGGCCTTTCCGTTTGGAAAGAGGATACGACTACTTCAGATAGGGTGTTGTCTATATGCTCCATTCTGACAATAAGTTCTCCATTTGTTGGAACTGTCAGTGTGATACTCGTAAATGCAACATGGGTGAATATCATTTCCGTAGGTCTTTCCAAGGATACCTGTACTTCTCCTTCTTCATCCGTCACAAAGCTCTGTTGGTTGTTTCCCTTAATAAGCACATATGGAATGGGTAGGCCTGTATTGGAATCCACCGTCCGGATGGTGGTCTGCGCCAGTACACACAAGGGTAGGAAAAGAATGGCAATTGTATAAATTATTTTCATCGATTTATAAGGGGTTAGCCCGTTGAGCAGGTAGATATTGTACCGCAAAATTAATTTAATTTTTTAAGTGGTGCTTACCGATCAAAGAAAGGTAATGTATTTTGTCAAAAAACACATAACTTGACCACCTAATCAATGAATCAAAAATCAACCATGGATAGAAGGATAGCCTTAAAACAATTGGCATGGATAACAGGGGGAGTTATACTGATACCTTCTTGTGATTTTACCCAGGAATCTGTCTTAGAGGCGTATCAAAAGCTTCAGGTAACAGCTTCACAGCGAGAAACATTAACCCAGGTCACCAATACGGTGTTTCCGGGTGTAAAACTAAAAAAGGCGGATGAAGTAGGCCTTCCCGACTTTGTATTGATCATGGCCAACGACTGTCTTCCTGAGTCAGAACAGGAGCAGTTCCTGGCCGGACTTAAGGGATTTGATACCTTTACCAAAAAAGAATTCGGCAAAACATTTAAAAAAATGGACGCTGATGAGGCAGCTGAGGCTTTCAGGAACATTATGGCTATGGAATCAGAAGAAAATCCAGATCTCGCTTCCACCAAAGAATTCTTGGGCATTACCAAGAGATTTTCCCTTCAAGGTTACCTGACCTCTGAATATTACATGACTGAAATAATGCCTTATAAAATGATCCCGGGTGGATTTAAAGGCAGTAAACTCATATCCGAATTAGAACGAATCAATCCCAATGGCTAACCTTAATATTCAACATAAAAAAGAAAATACTTTCGATGCTATCGTTATCGGCTCCGGAATGAGCGGCGGCTGGGCAGCCAAAGAGCTAACCGAAAAAGGGCTAAAAACACTGGTACTCGAAAGGGGCAAATCCGTAGAACATATCAAAGATTACCCAACGACTAACTTGCATCCGTGGGAATTTGAGCATCGGGGGAATATCAACGAAGATGTTCGAAAAGAAAACCCTATAATTAGCCGATGTTATGCTTTCAGGGAAGATGCACAGCATTTTTTCGTGAAAGACACCGAGCATCCTTACATCCAGGACAAACCGTTTGACTGGATCCGGGGCTATCAGACAGGTGGAAAATCCCTCTTGTGGGCCAGACAGGTGCAGCGCTGGAGTGATTTTGATTTTGAGGGACCGGCCAGAGATGGTTTTGCCGTAGATTGGCCAATACGATACAAAGACCTGGCACCTTGGTACAGCCATGTTGAAAAGTTTGTTGGGGTCTCCGGTAATATGGACGGCCTGCCAAACCTGCCCGATGGGGAATTTCTGCCGGCCATGGAATTGACTGCCGTGGAGCAGTATTTCAAAACCCATGTGGGTGCGAATTATCCCGGTAGGGACATCATCATCGGACGATGTGCCCATATCACCGGCAATGCCGAACACTACGCCAAGCAGGGTCGGGCGCTTTGCCAGCACCGAACACTTTGTCAGCGTGGTTGTCCCTTTGGCGGATATTTCAGTAGCAATTCCTCGACCCTTCCCTGGGCCATGAACACAGGCAACCTTACGCTGCAAAATAATGCCGTCGTTCACTCCATTCTCTACGACGAGCAAAAAGGCAAAGCTACGGGAGTTTTGGTAATAGACGCGCTGACTTTGGAAACTACTGAATACTACGCGGATATAATCTTCCTTAATGCCAGTGCATTAAATACAAACTTGGTCCTCTTAAACTCTACGTCTTCCCGCTTTCCGAATGGATTGGGAAATGACAATGGGCTCTTGGGTAAATTTGTGGCCTTTCACAATTACCGGGCGGGCGTATCTGGCGAATATGAGGGGTTAACGGAATACACCACAGAAGGCAAACGCCCAAATGGTGGATACATTCCCCGCTTCAGAAACGTACAAAAGCAGGAAACAGGATTTCTACGCGGGTATGCGGCTGGCTTCAGTGGCAGCCGAAGTATCCTTACCGATCATTCTGACATTGGAGAAAACCTGGAAAATAGTCTGCTAAGTCCAAAATTTGGTACCTGGCGGGTGGGCTCCCACATGATGGGAGAGACCATTCCCAAGGAGGAAAGCCAAGTTAGCTTGGACCCAAATCAGAAAGACGCCTGGGGTATTCCACAGTTAAAAGTATCCATCGACTATGATCAGAATGACGAGGCGATGATTACCGATTACCTGGAACAAATGACAGAAATGTTTGAATCTGCCGGATTTAAAAATATCCGTACCCGTGATGACAAAAGAGCTCCAGGACTGGATATCCATGAAATGGGAGGAGCTCGAATGGGGAATGATCCCAAAACCTCTGTCCTGAACAAGTGGAATCAGTTGCATGCCTGCTCCAACGTTTATGTCACAGACGGTGCCTGCATGACCTCTACCAGCACTCAAAATCCATCCTTGACCTACATGGCTTTGGCGGCACGGTCTGTGGATCATGCGATACGGGAAAGCAAATCTTAGACACAAACAATCAAAAATAAAGGCCTGCCAGATCTAAAGAATCTACCAGGCCTTTAAGTTTGATAGCCATGGATTAGTGTTGATGGTGTCCATCGGGACCATGTGCATGGCCGTGTTCTAGCTCAATCGGTTCCGCCTCTCTGATACCGATTATCTCACCTTTAAAATACAGGTCCAAACCTGCCAAAGGAGAATTAAAATCCATCAAAACACCCCGGTAATCAATTTTTAAAATCTCACCACGCATTTGTTTCCCCTGATCATCCTGCATGGGAACCACATTGCCCACCTTCAGGAGATGTCGCTGTTTTTCACCGTTTTCCTTGAAGGCAGATTTGGGCAAAATTACTTTTTTAGATTCATCGTAGTCCCCATAGCCATTAATGAAATCAATAGCCACCTCAAAGGTATCTCCTACTTCGGATTCAGCCATCGCCTCTTCAAGCTTGGGCAATATATTATGGGCACCAAAAAGAAAGGCAAAGGGTTCGGAAGCTTCCACTTTCTCAAAAAACTCTTTCCCGTTTTCTCCATCATCCACGTGAAGTTCATACACGATAGAAACTATTTTATTTTTTTCAGCAATCATCTTTGGATCCGTTGGTATTAAGTCACCAAAATTAAGGGATTTTGGCTGAAATTTACAATGCTTATTGCTTTTTGGACAAATAGGCTTCCTGGTAAGAGGACCAGATTTCATATATGGGATTGCCCGTTGAACTCATGCCACTGTGATGCCAATGCTTATCGATCACGTCAAAGTCAAACTTCAGACTGGCACCCACGCGGCTGTCATCCCGGGAAAAGAACGTAATGTTTTCTGTATATTTTCCATCTTCTGCGGTATAGGTTCCCCCTCCTGTCCCGGAAAACTCCTTGGTCTCTGAATTGAAAGCAATCCATTGGAACCGGCCTCCTCCCAGGATTTTCACAGTCCTCCTGGCTCCGGGCGTCATGCCGCTGATTTCACCGTCACTTTTCCTTCCGGTGATCACCCAGGTCCCGTTGATGGCATCGTCCCGGTCAGATATTTTTTCCCAAATTTCTATCAAATCCTTTCCTTTAATCCGGGCAGAGATAACAAGCTTATTTTCCGCAAAATCCATCGAATAGTTGTTTTTGGTTCCTATCTGATCCTTGTCAAAGGTATAGAAATCAAGTGTCTCCGTATAGTCGCTGCCTGAGCGTGAAAATTCTCCGCCACCTGCTCCCAAAAATTTATTGCCGCCCAGCTCCCTGGCTCCAAAGGAGAAATAACCATCTTGATAAATTTTAATATATTCTTTATCAGTTACTGCTTTGCCGTTCTCATGGGTGAGTTTCCAAGCCCCATCAATATCTTGGGCCCAAACGGGTGAAAGAATTATTACGGTCAAAAAGGCTAATAGGTATTTCATGATAGTTTAGGTTATTGGTTTTTTAAAAGTAAAAAAAAATTACTGTCATCCGACAAAAAGTCACGACTAAAATCGTGTTCTTAGAATTATAAAAAAATTTTTGGCAAAGCAACCAACTTGCCGGATTGCGGATTTTGTGGGAGGTTGCTGTTACCACACGGCAAACAGCCCGATACAAGCTGCAAATATATCCGTTGCAACAAGCTGCCAAGTGAGGTTTTCGAAGAATTAATTTCAGCATTTTAGCTCTATTCCAGATTCAGGATTTTGTTCATAAAAAAACAGGTTCAAATCGAATGACTTGAACCGTTTTATTTATGTACCCCAATTTAGCTTACTCCACACTTCTTAGGAAGTCACCTGTCAGATTCCTGATCCGGTTCATGGATTGAAGGATATCGAGTTTGGTGTCCTTGATCCCGATTTGGGCATTAAAGCGTGAGCGTTGTGCTTCTCTTAGATCCAACGAACTCGCCAATCCCCGCTCGAATCGATCTTGAGTTCGGCTAAAATTATCTTCGAATGTAAATAAATCAACTTCTTGGCGACCGAGTTTCGTTTTCAAAATGATCAATTGACTTTGCTCTTTTACGGCCTCTTTTACCAATTCATCTTCGGCAAGGGAACGTTGCGTTTGAGCGTTTTCCACTTCGATTTTTGCGTTTCGGATTACTTGGTTGACGCGCTTTCCATCAAAAATGGTAAAGCTCAGGGATAGTCCTGCGGAATAACCCAAGGTCTCTAATCTAGCAAGTTGCTGCACCTCATTTTGCTGTCGGTAATATCCATAATCCGTAAAGGCATTGAGTTGGGGATATTTCACTGATTCCCGAACGCTCAACTGATTATTGGAAACCGTCACAAACTCAGAACTGATTTTAAGTTCGGGGTTGTTTTCTATGACCATTGCTTTCAACTCCTGGATTTCCATTAAACTGGGGTCGAAGAAAGAAACTACCACTAGGTATTCGTTCTCAGGTTCAATTCCCATCAGAAAGTTAAGTTCTTTGATCAAGTTGTTTTTAAGCAATCGCACATTGTCCAGTGCATCC
>Ga0105045_10004747_pt1 | contig 11848 bp, 11 predicted proteins | sample MAT02_FD_78089 | JGI IMG/M metagenome (GOLD analysis project Ga0105045, IMG submission 78089) | Freshwater microbial communities from Lake Fryxell liftoff mats and glacier meltwater in Antarctica - MAT-02 (megahit assembly) | ecosystem: Environmental > Aquatic > Freshwater > Ice > Liftoff... | reverse complement strand
GCCAAGATCGAAAAGCCGCAGGCCGCCGATGCGATCGATTCGATCGTCGCCGCAGCCAACGGTGGAATCATGATCGCCCGCGGAGACCTCGGGATCGAGGTGCCCCTCTCCAAGGTGCCGGTGCTCCAGAAGCGGCTGATCAAAGCCGCTGGTCACGAGTCCAAGCCGGTCATAACCGCGACCCAGATGCTGGCCTCGATGGTCCACTCCAAGCGGCCGACCCGGGCCGAAGTGACCGACGTCGCCACCGCGATCTTCGACGGCACCGACGCAGTCATGCTCTCCGAGGAGACCGCGGTCGGCGACCATCCAGTCGAGGCGATCAAGGTGATGGACCAGATCGCCCGGGCCACCGAACCAGATCTCCCTTACTGGGAGTGGCTGCTGAACCGGACCAGCCAGGAGGAGATGGACGTCTCGGCTTCGGTCACCCAGAGCGCTGTGACCACTGCCTACCGGCTGGACCTGGAAGCAATCGTTGTGCCGACTGCAACCGGCAGGACGGCAATCGTCGTCGCCGCCCACCGGCCGAGGGTGCCGGTTCTGGCGGTGACCCACAGCCTCAAGTCCCTGCGCCGGCTGCGGCTGATCTTCGGAGTTGAACCGGTGCTCCACGACCAGACCCCGGAGATCCGCGACCTGCTCTACGAATGCGCCGACGTCGCGGTCAAGTACGGCGCCGCCAGGTCGGGCCAGAAGATCGCAATCGTCGCCGGCCTCACCGACCAGCACCTCGGCACGAACCTGTTTGAGGTCCACCGGGTTCCTTGACCGCTGTTGCGGGTACCAGATAGGGGACGATATGCTGAACGCAGTTCGACCCCATGAACACTCTTAGAATAACAAATCCGCAGAAGACCGAGACCCTCGGTGAAATCCAGCTGACCGCGCCCGCCGACGTCGCTGACGTCGTGGCCAAGGCACGCAACGCGCGCCGGGCCTGGAGTGCTCTCCCGGTCGCCGAACGAGCCGCGATCCTCGATCGGGCCGCCGACTCGCTTGAACCCGAGCGCCAGGAGCTGGGCAAACTACTGGCTTCGGAATCCGGCAAGCCACTGCCGCAAGCCGAGTTCGAGATCGGCGGCGGCATCCGATTCCTGCACGGCAACGCCGAAGCGGGAAGGCGCCTCGCCGGACGGGTGTTGCCGACCGAAGGCAACTTTGGCACGGAGTGGGACCTCGCTTACACCCGCCGCGAGCCGCTCGGAGTGGTCGCCGCGATCCTGCCGTTCAACTTTCCGGTCGAGCTTTTTGTCGAAAAATGTGCGGCGGCGCTGGTCGGCGGCAACGCTGTGGTGGTCAAGCCACCGCTCGAGGATCCGTTGGTGGTCGAGCGGTTCCGGTTGGCCCTGATCGAAGCCGGCGTGCCCGCCGAGGCAATTGCGGCCGTTCACGGCGGTGCCGACGTGGGCGCGGCACTCGCCGAAGCACCGGGCATCGACGCGATCTCTCTGACGGGCTCGACCGCGGCCGGGGTCGCCGTGGCCCGGGCGACAGCCGAGCGGCTTCGCTTTCTCCACCTCGAACTCGGCGGCAATAACGCAATGGTTGTTCTCGATGATGCCGACATCGATCTGGTCGCATCTGAGGCGCTGCGCGGCCGGATCCTGATGAACGGTCAGGCCTGCTCAGCCAGCAAACGGGTCATCGTGCACCGCAGCCTCCACGACGAACTCGCCTCACGCTTAAGTGAGACCGTCGCGGCTCTCAAAGTTGGTGACGCAACTGATCCCGACAGCCAGATCGGCCCGCTTATTCACAGCGGAGCCGCCGGGAAGGTTGCTGCGCAGGTGGCCAACGCCAGAGCGCAGGGGGCCGAGCTGGCGGTCGGAACCGGCGAAAGCGACGGGGCCTTCTTTGCGCCGACCGTGCTGGCCGGCGTGCCGACCGATGCAGACATCGCCTGCGACGACGAGATATTCGGGCCGGTTTTCAACCTGATCCCTGTTGACTCGGCCGAACAGGCGCTCTCCGTTGCCAACGCATCTTCCTTCGGCCTGATGGCGAGTGTGTTCTCGGTCGACGTCCAGCGCGCTCTGATCGTCGGCGAGCAGCTCGAGTCGGGTGGCGTCGTGATCAACGGCACCGACAACTACCGACCGCCGGTCATACCGTTCGGCGGGACCAAAATGTCCGGGCGCGGCCGCGAGGGTCTCGGCTACACACTTGAAGAGCTGACCCGGGAAAAGACGATCGTCCTCCGCCGGTTCCGGGCCAGGGCGGAATAGCGCCGGTGAGCGACTACCAAGTCCCGGCTGTGGTTGGCGCGATCAAAGTGCTCGCCGAACTGGGACGTCCCGGTGAGTCCGGCCCGACCCAGGCTGAACTGGCCGAGGCAACGGGGCTTTCGAAAAGCACTCTCCACAACCTGCTCTCGACACTCGCGGCTCACGAGTACATCAGGCGAGAGTCGGGGACCCGCAGGTACCGTCTCGGCCCAGCGCTGATCCCCCTGGGCACCGCGGCCACGCGCCAGGTCAAACTGGTTCGATCTACGTTGGACAGGATCGCGCCGATGGCGGAAAAGCACCACCTGACGTTCGCGATCGCCCAGCGGACCGGAGAAGATGAAGTTCAGATAATCGAGCGCTTCTATCCGGCGAGCGTGGTTCATGTCGGGATTACAGTGGGCAGCAGTTTCGGTCCATTGGACGGTGCCGTAGGAAAAGTGCTGCTCTCGGCCATGGATCCGGAGCGCTCCGAGCGACTGATCGGTGAACGGAACCTTCCGGCCCACACCGACGCGACGATCACCAGCCCGGAGGACCTGGTTCAAGAGGTCGAGCAGGTGAGGAAGCTCGGCTGGGCGACCAGCCGCGGGGAGTTCACCGAAAACAATGCCGTCGCGGCGGGCATCCGCACCCATTCGGGTGACCTCGGGCTTTTGCTTTTGGTGCTCGGCTTCGGCAATCAGCTCGATGAACGGCGGATCGAGGAGGTCGGGCAGCTGCTCAGGATCACCGCAGACTCGATCATGGCCGAAGCGGGCGTCTCGCTTTAGCCAGACGTTGCGCCGACCGGTTCGCTGTGTTAGGGTCGAATCAACTTGTGGAACTCAGTTCAACTGGTTGAACGTAATGATTCGAAACCCGAGGCTTTGTGAGGAGATGGAATGAGTGGAGCGCGTGAAGTTGACCTGGTCATCAAGGGCGGAACCGTGGTCAGCCCGAGTGGCACCAGGAAGGTCGGAATAGCGGTAGACGGCGGCAAGGTCGTCGCAATCACTGAAGACGGTCTGCTCCCGCCCGCGAAGAAAACCGTCGACGCGACCGGGCTTCACGTGATCCCCGGGCTGGTCGACACCGAAGCCCACCCAGGCTGCTACTCCCCGCTCAAGGATGACATCGCCCCCGAGTCTCGCGCCGCCGTGACCGCCGGAGTGACCACCTGGGGAGTTCACGCGCCCGCCACCCGCATGGGTCATCCCGACTTCGTCGAGTACGTGCAGAAGGAGGACGTCAAGTCCTTCCACGAAGGCTTCCCCTACTTCGAGGAGATCGTGGAGGAAGACTCGGCGATCGACATCTTCCTCACCTACATGCTTGAGACCGACCAGCAGGCCGAAGAGATCCCCGAGTACGCCGAGGAGCACGGGGTCACCTCCTACAAGCTCTACCTGCAGGCGATGAGCCCGGAGTCCGAGCCCAACTGGCCCGGCCGCCGCGCCGGCCTGGGTGCCGGTTTTGACGACGGCGTCTGCTGGGTGACGATGGAGAACGTCGCCGCACTCGGGCGACCGGGAGTCGTCTGCATGCACTGCGAGAACTGGGAGATCGCCCGGGTCTTCGACAAGCGGCTGAAGGCCGAAGGCCGAACCGACTGGGCCACCTGGTCTGACCGCTCGCCTCACTTCCTCGAGGCGACCCACATCCGTACCTACGGTGACATGGCCGCCGAAACCGGCTGCCCGATCTACATTCAGCATTCGACCACCCCGGAGAGTTACCGGGAGATCCTCGAGCTGCGTGGAAGGGGCGTCGAAATCTACGCCCAGACCGGTCCGCACTGGCTGCATTTCGGCAAGGGCGAGCACAACGCCTGGCGGATCAACGTGCCGCTTCGCTCGCGCGCGAACAACCCGAACATCTGGACTGCGCTCCAGTGCGGCATCGTCGACTCGGTCGGCTCCGACCACGTCGTCGCCTGGGAGCCCGCCGATTACGAAAGCTCCTACAACGAGAACATCTGGGACCTGAAGACCGGCTTCACTTCCAGAGTCGAGATGCACCTGCCGGTGCTGCTCGAAGGCGTCCACCAGGGCAAGCTGACCATGGAGCGACTGGTCCAGGTGGCCTGCGAGAACCCGGCTCGGATCTTCGGCGTCTACCCGAAGAAGGGCGTGATCGACATCGGCGCGGACGCCGACATCGTGCTGGTTGATATGGACCGCGAGGTAACGGTGAAGAACGAAAATGTGCTGACCCGCTCCGGCTGGACCGTGCTCGATGGTCACACCATCCACGGCTACCCCGTCGCGACTTTCCTGCGCGGCAAGCAGATGTCGAAGTTCGAGAAGGATGCGCCCGGACCGGAGTTCATCGGCGGCTCGGATGGTCATTACCTGCGTCGTACCCCCGGTCAGGATCTGGTACCGGTCGCCGGAGGTATCGGTGCGCGGGCTGAGGTCGGCAGGACCCTCCCGGCGATCGGAAAGAATGAGGAAGGCGCCTGAGATGGCCAACGTCTGGGATGACGTACTCCCGGAAGAGGACCGCCTCGTTTTCGAGCAGGCCGGCTGGGGCAAGGAGGTCGGCTTCGGAGAGAAGCCGGTCCTCCTGGTGGTCGATGTGATCTACAACTTCATCGGCGACAAGCCCGAGCCGATTCTGGAATCGATCAAGCGTTGGCGCTACAGCTGCGGCGAACGCGGCTGGAAGGGCGTCGAATACCTGGAGAAGCTGATCGCAGCCGCCCGGGAGAAGCAGGTGCCGATCATCTACACCGGGATGGACCGGCGCCCCGACGGCTTCGACCAGGGCGCCTGGAACTGGAAGAGCCACCGGTCGGGGGAGGCCTCGGACATGAAGGGATCGATCGGCAACGACGTCGTGGAGGAGATCAAGCCCGAGCCTCAGGACATCTACTTCGTCAAGGACAAGCCCAGCGCCTTTCATGGAACCCATCTGCTCGACTACCTGATCTACCTCGGCGCTGACACGGTGATCACCACCGGCACCACGACCAGTGGATGCGTCCGGGCGAGCGCAGTGGATGCCGCTCAGTACAACTACCGCTCGGTCGTCCCTGAGGAATGTGTCTGGGACCGCTCGATGATCTCGCACAAAGTGAATCTGCTTGACATCCAGATGAAGTACGGCGACGTGAAGACGACCGATCAGGTCATCGACTACATCGAGTCGCTACCGCAACGCCCCTGCGGGCCAAACACTCCGACGGGCGTCCCGAACACCGACCAGGAGGTGCCGAAGTGAGTCTCGACCTCAATGTTCGAAAGATCGTCACCGTGGTTGAACAGATCGATTCCGAAGGGGGCCGCTCCGATGGCGATCCGCTGATCAAAGCCGCTGTGGCGGTGATCTTCACCAATCCTTATGCCGGGCAGGGCTTCACCGAAGACCTCAGCGCCCTGACCGACGCCAGCGCCGGGCTTGGCAAGCTGATCGGCGAGCGCTGCAGCGAAGCGCTCGGCGGGCACGTTCAAAGCCACGGCAAGGCGGTCATGGTCGGCATGGCCGGCGAACAGGAGCACGGAAACGCCGCCAAAACGACCACCTTCGGTAACCCGTTCCGCGAAGGATTCGGCGGCGGCAAAGCCTGGCTTCCTTCGACTACGAAACGGTGCGCTACCGGTGCTCAGATCGATGTCCCGCTCTGTTACAAGGATGAAATCTGGGTCCGTTCCCACTACGACACGATCACGGTCGCCATCTCCGACGCTCCGGCGCCCGACGAGATCGTGCTGATCGGGGCGGTCGCCTCGCGAGGGCGTTTGAACGCGCGTGTCGGCGGCAAGACCGTGAGCGAAGTCGAATGACCCGAAGCCTCGAGATCCGGAACCTGTCCGGCATGGTGACCGGTCGCCTCGGTGATCCAGTAGCTGAGCCCGAAGTAATCCGGATTGAGGACGGGTTGATCTCGGGTTTCGAGCCAGGCTCCGATCCCGATGCGGTTCTGGATGCGGGCGGAGCCGTGGTCATGCCCGGCCTGATCGACTCCCATTCCCACGTCGTCTTCGGCGACTGGACCCCGCGCCAGAGCGCACTGGGCTGGATCGAATCTTCGCTTCACGGCGGCGTGACGATGATGATGTCGGCCTCCGAGGTTCACCTTCCCGGCCGTCCCCATGATCGCGAAGGTGTGAAGGCGCTGGCGGTCACCGCCCAGCGTGCCTTCGATACATACCGCCCGGGTGGGGTCAAGATCCTCGCCGGTTCGGTGATCATCGAGCCGACTCTGGAGCCGGAGGACTTCGCCGAGTTGAAGGAGAAGGGCGTCTGGCTGGCCAAGGTCGGTTTTGGTGATTTCACTCCGCAGGCGGACGCCGCGCCGCTGGTCCGCGCCGCGCAGGAGAACGGGTTCGTGGTCATGAACCACACCGGGGGCGCCTCGATCCCCGACTCCTCGCCGGTAACGATCGAGGACGTCCTGGCCCTCGGATGCGACATAATCGGCCACGCGAACGGGGGCACGACCGCACTCCCCGATGCCGACCTCGATCGCCTGTACGAAGCCCCCGGCGCGATCCAGCTGGTGCAGGCCGGCAACCTCCGCTCTTCGATCGAGATAATGGAGCGCGCCTACGACCTCGACGCGCTTGACCGGATCGTTCTGGGGACCGACACTCCGACCGGCACCGGAGTCATGCCGCTCGGCATGATCAAGACGGTCTGCGAGATCTCGTCCCTTTGCGGTCTGGGCGCGAGCAAAGCGATCGCCCTGGCGACTGGCAACTGTGGAGCCGTACTCGGTCGCCCAGAGGGGATCCTCGATGTGGGCCGCCCGGCGGATCTGTTCTGCGCATTCGCTCCGCTTGGCTCGTCCTGCCCCGGACCGCTGGAGGCAATCGAGTTCGGCGACATCCCGGGCATCGCCGCCGTCGTGGTCGACGGTGAGGTGAAGGCGTTGCGATCGCGCAATACCCCGGCCCCGGACGGAGCCTGTCAACTGAATGAAAAGAAAGGTCACCGCAATGACTGATCTGATCGAGGAAGTGATAGTGCCGGCCAGTGAGGCTCGCACCATCGAAGTGAAGAAGGGGCAGACTCTGGAGATCGTCGACCTCGAAGGTCAGCAGGTAGGCGACGTCGCCATCTGGATGGCTTCCGACCCGACCGAGTACATGTCGCCCTCGCACACCGTCTCGAGCCTTTCGAAGCTGGTGCCCGAGGTCGGCGACTCGGTGCTGTCCAATCATCGAACCCCACTTTTGAAGATCCTTCGCGACGACGTCGGTCGTCACGACCTGGTGGTCCCGTGCTGTGACCCCGAGCGCTACGCGATCGACTACGACGAACCGGACCACGGCTCCTGCCTGGCTTCGCTGGAAAAGGCGCTGGCGGAGGAGGGACGCGATCTGCCGCTCCGGGGCGAAATGTGCTGGAACGTCTTCATGAACAACGTGGTCGAAGACGGAAAGATCGTCACCCACGAGCCGCCGCAGCCGGCCGGATCATTGATCGCGATGGAGGCGCAGGAGGACCTGATCGTGGCGCTTTCCGCCTGCCCTCAGGACATCTCCGCGGTGAATGCCTACAACCCGACCCCGATGGCCCTTAGGGTTCGCATCGGGCCCATGAAGGATGACCAGTGAGTGGGCCGGCCGTCACCCGAACGGCTCCGATTACCCGGCCGGCTGAGGTGGCCGAGGCGGCGCGGATCATCTCCGCCGCCGGGCTGGTCGAGGCTTTCGGCCACGTGTCGGCACGAACCCCGACCGGCTTCATGATCACCTCGACCGGTCCGCTCGACTCGGCAGTCGAGGCGGATGTGTTCGAACTCGGCTTCGGCGCGGTGCCGCTCGGCCCCGATCCGGAGCCGCCCGACCTGCCGCTGGAGGTCCAGATGCACGCCGCCGTGTACGGGGCTCGTGGCGACGTCGGCGCGATCTGCCGCACCCACTCCCCCGCCGCCGTGCGCGCAGGGGCTCGGGGCTCGGTGCCGCCGCTGGTCCACGGACTCGGAGGCCTCGCCGGGACGATCGCTTTCTGCAGCCGCACCGACCTGGTGACCGACGAGGCCGCCGGTGGTGAGGTTGCCGCCGCGCTGAGCGGGGCCGACTGTCTGCTGATTCGGGCCAACGGCTCGATCGCCACCGGGGCGTCGCTGGCGCAGGCGGTGGTCCGGGCCCGCTACCTCGAGGAGCGCTGCCAGATCGCCGAAGACGCAGACGAGGGCGGTGCGCTCGGACCGGCCGAGCTTTCGGCCCGCTCGAAATGGTTTGAAAAGGAGACCGCCCGTGCCTGGGCGTGGATGCGCTGGAGATATGCCGGAGATTCCTGATTTTCCGTAGTGAAGAAGCAGTGACCCGTTTCGTTCCAGACAAGAGAGAGGATTAAATGAATTACGCAAATCAGAAGTTCAGTTGGAGGCGGCTGCTGCTCATGCTGGCCGCAGTCATGGCATTGGGCGTCGGAGTAGCCGCCTGTGGTGGAGATGACGAAGGGGACTCGGGGGATTCGGGTACGACCACGGCGCAGACCAAGGACGCGACGCTGATTCTCGACTTCATCCCGGGTGCGGTTCATGCAGGCATCTACGATGCGCTCGCATCCGGCTACTACGAGGAACAGGGCATCAACCTGGAGATCATCGAGCCGACTTCGACCGCTGACACCCTGCGTCTGATCGACGCCGGTAAGGCCGACTTCGGTATCGCTGACGGCATCGACCTGGCCGGTCAGATCGACCAGGGTCGTGAGGCCAAGGGCGTGATGGCACTGCTCCAGCGGCCCCCGGGCGGCCTGATCACTCTCGAGGAAGAGGGCATTGAGAGCCCGGCAGGCCTCGAAGGCAAGACGGTCGGTGTGACCGGCGTGCCATCGGACAACGCCATCCTCGACACGGTCATGGCTGACGACGGATCGAGTTCGGACAGCGTCGACGTCGTTACGATCGGCTTCAACGGCGTTCAGGCGCTAGAAGCCGGCAGGGTCGCCGCCTTCACCGGCTTCATCCCGTCCGACGGAGTACAGGTCGAAGAGGACGGTTTTCCGACCAGATCCTTCGCGCTCGACGAGTTCGGCGGACCTTCCTACCCGGGACTGGTCGTCTTCTCGACCGAGTCGATGATCGCCGAAGACCCGGAGCTGACGCAGGGCTTCGTCGAGGCCACGATCAAGGGCTATCAGGACACCCTCGCGGATCCGGCGCAGGCCGTTGACGATCTGATCAGTCAGACCCAGGGCCTGAACAAGCAGCTGGCCACGGCGGTGCTCGACGCCTACGTTCCGCTGATGGGCGATCCGGACACGTACGGTCAGTTCCCGAACAAGGCACTCGAGGAGCTTTCGACGTTCCTGGTGGACAACGATCTGGCCGGCGAGCCGATCGCGCCGGACCGATACGCGACCAACGAGTACACCGGGGGCGAAGAGCTCTCGGCGGGGCAGTAACCCCGAAGTAGCTGAAAGGAAAGTCGCTTTGTCCGCAACAGCAACAAAACTGACGGTCGAGAATGTCTCGAAGACGTATCGGGGAGCCGGTGGCGGCGAGAACGTCACCGCGCTCCGCGACGTCGGTATCGAGATCGGCGACGGCGAGTTCGTCTCGATCGTCGGACCGTCCGGTTGCGGAAAATCGACCCTCTTCAACATCATCGCCGGACTGGTCAGGCCGTCGAGCGGCAAGGTGCTGCTCGACGGTGACCAGCCGGATGACCTGCTGGGCAAGGTCGGATACATGCCCCAGCGGGACATGCTGATGCCGTGGCGCACCGTTCTCGACAACACCACGCTCGGCCTCGAACTCAACGGCATGAAAAAGAAGGAGGCTCACAAGGTCGCGCTGGGTGAGTTCGGCCGGTTCGGACTGGCCGGGTTCGAAAAGCAGTGGCCGGCCAAACTGTCCGGCGGGATGAAGCAGCGGGCAGCCCTGTTGCGGACTTTCCTCGCCGGACGCGATCTGATGCTGCTCGATGAGCCCTTTGGCGCGCTCGACGCGCTTACCCGGGGCCAGATGCAGGAGTGGCTACTGGACGTCTGGCAGGAGGACCGCAAGACAATCCTCTTCGTAACCCACGATGTCGAGGAGGCGATCTACCTGTCCGACCGGGTTTACGTCATGTCAGGTCGCCCCGGCAAGGTGAGCCTGTGTGTCGATGTGAAGCTTCCCCGGCCACGCCGCAGCGAGATCACAATGGCCCCCGACTTTCTCGCGCTCAAGCAGAAGCTGCTGAAGCCGCTCGAAGAAGCAGTTCACGGCAACGCGATGATCGACGATCATCCGACCGTCGAAGGGCCGCGGCGATGAACCTGGACGGTTCCCGGATGCGTCGGATCTCTGAGCGAGTTCTGCCCCCGGTTGTTTTTGCGATATTCGTCCTGGTTGCGTGGGAGCTGTACGTCGTGCTCTGGGACGTCAAGGAGTCGACTCTGCCCCCGCCAACCGCGGTCGCTGAATCGATTTGGACCAACCGCGTCATGTTGGCCGAGAATGCCTGGGTAACGATAAAGGTGATTCTGCTCGGCTTCGCACTCGCCGTATTCGTCGGAGTCGGGATCGCTTCGATCATTCGCGCGTCGCGTCGGATCGAGCGAGCGGTGTATCCATGGCTGGTTGTTTCCCAGATGGTTCCGATCCCGGCGATCGCACCGATCCTGGTGATCTGGTTCGGCTTCGACATGCGCCCCAAGGTTCTGGTCGTTGCGCTGGTCAGTTTCTTCCCGATCGCCGTGAATACGATCGACGGCCTACGGGCCGCCGAGCCCGAGTTGCTCAACCTGCTGAAGACCCTTAAGGCCAACTCCTGGCAAAGGTTTCGCAAGGCCCAGCTTCCCGCTGCGTTGCCATTCCTGTTCTCGGGGCTCAAGGTTGCGGCCGCCTTCTCGGTGATCGGCGCGGTTTTCGCGGAGTGGGTCGGTGCGTCGGCCGGCCTCGGTTACCTCATCCTCGTGCTGAACAACCAGACGGCAACCACCGACATGTTCGGAGTGATCGTGGTCCTTGCGTCGATCGGGATCACCCTGTTCCTGATTGTCAGCCTGGTTGAGCGGCTGCTGCTGCCCTGGTACTACGAGAGCCGTGAAGTCGAAACCGAAGGCCTCGAACTCGAACCGGAGGAGATCAAGTGAACACAGTAGTTCGCGGCGCCTGGGCCCTGACCATGGGCCCCGCCGGGGCGATCCGGGACGGTGCGGTTGCCTTTGACCATGACGGCTCGATTCTCGAGGTCGGCACTTTCGAAGAGGTCTCGGCCAGCCATCCGGAGGCCGAGGTCGTCGGTGACGGCAACGGCTTGGTTCTGCCCGGTTTCGTCAACGCCCACACCCACCTGACCGAAGGCCTGATCACCGGCATGGGCGAAGACGCGATCCTGTGGCAGTGGTTCGTACGGGTGGTGAATCCGTCCGGCCGGGTGATCAGCCGAGAAGAGGTCACACTCGGAACCCGCCTGAAAGCGGTCGAGATGCTCGAGTCCGGTATCACCACGGTCAATGACATGAGCTGTCATCGCAACCTCGGTTCCCTGGCCTCGCTCGGCGCGGTTGACGGCCTCTCACAAATGGGCATGCGCGGTGTTGTCTGCTTCGGTGCCGAAGACCTATACCCGGATGCACCAGGGGCCGACGTCTTCATGGCAGAGCACGAGGCCCTGGCCGACCGGATCGCCGCCGAGCCGATGATCGATTTCCGAGCCGGTATCGGCACGGTTCTCGGGATCACCGAGGAG
>Ga0105045_10004746_pt1 | contig 11851 bp, 12 predicted proteins | sample MAT02_FD_78089 | JGI IMG/M metagenome (GOLD analysis project Ga0105045, IMG submission 78089) | Freshwater microbial communities from Lake Fryxell liftoff mats and glacier meltwater in Antarctica - MAT-02 (megahit assembly) | ecosystem: Environmental > Aquatic > Freshwater > Ice > Liftoff... | reverse complement strand
TCACCAGGTCGGGCAGCAGCACGCCCAGGGCAATGCCCGCGGCGCAGCCGGCATCCACCGCATTGCCGCCATTCTCCAGCACGGCGATGGCGGCGGTGCTGGCCAGGTAATGGCCGGCGGAGACGGCGTGGCGGGGGCCATAGACTGTGGGGCGCATGAATTTTCTCCTGGCTGCCGGGACCAGCCTACATCAATGGCCCCGGCCCGGAAGACGCAGATCGCGGCCAAAGGCGGTCTTGCCGGGCGGCGGCTTCGGGCGGAAGCTGCGGCGATGGAAGAAACACCCATTCTCGTCAGCCGCGACCCACGCGGCGTCGCCACCGTCACGCTGAACCGTCCGCGCTTCGGCAACGCCTATAATGGCGCGCTGCTGGAGGCATTGATCGCCGGCCTGCGCGAACTGGCCCCCGACCCGACTGTGCGGGCGATGGTGATCCGCGGCGCGGGCAAGCATTTCCAGGCCGGTGCCGACCTCAACTGGCTGGCCGAGGCGGCAAACTACCCGCCCGAAAGCGCCTTTGCGGCCAGTATGCGCACGGTCACTGCCATGCAATTGCTCAATGAATTTCCCAAGCCCACCTTTGCCGTGGTGCGCGGCGCCTGCTTCGGCGGCGGCGCGGGCATGGTGTGCTGTGTCGATGTCGCGCTGGCCACGCCGGATGCGCATTTCGGCCTGACCGAGGTGCGCGTCGGCGTCTCGCCCTCGCCCATCTCCACCCACATGGTCAACGCCATCGGCCTGCGGCACACCCGGCGCTATGCGCTGACTGGCGAACGCTTCGACGCAGCCGAGGCGCTGCGTATCAATCTGGTGCATGAGGTGGTGGCCGAAGGGGCGATCGAGGCCCGGCTCGCCGATATCCTGGACGAGACCATGCTGAGCGGCCCCGTTGCCATGGCCAACACCAAGGACAGTTTCCTGGGCGCCAATGGGCTGAAGCTCGATCAGCGGCAGATGGCCCAACTCGGTCATGAATCCTGGATCCAGCGCGGCAGTGCTGAAGGGCGCGAGGGGCTGGCCTCGTTCAGGGAAAAGCGCCGACCGGCATGGTACATGCCACCGACAACGGACTGACTCATCCACGGCCATGGTCATCCAAGCTTCATAATAATGAAATGGAGACGACACTCAGCCATCATAGAACCGGCCGGCCAAGGGGCAGGAGAATTGCCCCAGTCACAAACCCCGGAGAGAACCCCCGTGCAAAACGGTTTCAACCGCCGCTCCCTCATGCTGGGCGCAGCAGCCCTTCCTGTGGGCGCCGTCCCCGCCTTCGCCCAACAGGTCACCATCACCGGTGCCGGCGCCACCTTCCCCCGCCCCGTCTATGAGCGCTGGGGCCAGTCCGCCCGCGAGGCGCTGGGCATCACGCTGAACTACCAGTCCATCGGCTCGGGCGGCGGCATCAATCAGATCACCAACCGCACCGTCGATTTCGGCGCGACCGATGCTCCGCGCACCGCAGCCCAGTTGACCGAGGCCAACCTGATCCAGTTTCCCACCGTCATGGGCTCGGTCGTGCTGATCGTGAACCTGCCGGGAGTGGCCGATAACACCCTGAAGCTGACCTCCGACCTGCTGGCCGACATCTTTGCCGGGCGCATCACCCGCTGGAACGATGCCAAGCTGGTCGAAGCGAACCGCGAAATCCGGCTGCCGAATTTGCCGGTCTCGCCGGTCTATCGCGCCGACGCCTCGGGCACGACCTTCGTCTTCACCACCTATCTCAGCCGTGTCTCCGAGAGCTGGCGAGCCGGCCCTGGCGCCGCCACCTCGGTGCAGTGGCCCGTCGGAAACGGCGCGCGCGGCAATGAAGGTGTCTCCAACACCGTCCGCAACACACCCGGCGCGATCAGCTATACGGAAAACGCCTATGCCACGGTGAACCGCCTGGTGACGACGCAGCTTCGCAACAAGTCCGGCCGTTTCGTGAAGCCGGAAATGCCGACCTTCCTGGCCGCCGCGGCGCTGGCGGACTGGAACCGGCCCGGCTTTGCAGCCGACCTGGTCGATCTGTCCGGCGATGATGTCTGGCCGATCGTCAGCCCGACCTTCATCCTGCTGCCAACCAACCCGGTGGCCGACCGGGTGGTGGGCAGCCGCAACACCATGCGCTTCTTCGACTGGACGATGCGCACTGGGGCTGACGCCGCGCGCCGCCTGGAATACATCCCGCTGCCCGAGAATGTGCAGGCCAGGGTCCGCGCCAGCTGGTCGGCGGTCAGGGACCCATCAGGCGCCGCCATCACCTTCGCCTGAGCCTTCTCCGGGGGCGGCCCTGGCTGCCCCCGAACTGCCCAAAATCAGGAATACCGCGTGTCAGACACCACCCATGCCCCCGCCTCGCCGCCGGCCATGCGCCGCACCATCGGCAGCACAGGCGACACCATCTTCGAATGGCTCTGCCGCGGTGCCGGCCTTTTCGTGCTGCTGCTGCTGGGCGCCATCATCCTGACGCTGTTCATCGGCGGATTGCCGGCCTTTCGGGAGTTCGGCGTTCAGTTCATCTGGAGCAGCGACTGGAACCCGGTGGAGGGCCGTGAGAGCTACGGCGCGCTGGTGCCCATATTGGGCACGATCATCACCTCCATCCTCGCCATCATGCTGGGCGTGCCTGTCGCCTTCGGCATCGCATTCTTCCTGACCGAGTTGGCGCCGCCCTGGCTGCGCCAGCCGATAGGGACCGCGATCGAGCTGCTGGCCGCCGTGCCCTCGATCATCTTCGGCATGTGGGGCCTCTTCGTTCTGGTGCCCTTCGTGCAGACCTACATCCAGCTGCCGTTCGGAGAGACGCTGGGCGCGCTGCCGCTGATCGGCGGAATCTTCGAGAGCAACAACTTTGCGGGCACCTCGATCTTCGCGGCATCGATGGTACTGGCCATCATGATCCTGCCCTTCATCGCGGCGACGATGCGCGACGTCTTCAACCAGGTGCCGCCGGTCTACAAGGAAAGCGCCTATGGCCTGGGTGCGACGCGGTGGGAGGTCATGACGGGCGTGGTGCTGCCCTATACCCGCATCTCGGTGGTGGGCGGCATCATGCTGGGCCTGGGCCGTGCGTTGGGGGAGACGATGGCCGTCACCTTCGTCATCGGCAACGCCAACCGCCTGGCGGGTTCGCTGTTCGACCCGTCCACGACCATCGCCTCGGTCGTGGCCATGGAATTCCCCGAAAGCCTCATGGGCAGCCTCAAGCAATCCTCGCTGCTGGCGCTGGGCTTTCTGCTGTTCTTCATCTCCTTCGTGGTGCTGGCGGTCTCCCGCTGGCTGCTGCGTTCACGCCTGAAGTGAGGTCGCCGACATGAGCGCCACCACCGCCGCCGCCACCTCCAGCTTCGCCGGGCGCGACCCTGCCGTCGCCGCCGCCCTGAACCGCCGCCGCCGCATAGTGGATGGCCTGGTGCGCTGGCTGTGCATCATCGCCACGGCTATCGGTCTGTTCTTCCTGGCCTCGATCCTGCTGACGCTGATCGTGCGCGGGGTCAGTTCGATCAGCCTGATCACCTTCACCACCGAATTCCGCCCGACAACCTATGGCGAGCCCGACGCCGAGACCGGCGGGCTTTATCACGCCATCATGGGCACCCTGATGCAGACGGCGATCGGCACAGGCATAGGCACGCCCATCGGGTTGCTGGTGGGCACCTACCTGGCCGAGTACGCCCGAAACTCGGCACTGGGCAACGCCGTGCGCTTCGTGTCCGACGTGTTGCTGTCGGCCCCCTCCATCCTGGTGGGGCTTTTCGTCTACCAGCTGGTCGTGCTGCCCATGGGCGGCTTCTCGGGCATCGCCGGCGGTGCCGCGCTGGCCATCCTGGTCATCCCCGTGGTGGTCCGCACCACCGAGGACATGTTGCAGCTCATCCCCAACACCCTGCGTGAGGCGGTGGTGGGGCTGGGCGCGCCGAAATGGAAGATGGTGACGCTGGTATGCTGGCGCGCCGCGCTCTCGGGCATCGTCACCGGCATTCTGCTGGCCACCGCCCGCATCACCGGCGAGACGGCACCACTGCTGCTGACCAGCTTCGGCAACAACGTGACCAGCTTCGACCTGGGCAGTGCCATGGCCAGCCTGCCCATCGCCATCTACCAGCAAGCCAATTCCGGCTTCCCCGACCTGATCGATATCGCCTGGGCCGGCGCGCTCATCGTCACCTTCGGGGTGCTTGCCATCAACATCGTCGCCCGCCTGCTGCTCGCCGGTCGGAAGTGAAGGAAAACCAGATGTCTTCCACCGATACCACCCAGTCCGCCAGCTTCGGCGGCATGGAGGCGCGCTCCACCGCGGCGCTGAATACGCTGGCGCGCATCTCCGTGCGCAATCTCGACTTCGTCTATGCCCCAGGCGGCAAAAAGGCGCTGACCGGCATTAATTTCGACTTGCCCGATCGCCAGGTGACGGGCATGATCGGCCCCTCGGGCTGCGGCAAATCCACGCTGCTGCGCGTGCTCAACCGCATGTACAGCCTCTACCCCGGCCAGACGGCGACGGGCGAGGTGATGATGGACGGCCGGAACCTGCTCGACGCCGGCACCGACATCAACAGCTTGCGCGCGCGCATCGGCATGGTGTTCCAGAAGCCCACGCCCTTCCCGATGACCATTTATGAGAACATCGCCTTCGGCGTGCGGCTGCACGAAAAGATGGGCAAATCCGCCCTGGATGAGCGGGTGGAATGGGCACTCAGCCGCGCCGCGATCTGGGGCGAGGTGAAGGACCGGTTGCAGACCAACGCCATGGGCCTCTCCGGCGGCCAGCAGCAGCGCCTGTGCATCGCCCGCACCATCGCCGTGCGGCCGGAGGTGATCCTGTTCGACGAACCGACCTCCGCACTCGACCCGATCTCCACGCTGAAGATCGAGGAGTTGATCGACGAGTTGAAGCGCGACTTCACCATCGCCATCGTCACCCACAACATGCAACAGGCGGCGCGCTGCGCCGATCAGGTGGCATTCTTCTACCTCGGCGAATTGATCGAAATTGCGCCTGCCGCCCAGCTTTTCACCAACCCGGCGCAGGCGAAGACGCAGGAATACATCACCGGCCGGTTCGGCTGAGCCAGGAGACGCGAATGCCCAACACCGAAACCCCGGCCCATATCGTGCGCAGCTACGATGAAGAACTGAAGCGCCTGCGTGACATGATCGCGCGCATGGGGGGCCTGGCCGAACGCCAGGTCGCCGACAGCGCCAGCGCGTTGATCCGCCGCGACACCGAACTCGCCGCCGAAGTCGTCTCGCGCGATGAGGCGCTGAACCTGCTCGAACGCGAAATCGAGGCGTTCTGTGTCAGGCTGCTGGCGCTGCGCCAGCCCATGGCCGCCGATCTGCGGCTGATCGTGGCCTGCATGAAGATCAGCTCGGACCTCGAGCGCATCGGCGACTACGCGCGCAACGGCGCCAAGCGCGCCATCGTCATCTCCGGCCAGCCGCAATTCGCCAGCCTGAACGGCTTCCCCCGCCTCGCCCATCTGGTGCAGGAGAATCTGAAGGGCGCGATGGACGCTCTGGTGAATAATGACGTGCTGCGCGCCGATGAGGTCTGGGCTGCGGATGAGCCGGTGGACGACATCTACAACGGCATCTTCCGCGAATTGCTGACCTTCATGATGGAAGATCCACGCAATATCACCGCCGCCACCCACCTGTTGTTCGTGGCCAAGAACCTGGAGCGCATCGGCGACCACGCGACGAATATCGCCGAGCGTGTCCATTACGCCATAAGTGGCACGAACCTGCCCGATGAGCGCCCGAAATCGGATTCCTCCGCCTACGCCGTCGTCCGCATCACCGAGTGAAGGGAGCAGCACGCATGCCAGAAGGTTTCCCCGGTATGGCCAAGCCAACCATCCTCGTCGTGGAAGACGAGGCACCGCTGCTGACGCTCCTGCGCTACAATCTGGAAAAACAGGGCTTTCGAGTCGAGGAAGCGACAGACGGGCAGGAAGCCCTGCTGCGCGTTTCCGAAAACAAGCCCGACCTCGTGCTGCTCGACTGGATGCTGCCCTCGCTCTCGGGCATAGAGGTCTGCCGGCAGATCCGTCGCCGGCCGGCCACCCGCGACCTGCCGGTGATCATGGTCACGGCACGCACTGAGGACCAGGACGCGGTGCGCGCGCTGGATATCGGCGCCGATGATTATATCACCAAACCCTTCGCGGTGGAGGCGCTGCTGGCGCGCATCCGCGCCCTGCTGCGGCGTTCAGGTTCGGTGCCGACCAAGGGGACGCTGATGTTCCTGGACCTTTCGATGGACCAGGACGCGCATCGCGTGGTGCGCAACAGCCGGCCGCTGCATCTGGGGCCGACCGAATACCGGCTGCTGGAGTTCTTCCTGATGCATCCCGGCCGCGTCTTCTCGCGCGAGCAATTGCTGGACGCCGTCTGGGGGCGAGACATCCATGTCGAGCCGCGCACGGTGGATGTGCATATCCGCCGGCTGCGCAAGGCGGTCAACGCGGATGGCGAAGCGGACATCATCCGCACAGTGCGCAGCGCGGGCTACGCGCTGGACCTGGAAGAGGTCTGAGCCCAACCCCACCGCGATCTGCGTGTGGTCCCGGAACCGGCAGGGGGCCTGCCCGAAGCCGTGGCAGCACGGCTTGGATGCGCGCGGGTTGTTGTCCTGCACCACCGCGAGCAGGCCGGCTTGCTCGATGAGAATGTTGCGCTGGCGCCCCATTTCGTGACTCTGCGCCGCGAGGTCGAAGGTTTGGCGCACATGGCGCGGTTGATCCAACGCCAGGCATTGCCCTCACCAACGCGCCAGGAAGTGTCGAGGACAGGCATCAGGCCGGAAGGGGCCTCGGTGCGGAAGAAGTCTCACAAGGCCAGGGATACGCAGACGAAGTTGGAGCCATGGCACACGCCTTCCAACCCGGCCTTGGGCCCGCCCGAGAGGCTGGAAACATCGCCGTTGGACATGGCGATGCGCAGGGGTAGGGCGGCTCGCGCCTCGGACGCGCCGAGGGCGGCCATGAGGGCTGGGGAGCGAAGATCGAGCAGCTTTTCATGAGGCCGCACCTGACGAGTGTAGCGCGTGCAATCTTCAGACGACCTATAATATTTGGGAAGGCACCCGCTTGGCCCCCGCGCAGGACAGAACCCAGCTCAGATAGCCACCCGCACGCCCAACTCCACCACCCGGTCGGATGGGATGCGGAAGAACTCGGTGGCCGGCACCGAATTGCGGCTCATCAGCCGGAACAGCCATTGCTGCCATTGCCACATCTTCGGCACCGCCGCCTGAACGATGGTCTCGCGCCCCAGGAAGTAGCTGGCCTGCATGGTCTCGAAGCGGATCAGGCCCTGGGCGTTCAGCGTTTCCAGCTCCTTGGGGACATTGGGGCTTTCCTGGAAGCCGTAGCGCAGCAGCACGCGGTGGATGTTTGGTGCAAGCTCCGTCACCTCGCGCCGGCGCTCATCGCCGATCACCGGGATGTCCTCGTTCAGCACGGTTACGAACAGCACCCGCTCATGCAGCACCTTGTTGTGCTTGAGGTTGTGCAGCAGCGCGCCGGGCAGGAAGTCCTTCTCGCCCGTCATGAAGATGGCGATACCCGGCACGCGGATGGTGCGCGACTGCGGCAGCCGGGCGATGAAGGATTTCAGCGGCAGGCTGTCCTGCCGGAAGCGGGCGAAGAGCAATTGCCGGCCCTGATACCAGGTGATCATCAGGCCCGCGGTGACGATGCCAAGCAACAGCGGCACATATCCGCCATCGGGCACCTTCAGGGCAGTGGCGATGAAATAGATTGCATCCAGCAGCGCCAGCGGCACGAAGACGGCGATGACCTTGGCGGTGGACCAGCCGAAGTTGCGGCTCAGCACCAGCACGGCAAGGATGGAGCTGGCGATGAAGGTGCCGGTCACCGCAAAGCCATAGGCCGCGGCCAGGCTGTCGGAGTTCTTGAATTCCAGCACCAGCACCAGCACGCCGATCAGCAGTGCCAGATTGACCTGCGGCAGGTAGATCTGTCCCTCCTCGGTGCTGGAGGTGTGACGCACCACCAGCCTGGGCAGCAGGCCCATCTGCACGCATTGCCGCGCCACCGAGAAGGCGCCGGTGATCATCGCCTGGGAGGCGATGACGGTGGCGGCGCAGGCCAGCAGCACCAGCGGCAGCCGGCCCCAATCGGGCGCCAGCAGGAAGAACGGGTTCTCGATCGCCGCAGGGTCGCGCAGCAGCAGCGCGCCCTGGCCAAAATAGTTCAACGCCAGCGCCGGCAGCACATAGACCAGCCACATCAGTCGGATCGGCCGGCGGCCGAAATGGCCCATATCGGCGTACAGCGCCTCGGCCCCCGTCACCGCCAGCACCACGGCACCCATGGCGATGAAGGCCGCAAACTTGTAATGCGCCGCGAAAGCCAGCGCGTAGCCGGGTGAGAGCGCGGCCAGCACGCCCGGATTGTGTATGATCTCGATCAGCCCGAGGGCGCCGATGGTGGCGAACCACAGGGCGCAGATCGGCCCGAAGAACACGCCGATGGAATGCGTGCCGCGATACTGCACGGCGAAAAGTGCCACCAGGATGACCAGCGAAATCGGCACCACCGCATCTTCGAAGACCGGGTCCACGACCTTCAGCCCCTCGACCGCCGAGAGCACCGAAATGGCCGGCGTGATCACACCATCGCCGAAGAACAGCGCGGCACCGATGATGCCGATCACCACCACCGCCCAGCGGCCGCGCGTGGTGGAGGTGGTGCGCAGGGCCAGCGCCATGAGCGCCAGGATACCGCCCTCTCCCCGATTGTCGGCGCGCATGATGACCATGACGTATTTCACCGTCACCGTGAGCATCAGCGCCCAGAAGATCAGGCTGAGCACGCCCAGGATCTCCCAACGCTCGATCCCGCCATCCTCGAAATACAGCAGCGAGGCGCGAAGGGCGTAAAGCGGTGAGGTGCCGATATCGCCATACACAACGCCCAGCACGCCCAGCGCCGCGGCGGCGGTGAGCCTGCCATGGGCATCATGGTTTTTTGGCGCTGGGTCCAGGTTGGCGGGGGCCGCCTGTGTGCTGTCGCTCATTGTGCGCAGCAACATACGCGCTTGCGAGCCAGGATTGCAGGGGTTGTCGCGCAAATAGCCGGCCCCTGCCCATCAAGCGCGCGAAGGGACCTTTCCCTGCACCATGCGGGCGGTGGCCGTGAAGCTTCGCGGCTGATCAACATCGCCCCAGGCCGCCCGCAGTGCCGCTTCAAGCCAGGCGCGGGCAACATAACTCACCCCTGGTGGGAGTAGCGAAAGTCGCAATGGCTGGCGCCGCCCATGATGGTCTGGGTGCGGGTGAGCTTCAGCTTGGGGTCGTAGCCGGTGCAGAAGGCGCCATCGCGGTTGCACGAGAGGATGGCGCCCAGCTGGCCCAGCCCCATCTCGCGATAGGTTTCGGCGTAGCGGCAGCGCTTGACGTTGAAATTGAAGGTGTCCGCGGTCTTCTCCAGCACCTCTATTTCCAGCGCGTCATCGCGGGTCCAGCGCGGCAGGATGGCGGCGAAGTGTTCGATGCCCGGGGTTGGGGTTTCGGCAGCGGCGGCGGCGCCAGCCTGCTCGGCCAGCTTGATGATGGCGCGTTCCATGATGGCGGCGGCGCGCGCCTCGCCGATCTCGGTCGCCATCTCCTCGAAGATGCCCTTCGCGAAACCCGCCTCGATCCTGCGTTGCTGCAGGATGCCTATGGTGGGTTCAGTGGCCACGCAGGATCTGGCTCAGGAAAAGTTGCAGGCGCTCGGTCCGCGGGTTCTCGAACAGGCTGACGGGCTCGCCCGATTCCACGATTTCGCCGCGGTCCATGAACACGACGCGGTCGGCCACCTGTCTCGCGAAACCCATTTCGTGGGTGACGCAGATCATGGTCATGCCGGTCTCGGCCAGCATCACCATGGTGTCGAGAACCTCCTTGATCATCTCGGGGTCGAGTGCGGAGGTGGGTTCGTCGAACAGCATGATCTTGGGCTTCATGCACAACGCGCGGGCGATGGCGACGCGCTGCTGCTGGCCGCCGGAGAGCTGGCCCGGGAATTTCTTCGCCTGTTCGGGGATGCGCACCCGGGTCAGGTATTCCATCGCCAGTTCCTCGGCCTCGCGCTTGGGCATCTTGCGGACCCAGATCGGCGCGAGGGTGCAGTTCTCCAGGATGGTCAGGTGCGGGAAGAGATTGAAGCTCTGGAACACCATGCCGACTTCGCGGCGGATGGCATCGAGGCTTTTCAGGTCATCGGACAGCTCGATGCCATCGACCATGATCTTGCCCTGCTGGTGCTCCTCCAACCGGTTGATGCAGCGGATCATGGTCGATTTGCCCGAGCCCGACGGGCCGCAGACCACCACGCGCTCGCCCAGCGCCACATCCAGGTTGATGTCGCGCAGGACGTGCAGCGTGCCGAACCACTTGTTCACGCCCGCCAGCGAGATCGCCGGCGGCGCGTCCGTGCGGACGGAAGAATGGAGGGTTTCGGCGGCGCTCATGTGGTCTCTCCAGAGATTGTCGGGGCGCACATCAGCGGCGCCGCCCTTGGTTGAGTTCGGTTTCCAGCTTCGCGCTGTAGCTGCTCATGGCGAAGCAGAAGACGAAGTAGATCAGGCCGATGGTGATGTAGACCTCGACCGCGAAGCCCTGCCAAATCGGCTCGATGATTGCCGTCTTGCCTGCCGTCAGCAAGTCGAAGATGCCGATGATCAGCACCAGCGAGGTGTCCTTGAAGAAGCCGATGAAGGTGTTGACCAGCGGCGGGATCACCAGGCGCAGCGCCTGCGGCAGGTTGATGAAGCCGGTCTTGTACCAGTAGTTGAGGCCCAGCGCCTCTGCGGCCTCGTATTGCCCCTTGCTCAGCGCCTGCAAACCACCACGCACCACCTCGGCCAGATAGGCGCCGGCGAAGAGGATGATGGCGATCTGCGCGCGCAGCAGCTTGTCGATATTCATCCCCTCCGGAAGGAACAGCGGGAACATGACCGACGCCATGAACAGCAGCGAGATCAGCGGAACGCCGCGGATCAGCTCGACATAAAGCACGCAAAGCGCCTTGATCGCCGGCAGCTTGGACCGCCGCCCCAGCGCCACCAGGATGGCCAGCGGGAAGGCGAAGGCCAGGCCGAAGGTGGCCAGGATCAGGGTGATGGGCAGCCCGCCCCAACGGTCCTGCGGCACAAAGCTCATGCCCAGCACGCCGCCCCACATCAGCACCGCGATCGCCGTCAGCATCGCGGCCCAGATCAGTACCAGTTCCTTGCGCCAGAAGCGCCGCATGGCCGAGACGATGTAGAGCGCGATGAACAGCAGGCAGACCACCGCCGGGCGCCAATGCTCCTCGTAGGGATAGGTGCCGAAGAGCATGAAGCGATGCTTTTCGTTGATCACCGCCCAGCAGGCGCCCAGGCCCTTGTTGTCGCGGCATGAGGTGGTGTCCGGCCGGCCGGCGGCGTCATTGGGCACGCTCCAGATCGCGTGGATGAAGGCCCAATCGATGAAGCCGATGGCGTAGCGCACGATGAGATAGGCCAGCGCGACGGTGACCAGCCCGTTCAGCCAGGAACTGAACAGGTTGGCGCGCGCCCAGCCCATCCAGCCGGTGGTCAGCGCAGGCGCAAGCCGGGCGGGCGCGGGGACCGGCATGGTGTCTGTGGTGATGCTCATGGCCTAGCGCTCCACCAATGCTATCTTCGCATTGTACCAGTTCATGAACAGGCTGATGCTCAAGCTGATGGTGAGATAGACGAGCATGATGATCGCAATGCCCTCGATCGCCTGGCCGGTCTGGTTCAGCGTCGTGTTGGCGATCGAGACGATGTCCTGATAGCCGATGGCCACCGCGAGGGAGGAATTCTTGGTGATGTTCAGGAACT
>Ga0105045_10004745_pt1 | contig 11851 bp, 2 predicted proteins | sample MAT02_FD_78089 | JGI IMG/M metagenome (GOLD analysis project Ga0105045, IMG submission 78089) | Freshwater microbial communities from Lake Fryxell liftoff mats and glacier meltwater in Antarctica - MAT-02 (megahit assembly) | ecosystem: Environmental > Aquatic > Freshwater > Ice > Liftoff... | reverse complement strand
GCATTTTGTTCAATGGTATCAACACAGCCATTGTTTACAATCAGTTGCGCACCAAATACACCTGCATTTGGAAATAGTAATCGCGGATTTTGAGCAGCAGAAACTTGTCCATCGGTAAAACGCCAATCATAGGTATTGGCTGCCGAAGCAGATCCTGTATAGGTAAATTGCACTTCGAGTGGCTGGCAACCTTGCGTGGTATCTACCACAAATTGTGCATCGGGCTTGTTGCTTACAATAATGGTTGCAGTGTCTGCTATTGGTTTTGAACAACCATCTGTAACACCCACATAAAACACGGTATCGGCAGGGGTGGTTACTGCAATGGAATAGGTATTGGTAGCTGAAACGACAACGGTAGCAGCGTTGCGCCACGTATAGTTGTAGTTGCCATTTCCACCTTTTGCAATTGCTGTAAGTGTAATGGGTTGCCCTTGGCACACGGCTTGTGTAGGCAATGAATCCAAGGTAAGCGAATCTAAAACGGTGAATTTTACAAAAGCAGTATCGCCCACAATGGTGCAACCATCGGTGAGCACGGCTGCATACGTGGTAACGCTGCCAGGCACAATTTGCGGTCGGTACACCGTATCAAAAAAGCGCAATTGAAAGGAGGTGTTTGCTTTTTCAAACCACGCTACTTCATAGTTTGTGCTGTCGCCTCCGCTGCGTTTAGTGGTAAACACGATTGAATCTGCATCGCATAAGGTGGTATCGGATGTGGTGGTAATGCTTAGTTTGGGTTTGAGGGAAACCACCACCGTATCATACTTGCTGCACAAACCACCGTTGGTAGCTTTGATAATAAATGTAGCAGGGGCAATCAATTGCAAGGTGCCTAAGTTTTTGCTTTTGGCATCAAACACCAATGTATTGGGGCTCCACAAAAAGGAATCGGCAAGGCTGGTATTGGCAAGCAAAATGCTTTGCCCATAACACAGCAACGTATCGCTACCCGCATTGGCTTTGGGCTGGGCTATGATGGTGTAGGAGGTAGTATCAGGAAAACTATTTACAGCAGGGCTGTCGCTGTACAAGCGAATTTGATACAACTTAGAAGTAAGCAAATTATCGGGCAGTTTGCAGCGAATAAACCCTGAAGCAGTATCGAGCAGGGAGCCAATTACCAGTGTATTGCTATCGTAATTACCCAACCGATTGCTAAGCTGCGCATAAAAGCGATTGCCAAAATTGTACGTGCCCCGCTTGGTATAATACACACTAAGGCTATCGCCTGCGCACATGGGCAGTGTGGTGCTGATGCGGTCTTTGCGCAGGGAGATGTCGAGGATTTTTACAAGAAAAGCATTCGCACTTGAAACTGCAAATGTGCGATTGAAAGTACCAAAACGAATTTGATTAGAGAATACACCGCTAAAATAAATATGTTCCCCTTGAACAGCAATCGAATTTGGTATTGATGTAGAGTTTATATTTATAAGGTATACTGCATTTAAAGACGTATCTAACTTGCATAAAAAACCACTATTACGTTTGGAAGTAATTCGCAGGTTATTTAGCAAGATTGTCTCGGTAAATGTGCCAGATAAAAGATATTCATTATCCTCATTTATTTTTAAAGCAAGAATACCATTTGTCCCTAATCCAATAATTTGTGGGGTTAGAACCTTTTGAAATAATCCATTGGTATCTGCTACAGCAACAAAAAAGCTTGTTGAAGTCAATGGATTTGTTTGGGCAGCTATATTATTAAAGATTACATTACCACTTATAATTCCAGAAAGAATAATTTGATTCCTATTTACTAATATGCTGTTTACCTGATCTTTACCATTTCCTGCAATTCTTCTTATCCATTGGTATTGACCAATATTATTAAGTCGTGCAATAAAAATATCGTTATTAGATGTTCCTGTGTTTTGTGGTGCGAGGTTAATTGAGTCGAATAGAGCAGTATTATTGGATATGATCCCCGTGCAAAATAAATTTCCTGCTGCATCAATTGAAGAGGAAATAAAATTTGCATTGTACAGTTTTTTCAACCAGCTAATATTAAAGCTAGGGGTCATTTTTACCAAAATAGTTACATTGTTTTTTGTCAAATTGTCAATTTCGCTTATAGTAATCCCATCAATTGATGTATTGTGCATAGTTGACCCAGTCAAATATAGATTGTTTAGATCATCAATATTAATTTCTCCAATTTCTCCAGTAAAACTTAAATCTTTCAATGTTATTGAACTTCCAGATGTATCAAGTTCTAATAAAAAATTTGTATGTCTGCCAGACACAGGTGGAGCAGATACAATGCCTACTGCTGTTTTGAGTGAGTTTCTGGTTGTTCCACAGATAATAATCTCCTGCTGTTTATTTACAATTACATGGTTAAAACGTGCCTGCTGAAATACTTTTAGCCAAATTAAATTTCCAGCACTATTATACTTTACTATAAACGCGCTTTGATTAATACCAGTGGTGTTTGTCGTGTTATTGTTAAACGTAATAGTTGTATCAAATCTTCCAACCATATAAATATTTCCTGTAATATCTTTAGCAATATCTTCAGAATTTTCTGAAAAATTTGATTTTGTATTTACTAGCCACTCAAACTTCTGTGCACAGACTTGCCCACTGCTGAGTAAAAAGCAACAGGCAAGTATTATGATTAATGATTTTGAAGGCATACCCAATATTTACTTGGTAATCATTTTAAGAGTAGCAACTTTTTCATTATTGATAACTAATGAATAACAGTAAGTTGTCGGTATTGCATTACTTATATTAAATGAGGCAAACCCTTTACCTTTAGTCAAATTCACATAGCGTGCTACTTCATTATTTATTGCGGGGGAGGTGATTAATAGTGGTTTAGCCAAATGGATAAAATCATTTTTTTGCTGGGCAAAGCACTTGGCTTCGCGTGTTGTTAAAGTTGCCATTTTGTTTTGTTAGCTAAAAAAATTATTGGGTGCGGTTAATTTTTCCGCAAGTCAAATATATAGTTAAAAAAAAATAAAAAACAACTGGTGACGGAAAAATGACAATGAGGGAAATAGCCATCCCTTTTACACAAAACAACGTGCTACACTTTTCAATGCAACGCGTTGTTGGTTCATAAACTATTTTGTTATTTGCTATAAATTAATTTATAGGTTTTTGATTGGCTATTGTTTGTGAGGGTAATAAAATATATCCCAGCTTTTTCATTTGTAATATCAATTGTTAGTTGGTTCGTTGTTGCAGTATTTAGTTGTTGTTGCATCACCCGTTTACCCTCCATATCTGTGATGGCAACGATAAGTTCGGCCGATTGTGTGTTGCTGAATTGCAATACGGCATTACCTGTAAAGGTTGGATTTGGATATAAGGTAAAAAACAGATTTCCCAATACATCTTCTAAACCTACTTTTAGGTGGGTAATGGCATCACTGGTTGTTTTACATCCAGCGGTATTTCCAATTTCAACTCTGTAGTTGCCACTTTGTGCAGCTACCCATACTTTTGCAGTTGCTCCCGAAATGTTGTTTCCGTTCAGTTTCCATTGGTAAGTGGCCGCATTCTCCGAACAAACCAAAGAATCGGTTGTGTTAGCAATACCCACATTTGGTTTTACTGGAAAAACATCAATAGTCACCGAAGTACCAGCAGTGGTATCGGTGCTGCATGAGGTAAATACCAATGCTCTGTAAACACGGGTTGTTAGTGCGGTTACATTGGTAGCAGCATGAACAATTGTAGCATTGTTGACCCCTGCAATGCGTATGGGGGCGGCTCCATTATCGCTAAATACCCATCCTGTTACTACTCCTCCATTGATAAATCCAGCTGCACTCATTGAAATGGATGTACCTGTGCATATAGCAGTAGTGGTTATTGTTGGTGCAATGGCATTTGCATTTCCTGCCAATAATGGATTGAGTTGCACTTGAACAGCTGCGGTTGTATCATTACTGCAATTGTTTGGGTTGTACACAATAGCTCTGTATTGGCGGGTGCGTGGATAGGCAACAAATGTATTGGTATGGAATAATGTGAAACCTGTGTTGTTAACCACACTCCAAAAATCTGGCAAAGTATCTCGGTATAACCAACGAACAACACTGCCCGAAAATCCGCTTACACTTACCACAGCATTTGTACCTGAGCATAAACTAGGTGTGGTTGTGTTGGGTGTGATACCCAAGTTAGTACCTTGGGAAATGATATTGATGTTCACAGAAACGGATGTTGAACTGTCAATGCTACAGCCGGCAATATTGCGAAGCAGTGCGCGGTATGAGCGTGCAAGATTAGCAGTAATAATGGTAGCAAAATCGTTTACAGACGAGCTATTGCTTACATTCAACGGCAACCATCCAGCGGTGTCCTGGTGCAACCATCCAGTAATGATGCGACCAACTGGTGGATTGGTAAAAATATTGACAGGAGTGCCAGCACACACACTTGTTTGCGAAACTTGTGTTGGCAAAGCAATAACACCATTGGTAATTGGATTGATGCTCACACTTGCAATGGCGGAAGAATCTGTGCTGCAACCTGTATTGTTATTTATGATCGCGCGGTATTGCCTTACAAATGTTGTTGTTGTTGCGGTATTAAAATCAGCGAAAACAGTTGAAGAGGAATTTACAACTGTCCATGCATCTGTAGGTTGATTGCGATACAACCAACGTGATACCGAGTTGCCCACAAATCCGTTTACTGATAAGTTTACATTGCCACCCGAACAAATTACGGTATTGCTTGCTACAGGTATCACCGAATTTTGAGTGCCAAATCCAACTGGATTGATGGTTACCGTTACCGTAGCCGATGAATCTGTAGAGCAGCCAGAACCTTTTAGAATAATGGCTTTGTAGGAGCGTGTTGTGCTTGTATTTACTGTTGTGTTAAAGTCGTTTATTGTTGATGAAGAAGTGAATGCAAAATCTTGCCACACACTACCATTTGTGCTGAAAATCCATTTTTGGATGGTATTGTTAGTGCCAGCATTTACAGATAAATTCAAAATACTTCCAGAACAATTAGTTGCATTGTTTGCCGTAGGAATTATGCTGGCATCAGTACCTGCTGTGCGCGGTGTTAAGGTAACAATTGCACCCATGCTTGTATCAAATGCGCATACTGCTGCTTTTCGCACTATTATTCTATACTCTCGAGTAGTAGTGGTTGTAACAGCGGTATTAAAATCGATAATTGATGATGATGTGCTATTGGAAAGCACATTCCATACCCCGCCATTATTGCGAAATAACCAACGTTCAACTGTATTTGAACCTACCGAAACAGTTAATGGAACGGCAGTACCTAAACAAGCATTTGTAAGGGTAGAAGTAACCGAAATGGTGCTGTCGTATCGGTTCATACGAGGGCTAATATTAATCGTATCTACTTTTCGTGTTGTGTCTAATCGGCAAGTAGCCGATTTCCAAATAACAGCTCCATAAATACGATTGATAGGAGCAGAAGTAAAAGTATTGTAGTCGGTGATACTGTTGCTGCTTAAAAACATATTATTCCAATTTCCACCTGCATTACGGAACAACCAAGAGTTGATACTGTTGCCAGATCCGGGGGAAGTTGACACAGAAACAAAATTTCCAGTACAGCCTGGTTTTGCTGATGTGATAGAAATTTGTGCTACGGTATCAGTGCCATATACCAATGGATTAATGGTAACTGTGCGAGCTGCTGATGAATCGATAGTACATGCGTTGCCTTTTATAATTAAAGCGCGGTATTGGCGATTGAGAGCACTTGTAGCAATTGCAGAGTGATTTACGCTTGCTGATGAAATAAATATGTCATTCCATGCGCCACCATTTTCGTTGAAAAGCCACTTGCTTATGCTATTACCCGAGCCTAGCGAAACGTTGACAGAAAAGCTGGTTCCAGAACATGCAGTTGAAGCACCGCTAACCGCAATTGTATTGTCGTTTCCATATACACGAGGATTAACCGTTACTGTTAATGGTGCGGTAGTATCAATTCTACATGTACCTGCCTTGTAAATTAGGGCACGGTAGCCAACAGTGTAAGAAGCAGATGAATTGTATGCAAAATCCGAAAAGCTATTGCTGGCGCTTGGAGAAATATAACCTCTATCAATCCATGAGCCACCGTTGTTATTGTATAAAAAGCGAATCACAGTGGAGTCAGATTGTACGTTCATTGAAACAGTGTAACTACTTCCCATACAAGCCAATGTTGCAGCACTAACTGCGCGTGGACTATTACCTAATACGATAGGATTGATTGTAACTGTTAGCGGTGCAGTTGTATCAAACGAACAAGTGGTATTATTATTAATAATAGCTACATATTGGCGTGTTACGGATACACCAGTTAAGGTATTAAAATCGCTCAAATTATTCTGGTTGCCATTCGCAAATGAAAGCCATGAGCTAGTGTTATTTCTATACAACCACTCTACAATGCTATTGCCCGAACCTGCATTTACCTGAATATTTTGAATAGGAGAAGCGGTGCACACAGTTGCACTGGTGGCACTTGGTATTTTTGTTAAATCTTTTCCTCTAGTTTTTGGATTAATAGTTACTACCAAAGCATCAGTAGTATCATAGCTGCACGTTCTAAATACAAGAACCCTGTAAGCTCTCGAAATGGGCGATGTAACTGTAGTATTAAAATCTGTAATGCCAGTGTTTGAAGTATTGCTTAAAATTACCCAGCCACCAGCATTATTATCTCTGTAAAGCCAACGTTGTATTGTTGCATTAAAAATGCTTAGAGAAAGGGAAACTCCATTACCTGCGCAAACAATAGGGTTCGGTGTAGTGGGTGTGAGTAACATATTACCATATCCAAGTACTTTTAAAAATACACTATCAGCTTGTGTTGTATCAGCATTACAAGTTCCTGTATTTATCAAGGCTCTATAATAACGCCATGTCGAAGAATTTATAGCAGTTTCATTGTGTGATAGGAAAGTTGAGGTGTTGGTAATTGGCAACCACACACCATTGTTTCCGTTGCGGTATAACCACCGTTCCACCGTTCCTGATGTACTAGCAAATAAACTGTTCCCTGAACAAACGGTGTCAGCTGTTACGTTTACAAACGCTGTTCCATTGCCGTACGTTTTTATTTTTAGCACCACATTTTTTACCTTAGTTAAAGTATCAATGCTACATGTGCTTGTTTTAAATACCAGTGGAGTATACCCTCTTATAGTTCCAGGAGCCACTTGTGTGTTGGCATCTGATAAAAATGAACTGGTAGTAGAAGATATAAAATTTTGCCAAGGACTACTGTTATCTCTGTAAATCCATTTATTTACCGAGTTACCCGAACCAGGCGCGATACTAAGTGAGACCACAGTTCCTACACAAACCGAATCGAGTCCGTTGATTGTAATTGAGGTATCTCTGCCATTTGTAATAGGTGTAATATTAACTGCCAATGATTGTGTGCTGTCAAAATCGCAACCCGAAGTATCTGTAATAATTGCGCGATACAAACGGGTGATACCAGTTGTTGATTGAGTGAGGTTATGTGTAAAAGAAGATGAATTGTAAGATCCCAATGCATCATACCATGGTCCACTATTTCCGTTGTTACTGTAAGTCCATTTCATTACCTCGTTACCAGTTCCTGGATTAATTGTTAAGTTTATTGAAGAACCCGAACAAAGTCCAGTTGCAGGAAATGAGGTTGGGGTAATGGTGCGTAAACCAATGCTGTTTGCTCGTGGATTGATAATTACTGTAAGAGCAGCTGTTGTATCTCTTTGACAAGTGCTGTTATTAAATAAAATAACACGGAAGCTACGCGAAGTAGTTATTGCAACAAATGTATTATTGTCACTAATACTTGATGAAGTGGTGGCAGAAAAATCGATATAGTCCAAACCATTATCACTCACAATCCATTTTTCAATAAAGTAACCAGAAGGAGTAGAGAGTGAAACAACAACGGATTTTGTATAACAATAATTTGTTCTATCACTAAAAGGTGTTACGCTGCTCAATATACCTCGCACGGCAGGATTTATGGTAGCACTCACAATATTGGTCGAATCAATTGAACAAAGACTATTATTAACTACAATGGCTCTATAATTTCTATTTGTGGGAACAAGCACAGTTGTAAAAAAATCAGATATAAACGTGTTTTGAGTATTGTAACCAAAGTCTGTCCAACCAGTATTATTATTATTTACAACCCATTTTAGTATAGAATAGCCGCTTGGTAAGCTTACTTGCAAGCCAGGGGTTGTTGTGGCATTGCAAATATTATTATTGCTAATAGTGGGTGTAATGGTTGTGGCAAATCCTCGTGAAGATGGATTGATTGATACACTAAATATATTTGACGAATCGAAACTGCACGTTGCTGTATTGTTTATAATAGCTCTATAGGAACGAGTAGTTGGCACCAATACATTCGTTTGTGAGTGACTTAAAAATGTAGATGCCGAACTTTGAATGCCAAACCAGTTCCCACTAATATTATCCATAAATAACCAATTGCGAACCGAAGCACCAGAGGGCAAGGTTGAATTAATAATATTAGCATTAATAGTGCTCCCAGCGCAATATACTCCAATGCTTGAGGTGATGGTAATTGCACTAGCATATCCATAAGATCGTGGATTGATCTGTATATTAATTGCTGAGGTAGTATCATAGCTGCATGCATTAGTTAATATAATTGCACGATAGCTTCTTATTGAAGTTGCAATTACACTAGTGTTTGATTCGTTAAATGAGGTAGATGGGGATGAATTATTAATTTCACTCCATTTTGCTGTTGGATTATATTGCACTATCCATTTGTGTACACCGTAGCTGTTGCCAAATGGAATATTCATGTTCAACAAATTGCCACTACATATATTGGGTTGGCTTGATGCCGGTTGAATAGCGCTTACATTGCCATAGCTATATGGTTTAATTTGTGTTGTAAGTACTTGCGTTGTATCAATAATACAACTATTTGGCCTAATTAAAACAGCTCTATACTCTCTGTTAGTTAATGCTGATAAATAAGTATTGTTATCATTTAAAAAGCTTGATTGCGTATTGTTTTCAAATTCTTTCCAGCTACCACCATTGTCTTTGTATTGCCATTTTTGAATGGAACCGTTGTAGGAATTTATATTTACTTGAATAGCTGTTCCTGCACAATTCAATGCAATATTGGTTGTTGGTGAAATGCCACTCGTAACACCATTTGCCAGTGGATTAATGGTAACAAAAACGGGAGCAGAAGTATCAGTAAAACAATTGTTGTTGTCGTTAAGTATTGCTCTATATTCTCTGTTAGTATTCACTAAAACACGCGTGTTGTTTGTTGATTCAAAATAGTTAGTTGAAGAGGTGTTAATTACTCTCCAAACAGAACCATTATCCCTCGAAACCCACCTTAAAACATTTACTCCTGAAGGCAATGAATTCAATTGAACATTGATTGACGAACCTGAACAAATAGTTGGAATAGTAGTTGTTGGTTGGTATGCAGTATTCACCCTATTTATTTTTTGAGTAACTGTCACAACCAGTGCATTCGAGGTGTCAAATTTACATATACTTTGATTTAATAAAATTGCCCTAAAGGTGCGTGTTGGTCTAGTGGTGAAAATAAAGTTGTTCAACGTAGTTGATGTTCCTGCATTAAGCCAACCTTGGTTAATGGTATCTCTGTAAATCCATCTATTCAAGGTATACCCTGCAGGTAATACAATATTCACCAGAATAGAATTTTCGTTGCAAATAATGCTAGTTAATGTAGTCGGTGTTGATGGAGTTGTGCCATAGCTTATCGGATTAATAGTTGCCACCACCTCAAGCGAAGTATCAACAGTAAAGGTCTCTAAATTCGTAATTAATGCCCTATATGAGCGAATAGTTGAACTTATGATATTATTAGTTGAGTGGCTTAAAAAGGTACTATTTGAAAATGGTATTTCATTCCATAAGCCTACGTTATTATCCCTGAAAACCCAATTTTTAATTGCTTGACCGTTGGTAGTCGAAATATTTGCTTGAACATTGGTTGATGCACAAATTGCTGTTTGCGTTATGGTTGGCGTAATGGCTACTGTTGAGCCTGGTATAGGTAACCTATACAATACTTGAACCTCAGGTGTGGAATCAATGCTACATAGGTTGGTATTATTAATTACAGCTCTGTATGAGCGCAAGGTATTAGCCGTAAATGAATTTGGGGTATTTTCAGTATAGTTGGTAGATGAATTGAATGTATTTTGCCATGTGCCGCTATTGTTATTACGTGTTAGCCAAGTACTAATACTTTGGCCCGATGGCATATAAACAGTAGCTGCAGCTCCTATACACAGTTCGGCAAAGGGTGTAAACGGAATTATAGTTGTAGCGTTGCCCCGCACATTTGCTCTTACAGTATAAAATATAGATGCTGATGTATCAACGGAACAAGTATTGGCAGCATTATTTACCACCACCCTTATCTCTCTATTTAAGCTTTTTGTAATATTGTTACTGCTGCCCAAGGAAGGCGAAGAGCTAGAGCTAAAGTTTAGCCAATTTCCGTTGATGCTATCTCTATAAAACCATGAAAGGTTATTGTATCCCTGCAATTGCATGGATACGCTGTTACCAGCACAAACTTGTGTTAAATTGGCATTTGTAAAACGCGGTAAAATAGAGGTAAGAACACGTTTTGCTGAAGCATTAATCAATACTGTTTGACCAGCACTGGTGTCTGCCATACACGAATTTGGACTTATTAGAATTGCCCTATACTCACGCGTTACTGATGCGTTTACATTGGTATTAAAATCATTTACGTTTGTAGTGTTTGATGAAAAGGTTTGCCAGTTTCCATTGTTGCTATCGCGGTAAATCCAATTGCCTACGTCCAGTGACCAATCAAGTTGTAAATTTACTGATGTACCTCCACATACAGAAGTTTGGGTTGATGTTGGTTTTATCAAAACATTGTTTCCTTTTGCTGAAGGATTAACAGTAATTGAAACTATGGCAGATGAATCTTGCTGGCAAGAATTAGGATTACGCACCAGTACCCTAAAATCTCTTACCAATATAGTTGCAAGGCTGGGCATGTATACTGAAATAGCATTAGAAGAGGTAAATGTGAGGGTAAACCACGATCCATTATTATCTCTGTATAACCAAGAAACAGGTTGAAATCCCTGATTCATCATGCGCACTGTTACCAAGCTACCTGCGCATGCTGTTTGGTTTGTAGCCGATAAAAGTATGGAAGTATTATTGCCATAACTAGGCATAATGACACTTATATCAATTCCAGCAGTCGTGTCGCTACTGCAATTGGCTGTGCTTAATACAGCTCGGTAAGTGCGAATAGTAGGGACACTCACACTTACAAATTGTGAGGTTGTTTCTGAGTTGCTGGAAAATGAAATCCAATTTCCGGTGTTGTTGTTTCTGTAAATCCAGTTTACTACAGGCAAGCCATTGGCATACAAATAAACTTGTGTGCCTGAGCATACCGATGTTGAACTTACTGTTGGGGTAAACGCTGAAGCTGCTCCGCATTGTGCAAATGTTTGTTGCGCTGTGCTGGCTATCAGCAATAAAATCAATACAAGTTTTTGTATCAATTTTGGTGAGTAAATTATTGTTTTCATATTGTTCATATTATGAAACAAACATAGAGTCAACCCTTATTCTACACTATACGTCATTTAACGTATTTATCAAAAAGTTGATGAGATTACGAAAGCAAATAGGATTGTGATAAGGTAATTTTTATGGCAATAAGGGCGTGTTTTACACTTTTGAGTACTAGTGTTACTGCAACAATGCTATTGTGCAAGTGCAGTTTTGTAAACTTCAAGGCAGCGTTTTCTTGCCAGATCGTGCTGCACAATTGGTTTAGGATATTCGAGGGTAAGTAATTCGGG
>Ga0105045_10004744_pt1 | contig 11852 bp, 9 predicted proteins | sample MAT02_FD_78089 | JGI IMG/M metagenome (GOLD analysis project Ga0105045, IMG submission 78089) | Freshwater microbial communities from Lake Fryxell liftoff mats and glacier meltwater in Antarctica - MAT-02 (megahit assembly) | ecosystem: Environmental > Aquatic > Freshwater > Ice > Liftoff... | reverse complement strand
CAAAATTAGTTCGTTCCTTTTTAAAATACGCTTCTAATTGTGCTTGAGCATCTGAGGTAAAGATACACGGGCGTTGTTTTATATCATTACCGTCAGCCAATTTTACTGAAGTCAATCCAAAATTGCTAGCTTCTATGGTCAGCCAACCAATTGGGCTCAGGTATGATTGACTATATTGGTTCTTTTTATGGTTCTTTTTATGGTTTTTGTCTGAATATGGTACTGAATTTGTCATAAAAGTCAGGAAAGATTGATTTGTAAGCTGTCGAAAATGTAAAAAAACATGTCATATGAATTGGCAATAAAGTCAAGTCGGGTAAACCCGTTTGGTTGATCAAAACTTCTCGTGTGAAACCACTCACACGCGCTATTCCTTCCCAAGTATTAGTAATATCTGGATATTGATAGTTTTTATTTACACCCTTAAATGCTTCCGCATATGCATGGTAAGCTATATTGTAATAGTCATTTGGGTATAAGACTGAATTGGTCAATTGCTCTAATGAAAGTATAATGACACCATCTTCTATATTGGTCTCCACGGTGTGTAACGATGGCAAAGCAGGCGAAGGAAATGGATGTTTGTACAAAAAGATCCGATCCATATCTCCTATTAGGTAGTCATCATGTCCCATATTCATGCGAATACCATGTGCAGATACCATGCATTTGATATCTTCGGGTACATCACGTTGTTCAGCACCGATAGACTTGAACAATCTACCATCCAAATATAAGCCCATCCGATATTCAAATTTTTGTAAGTCGTTAGTATTCAATGATGTATAATACTCAAAGTGTGAAGACAACCAAGCTTGTAGTTGGGGATCAAGTTTAATTGGGTATTTTGTTTTCCACCAATGATCTAGTGGCCCATGAAAAACATATAATGCAACAAGGATTGTTATAGGAATAAACACGTAAACGGAGTATTGTTTATCATAAGTATAACTATAATAAATGATACCAACTGCAAGGACGATAAATGGGGTAGAGATTAATCTTGAGATGGAATGTATTTGCATAAGTCTTTAATAAGTGTCTAATGTAACAGCAAAATGGGAAGAAAATGTATAAAAAAAGGGACAATTTGTGATAAATTGTCCCTTTGGGTGTGGTACCTCCCAGATTTGAACTGGGGACACATGGATTTTCAGTCCATTGCTCTACCAACTGAGCTAAGGTACCCCGCTGTTTGAAAAGCGACGCAAAATTAACGCCTTTTTCCACAATACAAAAGGATTTCCTATTTTTATTTTTAAAAACTGAAAATTAACTTAAGGTTTTTTGACAAAATGCAGTCGGCAAAGGTCTCTGTCGGCTTTAAAGATTTTATCAAGCACCTTTGTGAAAGGAAGTGTTAAGCTCTGCAAAAATAAAGAAAACTTAGTCAGCGGCTGTCCTTCTTCGCGTGTTTTTGGGTTTAATCCCTTTCTTATAGCACCGCAAACCAAGTAACTAATCTGAATATTGATGAATTTTTTGGATTCTAAAGAATACCCATGTTGAGAAAAAAGATCAGAATACTGTTTGACGGTTCTTCCTTGATTCAATTCGTCCCCTTTTGGTTTCTTTTCTATTCTTTCGAAAAGATAAACATCTTTATTAGCTACCCTGCAGATATCTTTTACTATGGTAGTGAACATTTTTTCATCGGTATTGTGCTGTAATACCGTTGCGGTAAATATGGTGTCAAAGCTATTGTCTTCAAATGGAAGGTTAACGCCATTAAAATGTACGATTTCCACTTGGTTTTCGTTGTTTTTTGTGGCGAGTTTTACCATCTTTGGTGAAATGTCAGCACCTGTGACTTTACTAGGTTTTTTTTTGTGTTTTGTTCTCAAAAACTTGAGATTACCTCCTGGTCCGGGGCCAACTTCTAAAACGGATTTTCCAGTTAAATCTACTTCGTCAAGCAGTTTGAGAAACGCTTCTCTTTTATAATAGTAAAAGGGTTCATCATCACCTGCAATAATATTGCTATCTTCCCTACTGTCGACTCTTTCGCCTACTTCTGACCAATATTCTGCTGGTTTATATTCTGTATTTGACATGAAACTTGTTTTGTTTTTACAATGGTTATTAACTGATTTTTTTTAAGATTTGTTGTACCGCTCCAAAAATTATAATAATATCCTAAGGTTATTTTGGCCAATAATTTAAATTCTATCTTTATCTTGGCGTCCAAATACAAGAATATTTTATGCAGAAACTTATAATACTTGTTTGTATGACAATCATTTGTGGTTGTTCTAGCAATAAAAAGCTATCTAATAGCCAGGTCAAAGATAAGCCTTTCAGATGGGAAAATGCCACGATTTACTTTCTTTTGACAGATCGGTTTAATAATGGTGACAAATCTAATGATTATAAACATCCTATCGCTCCTGCACCATATCGTGGATTTATGGGTGGTGATGTCAAGGGAATCACAGACAAAATCGAGGAGGGATACTTTACAAAATTGGGTGTGAATGCTATATGGATGACGCCATTGGTAGAAAATATCACTGCTTCCGTAGACGAAGGAACAGGTATTTCATATGGTTTTCATGGGTATTGGACAAAAGATTGGACAACATTTGATGCTAGAATTGGATCAAAAAACGATATTGCAAAAATGGTCAAAACAGCACACAAAAACGGATTACGTGTGATATTTGATGTGGTAATAAATCATACAGGACCTGTGACACCAATGGATACACAATGGCCGAATGAATGGGTAAGGACAGAGCCTACATGTACTTATCAAAACTATGAAACAACGACCGCTTGCACTTTAGTGAAGAACCTACCAGATATCAGGACTGAATCAACAGCTGAAGTCCAATTGCCAACGTTTTTAGTGGAAAAATGGAAGTCAGAGGGTCGCTATGAATCAGAAGTGGCTGAGTTGGATGCGTTTTTTGTAAGAACCAACTATCCACGAAGACCATATTATTATATTATAAAGTGGCTTACGGATCTGATTAGGGATTTTGGAATTGACGGATTTCGAGTAGATACTGTAAAACATGCCGAAGAAGATGTTTGGAAAGCCTTGTACGAAGAAGCTATAAAAGTACATCAAGAATGGAAAATTGCTCATCCTGGTGAATTGACGGAAGATAGTAAGTTTTATATGGTCGGTGAAGTATACAATTATTATGCAGGTAATGGTCGTATCTTTGATTTTGGAGATAAAAAGGTTGATTATTTTAATTATGGTTTTGATGCCTTGATTAACTTTGATTTCAAAGGAGATGCAACAAGGTCTTATAATGATTTATTTACAAAATACGATAAGTTATTGCATGGCCCACTTCAAGGCAAAAGTCTACTAAATTACATTAGCTCGCATGACGATGGTAGCCCGTATGATAAAAGGAGGGCAAAACCATACGAAGCGGGAACAAAATTGTTACTAACACAAGGTGCTGCCCAGATTTATTATGGAGACGAAACAGCGAGAAGTCTATCTGTTGTCGCAAGTGGTGACGCATCTCTGAGATCATTTATGAATTGGGACGAAATCCAAGATGGTGAAAAGGCAAAAGTATTAACCCACTGGCAAAAAATAGGACAATTCAGAAGAAATCATCTTTCTGTGGGCGCAGGCAAACATTATACTTTAAATCAAAAGCCATACGTATTTGCTAGAAAATATGAAGATCAGAAGATCGTGGATATGGTAGTATGCGCTTTAGATACTCCTATAGGTAAAAAAACCATACCAGTTCAGGTATTTTTTAAGGAAGGTAGTATTGTCGTCGATGCATATAGTGGTATCAAAAGCAAAGTTATAGACGGTATAGTAGACATAGATACACCATATGACATTGTATTATTAGAAGCTTCTCATTAGAATATTTGGCTCAATCTTTGATATTATAGGATAAAGAAAGTACTCATGCATCCATTTCAATCCAAACCGCCTACACAAGCACAGATATCCCGATCAGCTATACAGCGATTATACATCTCTATGAGACATTTATTCATACGAGGTAGTTATAAGCCACTCGGAGTATCAGGCGAGTCCATGATTTCTGCAATGTTGTCCCTAAGGCCTGAAATATATGGTTTTGTTGCGGATGAAGAAAAGGTGGAACTGGATGGATTGTTATACATATTCCAAAGATTGCCCAAAGGAATAGAACAATGTAGGTATATAAAATTAATATCTAGAGAAGGGTATGAAAACTCACATTTTGAGACGCATGTACCACCAAGACGAAAGCGAAATTGCTACCGAGTAGATGAAGAACAAATGTTTATCGAAATGACACGAGGAGGAAGTGATGTCTATGATATTCTGACGCACTTGACTTTTATGTATGTAGAATCTGAAAAAATACGCAAAAACAGCTTAGATATCCGAAGCAGGAAAAACCGCTCTTGGCTTATGCTCGAGTCTCTTATCAATGATATTAATGAGGGAAAGGAAATCAATAAAGACATAGGCTTCACGTACCTAAATACGATATTGGGACGTACATACGATGATATCCAGATTGCTTTTAGTAGATTTGAAAAGTCATCGGAGGTAAATAGCCTTTTTGAAATCACTTATTGGCTTGGTAAGTTGAGCATGGATGAATATTTATCTCAAATAGATCGAGAAATCACTTTTTCTCCAGCTTTGAGAGAGAATCTCGGCCACCATATTTATGGAGAAAAATGGGCAGACAAAATCAAACAAACACTGTTTGAACAAAAGATATTTGACAGGCCTATTCATATCATTAGCGCCAACTTGCATAGTGTCATGAATTGTTTCTATGCAAAATCTGCTTTGAATAAAAAAGTAAAGTACGAGAATCTAGCCCAATTTGCTGAAGTACTTAGCGATGGTGCCAATGCTGATCTTAGAGAAACAGTGCTCCTTTATGCGCTCAGAAACGGAATGATCCAGCTCTCAGATACCAGTGGTACAAACATAGGTGCCCAGATATTTGACACCGCAAAACTTGATGTCAAAAACTTGCCGGAAGAACTGGAATTTGTCAAAGTAGAAGATGATAAATGTCCAGTCATCATTGTAATGGATTATGCTTTCGGGGAGCAAGCATATGAGACTATGGATGAACTACTCAAACCATACATTATAGATGGCAAGAGATTGGGCCTTAATGTTGCGTCAATAAATATCATGGGTAAGGCCGGCATTCTTGAAGGCGGTAAAGGAGATATCATGATACCTACAGCGCATGTATTTGAAGGATCGGCAGATAATTATCCATTCGATAATTCATTGACATCTGAACACTTCAAAGATTCAGGTTTGGGGGTGTATGAAGGTACAATGATTACGGTACTCGGTACATCTTTACAAAACAAAGATATATTAAATTATTTTTTAAAATCGTCGTGGAAAGCCGTCGGGCTAGAAATGGAAGGAGCACATTATCAGAAGGCGATACAAGCAGCTTCCAAAATCCGACTTAGCATCGGTCCTGATGTAAAACTTAGATATGCGTATTATGCATCTGACAATCCTCTCGAGACAGGAAGTACATTAGCGTCTGGAAGTTTAGGTCTAGATGGTGTCAAACCCACTTACCTAATTACATTGGAGATGCTCAAAGGTTGTTTACATTAATTTATTAACATTCTATATTCACATTAAAAATTTTTTTATTTCATGAGATCAATTTTATTATTAATCGTATTTTTTGCTTGTGTACAATTTTCGAATGCACAAGATAGCCTAATGGTAAAAACAGACAGTAGTAAAACGTGTGCTAATTGCTATACAAAACTAGTGGCTGTAGGTGGGAAATATTATGTCAATTCACTGAAGGACACAAGAGAACTGCTTTCTGCAAATGGTTTCTCTCTGGACCAAGAAGCATTTGAGTATCAACTGAGATTGTTTAATCTACCGAAGCTATTCTATTTTCAACAATTGGGTACACTCTTGAATACCAATTATGCATCGGTTACGGGTTTCGGTCTTAAAGAAGATATACGTTTCCCAATCTTCAAAAACTCTAATTTTATTTTGACGCCATACTTGGAGTTTGGGGCAGGATATTATAGAATGAATATTGTAAAGGGTGTGGCATCCAATTCAATAGAATCTGTATTGGCTTCCGAGGTAGAAAATTATTTTCTAGACAATTTTGTATTTTCAGGAGATGTAGGTCTAGACTTAGGATTTGCATTTAATGTAGAAGACAAGCGGTTTAGTGTCGTTTTTAATGGCGGATTTATCACAAATTATCCTAGTGAATGGAGACTTGCTGGTTCTTTAGCATTTAGGGAGAAAATAACGCTTGGCAGTCCATATGCTGGAGTTACTTTCAGTATGGATATGATGTGTACTGATTGCTGTAAGTAAATTTGTTTCCGTATACAAACTAAACATCGTCAGTTAAGTATTATAAATAAAATAGAGTTGGTGAAATGTGATTCACCAACTCTATTTTTTATGAAACGATTGATTATGTTTCAAAACAAATCGCTTTATACTTCATCAATTGGCAGCTGCGATTTTTTTCTGCTGCATTACAAATGACTTTTCAAGATTGATCATATCTTTCATTATAAATAAAGTCTCTTCTAGATAGATATCCTTTTTGAGATCTTTGATAAATTCATCATTTTTTGCTTTGTTGGATTCATCTATAGTGATTTTGGCTAGGTCAACTTCTAGATTAGTGATGTCTAGACCTAGGATATCATTCTTAGCCAACTTATCATACTTTTTGGATTCTTCATTTTTCTTATCTACCATGGTTCTGTAATCATTAAGTTTCAGAGGATATTTTGTCTGATCTCTGCTTGCTTTTGCCAATTTTGCATAGTCAAGTACTAAGTTGAAATCTTTGCTTTGGTCTATTCTTGACTTACTATTTTCTATCAACTTTTGCTTATTCTCGAGCTTCACCACATTTTGTTTGTAAGGTACAGCATTGATTTCTGACCACTCGAGTGCGTTGTCATATTCTTTTTCGCCCGTCTCTATGTAATGATAGATATCTGGCAAAATAATATCAGGGATAACTCCTCTAAGCTGTGTAGAACCACCATTAATTCTATAGAATTTCTGTGTGGTCATCTTCACATTGCCTAAAGGTTTGAATTCTTTCAAACCAGAAACTACTTGATCCAAATCATAAAATCTTTGTACCGTTCCCTTTCCGAATGTAGAGTTGCTTCCTACTATGATTGCTCTTTCATAATCTTGCATAGCTGCCGCAATGATTTCAGATGCTGATGCGCTAAATTGATTGACCATAATAACTAATGGACCATCATATTGCACACTTTTGTCCTTATCGGTGTACACATTTGGTTTGCTTTCTCTACCTTTTACTTGGACTATTGGGCCTTCTTCTATAAAAAGTCCGCTCATGTCTACCACATCACTCAATGATCCACCTGAATTATTACGAAGGTCCAAGATGATACCGTTGACGTTAAGGTTTTTTAATTTCTTGATTTCTTCTGCTACATCTATAGCGCAAGAATTACCACCATCTGTCTCAAAAGATGAGTAGAATTTAGGCAAGTTGATATACCCTATGTTTTGGATACTCCCAGGCATGTTAAGTACAACGGACTTTGCCTTTGAGTCTTCCAGTTGTACTTCGTCTCTTTCGATTTCTACATCTACTATACTATTATCTTTCTTTTTAACGGTAAGTATGACTACAGTTCCTTTTTTACCTCTGACTAATTGTACTACGTCGTCCACTCTCATACCTGTGATATCTACGGAAGCTTGTCCTTTTTGGGCTACTTTCATGATAATGTCATCGTCTTGAAGTTTTTTTGTTTTCCAAGCTGGACCACCTACTACGACACTAGTTACTTTGGTGTAGTCTCCATCCGTCTGAAGTCTTGCACCGATACCTTCGAGTTTGCCACCCATATTGATGTCAAAATCTTGTTTTTCTTTAGGGCTAAAGTAGTCGGTATGAGGATCATAATAATTAGAAATACAACCGAAATATGCTTCTAGACGATCAGATCTTTTAAGTTTTGCCAATCTACCGAACCAATCTGTGTATCGTTTATTGATATCTTTGATGGCATCCGCCTTAAGTTCTTCATCCGTTTTATTACCTTCTTTATTACCTTTTTCGGCTTGATCATCGATTTTGCCTACCCAGTTGGACATTATTTCGTAGCTTATGATGTTTCTCCATTGATCTTTTATTGCATTGTCATTTTTGACATATGATAGTTTATCAGGATCGTACTCAATAGTTTCTCCTTTATTAAAATTAAAAGGTTGACCAATAATTTCTTTAAAATATTTTTCTGATTTCAACACTGCATTATCCATCAATGGTAACGATTTATTAAAAAACTCGAAAGACAGGTTATTTACCTGATTGTCGATCTGTGATTCATATTGCTTTAATTGATCAATATCTTTTTGTGTTAGAAACCGTTTCTGACCATCCAATCTTTCTAAATATGTTTTGTATACCACCTTGCTGAAGTTATCATCCAAAGGTTTTTTGGTGAAGTGTACGTATTCGATGGTTTGTATGAGACCTTGGAGGATCAATGCTTCTTTGTCTTTTGGCACCACTTGTTGTTCATTCATATTGTAAAAGAACAAACCGAATAAAGCGACCAAGACTACTGAACTTCTTAATACCATTTTTTTTATGTTTTCTGATTTCATTAAATACTGATTCTAATATCTAGATTGTGTGACGTGTAAACACTCAAATTTAGATAATGACTTCAAATTTCTCATATAAAACTTAATTTTTATAAAAATATATCAAAAACTAGGCCTTTTTAACAAAATTATAACGACAATTTAGACCAACATAGTCTTTTTATAGATGATATTTAACTGAAAGGTTCAAATTATCTGAGTTACCTTCTGTCTGAAGCTGCCTTTAAAATTATTGGTTTACAGCCCTATTTTGATCATTTCTAGCGTAAGAGATTCTACCACATAGCTCCCGCAAGTAGGGTCAGAAACTCTATCTAACATACTTTCTTCTCTAAATATATGATGAATATTAAGACATAGTCTTGACATTTCTGGATCGACTCCATATGGAAGTCCAAAAGCGACATCAGTCATACCAAAATAAGCAGACATCAGAAGATAGTTGACTTGTATCATCGGATGTACACCATCTGCATTGCCTAACAAGATATCAGTCGTTGTTACTATGGATAATGGTGTGAAAGGCATATTTTGTGATTCAAGTATCTGTGACCATATCATCCTGATAGCCCTTAGCTCTGCTATTTGGGCAAGTAAATCTCTTTTTAGTGAAACTTCAATGACCGAATTTTTATAATTGCCTGATGATATGATTTTTTTTATAGTGCCTGACGCATTTGCAATTCTAGTGTTGAACGAGTCATTATGATCTAGCGTAACTACAATGTTTTTATGTTTAATCTGATTTTTATTATTTTTTAAGATAAAATCCACATTTTTACCAGCGTAATTTTTTGAGAGATATGCATCAAGTTTGCTTAAGTCAATATCATCATCTTTACATACTAACACAACTGTGATCATATCTAAATAAATCCCTTCAAACAATATGTCAAAATCTGTATCTTTTTCAATTACGAAAGAAAGTGCTTCTACACCATTCTCTAGTAGTTTTTTGGCAATGCCGTTCGATTCAGGTGACGAGCTGATCAAAACACCAGATTTAGTTTGTGGTCCTACGATCGGAGCATACACATGTGAAGGGTCATTAGTTTGAAATGCGCTGATTTGCAGACCTTCTTCCACGTAATAAACAAGGTCATTGGCATCTTTTTTGCCTTTTAAATCTAGGTTTGCTTTTGCAATCCATGCTTCCCTAGTTAGGGCATCAAATTCATCAAAGTTGACAGACATGTTATGGTTTTATGAACCACAAATATAAAATAAATACTTAGTTTTAAACCATGGTCGACTTATTATGTTTAAATTTGTATATCAATAAATTAGAAAATAATAATGGAAGCAATAGATACTCCTGAAGTAAAAGGTCCTGCAAGTGCATCACCTGTGATGATTTATACCGAACAGACACCAAACCCAGAAACATTAAAATTTGTGACCAATAAGATGCTTTATAAAGGAACCGCCGATTTTCGGGAGGAATCTTTGGCAAAGGATTGGTCGTCATTAGCCACAGCGCTGTTCCAATTTCCTTATGTAAAAGGAGTTTATATTTGCAACAACTTTGTCACTGTTACCAAGGAATTTAATTATGATTGGGATGACATCATGCTTAATCTGAAAGAATTTGTAAAAGCATATGTAACAGAAAACAAATCTGTCATTAATGAAGGATTTGAAGCAGCTATGGCTGAAATCGAAGCTGAAAAGTCAGATATGACGTACACAGGCGATGAAGTAGAATTGGTCAAAAAGATAAAGGAATTGATAGATACTTACGTAAAACCTGCTGTAGAGATGGATGGTGGGAATATAGAATTCAAATCATTTCACAAAGGAATAGTCACCGTGATACTTCAGGGTTCGTGTAGCGGATGTCCTTCATCTACGGTCACACTTAAGTCTGGTATCGAAGGTATGCTCAAGAGAATGGTACCCGAGGTAGAGGAAGTGGTATCAGAGATGGGATAATTAGTTAAATTTAAATGGCGAGTATTTTTAACGGAGAGATTTGGAAAAAGAACCATATTTCGTTAAGTTCTTTATCTTGACAGAGCGCTATTATCTTGAAATATTATAAATTATAAGGAAAGTCAGATTAATTCTGACTTTCTTGTTTTAAAAAAAGTGGAATGGACCAACAAGCATTATTAATGTTAGGGACTAAGGCAAAAAAAGTTGTCTCTCAAGCTGCTGATTTCATACGGCAACATCGTGATCAGGTTGCTTACGATCAAGTAATAGAAAAAGGTGCCAACTCTTTGGTCTCTTACGTAGATCAGCAGTCAGAAGAAATATTGGTCAAAGGTCTGTCTGCCATTCTTCCCGAGGCAGGATTTATTACGGAAGAAGGTATGGTAGAACAATCTCAAAAATCATTCACATGGATCATAGATCCACTCGACGGCACTACTAATTTTCTTCATTCGTTACCTTATTTTTCGGTGAGTGTGGCACTTTATGACGGGAAAGATATCTTAATTGGTATAGTACACGAGGTCGTAAGCAATGAGGTATTTTTTGCTGTAAAAGGCGGCGGCGCTTTTCTGAATGATCGACAAATACATGTCACAGATAGGTCTTCATTTCAGGATGTACTCATAGGTACTGGCTTTCCATACAAAACAGAACATACACAGTCTGGCCATTTTAGGGCATTAGAAAAAGTATTGCTTTCCACTCGAGGTATACGAAGGATCGGTTCTGCAGCCTTGGACTTATGTTATGTAGCGTGTGCTAGGTTTGGGGCATTTTATGAAAATTCGCTCAATTCTTATGATATAGCTGCAGGTGCCTTGATTGTCATGGAGGCAGGTGGTATTGTGACAGATTTTGAAGGAGGTGACCATTGGTTGTTTGAAGGAATAATCTTGGGGACTGCACCACAATTTAGGGACGAAATGCTAAGTATAACGTCAGAATTTATAGATTCATAAAATTGAGTCCACTCCGAAAAGTAAATATAGTACTTAGGTTAAAAGATGGACTTTTGTACTGAATTAATAATCAATATATTTCCTTAACTTGATGACTTAAATTTAAAATTGCAAACATATAAGGGGCAGGGAGTCGAATGAGGGTAAAGAACAGCTGATTATCAAACAGCTGGTGTTTTCGGAGGGGACTCCAAATTTGTTTTTTGACTGTTGTAAATGGACATCCCTTATTATCCACAAAGATTCATAATATTAAAATGTAATGAATATTTGTCAACTTTTGCAACGTTTATGAAGAATTTGATTCGTTTTTCTAGCATTGCCATGAT
>Ga0105045_10004743_pt1 | contig 11852 bp, 8 predicted proteins | sample MAT02_FD_78089 | JGI IMG/M metagenome (GOLD analysis project Ga0105045, IMG submission 78089) | Freshwater microbial communities from Lake Fryxell liftoff mats and glacier meltwater in Antarctica - MAT-02 (megahit assembly) | ecosystem: Environmental > Aquatic > Freshwater > Ice > Liftoff... | reverse complement strand
GGGGTGCCGCACCATAAGCCGAAGGCCAAGCGCGTCGTGCAGTTGTTCATGGCCGGCGGCGCCAGCCACGTCGATCTCTTCGACTTCAAACCGGAGTTGGTGAAGCAACACGGCAAACCGGCGAACTTCGGCGAGAAGGTCGAAGCCTTTCAAGATGGCCTCGGGCCATGGTTGAAACCCCTCTGGGATTTCAAACCGTACGGGCAGTCCGGAAAGTTGCTCTCGGAGACGGTGGCGCCACTCGGCGAGGTCGCGGACCAACTCGCGTTCGTCCACAACATGGTCGGCAAGACGGGGGTGCACAGCCAAGGCACTTTCCTGCAAGCGACCGGGTTCCAATCGCCGGGGTTCCCCGGTGCCGGTTGCTGGATCAGCTACGGTCTCGGTAGCTTGAACGAGAATCTCCCCACATTCGTCGTCATGCCCGACCACCGTGGCTTCGCTTCCAACGGGACCAAGAATTGGGACTCGGCATTTCTACCGGGGCAGCACCAAGGCACCGTGCTCTTCCCCGGTCGAGAAAAACCGATTGCCGATTTGTTCCCCGGTAAACGCGGCGACTTTATCACCAAGGCCAGCGACGCCGACACGCTGAAGGTCCTCGAAGAATTGAACCGCGGGCACGCCAAGGATCGCCCCGGCGACGACCGGCTCGATGCGCGCATCCGCAGTTACGAACTCGCCGCGAAGATGCAGCTCGCGGCACCGGAAGCACTCGACCTGTCGAAGGAGACCAAAGAGACGCTGAAGCTCTACGGCCTCGATCACGGTAAGGGGACGTTCGACAAGGAAATCAACCCGCTGGAAGAGACGGATGCGTTCAGCCGGAAGTGCCTGACGGCCCGGCGACTGCTGGAACGCGGGGTGCGCTTCGTGCAAATTTGGAGCGGCAACGACAACGGCTTCCCGCGCCGCAACTGGGACAGCCACGAGGATGTCAAACGCGACCACGGCCCGCTGGCATTCGGCATGGCGCGCGGGGCGTCGGCGCTGATTCAAGATTTGAAACGGACGGGGTTGTTGGAAGACACCATCGTCCTCTGGACGACCGAGTTCGGGCGTATGCCGAGTTCGCAGGGGGGCAAGGGGCGCGACCACAACCCCTACTGCTTCACGAATTGGCTCTGCGGCGGCGGCATCAAGGGCGGGGTCACGGTCGGCGCCAGCGACGACTTCGGTTACAAACCGGCGGACCGCAAGAAGCCGACGGAGGTCTACGACATCCACGCGACGATCTTGCACCTGCTCGGCATCGACCACACGAAGCTGGCGGTGCGCCACAACGGCATCGACCGCCGCTTGACCGACGTGCACGGGCATGTGATTCAGGGGTTGCTGGCGTAGTCGCGGGCTTCCTCCTTCAACTTCTGAGCGGCTGCGGAACCCGCGCGGCTTTTGTCGATCACGGTTTCCACTTCCGCTTCCACCGGCGGCCGGGTCAAATCGACGACCTTCGGCCTTCGGCGGAAAACCCAACTCAGGCCGTTGGTGATGTCATCCCAGATCGAGTAGGCCACGGGGGTGATGAGCAAGCTCAGCAGTAGCGACAGCATTTGGCCACCGAGGATGACCTTGGCCATGCTGGCGCGGGCGCTCGCCCCCGGCCCCTCGCCGGTGGCGATGGGGATCATCGCCGCGACCAGCATGATGGTCGTCATCAAGATCGGCCTCAGGCGGGCTTCGTTCGCGCCGAGGATCGCCTCGTTGCGCGGCAAGCCCTTCGCCCGCAGCACGTTCGTGTAATCGACTTGCAAGATGCCGTTCTTCTTCACGATGCCGAAGAGCATGAACAGGCCGATCATCGCGTAGATGTCCAGCGGCGTTTGCAGGATCAGCAGCGACAGCAGGGCGAACGGGATGGTCAGCGGCACGGCCATGAGGATCGTCAGCGGGTGGACGAAGCTCTCGAATTGCGCCGCGAGGATCATGTACATGAACAGGAACGCCAAGACGAAGGCGAGCGCGAAGTTCGAATTCGAATCGGCCATCAGCTTGGCTTCGCCGAGGAATTCGTGCCGATATTCTTGGGGCATTTCGAGCGATTTGACCTTCGCGCCGAGTTTCGGCAAGACGTTGCCGAGCGGGATTCCCGGCGCGAGGTTGCAGGTGACGGTCACTTGGCGCTGGCGGTTGTAGCGCTCGATGGTGGCCGGGCCGCGCGCGGCTTCCAACTCGGCGATGTTCCGCAACTCCACGAGTTGACCGGTCGAACTCGGCACCGTCAGCGACGAGATCGCTTCGCGGCGATTGCGGTTCTTCAAGTCGGCCCGCAGCCAAATGTCGTACTGATCCGAACCGTCCTTAAACTTGCTGATCGGTTCCCCGCCGACCAAGATGCCGAGCGTCGAGGCGATGGCTTGGACGTTCACATTCTGGTCGCCGGCTTTGCTGCGGTTGATGTTCACCTGCATCTCGGGGGTGCGCACGGCGGCGTTGGTATCGACGTCGGTGAAGTCCGGGTTGGCCCGCATCCACGCTACCATTTCGGCGGCGTAGGCGTCGAGCTTGTCGGTGTCCGGCCCGCGGATGCTGAGTTCGACCTGGGCGTTCTTGAAGGCGCTGCCGCCGAACAGCTTCACTTCCTGCACGGCGAGGCGCAGGTCGGGGTAGTCGGCCATCGCGGCGCGGGCATCGGCCATGGCGTCCTTCTGCGAATACGCGCGGTCGCCGAGATCGACCATCCGGCAGTAAAGGGTGATGCGGGTGACGTCCCCTTGCCCCTTAGCGACGCGGCCGCTCGTCTCGCCGATGGTCGTGAAGACGTTGGTCACGCCGCGGACTTTCGCCAGCTTCGCTTCGAGTTCCGCGCAGATGGCGCTGGCCTCCGGCAGGGTCGTTCCTTCGGGCAATGTGCCCGCGACTTCGAACTCGCTCTGGTCGTCCTTCGGCACGAAGTCCGACCCGACGGCGAGGAACAAACCGGGCGTCGTCATCATGACGGCGGCGGCCGCGCCGACGACGGCGAGGCGGTGCCAGCCCCATTTGCCGCCGAGCGACCAGCCGAGCACGCCGATGTAGCGCCGCGTGACCCAACCCCAGAAGCCGCGTTGCGAGGCGCTGTGGGCGGAGTGGCCGTCTCGCTTCTTGGGGGCCTTTAAAAAGTGGGCGCAGAGCATCGGCGTGAGCGTGAAGCTGACGACCATCGACAGGATGATCGAGAAACCGACGACGAACCCGAAGCTGTTGAAGAAGCGGCCGACTTGGCCCGACATGAACGCGACGGGTGCGAAGACGACCGCCAGCGACATCGTCGTCGCCAGCACCGCGAGGGCGATTTCTTTCGTGGCGACGCTGGCCGCTTCGAGGGGAGTGCGGCCGTAGTCCTCCATGTGCCGAAAGACGTTTTCGAGCACGACGACGGCGTCGTCGATGACGATGCCGACGGCGAGGATGAGGCCCAACAGCGTCATGCTGTTCAGGCTGAAGCCCATGAGGTCCATGAGGGCGAAGGTGCCGATTATGCTCGTCGGCACGGCGAGGGCGGCGATGATGGTGGTGCGCCAATCGCGGATGAAGAGCAGCAGCACCGCGGAGACGAGGATCGCCGCCAAGAAGAGGTGGAACTTCACTTCGTCGATGGAGCCTTTGATGAACTTGGATTGATCGCGGATGACCTCGACGCGGATATCCGGCGGCAGCGTCGGTTGGATTTGTTCGAGCCGGGCCTTCACCGCCTCGGCGACCTTCACCGTGTTCCCGCCCGACTGTTTCTGCACGATCAAACTCACGGCCACGTCGCCGTCGAGCCGGCTGAGGCCGCGCGGTTCTTCGATGCCGTCTTCGACCCCGTCGAATTTGCCCGCGCCGACTTCGCTCAAGCGGATCTGGTGGCCGTTGCGCGTCGCCAAAACGATGTTGGGGAAGTCGCGGACTTCCTTCACCCGGCCCACGGTCCGCAGCCCTTCTTCGCGTCGGCCTTGGTCGATCTTCCCGCCCGGCAATTCGAGGTTTTGCTCCGCGAGGGCTTTGCGGACATCGAGAACCGAAAGCTGGCGGGCGCGGAGTTTGTCCGGGTCGACGGTGATGTTGATGGCCCGCTGCTGCCCGCCGACGAGGATGACCGCGCCGACGCCGTAGACGTTACCTTCGATGTCTTCTTTGATGAGCTTCTTGGCGATCTCGGTGATCTCGCGCAGGCTGCGCTTCCCGGAGATGGCGATGGTGACCACCGGCGTGGCGTCGATGTTGAACTTCTCGACCTTCGGGTAGTCCGTCCCGGCCGGGAGCTGGCTTTGGATCAGGGTCATTTTGTCGCGGATTTCTTGGGCCGCGACGTCGCCGTTCTTTTCGAGCTTGAACCCCACGACGATCTGCGACAGGCCTTCCTTCGTGGTGCTGCGGAGCTCGTCGATCCCGGAAACGGTGTTCACCGCCTCCTCCACGGGCTTCGTCACGTCCGATTCCATATTGTCGACGCTCGCGCCTTTGAGCGTTGTCGTGACGACGACGACGGGTACATCGACGTTAGGGAACAGCTCGACGCCGAGGCGGGAATACGACGCCACGCCCAGCACCACCGGCGCGAGGATGAACATGATGGTGAAGACCGGTCGGCGGATGCAGATGTCCCAAATCATAGAAGTCCTCGGGTCGCCTCGGGCGAGCCGACCCTGTGAAGGGTCGGGTGAGTTCCGAATCTCAATCGCGCTTTGCCAATCCACCCGACCGTTGACACGGTCGGCTCGCCTACTTCACCTTCACCGCACTGCCGTCGACCACTTGGCTGAAGCCGCTCGTCAGCACCGGTGCCCCGGTAGGGAACTGGCCCGACACCTCGATCCAATCTTTCTCGCGGATGCCCACTTCCACCGGCACCGCCACGGCTTTGTCGCCGACGCGAACGAAGATTTTGTTGACGCCGGCGAACGATACGAGAGCGTGTGGCGGCACCGTGACCAACTGGCTCGCATCGCCGAGAATCGTGACTTGGGCGAAGCCGCCCGGTTTGAGCTTGCCCGCGAGGTTGGGCACTTCGACCTCGACTTGGAATGTGCGGTTGAGCGGATCGATGGTCGGGTTGACGCGGGCCACGCGGGCGGCGAACGGCTTGTCGCCGTAGGCGTCGACGCGGACTTCGACCGGTTGGCCGACCCGCACTTCCGAGGCGTGCCGCTCGGGTACCGTCACGCGCAGCTTCAGCAAGTACGGCATCACGAGGCGGTAGACGTTCGTGATGGGCAGGCTCTGCACGCGCTCGCCGGCGGAGACCATGCGCTGGGCAACACTGTACCGCAGCGGCGGGGCGCCCGGGCCCATCAGCGCGGCCCACGCCGACCAACCCTCCGGCTCCGGGACGCGCAACTCGCCATCGGCCAGGCGCTGCTCGGCGATGGCGAGGGCGACTTGCCGCTGCTTGGCCCGGGCGAATGCGGCGTTCGTACTCGCGATGGTGTCGCTATACTTGGATTTGGCCACGTCGAATTCGAGTTGGATTTGCAGGAATTCGAAGTCCGAAACCGACTTCGATTCCTTCAACTTCACGTACGGCTCGTAGGTTTTCTTCGCCTTCTCGAAGTTCGCCTTGGCGATGACGACCGCGTCGTTGGCGTTCACGTCGAAGGTGTCGAACGTCGCCGTCGTCAGGCTCAGCGCCCGCATCTCGGAGTTCAGCGCGGCTTGGGCCTCCGCGACGGCGAACTTCAAATCGACTGTGTCGACTTCCAACAAGACTGCGCCGGGGATCGCCATGTCGCCGAGGTCGTAGTGGACGGCTTTAATGCGCCCGTCGACCTTCAGCGCTAGCGACACGTCCTCGGTGCCGTTGAGCGTGCCGGTGCCGAGGACGCGCTGTTGGTACGAACGTACCTCGATCGGCGCCACCGTAATCGGGATCGCCGGGATTTCTTTCGGGGCCGTATCCGCGGCGGGCTTCGGCTGGCAGCCGGCCAGCAGCATCAAAAGCAGCAGTATCCTGGGCCAGCGCATCATCGGGGTACCTTTTTTCTGGTGTGGCGTTTTCGCTCGGCGTCGCTGAGGATCCCGAGGCCGATGACATCGAACACGTCCGCGGCTTGCGTTTCGACATCGACGGGCCGGCCGGACAAGAGGTTCGTCAGAATCGTGCCGTAGAGCAGGTCGGCGATCACGGCCATCAGGCGCTCTTGGGGGATCGGTCGGAGAATCCCGGCTTCGTTCATCCGCCGGAAGAAGTCGTCGTGCTTCGCGCACTCTTTGTCATCTTTGTTGCTGAAATAGAGCGGACGATGGTGGTGCGGGAACGCGGCCCGCTCTTGGATGAACAGCTCGGCCATCTCGGGCCGGTCGTGGAAGAACTGGAGGTAGGCCCGAATCGCCTTCCGGAGTTGTACCAAGGGCGATTCACCGGATGCGAAAACGGCATCCATGATCGCCGTCAGGTCGGCGAGGCCCCGTTCCACCGCCGCCAGAAACAATTTCTCTTTGGTTTCGAAGTAGCTGTAGATGGTGCCGTGGCTGAGCTTCAGTCGCTCGGCGATCGTCTGGATCTGCGCGTTAGCGAAGCCCAACTCGGCGAAGAGTTCCGCGGCCACCGCCAAGATCTCCGCCTCGCGGCGACTCCTGAGATCGGGGTCTTTCGGCCGGCCCGGTTTACGTGCAACATCGGTCATGGAACCCGAACCGCATCGGAGCGACTTAATTAACTGACGCGTCAATCAATTAACTATAGCCGGGGAGGCAGGGGTGCGACAAGGGGAATATGGTACTCAATCGTCGCCGAAAAGATTCGGTTGTTTGGATTGGGAAACGCCAGACTTCGGGGGCCAGAACACGCCGAGGACAAGCCACGTGTTGTACGGGAAGAATGTCCCCATGAAAAAGCGAGTGTCCTTTTTCGGCCCGCACAGTTCGGTGAAGAATTTCTGTTTCACGCTCTCGGCGGCGGCCGCATCCGAGCCCAGTCGAGTAGCTTCTTTGAGAAATAGCACCCCGAGTTCCCAGTCTTCGCACAACGCGGAATGGGGCTTGATGTCGTCATCGCACTCGAAAATGTAATGGAACGAATACGGGATCTTGCGGAGCGGCTTTTGCCGCGGCCCGAATAGCGTCAACTGTTGGAACAGTTTGTTCCATTCGGGTTTCCAATTCGGGTTCGCCGGTCGAATTTCGAGGTCGTGGATTTTTGTCGGGCGGACAATTCCCAAGGATGTTTTGTCCGACTCGTGCAGTGCCGTGAGTTGTTTGTGCGTGTGGTGCGGCATCGGATCGAAGATCGCTCTCCGGGCGGCCCAAGCGTTCGCAGTTGGAAGTGGTTCCCCGACCACGGTGATGGAGTCGAGGTCGGGACGACGGCTTTCTTTACGGGAGTCATTGCCCTCGCCGTGCGGCCACAGATCGACTTCGATCCATTGGTACTTGCGGAACCGCTGGTGTGCGGAGCGGTAACGGTAATCGATCGGGTACAATCGAACCCATTCCCCGGCTTCGGTGATTCCCGCCGTGCAGATCAATTCTTGGTACTTGGGCGATGGATGGGGATAAGTCATGACCGCGACCAGAACGCGAGTCCGCGTCGGACCGGTGTTAGCGTGCCGATTCATCGTTCGTTCGCCAAATGAACGAGTGGAAGACCGGTACGCTTTGAAACTTCGATACCGAGAATGCTCCGGTGACAGCGGCAGGCTTCCGCTTCCCTGCAAACCAACACGCTGGCTTTCGCGGTCATCAATTCGCCCACGCGATCGACCGCTTCCGTCTGATCGATCAACGTGACCCGTCGGTATTCGCCGAACAGCTTTCCGTACGCGTCCGGGCTGCCAAGGCCCTGTCGATCCGAGGACACAATTCCGAGTTCCGGCATATGCAAGTATTCGATCCCGAGCAAACCGCAAAGGCGGCTCAGGGTCGATTTGTGAAAGCCGTACCTGCGCGCCACCGGGTTGTTGCGGACATCCAGCAAGCGCCGGATACCGGATTGGACGAGGAGATCCAAAAATCCATCGATCTGTAGGCCCTCATATCCAGCGGTGTAAACGGCCGGATCGGCAATCGCCCGCTCGGCGAGTTTCTCCCGCTTGCTATTCACCGTGTACGCTGGATAAGTGCGATAGACGTAATCGATCAGCACGCTGGTGTTCAGATTCTGGAATCGCCCAACGATGATCCGGATGTCATTTTTCACTTGGGATGCGAGTTCGATGGCAGTTCCCGAGTTTCGCCGTGTCCATGTTTTGTCACCTGCTTCTACAAGGCCTTCATCGGCGAATGCTTCGAGATCTCTCTGGAGCGAAAACGAGTAGGGCCCGAAATGATACGGCAAGAACTCGTAAAACGATGCGCCGCCGCGAGACGGCGTCTCGCGGGACACCACGAATGCCCATTTCACCAGTTCCAACTTGGAAACCGGACGACCCGCAACAGCCAACATCTCGAGGATCAATTTTTGCCGATTGAGCAATGAAATCCCTGCACTGGCTTGTCGTGGTTGAGTTTTCCCAATTGTCACGGGATTGAATGGGGGCGTCAACGCCAGAAGGTCTCTTGTACCTACAATACTTCCACTGTCGATGCCTCACCCTGCGAGCCGCTGATGCCCCTCGATTGGTCCCCGCTGGTCGATTTGATCCGGCGGCACGACGACTTCCTCCTGATGACCCACATCCGCCCAGACGCCGACGGGCTCGGTTCGCAAATGGCCCTGGCCGATGCGCTGGGGCACATCGGCAAAAAAGCCCGCGTCGTCATCGCCAGCCCGCTGCCGCCGCGGTACGAGTTCCTCGATCCGAAGCGCGAGATCATCGTCAACTTCGAGCCGCCGGGGGACGCCTTCGCCGATTGCCAAGCGATATTGGTCATGGACACCGGCACGTGGAATCAGCTCGGCGATTTCGGCGACTTTATGAAAGCGTCGAAGCTGCCGAAGGCCGTGATCGACCACCACCGGACGCAGGACGACCTCGGCGCGATGCGGTTCGTCGATACCACGGCGGAGGCGACGGGGCGGATGTCGTACGAGATCATCCGGGCGCTCGGGGCGCCGATCTCACCGACGGCGGCGAACCACCTTTTCATGGCGCTCGCGCTCGACACCGGCTGGTTCCGCCATCCGAATACCACCGCGGAAAGCTTCAAACTGGCCGAGGAACTCGTCCGGCTCGGGGCCGATCCGCCGCCGCTATTCGAGCAGCTTTTCGAATGCGCCCCCGTCGAACGCCTCCGGCTAGTGGGTGTGGCGCTCGAGCGCTTGCAGACGCGGGCCAACGGGTTGATCGCCTTCACCGAAGTCTTTTTGCAGGACTACGCCGACACCGGCGCCGTGCCGGGCGATACCGAAGACTTGATCAACTACCCGCGCAGCATCGACGGCGTCGAGGTCGCGCTCATGTTCATCGAGCAGCCGGAAGGCGGCACGAAGATCAGCTTCCGGGCCCGGTCCCGCGTCGATGTGTCGAAAGTCGCCGAGGCGTTCGGCGGCGGCGGGCACAAACTCGCGTCGGGCGCGCGATCCGACCTCGACTTGCCGACTGTCAAAGAGCAAGTCCTGAAAGCGGTCGAATCGGCGTTGAATCTTCCCGAATCTCGCCGGTTGTGATAGTGTGGATCTTCTGCCGAGCGAACCCGTCCCGACCCAATCTCGCGGAGCCATCCCATGGCTGACCTCCCTGAAAGCATCGCCCCGCGCATCACGCTGCGCCAGTTGCCGCTCGCGGCGCGCCTGGTGCTCAGCGTGTTTCTCATCGCCGTCGGCCTCGGCTATTTTTCGGCGATGATTCAACTGCACATGAAGCACTCGAAGAAAGACGGGGAGCCGCTGCCGAGCGGGGCTGATGTCGTCGAGGTGTTCGCCGGGATGAAGAAGCCCGACGAGACCGAGAAGGCCCCGTGCAGCCGGATCGACACGCTCGTCAGCGGCGATGCCAGCGCGGTCGAAATCAGCAAAGACAACATGGCTCCGGCCTTCTTCGCCAAGTCGAAGGGTTGGACGGCGGAACAAGCCACCCGTAGCCGCGATCTCGGAGCATTGAAAGCCGAGCGGCAAGGGGAGTTGAACGCGTTCTTGGCCTGGATCCGCAGCGATGCGGCCAAGAAGAAAGAAGCCTACGAGAAAGACAGCTTCCCGCGACCCGACGACAAGCCGATCTCGGCCAAGTTCCTCGCGACCGACGGCGGCGTGATGGTGAAATCGCTCGTCGAGAACCGCTGCCAGAATTGCCACGCGGAGCAAGCGCCCTCGCTCGAAACCTACGCGGATTTGGAACCGTTGATCACACCGCCGAGCCAAGAACTCATCGACGGCAAATGGGTCCGCAGTTCCCGGCAGACTTCCGTCGAGCACCTCACGCAATCGACGCACGCCCACTTACTGACGTTCGCCGTGCTCTTCGCGATGACCGGCCTCACCTTCGCCTTCACGACCTACTGGGCGGGCGTCCGCTGCGTCGTGGGGCCGATCGTGCTGCTGGCCCAAGTCGCGGATATTTCCTGCTGGTGGCTCGCCCGCGTCCCCCACTACGGCGTCTACTTCGCCTACGCGATCCTCGGCACGGGGGCCATCGTCGCCATCGGCATGACGATGCAGATCGTCCTCAGTTTGCTGAACATGTACGGGATCAAAGGAAAGATCGTCGTCATGCTCGTGCTGTTCGGGGTCGGTTCCAGCCTCGCGTTCATCGGCCTCAAGGTGATTCAACCGGCGCTCGACATCGAGAAATTGGAAGCCGAGAAGGCCAAAACCCTCGCCGCCAAGCCGCCGGAAGAGCCGAAGAAACCGATCGATGTCGCACTGGCGCCGAAGGTGGAACCGGGCCAACTCGAGAAGCTTGTCATGGGGCCCATCGAGCCGACGCCGGAACTGAAGTTCAACGGCAAGGGCACGATGGCCCCGGCTTTCTTCGGGAAAGATTCGAGCTACAAGCGCCAACTGAAGGACAAACCCGACGACAAAGCCAAGCTCGATGCGGAGCGCCGCGGTGAGCAAATGGCGTTGCAAGCGTGGCTGCAATCGGCCTCGGCCGACCGCGAAAAAACCTTCGAGGCCGACAGCTTCCCGCTGCCGAAGGATCTCGTCGGTAAGCCGATCACGGCCGACTTCTTGACCGACGCGAAGTCCGTGAAGGTGAAGTCGATCTTGAACGACCGCTGCGTCCGCTGCCACTGCGCCGGCGGCGAGCAAGAAGACTACCCGCTGGAAACCTACGAGCAGTTGATGAAATACATCGCCCCGAAGAAGGATGGCGGCAAGTGAGCGAGCCGGTCATCGTCTGGGGCGATGATCCGCCGGATGCGAATCGCCCGCCGCCGCGGACCGAGCCGCCCCGGCACGCGGAGGCGATGGCCGAGGCACTCTACGGCCGCGTCGCGGCCAGTGCGGCTCCTCGGAGGCGCCGGCGATTCCACTCCCGCGGCATCGCCGTCGGGCTGGTGCTGATGGGGATTGCCGGCGTCGTCTACTACTTCGATTGGGATCGAGGCCTGCTGCGGCTCGTGTCGATTGCGCTCGGCGGCTTCGGGCTGATTTCGCTGGTGAAAGGACTACTCGGCTACCGCTGATTATTTCTTCTCGGGTGTCGGTTTCAACAAATCGGGAATCGCGATTTCCCCGACCGGCTTCGGTGGCAACTTCGGCGTCTCGATCTTCGGAACCATCGGCTGCGGCTCCGGCTTGGGCGCGGGCGTCGGCTTCGGCATCTCCGGTTGCGGCACGGGCACAATTATCTCCGGCACCTTCGTCGCGGGAATCACCGCATCGGGCTGCTTCATCGGTGGGGGTTCTTCCGGGCGGAAGTTTCGGTTGACCCCACCCTGCCCGCCGTTGACCTTCTCGATCACGGCCGAAGGCTTCTCGAGATCGACCAGCACCACATCCTTGTAGACGTTGCGGCCGGTGTTGCCGGCTTTGTCGATGGCCGTGGCGCGGACGTAGAACTTCCAAAGCT
>Ga0105045_10004742_pt1 | contig 11854 bp, 14 predicted proteins | sample MAT02_FD_78089 | JGI IMG/M metagenome (GOLD analysis project Ga0105045, IMG submission 78089) | Freshwater microbial communities from Lake Fryxell liftoff mats and glacier meltwater in Antarctica - MAT-02 (megahit assembly) | ecosystem: Environmental > Aquatic > Freshwater > Ice > Liftoff... | reverse complement strand
TACCGGGCGAGACCGCAAAGAGAAGCGCGCCATGGGCTACGCAGTCTCAAAGGACGGCCGCCATTGGGCGAAGCTCAAGGAGCCAGTGCTGCGCGGCGACCAGCCCTGGAACTCGGCCGTGGTCTGCGACGCAACCGTGTTGGTTGAGAACGGTAAGGCGCGAATTTGGTTCGGCGGCGGGGACCTGCCCAAGCCCGACGAGCGACTCAACGGCCAGATCGGTTACGCCGAATTGCTTAAGCGCGATTGAACGAGTAACGGCTGGGGATCAGCGAGAAGTACTCGACTTTGCGCTTGGGCTTTGGCCCACGCTTGACTCCAGACTCTGAGGCGAGCCAGGAAGCAAGATCGGCAATCTCACGGTAGTAGGTGGAGGAGGGGTCGAGTGCTCCACCACGCATCACGGACTTATAGACTTGCTCGGGCGAGTCGCTCAAGGTGATTTCAGCCGGCACACCAAGAACACTCTCGATGTCCGCAATCGTTAGAGGTGCGTCTTTGCGCCAGCGATTGATGACCAGTGCCACACGGTCTTGTAACTCATGGCCTTCAAGGAAGCGCATCTTCTCTCGTGCCATATGCACACCGGCGAGTTCAGGTTCAACAACCAGCAGGATGCGGCGCGATTGCTGCAGGATGTCGAGCGAGAAGTTCTCCATCATTCCGCTTAAGTCTGCCAGGACGATGCGGTAGCGGCGGCGGGCAAATTCAAAGAGATTTCGAATCCGCATGGGCTCGATTTCAAGGTTTGCTTCGATCAGACAAGAGGGTAGTACGTCGAGGTCTTCAACACTCGACTTGATCTCCATCCAGAGGCCGTCGTCCATCTCGCTCATCTTGGCCACGGCATCACGAACTCCAAGCGGGTTGCCCAGCTTCAGCAGAAAGCGACTGAGACCGCAGTTGAGGTCAAAGTCAGCCAGCAAGACACGGCTGTGCGGACGCTGGGCGAGCTCGAGCGCCGTATGAATCGCCGTTGTCGACGCCCCTACGCCAGGCTTGGCCGGAAGGAAGCTGAATAAAAGGTCAGTCGATTCACGCTCTGAGGGAGCACTCGCTACGATATGCTCGACCCGGGCAATCGAAGCCATTAGCTTTTCGGGGTCGAAGGGGAAGCGCAGGAACTCACGTACGCCCAGGTTCATCAGCTCGATCAGCACTTCAGGATCGAGGTCACGGGCGACAGCAACCAGATGGGTATGGGCCGAGCCGCGGAGTAGCTCGGCGGCTTCGTTCAGCCCCTCGCGGCCTTCGCTAATGTCAAAGAAAAGAACCTGAGGGGAATAGGCTCGAATATAGTCGAGCAGGCCCTCTGGCGGGAGGAAGTGATCGAAGGCGCGCAGGAGCAGGAGGCTCTCACAGCGTTCGAGGCCAAAGGCAATCGAGGTATCGGGAGCGAACAGGGCATAACGCAACATCTTAACCAGCCTTCTCGAGGCGAAGCATCGCGTCGCGCATCGCTTCCCCGCGAAGTGGCTCAACCACTCGTGAGGTACAAGTCACTCCGCTGGTCTGAGCCAGAGAACGCTCCATCGACTCCGCCTGGCCGGCGTACTCAAGCAACTGGCATTGCACCGCAGCGAGGATCACACCTGTCTTTGGGACTAAGGCTTTGACCAGATGGCCAAGCCGCTCGGGCAAGGCATCGAGGAGACCTTTCTCTTTTGAGGACCAGGATGCGGCGTCCAGAGCCATCCCAGGCCTGGCGTGAAACTCATAGCGCACCAGGCAGTAACGATCCCATCCTCGCACCGCGAGTTCGAGGGTAAGAAGGCTGTCTGAGCCGTGCTGCGAGCCGGGGCCGGGGATGGTGCGTTGCTTGCGGCTATCGCTCTTGCTCAGGTCTTCGTTCAGCCGCTGCATGGCGCCACGGGTATCGCGCTGCTGCTCTTCGAGACACTTCTCAAGCTGGGTGCACTCGGCACTGAGCTTGATGCGGATCTCGCCGAGGTCGTTCGATGTCGCCAGAAGACGGAGTTTCTTCGTGATGCCCTGGAGACGGACGGCGTAGCGTTGGTCAAAGCCAGAGAGGGTCTCGGTGAGCTGGGCGACCGAGTTCAAGACGGCTTTGGCTTCTTTATCTTGCGAATCGATAAACGAACCCATCTGAGCGCCGTAGCTTTTGAGGATCTCCATCGTCTTCAGCTTGCGCTGCTCGATGACGTTGGGGGCCGGCTTGTTCGGCATGTCCTCAACCAACTGTTTGATGCTCTTGCGATGGGGGTCGCAGATCTGTTTGGGCGAAGATGGCATGGCATCACTCATGCCGATCATGCTGGAACGCCAAAGCTGGATGGCTGCATCGCGGGTGGCTTCGATCCACTCGAGGCTGGTGAACTGCTCGGACAGCGATACGGATTCGGACTCGGGACTCTTGTGGAAGAGATTGCTAAGGATACTCACTGTTCGGTTGCTCAAGACACTTATCGGTCTTGAGGCCAGAGTCTTAGAGCAATTGGCGTAAATCGTCGAGCTGTACACGACCGGTGTAGATCGCCATCCCCATCGCCGAATGAATCCCCATCGACATTAAGGATTTTACATCTTCAAGAGTCGTAATCCCACCGGCGGCAGTAATCGGCAGGGTGGTGGCGGCGCGAAGGCTGCGGAACCATTCGAGGTCTGTGCCCTGCATCATCCCTTCTTTGTCGACATAGGTGCAGAGGAAGCCGCCGCAGTAAGGCTCAAGCGAATTGAGGACCGCGACAGCCGTCAGGTCGGTTGACTCCTGCCAGCCCTTAACGACGATCTTGCCGTATTTTGAGTCCAGCGCAATGAGGATCTTCTCGCGGCCGATCTGGGCGGCGATCGATTCGAGCAATGGAACGTTGATGCCGGTGCGGGTGAAGGCGGCAGTGCCGACGATTACCTGGGCGGCACCCTGGTCAACGAGGGTCTGGGCGCGTTCGGGCGAACGGACTCCGCCACCGACGCGGCAGCGGGCACGGCCGGCGAGCAGTTCGACGATATCGTCGTTGGCTCCGCGGCCGAGGGCGGCGTCGAGGTCGATGACCTGGATCTCGGGGAAGCCGGCGAATTTCGCCAGCATCACCAGAGGCTCTTCGCCTTCAAGGGCCTTCTCTTTGCCTTGGATGAGTTGGACGACTTTGCCGTCCATGAGGTCGATGCAGGGTACGATCATGCGTTCTTTCTTACCGGGATGTTGTGCTTGTCGAGGAACTCTTTGAGGTCGTTGACCGTGTAAGTACCGTAGTGGAAGATGCTGGCGGCGAGGGCGGCATCCGCTTCGCCATCGGTCAAGACTTCGAGGAAGTGTTCGGGGATGCCACCGCCACCTGAGGCAATCACAGGGATGCGAGTGGCGCGGCTGACGGCGCGGGTAAGTGCGCAATCGAAGCCCTTCTGGACACCGTCGGTATCCATCGAGGTGAGCAGGATCTCGCCGGCCCCGAGCGCTTCGCCACGCTGGGCCCATTCGATTACGTCGATCGATTCATCCACGCGGCCACCCTTGGTATAAACCGACCAGGAGTCGCCTTTTCGGCGGGCATCAATCGCGAGGACAACGGCTTGGGCGCCGAATTCATTGGAGAGCTCTGTGATCAGCTCAGGCCGGCCGACGGCAGCAGTGTTGACGCTGACCTTGTCGGCACCCGAGACGAGGATGCGGCGGGCATCGCGCACTTCACGAATGCCGCCACCGACAGTGAGTGGGATGAAGACGCGCTGGGCGGTGCGGAAAACCACATCGACCATCGTGTTGCGCTCGTCTGAGCTGGCTGTGATGTCGAGGAAGACCACCTCGTCGGCACCCTGTTCGTTGTAGCGCTGCGAGAGCTCGACAGGATCTCCGGCATCGCGGAGGTTGACGAAGTTGATGCCTTTGACGACGCGACCGGCGGTGACGTCGAGGCAGGGGATGATTCGTTTGGCTAGCATCAGGCAAGCTCCAGGAAGTTGCGCATGATCTTGAGACCGGTAGGGCCGGACTTTTCGGGGTGGAACTGGACGCCATAAATGTTGTCTCGCTCAAGGACTGCGCTGAAGGGGAGCTGGTAGTCACAGGTGGCTGAAGTGGCCTCGATCGGCGGGGCGTAGTAGCTGTTGGCGAAGTAAACGTAAATGGGTTCGTTCAGACCTTTGAGCAGTTTGGAGTCAGGGCGGGCTTTGAGCGAGTTCCAACCCATGTGGGGGACGCGTGCGCCGGCGGGGAAGCGTTCGATGCGCTCGGGGTAGATGTTGAGGCCTTCAAGCTCTGGGGCTTCGGCAGAGCCAGAGAAGAGCGCCTGCATGCCGAGGCAGATGCCAAAGAAGGGGTTGCCTGCGGCGATCTTCTCCAAGATCGGCTGGCGCAGCTTCAAGGCATCGAGGGACTGCATGAGCTGACCGAAGTGACCTACACCGGGCAGTACAAGCTTGTCAGCGGCACGGACAGCCTCAGGGGTATCGATGAGCTTGTAGGTGGCACCGAGTTCGGCGAGCGTGTTCTGCACCGAGCGCAGGTTGCCGGCACCATAGTCGATGATCGAGATCACAGAAGCTCCTTGGTAGAGGGGAGCTGGTCTTTCAGGCGGGCGTCCTTCGAACATGCGTATTTCATGGAGCGAGCCCAGCACTTGAAGATCGCTTCAATCTTGTGGTGATTGGAGCGGCCATAGAGGACCTTGACGTGGAGGTTGCCCTTGGCGTGGGTGACAAAGCCATCGAAGAAGTCAGGGAGGAGTTCGGTTTGGAGGTCACCGACGTGGACTACCTTGACGAGGTCTTTGTAGACGAGGGCGGGGCGACCGCCGAGGTCGACGGCGGTGACGGCGAGGGTTTCATCCATGGTCTGGACGAAGTAGCCGGCGCGGTTGATGCCCTTGCGGTCACCAAGTGCCTGATTGAAGAGTTGGCCGAGAACGATGCCGGCATCTTCGACGGTATGATGCTGATCGACGTCGAGATCACCGGTCGCTTCGAGGTTCAGATCAAAGCCGCCGTGCCTGGTGAAGAGCTCAAGCATGTGATCGAGGAAGCGGACACCAGTCGAGATGGTGTACTTGCCTTTACCCTCGATCTTGAGGGAGCCGCGGATTTGGGTTTCTTTGGTGATGCGTTCGATTTTGGCGGTGCGCATTAGAGGACAGTTTCCAGTCTGTTGACGGTGTCGATGAAGTGTACAGGGCTGAAGGCGGCGAAGTTGCCGCCGGGGGCGGTGATCGCGATGAAGGGGATCTTGGCGGCCTTTGAAGCTTTGGCATCGTCGACGGTGTCGCCCAAGTAGTAGACGACGTTGTGATCGGCCATGAGCTTGAGGAGGCCTTCGGGATTGGGCTTGGAATGGGTTACATTGTCATCGCCGATGACGGCTAGCCAGTTGAGGTGTTTGGCAAAACGGCGCAGGGTGATCTGCGCTTCTTCGTGCAATCGGCCGGTAAAGATGGCGAAGTCATAGCGCTCGTTCAGCCGGGTGAGGACGTCTGTTGTGTCGATCCACTGTTCGCGTTCGATCAAACCGGGAACTCCGTTATGGCCCAAGAAATATTGGTTGAAGACTTCGACTACAGTTTCAAAGGCGATTTCTTTGCCATAGACGCTGCAAAGCTCGCGTGAGAGCTTCCAGTCGTTGTTCCAGCCGCCCTGATTCTTGTAGTACTGGATCAGGCTATGTTCGACCGAGCGTCCAGTGAAGTGCAGGACGGTGGCGCGGATCGATTCGCGATAGGACTCTTTGACTTCGACGAGGACGCCGTCCATGTCAAAAACCAGCATGGGTTTGCTCATCGTTGGATTTCCTTCCAGAGGGGTTCAAAAGCGGCGAGGAAGCGGCGGGTTTGTTCTTGTGTTCCGACAGTGACACGGACGCAGCCTGGGATCTCATAGCTGCGGTTTCGGACGAGGATGCCAGCATCCTTGAGTTTGTCGCAGACTTCCTGGGCGCGAGGGCCGATGTGCATCAGGACGAAGTTGGCCTGAGTGGGGACGTAGGGGACGCCGAGTTTTTCAAGACCTGCCGTGAGGACCTCGCGGGCAGCGAGCACTTCAATGACAAAGGACTTGAGGAAAGCCGTATCTTCGACAGCGGCCTTGGCGGCGATCGCGGCGAGGTAGTTGACCGAGTAGGGCGAGTGTGACTTGTGGATGGCCTGCATGTTGCCAGCGCAGGAGAAGAGACAACCAACGCGGAGGGCGGCCATGCCGTAGACCTTCGAAAAGGTGCGGCTGACAAAGAGGTTCGGGTATTCGTTCAGGTAAGGCAGCATGGTGATGCCGCAGAACTCGTAGTAGGCCTCATCGATCAGGACGGCAGCGCGTGGGGCTTTGTCGAGGATCCGCTCGATGCCGTCGCGATTGATGGCGGTGCCTGTGGGGTTGTTGGGGTTGGAGATGAGGATCGCTTTAGTGTCAGGGCGGATTGCAGCGAGGAGCTCATCGAGAGGAAACTTGAGAGTGTCCTTCTTGTAAGGAAGAGTGCGGACACTTGCGCCAGCGACTTCAGAATAGAAGCGGTACATGGCGTAGCTGGGGGTGAGGATCAGGACGTCATCGTCGTTGTCGACATAGGCATTGATTAGGACTTGAATGGCTTCGTCAGTGCCGTTGGTCATCACGAGTTCATCTTCGCCGACCTCGAAGAACTTGGCCAGGGCGGGCAGGACTTCGGTGTATTCCGGGTAGACGGTGAGGGCGTCGGCAGTGAGGACTTCCTGGAGCTTGGCGAGAACCTTGGGGCTTGCGCCGGAGGTGTTTTCGTTGAAGTCGAGACGGAGCTTGCCGGCACGGCCAGCGCTGGGCGGGTGGTAGGCAGCCATCTTGTCGATAGCGGGGCGTGGAACGGGGCGTGGGAATTCCATTAGCGGAAGCGCTCCTCTACAGATCGGGCGTGGGCTTCGAGACCTTCGGCGCGGGCTAGTGTGGTGATGGACGGAGCGAGTCTGGCGAGAGCCGCTTCGCTGAGTTGTTGAGTGGTGATGACCTTCACAAAGTCAGCGGCAGAGAGACCGCCGCGGAGGCGGGCAGCGCCGCTGGTGGGGAGGACGTGATTGGGGCCGCTGGCGTAATCGCCTGCGGCTTCGGGCGAGTAGCCGCCGATGAAGATGCCGCCGGCATGCTTGAGGTGCTTGAGGAGTTTGTCGCTGGGGATCGAGAGGTGTTCGGGGGCGAAGCGATTGGATAGCTCGCAGGCCTCTTCGAGGGTGTCGACCATCAGGATGGCGGAGTTGCGTTTGAGGGCGACTCTGGCGACTTCGGCCGTGGGCAGAGTTTCGAGTTGACGGTCGACTTCAGCGGCGACCTCTTCAGCCAGCTTGGTTGAGGTGGTGAGCAGGATGGCAGCGGCGTCGGTATCGTGTTCGGCCTGGGCGAGCATGTCGGCGGCGATCCAGCGGGGGTTGCCTTTGTCGGCGATGATCAGGATCTCGGTTGGGCCAGCGACAAAGTCGATGCCAACGTCACCGGCGAGGAGTTTCTTCGCGGCAGCGACGTAGATGTTGCCGGGACCAACGATGCGGTCGGCCTTGGGGACGGTTTTGGTGCCGAAGGCGAAGGCGGCGATGGCGTGTGCGCCACCGAGGAGGAAGGTGTTGGTGACGCCCAGCAGATGCGCTGCGCCGAAGATCTCAGGGACAAAGCGAGGGCTGGTGACACAGATGTTGGGGACACCGGCGACCTGCGCGGGCTGGGTGGTCATCAGGAGAGTTGAGGGCAACGGGTAGCGGCCTGAAGGGATGTAGCAAGCGACCGTATCGAGGGGGCGGATAAGGTAGCCGAGCTTGAGGCCGGGTGAGACTTCGACCGAGGCTGGCTTGGGAATCTGGAACTTGGCGAAGTTGCGGATGTTGGCTGCGGCAGTCTTGACTGCTTTAACAAAAGCGGGTGTTAAGTTTTTCGCAGCCGCTTCGCATTCGCTGGCCGAGACACGCGGGGTTTTACGATCGAAGTTATCGAAGTTGCGAGCGTATTCGAGAAGAGCCTTGTCGCCATCCTTCTGGACGGCGGCGAGGATCGGCTCGACCACCTGGATCGCTTCGTTCATCTGAACCTGGCGGCGCTTGAGCAAGCTCGAAGCCTTGGTGCGGGGAAGGATGCGTAGGGTTGGCATTAGAGGATGATCTTATTCAGAGGGTATTCAACGATGCCCTGGGCACCGGCTTCTTTGAGTCTGGGGATGATGGTGCGGACGGTAGTTTCGTCGAGGATGGTGTGGACGGCAACCCAGGCTGGATCGGATAGCTGGCTGATGGTGGGGTTTTTGAGGGCAGGCAGGGCGGCGATGACCTTGTCGAGATTGACTTTCTCCACATTCATGATGAGACCGACCTTACCGAGGGCGGCGATGGCGCCATCGAGGAGGAGCTTCATGTCGGCAAGTTTGCGCTGCTTCCAGGGGTCGGAATAGGAAGCTTTGTTGGCGATGAGCTGGGTGTTGGATTCGAGAATCGTCTCGACGATACGGAGCTTGTTGGCGCGGAGGGAGTTGCCTGTTTCGGTGACTTCGACGATGGCGTCGCAGAGGATAGGCGGTTTGACTTCGGTGGCACCCCAGGAGAACTCGACTTTGGCGGTGACGCCGTTGCGCTCGAGGTAGCGCCTGGTGGCGCCTACCAGTTCGGTTGCGATGACTTTACCTTCGAGGTCTTTTACGGAATTGATGGTCGAGTTTTCGGGGACAGCGAGGACCCAGCGGACCTTGGAGAAGCTGGCGCGGCTGTAGATCAAGTCAGCGACGGCGACTACATCGGAGTTGTTTTCTTCTACCCAGTCGCGTCCGGTGAGGCCGGCGTCGAGGATGCCGTCTTCGACGTAGCGGGCCATCTCCTGGGCACGGATCAACATGCATTCGATTTCGGGATCATCGATCGAGGGGAAGTAGCTGCGGGAACTGGTAGTGATCTGGAATCCGGCGCGGCGGAAGATATCGATTGTGGCCGACTCAAGGGAGCCTTTTGGGATACCAAGTTTGAGCTTCATGGCTAGTGTTTGTAGACCTCTTCGGGGTTGTAAGACTTGGTGTCGACGTAGACAAATTCGTTGTCGGCGTTGAGTTGCCTGGCGAAGCAGGATTCATAGCCCTCGTGGCAGACGCCAGGGCCAACGGCTTCGGCAAAGATGACCAGGGTGTCAAGGTCGCAATCGGTGCGGATCTCTTTGACGACCAGGAAGTGGCCGGAGGATTCGCCCTTGAGCCACAGCTTCTTGCGGGTACGGGAATAGAAGCAGGCTTTGCCGGTTTCGAGGGTTTTGGCAAAGGCTTCTTCGTTCATGAAACCGACCATGAGGACGCGATGGGTTTGCCAGTCCTGTATGACGGCGGTGATGAGGCCATCGAGTTTAGAGTAGTCGAGTTTTGGTATAGGCATAATGAGTCCTTGAACAGAAAGCCCGCCGGGCTGAGATTCAGCGCGGCGGGCTAATTTAGGAGAAGTAGATCGCAAGGATCACAACATATGGGCCGGCCGCATCACTGGATGATGATGGTGATGGAGACGATCATAATGAAGCCCAAAAGCCATGAATTCTCAGATTAACATAAGCTCTTTAAATCTGGAAGCCGATATGCGACTTATTGATCGCAGAAATTGAAGTTGTGCCTGACTGGGTCATGGCGAGGCGGAATTCTTTGGTGAGAATGTCGAGGACTTTGGCGACGCCGGGTTGGCCGTAGGCACCGAGGGCCCAGAGATAGGGTCGGCCGATACAGACGGCGCTTGCGCCGATGGCCATGGCTTTGAAGATGTCGGTGCCGCGCCGAAAGCCGCCGTCGATCAGGATGGGCATTTTGCCGTTGACGGCAGCGACGATTTCGGGGAGAACTTCGAGGGTGCCTCGGGTAGAATCAGCGGCGCGGCCACCGTGGTTAGAAACCACGATTCCGTCGACACCGTGCTCGACGGCGAGGCGGGCGTCTTCGGCTGTTTCGAGGCCCTTGAGGACGATTTTCATCTTGGTAAGCTGGCGGTATTTTTTGATGGTTTCCCAGTTTTGAGCCGGGTTCGTGGTGGTGATGTTTTCCATCGGGAAGCTATCGAACATGGCGATAGGACGGCGGCCTTTTCTGCCATCTTTGGTGACGGGATGGCAGGCGGCGCAGTTGCGCGAGTCGAGGGCATAGGAGCGGGCTTCGGTTTCAGTGTTGCGGCCGCCTTGGGTATCGACGGTGATTACGAGGGTGGGGCAACCGACGGCTTCTGCGCGGCGGACCATACGTTCGGTGAGAGCCCAGACGTTGGTCGAGTAGAGCTGATACCAGATCTTGCGTTTGTGGAGCTTGGCTACCTCCTCGATTGGCGTGGAAGTGATCGTGGAAATGATCTGGAGGTGATCGGCGGCGGCAGCGGCACGGGCCGTGGCGGATTCACCAACCGGGTGGTAAGCCTTCTGGCTGCCGGCTGGGGCGAGGATGATGGGTGTGGGCCAGGACTCGCCGAAGAGGGTTACGGACGTGTCGATTTTTGAGACGTCGACCATGCGTCGTGGACGCAGGTATACCTTGTCGAAAGCTGCGCGATTGGCGCGGAGCGTCTTGTCATCGTCGACGCCTGTCGAGAGGTAGCCAAAGTGAGCGGGCGGAATGGCGACGCGGGCCTTAGCCTCAAAATCCATGATGTTGAAGATGTCCTTCATGTCTTTCGGATCGTCTTTTGGATTCTCTGCAGCGAAGAGTGGGCTGGCGGCCAGAAATTGCAAAAATTGACGGCGGTAGAGCGCCTGTTTCATGGGTGGAAGTTTATCACGCTGCGTTCGTTTTGACTGGTTTTACGCGCGTGGGATCGAGTGGACTCCAGTAGGAGTTCGCGGTTTTGCGATTGTCTTCGCGGCGGCGGTCTTCGGCGGCTCTGGTGAGCTGGGTGAGTTTGGATTCGTCGAACATAGTGTCGGCGACGAGGCCAAGGGATAGGGCCTTGGGGAGTTCGTTTTGGAACTTTTTGAAATCGCGGAGGATGGCGCGAATGGGCAGGGTGGGCGCGAGGATGGTGTTTCCGGGCAGGGTGATGTGTTGCTGGATGAAGCGGTTCTCCTGGGAGGTGCGGAGGTCGCGAATGGCGGTGGAGAAGCAGCGCTCGTAGTGGCGGCGGTATTTGGTGAAGCGCTCGAAGCGCTTTTGGAGAGCGGGGTCTTCGGGGGCGTTCATGAAGTCGGAAAGGGCTCGGTTTTCGGCGGCCTGGGCCTGGTCGAGACGCCACGCGGAATTAACGATTCTGGAGAAACAGGACTCTTCGAATTGGTCTTGTGGCTTTAAATCTTCACGAAGAAAAGCAGATAGCTCATCGAATTTCGCCTGCTCTTCGGCGGCGAGGATGAGTTTTTCTCCAGTCAGGCCGTGGGTACGGGCGTTTTGGGACGGGGGATTGGACTTTGGCTCCATGGAGATATATTGCAATAATTATTCTGTTAATTCAAGAACTATTTTACATATATTTTTATAATTAACATCTAGCATTCTGGAGATGCTTACCAAATGAAACTGGCGGGCTTTTTCATTCTGTACATTAGACTGTACACTTTAAGCATGAGCCTTAATGTGACGGAAGTCAGGCGTAGAATTTTGTCTCTGATCGACGACTTGCCGGAGGAAGGAATCGTGATTACGCGGCATGGTGAACCACTTGCCCGGTTGATGCCGATTAAGCGCGCAAAAACGGGGAAGTACGTGACGGAACCGATCCTTGCCGGGAAGAGCAAACCTGGCCCGTTGTGCCCGAAGGATGAGAATCCTTATGACCTCTTATTTGATTGATATCAATGTATGGCTGGCTTTGAGTTGGGGAGGGCACCCGTCGAGCGGAGCGGCTCATGTATGGCTGGCTGCAGAGGCCAAAACTAAATCGAAGTTGCTATTTTGCCGGATCACACAGTTGGGATTGTTGCGCCTGTTGACGAATGAGTTGGTTGTGGGAGGAGATACGCTCAC